>Ga0134124_10000484_pt1 | contig 33796 bp, 24 predicted proteins | sample KB304_FD_96880 | JGI IMG/M metagenome (GOLD analysis project Ga0134124, IMG submission 96880) | Terrestrial soil microbial communities without Nitrogen fertilizer from Kellogg Biological Station, Michigan, USA - KB3-0-4 | ecosystem: Environmental > Terrestrial > Soil > Unclassified ... | reverse complement strand
GCGAAGGCGGCGGCCGCGGCAGCGGCTGCAACCGCCACCACGGCGGTCCAGCCGCCCAGTGCATAGGCGTTGGCGTAGATGAGTTGCGACAGATACTCGAAGGCGACCCAATGTGCCCCGCGCATCGTATGCGAGAACGGGTCGCCGTCCGGCAGCGCCTGGTGCTGCATGATCCACTGGCCGAGCGCGATGTGCGAGTAAGTGTCTGGATCGGCCAGCAGCCGTGGCCCGAGCACGAGCAGCAGCAGGTACACGCCGGCCGCCACCATAAACGGCAGGATCGCTGCCGGATGGGCCAGCCGGCCGGCCTGGCGGATGCTATGGTCGCTCATGACGCGGAAATTAGGCCCGCCCCGCTTGCAAAAGCCTTAAATTGCCGGGCCTTAGCCGTGAGACATATTGCGCCGCAACATTTCTTGCGTCAGACTGTTATAAAAGGCCTAAGAATTGGGCTGCAGGGAGATTTCCAATGCCGGTTGCCGCCAAGAAGACCGTGGCTGCGCTGAAAGACCTTTACGACATTGGCGAAATCCCGCCGCTCGGCCACGTGCCCGAAAAGATGCACGCCTGGGCGATCCGCAAGGAGCGGCACGGGCCCCCCGACCAATCCTTCCAGCTCGAAGTGGTGCCGACCTGGCCGATCGGCGAGGACGAAGTGCTCGTCTATGTGATGGCCGCCGGCGTCAACTACAACGGCGTCTGGGCCGGACTCGGCATTCCGATCTCGCCGCTCGACGGCCATAAGCATCCGTTCCACATCGCCGGCTCCGATGCCTCCGGCATCGTCTGGGCGATCGGCAACAAGGTGCATCGTTGGAAGGTCGGCGACGAAGTCATCGTCCACTGCAATCAGGACGACGGTGACGACGAGGAGTGCAACGGCGGCGATCCGCTGCTGTCGCCCTCGCAACGCATCTGGGGCTACGAGACGCCGGACGGTTCGTTCGCGCAGTTCTGCCGCGTGCAGTCGCGGCAGTTGATGGAAAAGCCCAAGCATCTCTCGTGGGAAGAGTCGGCCTGCTACACCCTGACGCTCGCCACCGCCTATCGCATGCTGTTCGGCCATTCGCCGCACACGCTCAAGCCGGGCGATAACGTGCTGGTGTGGGGCGCCTCCGGAGGCCTTGGCGTGTTCGGCGTTCAGCTCGTCGCCGCCTCGGGCGCCAATGCGATCGCGGTCGTATCCGATGAGTCGAAGGCTGAATACGTCTTTAATCTCGGCGCCAAAGGTGTGATCAACCGCAAAGAATTCAAGTGCTGGGGCCAGATGCCGGCGGTCAATACGCCGGAATACGCGGAGTGGACCAAGGAAGCGCGCCGCTTCGGCAAGGCGATCTGGGACATCACCGGCAAACGCGATGTCGACATCGTGTTCGAGCATCCGGGCGAGGCGACCTTCCCGGTCTCCTGCCTGGTCGTGAAGCGCGGCGGCATGGTCGTGTTCTGCGCCGGCACTACCGGCTACAACATCACCTTCGACGCGCGCTATGTGTGGATGCGGCAGAAGCGCATCCAGGGCTCGCACTTCGCGCACCTGAAGCAGGCTTCACTGGCTAACCGCTTTGTGCTCGAGCAGCGCATCGATCCCTGCATGAGCGAGGTGTTCGCCTGGGAGAACATCCCGCTCGCGCACATGAAGATGTGGAAGAACCAGCATCCGCCCGGCAACATGGCGGTGATGGTCAACGCCAAGAGCTCCGGCCTCAAGACGCTGGAAGACGCGCAGGAGGCGGCGGCGGGCTGAGCGCCTTACGCTGCCGTCTTGCGGTCGGCGTTCTGCTTGGCGATGACCGAGTTCAATTCGCCGCCGTAGATGAAGATCGCCGCGCAGACGTAAAGGAAGATCAGCGCGATCATCGCCGAGGCGAGGCCTGCGTACATTGAAATGTACGCAAAAGTGTACTCGGCGAGGTAGCGGCCGAAGGCGGCGCCGGCGAACAGCCACAGCAGCAGTGTCACCGCAATCCCGGGCGCGATGTCGCGAAGCCCGCGGCGTCCGCTGGGCAGCCACAGGTGCACCAGAACCAATGCAATGGCGAGCACCACGACGGCCACGATGTAACGCGTGAACGTGATGAGACCGGCGAGCGGCTCCAGCGTCGGGATCGAATGCAGCAGCTTGTTCCAGATCACCGGCGCCAGCACCACCAGGAACGAGAAGGCCAGGATGGCCACTGCGCCGACGATTACATAGGCGATCGATTCCATCCGCAGCAGCCACCATGCGCGCGGTTCGGACAAATTGTAGGCGCGGTTGAGGCCGATGCGCAGGCTCTCGACGCCGCTGGACGCAAAATAGAGCGCGAACAAAACGCCGAAGGTGAGCACGCCGCCGCGCAAGTCGGTGAGCACGCCGGAAATGTCGACCGCGAGGGGGCCCGCCACTTCTTGCGGCCAAGCCTCGAGCAGGATGCGCGCCGCCTCGTCGGCGAGCTGCCTCGAGCCGAAAAAGAAACCGGCCAGCGCAGTGACCACGATCAGGAACGGGAACAGCGCCATCAGCGTCGACAGCGCGATATGGCTGGCAATGGCCCAGCCGTCGTCGGCAAGGAAATGCGTGAACGCGTCGTAGGCGATCCGCGTCGATGTTTTGAGAATGCGCAACGCGTTTGCCTCAGAGCCCGCTCGTCCCCGCGTAAACGGGGACCCAGAGCAAAATCATACTAGCTGGATTCCCGCTTGCGCGGGAATGCACGGAATGGGCTAAGCCGCCTGCACATTGCTGAGGAACTGGCGGACTTCAGCTTCGAGATTTTCCGCCTCAGCCGCGACCGCGTCGGCCAATTCATTGACATCCGCTGCGGTGCTGCGCGCGTCGGTGGTTACCCCGGCGACCCGGCTCATGGCCTCGGCGCCGGTACGCGCTTCGCCCGACGCGCGGCTGACGCCTTCCGCGATGGAGGCAACGGCCGAATTCTGCTCATCGACCGTCGTCGCCACCATCATGGCGATGGCGGACATATCGCGGATGATGTCATTGACCTGCTCGATGGCCTGCACGGCATCGGCTGCGGCGGACTGGATGGAGCCGACCTGGTCGGCGATTTCCTCGGTCGCCTTGGCGGTCTGCCCGGCGAGCGATTTCACTTCCGCGGCCACCACCGCGAAGCCGCGGCCGGCTTCGCCGGCACGCGCCGCTTCGATAGTGGCGTTGAGCGCCAGCAGGTTGGTCTGCCCGGCGATGGCCTGGATCAGCCCGACCACTTCGCCAATGCGGGTGGCGGCACTGCCGAGCTGCGCCATGGTGGTGACGGTGCGCTGCGCTTCCGAGACGGCGCGGCCTGCCACGTCGGTCGATTTGGCGGCCTGTGCCGCCATTTCGCTGATGGACGCTGCCAGTTCTTCGACTGAGCTCGCAGCGGCGGTAACGTTTTCAGAAGCAGCGGCGACGCGCTGCTCGGCCGTGTGAGCCTCCCCGGAGACCGTATCGGCGGTCTTGTTCAAATCGGACGAGCTCATCTCGAGCTTCATCGCGGCGGCGCGAAGCTTGCCCAAAGCGCTTTCCACCGAATGCTTGAACTCGACGATGGTCTGCGAAATCGTCTCGCTGCGCTGCTCGCGCGAGCGGCTCGTTTCCTCTTGCGACTCCGCCAGATGCTCGCGCTCGATCATGGTATCGCGGAAGACGATCACCGTGCGTGCCATGTCGCCGATCTCGTCGCGCGCATGCGTTGCCGGGATGCGGGCTGTTGTGTCACCGGCAGCAAGCTCCTTCATGACACGGGCCAACCCGTTGAGCGGCCGCGTGATGCTTCGGCCGATCAGCCAACTGAACACGAGACCGAGCACGATGATGCCGAGGCCGACCGCGATGATGCCGGTGCGCGTGCGCGCCTGCGCGTTCGCTAGCGCGGTTTCCGCCGCGGCCGCCGATTTGCGGGCGTTGATGATGATCTCATCGGCGCGAGGCAGCATATTCTGGCTGTCGAGATCGATCACGACCCGCAGCGGCCGCACGCGGTCGTACCCTTCGGCCCAGAGGGCGAAGGTGTCCGCGTAATTCTTCACTTCCTTCTCGAGCGCCGCCTTCATCTCCGGCGTACCGTCGATCTGCGCGAAGGAGCTGGTGAAGCGGCGGTAACTCGCCAGGAATTGCTGGCGGGTCAGTTCGTGCTGCACCAAGCGATAGTCGGCTTCGTGATGCCGCATGCTCAACAGCGACAGCATCAGTTTCCTGGCCTCGTTTTCGTCGAGCCAGGTCATGTTCTCGTTGATGATGCGTTCGACCGCGTTGCCGGCATTGCGCAGGCTGTTACGCAGCCCGGTCCTCTCGTCGAAGCCGAGGGCTTCCTGCTCGTGCACCAGATCCTTGAATTGGCTCTGCAGGTTGGCAACCTGCTTGCGTAGGACCACGATGTTTCCGCCATCATGCCGGTCGATGAACGCATCGATGGTGTTGAGGCTTTGAACGGCGAGGATACTCGCACCCTGAAAGGCGATGACCAATTCTTCGGATGGCGACGCGGAGAAGTCCTTCGCCGCAATACGCATGGCGGACACGGCGCTCTCGAAGTCACGGCTGGCGTCGGCCAGCTTGCCGCCGCGTTTGACCGTGACGAAGGCGGCTCCGACGTCGCCTTCGCCGCGCATGTAAGTTGCGCCGATGGCGACGAACCCCGCAACCGGGATTAAGGCCAGGACGACGATGCGCGTGCGTACCGAAACCGATGCGAACAGGCGGTGCACGGATTTGAGGGGAAGAGCGAGGTTGAAAATTGGCATGAAGCGGCTCTTGGGTCCGCCGGGCGGCAGGGGCGCGGAACTTCCCCATCCAGAAGAGCGCGGAATGGTTAATTTTACGGCAATTCGGTACAGACCTACCGGGTCGGCCTTTTGAAAGCGCAGCCCGCCACGCTACTTTGCTTTTGTGCACTGCACGCGTAGTGTTCGCGAAATAACGGCCGATCCCGCGTCCTGAGGAGTTTCATGCCCATCGCTGCCTCCCGTTCCGCCGATCACGAACTGGTCGAGCTCAGCCGCGAAGCCGCAGCCGCCCTGCAAGCCTTGCTGGCGGATGCCGTCATCAAGGTGCGCGAGCGGGTAGTGGTGGAAGGCCACACCGTCAGCCGCCTGCTCGACCGTGAACAGCGCGCGACACATGGTCTCGCCTGGCTGGCGACCTATGTCGAAGCCGTGCGCCAATTGGCGGCCTACACGGAGCGCGCGGCAGCGGAAGGCCATTTCGGCGAGATTGAAGAACATCTCGTCCGCCTCGGGCTCGGCGAATACATCGCGCAGGTGATCGGTGGCATTCCGATGAGTCAGGGCGAGCTGGTGCGGCCGAGCGATCTCGGCCTGACCGCTGCGCAGGTCGCCGCGCGCATCAATCCGATGGTCGAGAGCCTGATCACCAGCGGCAACACCGCCGAGCGGCGCGCGCGGGTGGTCGAGCTGATCCGCGCCAGCCACGGCGCGACGCTCGGCTATGCCGGCCTCGACGACACGCTCGAATCGATCCGCGAGGAGATGCGCCGCTTCGCCGACAGCGAGGTGATCGGCGAAGCGCAAAGCTGGCACCGCACCAACAGCTACATTCCGATGGAAGTGATTTCTCAGATGTCGGAGCTCGGCGTGTTCGGGCTCACCATCCCCGAGCAGTTCGGCGGCATGGGCCTCGGCAAGGAATCGATGTGCGTCGTCTCCGAGGAACTGTCGCGCGGCTATATCGGCGTCGGTTCGCTTGGCACGCGCTCTGAGATCGCCTCCGAATTGATTCTCGGCGGCGGCACGCAGGAGCAGAAGGATAAGTGGCTGCCGAAGATCGCCTCCGGCGAAGTATTGCCGACCGCGGTGTTCACCGAGCCCAACATTGGCTCCGATCTCGCGTCGTTGAAGACGCGCGCGGTGCGCGACGGCAACGTTTACAAGGTCTACGGCAACAAGACCTGGATCACGCATCCGGTGCGCGCCGACCTGATGACGCTGCTCGTACGCACCAATCCGAAGGAGGCCGGCCACCGCGGCCTGTCGATGCTGCTCGCCGAAAAGCCGCGCGGCAACGACGACAACCCATTCCCCGCCAAGGGCATGACCGGTACCGAGATCGAAGTGCTCGGCTATCGCGGCATGAAGGAATACGAGATCGCCTTCGACGGCTTCGAGGTGAAGGCGGAGAATCTGCTCGGCGGCGTCGAGGGAATGGGCTTCAAGCAGTTGATGCAGACCTTCGAGTCCGCGCGCATCCAGACCGCGGCGCGCGCCATCGGCGTGGCGCAGGCGGCCATGGAGCAGGCGCTGGATTACGCGCAGAACCGGGTGCAGTTCGGCACCGCGATCATCGGCTTCCCGCGCGTCGCCGACAAGATCGCGATGATGGCCGCGGAGATCATGATCGCGCGCCAGCTCACTTATCACGCCGCGCGTGAGAAGGATTCCGGCCGCCGCTGCGACCTGGAAGCCGGCATGGCCAAGCTTCTGGCTGCGCGCGTTGCCTGGGCCAATGCCGACAACGCGGTGCAGATCCACGGCGGCAACGGCTTCGCGCTCGAATTCCCCGTCTCGCGTATCCTGTGCGATGCGCGCATTCTCAACATCTTCGAGGGTGCCGCTGAAATTCAGGCGCAGGTGATTGCGCGCCGCCTGCTCGACGGTACGAACTGACAATACCTTTCCGGAAGAAGATCTTTGCAGATGTGCGGGGCTTGAGCCCTGCGCGCTGAACTGTCGCGCGCAACGAAAGCGGTGCTTTCTGCGTTTGATCCACAGCAATGCCGATGGAACTCAATTGCTTTAAGCATTGGCAGTAAGTCGAGGAGACCGCTCATGTCTGAATTTATGATCCACCCTGGCGAATGGGTCGTAGTCTGCGACGGCGCCAAGGCGCTGGTGCTGGAGAACACAGGGGACAGCAAGTTTCCCAACCTTAAGACGCTCGAGGTTTTTCAGCACGACGATCTGGCCACGCATGAGCAGGGCACCGACAGGCCCGGGCGCGCGTCAAGTTCGGTGGGCGGCGCGCGCAGCGCGGTGGAACAGACCGACTGGCACGATCAGGCCGAGCATAGTTTTCTGGTCAAGCTCGCGGGGCACCTCGACGCGGCGGTCACGTCGGGCAAGGCCAAATCGCTGATCATGGTGGCGCCGCCGCGGGCGCTCGGCATGATCCGTCCGGCCTATTCGCATGCGCTCAAGAGTGCGGTGCGCGTAGAAATAGATAAGGACCTGGTCAAGCAGCCGGTGCATCAGATCGAGAAGCACCTGACCGGCCACTAGCGCATTTTCCGGCGCCCGGGCGCACCGCTTAACCACAATCGATTTTGGCTGGCCCGCTGCCGCCGGCGTCGCTATGGTCGCGCGCGATTCATGGCGAGAGGCCGCCGGATGGCGAGGCATTGCGGACAGATGAGGCGCCGTGTGGGTTTGCTGCTCGGCTTGCTGGCAGCATTTGCTGCCGCGCCGGCAGGCGCGCAGCCCCGTGTCACCCAGCCGGCGCCGTCGCCGCCGCCCGTCATCAGCCAAGACCCGCTGGCGGTGCCTGGCTTCTGGGATCCGCGCCGCAGACCGGAGCGGCCCGACCTGTCGCGCATCGCCATCATCCGCTTCCTCACCGAGACCGACTACCCGCCGTTCAACTATGCCGGTCCCGACGGCGCGCCGGCCGGCTTCAACGTCGATCTGGCGCGGCTGATCTGCGAGGAGATCAAGGTGGCCTGCACGGTGCAGATGCGCCGCTTCGATACGCTGATCGGCTCGCTCAATTCCAACACCGGCGATGCGGTGATCGCCTCCATCGCCGAGACGCCAGAGATGCGCAGGCAGGTCGACTTCAGCGATCCTTACTACCGCACGCCGGCGCGTTTCGTGTCGCGACGCGACGTCGCTTTCGACGACGTGCGCCCGGAGGCGCTGGAGGGCAAGAAAATCGCGGTGGTCGGCGGCACCGCGCACGAAGCCTTTTTGAAGACGCTATTCACGGAAGCTGAGCTCAAGCCTTATCCGAACCAAGATGCCGCCCGATTCGCACTCAAGAAGGGCGAGGTCGATCTGCTGTTCGGCGACGGCATCGCGCTCGCCTTCTGGCTCAACGGCACCGACTCGCAGAACTGCTGCGTGTTCCGCGGCGGGCCTTACGTCGAGAGCCGCTTCTTCGGTGAGGGCGTCGGCATCGCGGTCAGGCGGGGCAACGACCTGCTGCGGCAGGCGTTCAACTGGGCGCTGTTCCGGCTGTGGGAGAAGGGCCGCTTCACCGATCTGTGGCTGCGCTATTTTCCGATCAGCCCTTATTGAGAAAGGCGAGGGCGCCGCGACCCGCCGCCGCGCCGGTCGCGAACGAGGCTTGCAGTAGATAGCCGCCGGTCGGCGCGTCCCAGTCGAGCATCTCTCCCGCGACGAAGACGCTGGGGCGTCGGCGCAACATGAAGTTCGCATCGAGGTCGGAAAAGCTCACGCCGCCGGCGGTCGAAATCGCGGTGGCGATCGGCTGCACGCCGGTGAGTTGCACCGGCACCGCCTTGATGAGTGCGGCAAGAGCATCCGCGTTCAGCGCAGACAGCGATTGACCGGCTGCCTCGCGCACGAGGCCGAGCGCCGCCGGCGACAACCGCGTGGTCTTGCGCAGGAAGTTGGACAGCGATTGCTTGCCGCGCTTGGCCGACAGGCGCTCTGTCAGCGCCGGTGGCTTCAAGTCGGGCATGAGATCTATCGTGATGGTTGCCTCGCCGTGCTGCTCGATGGCATCGCGGATCGGCGACGACAGTGCATAGATTGCGCCGCCCTCCAGGCCGTCGCGCGTGACAATGGCCTCGCCGCGCACGCTGCGGCCGTCAAACGAAACCGCAATGCGTTTGAGCGGCGCGCCTTCAAAACGGCGAAAAACGTCCGACCAGTTTGCGAGGAAACCGCAGTTCGACGGTCGCAAGGCCGTCACCGTCAAGCCGCTGTCGCGCAAGAACGGCACCCAGCACGCATCGGAGCCGAGCCGCGGCCAGCTTGCGCCGCCAAGCGCAAGGATTGTTGCCGCTGGCTCGATTGTTTGCGCCCCGTCCGGCGTCACGAACCGCAATCGTCCGGCCCCGTCCCAGCCCTCCCAGCGGTGCCGCAGCTTGACGGTAACGCCGAGATTGCGGAGGCGTAGCAGCCATGTCCGCAACAGCGGAGAGGTTTTGAGCGAGGTCGGAAACACCCGTCCGCTGGAGCCGACGAAGGTCGGTTGTCCAAGCGTGTCGGCCCACGCGCGCAACGCCGCTGGCGGAAAGACTTCGATGGCGCCGCGCAGCAGCGGGTCGGCCTCGCCATAGCGCGTGAGGAATGTCGTGAGGTCCTCGCTGTGCGTCAGGTTCAAGCCGCCGCGTCCGGCGAGCAGAAACTTGCGGCCGAGCGAGGTCATTTGATCGTAGACGGTCACTGCCACGCCGTCTCGCGCCAGCACCTCGGCGGCCATGAGGCCGGCCGGTCCGCCGCCGATCACGGCCACAGAGGGAGCAGGGGTGGTCGACAAGAAGTGAGTTCTTTCGGGCGGTTTGACGGGCTGGAGGGCTTTCCTTATGTGTGCGCCACGGAGATCGTGATGTCTATTGCCGAAACTACCCCGTCCTTACGCGAGCTTGCCGAGCAATCGGGCGCCTGGCCGTTCGAGGAAGCGCGCAAGATCGTCGCCCGGCTGAAGAAAGCGCCGAAGGACGAGGTGATCTTCGAAACCGGCTACGGCCCATCCGGTCTGCCGCATATCGGTACCTTCGGCGAGGTGGCGCGCACCACCATGGTGCGGCACGCCTTCCGCGTGCTCACCGACGACAAGATCAAGACGCGGCTGATCGCCTTCTCCGATGACATGGATGGCCTGCGCAAAGTGCCGGACAACGTGCCGAACAAGGAGATGCTGGAGAAGCACCTCGGCAAACCGCTCACCAAGGTACCGGATCCTTTCGGCACGCATCCGAGCTTCGGCGAGCACAACAACGCGCGGCTGCGCGCCTTCCTCGATCACTTCGCCTTCGACTACGAGTTCATGTCGTCGACGGACTGCTACACATCGGGCCGCTTCGACCAGGCGCTGCTCAGGGTGCTGGAGCGCTTCGACAAGGTGATGGCGATCATGCTGCCCAGCTTGCGCGAGGAGCGCGCGTCGACCTATTCGCCGTTCCTGCCGGTCGATCCGCAGACGGGCATCGTGCTGCAGGTGCCTGTCGTCGCGCATGACGCCAAGGCCGGCACCATCACTTACGAGCATCCCGACACCAAGCAGCCGGTCACCACGCCGGTCACCGGCGGCCGCTGCAAGCTGCAATGGAAGCCGGATTGGGCCATGCGCTGGGTCGCGCTCGGCGTCGACTACGAGATGGCCGGTAAGGATCTCATCGACTCGGTCAAACTCTCCGGCGAAATCTGCCGCGCGCTTGGCGGCCAACCGCCGGAGGGCTTCAACTACGAGCTCTTCCTCGATGAGAACGGGCAGAAGATTTCCAAGTCAAAGGGCAACGGCCTGACTATCGACGAATGGCTGCGCTACGCCTCGCCCGAGAGCCTCTCGCTGTTCATGTATCGCGAGCCGAAGGCGGCCAAGCGCCTCTACTTCGACGTGATCCCGCGCACGGTTGACGAGTACCAGCAGCATCTCGACGGCTATCGGCGGCAGGAGCTCAAACAGCAGCTTTCTAATCCGGTCTGGCATATCCACGCCGGCGATCCACCGACGGTGGACATGCCGGTGACCTTCACGATGCTGCTGACATTGGTGTCGTCATCGAATGCCGAGAATGCCGAGACGTTGTGGGGCTTCATCGGCCGCTACCGGCCGGGTGTGACGCCGCAGTCGCATCCGCGGCTCAAAGCCCAGGTAGAATACGCGATCCATTATTTCCGCGACTTCGTGCAGCCGACCAAGAAATTCCGCGAGCCGAACGAGGTCGAGCGCAAGGCGCTCGGCGACTTGCGCGACGCGCTGTCGAATTTGCCACCGAGCACGACCGCGGAGGAAATTCAGGACGTGGTCTACGAGGTGGGCCGCCGCGAGCCGTTCCTCGATCAGAAGAAGAAAGCCAAGGACGGCAAGCCGGGCGTTTCGCTCGACTGGTTCAACATGCTGTACCAGGTGCTGCTGGGCCAAGAGAAAGGCCCGCGCTTCGGGTCTTTCGTCGCTGTTTATGGACTGCAGAATACAGTCGACATGATCGACGGCGCGTTGGCGCGGTCGGCATAGCCGTCATCGCCCGCGCAGGCGGGCGATCCAGAGCTTCTTCATGACGGCTCTACGAGAACGTCTCGACCTTGCCGTCGAGCGCCATGAGGCCGAGTTCGACCGCAAGCTTTGGCTGCCGCTCGCCGACCTGCTTCTTGAATTCCATCAGCGCCGCCTTATGCGTCTCGGTCTCGGTCGCCGTGTCCTTCACCGCATCTGCGCCATAGGCGATCTTGGCTGCGCCGCAATCGCGATGGTCGATCGCGATCACCTTCGGAATGTTGTGGAGCTGGATAGAGGCGGCGAGATTGTCCCAGAACGCCGGTGCCCAGGTCTTGAACGCCGGGGCCACCACCCCGATGGCGGCGCCGGCAAACGTGAACTGGCTGTATTTGCCGATCAGATCGCGGCTTTTCATGTAGTTGATGGTCGGCTCGGGGAAGCGCGGGTCGATGCAGGTGACCATCATCGCCTCGTAGTTGCCGTCCGCCGCGAAGGCGAGCGAGGGAAAGGCCGCCAACAGGCCGGCGCCTGCGCTGAGATGCAGGAAGCGACGGCGGTCGAAACGCTTACGCAGCAAGTCACCGCAGCACGTACAGCCATCGGTATGAGCAATCGCGGTCATGGTCGTCTCCCTGATCAGTCGGTTTTTATTTTGACTGGGTAGTTTGTTTTACTGGCTCGCCCAAACGACCCGTGCGACCCACTGCACTTCGGCCATCGGGATGGTGCGATCGCGGTGCTCGGAGTTGAGCGACTTGAGCTCCAGCGTCCGCAGACTTTTGCGCTTGAGCTCCTTCACCAGCACCTCGTCGTCCTTGGTCTTCACCACCACGCGGTCGCCTTTGCGCACCGGCGCGGCGGGCGAGACGATGATGATGTCGCCGTCGCGAAAGACAGGCTTCATCGAGTCGCCGGAGATTTCCAGCGCATAAGCGTGCTCGTCGGTGAGCGCGGGGAAGGCGCTGTCCTCCCAGCCCTTGCCGAGCGGGAAGCCGGCGTCGTCGAAGAACCCGCCTTCGCCCGCCTCGGCCAGGCCGATGAGCGGAACGTTGTGGATCGTCGCTTTGGCGCCTTCGGTGATTAGTGTGACGAAGGTCTCGACCTTGGTGTCGGTCGCGGCTAGCGCCTTCGCCACCGACTCGGTCGAGGGCCAGCGCGTGCGGCCTTCCGGCGTGATTCGCTTGGACTTGTTGAAGGTGGTCGGATCGAGGCCCGCTTTCTTGGCCAGACCGGAGGCGGTCATCTTGTTGCGGGCAGCGAGCTTATCGAGGGCATTCCAGATTTGAGCGTGTGTCAGCATGGCGTCGACGCCCCGCCTTTCGAGATGTGGGACAAGATTGCTAGTGATCTTTTAGGAATTCTAACCCTGAATCGCCAGTGCTTTGCAACAGATTCCTGTGCACGTGCTTGCTGCGGAGGCCGTCCGGCCGATAGGGTCGGCTGTTGCCTGAACGGAGTCGCTTCGTGGTGTTTGGTTTTCTGGACCGCCTGTCCCGTCCGCTGATGTGGGCGCTTGAGCCCGAGGACGCCCATAGGTTCGCCATAAAAGCCTTGCGGCTCATGCCGTTAGCGCGGCCCGCCGCCGATCCGCCGGAGCTGGCGGTGCGGGCCTTTGGGCTCAATTTCCCCAATCCGATCGGTCTGGCGGCCGGCTTCGACAAGAACGCGGAAGCCCCGGATGCTCTGCTCCGGCTCGGCTTTGGTTTTGTCGAAGTGGGCACCGTCACCCCGCGCGCGCAGACCGGCAATCCGCGGCCGCGCCTGTTTCGGCTGGAAGCCGACGAAGGGGTGATCAACCGTCTCGGTTTCAACAACGCCGGCGCGGCCGATGTGCTGGCGCGGCTGGCTGAGCGGGCCGGCGAGGGCGGCATCGTCGGCGTCAACATCGGCGCCAATCGCGATTCGGCCGACCGCGCGGAAGACTACGTTCGGCTGATCGAGACTTTCGCCGCGGTGGCGAGCTATTTCACCGTCAACGTCTCATCGCCGAACACCCCGGGCCTGCGCGACTTGCAGCAGGCCCGCGCCCTCGACGATCTGCTGGCGCGGGTGATCGACGCGCGCGAACGGGTGCAGCCGAATGCCGGACCGACGCCCGTGCTGCTGAAGATCGCGCCCGACCTGACGTTGTCCGAGCTCGACGACGTGGTCGGCGTCGCCCGCAAGGCGCGCGTCGATGGCATGATCGTCGGCAACACCACCATCTCGCGCCCCAATTCGTTGCGCGATGCCGGCACCGCGCGCGAGGCGGGCGGGCTGTCCGGGCGGCCGTTGTTCAAATTGTCGACCCGCATGCTGGCTGAGACCTTCGTGCGTGCGGAGAGTGCTTTCCCGCTGATCGGCGCCGGCGGCGTCGATTCCGGCGCCACCGCCATCGCCAAGATCAAGGCCGGCGCGACCTTGGTGCAACTCTACAGCGGGCTGGTGTATCGCGGCATCGGGCTGGTGGGGCAGATCAAGCAGGACCTGGTGACAGCCTTGCGCCGCGGTCACCGCGAATCGCTTGCGTCGATGATCGGCTCAGACGCCGCGGACATGACGGCCGAGAGCTGGCCGTCCTGACGGTCGCTACTTCCCGCGTGGCGCATTCACCAGGCGAAGCAGCAGCCAGATCGGGATGACGATCACCGCCCCGAGCAGGAAATAGCGCCACAGCCAGTTGAAAGCGTCGAAACCCATGTCCCAGATCGTCTGGATCAAGCGGCGGACCGAGCGCACGATGTCGAAGGGATCGAGCCCGAGCGCCGACAGGATGACGCCGACCAGGACCGACACCAGGATCAGCCGACCGAGCACCCCGAGCGGCGAACCGCCGAAAATCCGCGTCATCGAGTCGTTGGCCATGGTGTCCTCAGGTATTGCCGGAGCAGAGTCGATCTTATCACGATTTGCCGGCGGCAGCTTTCGCAGCAACATGGTTCTCTCCGGTTGACGAAACGGGCGTCCTCTCCAGCATTTTCTCCAGCGTCTCCAGCCCGTCGGCTTCGCCCGGCAGCTTATCCCAGCGCAGCCGGCTGATGCGCGGGAAGCGCATGGCGATGCCGGACTTGTGCCGCGTCGAGCGCTGCAGCCCCTCGAAGGCCACTTCTAGCACCAGACCGAGGGCAGGTTCATGCGCGACTTCGCGCACGGGACCAAAACGGTCGACGGTGTTCTGGCGCACAAAGCGGTCGATCTGCTTCAGCTCCTCGTCGGTAAAGCCGAAATAGGCCTTGCCGACCGGCACCAGCTCGTCGTCCTGCCAGACGCCGAAAGTGTAGTCAGAGTAATAGGATGAGCGCTTGCCATGGCCGCGCTGGGCATACATCAGCACGGCGTCGATGATCATCGGGTCGCGCTTCCACTTCCACCATTGGCCCTTGGGCCTGCCAGGCACGTAAGGCGCATCGCGCCGCTTGAGCATGACGCCTTCCACTGCCTCGGCGTCGGCGCCAGCGCCTGCAGATGCGGGGTCGGCGCGCGCGGCGGTCAGGTCATCCCAGCTTTTGAAGGGGACGAGCGGCGAAAGATCGATGCGCGGATCGTTCAGTCTGGCGATGAATGCTTCGAGACGGGCGCGTCGTTCGGCGAAGGGCCGCTCGCGCAGGTCGTCGCCGCCGTCCGCGAGCAGATCGTAGGCGCGTAGATGTGCCGGGAATTCGGCGATGAGCTTCGACGTCACCGCTTTGCGATTGAGCCGCTGCTGCAGCACGTTGAACGACTGCACGCGGCCCTCGCGCATGATCAGCAACTCGCCGTCGATGGCGCAGGGCAGGCGCAGCGAGGCGACGAGATCGGGAAAGCTCCTGGAGATATCCTCGCCGGTGCGCGAATAGAGCCGCGTGGCGAGGTCACCGTCCTCGTTACGGCCGGCCACCGCCTGCACGCGGATGCCGTCCCATTTCCATTCCGCCATGAAGTCGGCCGGATCGAGCCCGCGCATGTCGCTGTCTTCGAGCGCGTGCGCTAGCATTGCCGGGCGGAACGGCGCCGCGTCGCGCGTCGCCGGTTTTTCACCGCGGCCTTCCAGCCAGGCGAACAACTCAGCGTAAGGCGGCACAAGACCCGGCCAGAGAATCTCGATCTCGTCCGCGTCCTTGTCGCCGAGAGAAGCCGCCGCGGTTTTCGCCAGCCGCGCCGAGACGCCGATACGCAAACCGCCGGTGACGAGCTTGAGCAAAGCCCAGCGGCCGGTCTCGTCGAGCCCGTCGAGCCAGCGCGCGATTTGCGCCGGCAATTGCGCCTTGCCGAGCGTGGACAAAGTCTCGACGACGTCGGTGAGTGTCGGTGCGGCGTTCGGCTTGCGATGCGGATCGGCGGGCCACATCAGCGCCACCGTCTCCGACAGATCGCCCACATAGTCGTAAGAGAGCGCGAACAGCGCCGGATCGGTACGCTCGGCGATCAGCGCGCGGATCATGCCGCCTTTGGCGTGCTTGAACGTCAGCGCGCCGGTGAGCGCCGCCAGCGCCCAACCTCGTTCAGGGTCGGGTGTCGAGCGCAGATAATCGGCAATCAGCCTCAGCTTGGCGTTGCGGCCCGGCTCATAGGCGAGACGGTCGAGCAGTTCGGCAAAGTCGTTCATGCGTCGTTCGCCTCGGGCGGCGCCGGATTTTCCGTTTCCTCCTCATCGCCATAGCCGACGATATCGAGCGGCCGCGCTTTCAGGCCCTGCAAGTGCGCCCAATGCACCAGCGCGTCCTCCTGCCCATGAGTCACCCAGACTTCCGACGCGCCGGTGGCAATGATGGTCGCCGTCAGTCCGTCCCAGTCGGCGTGGTCCGAGATCACCAGCGGCAGCGTCACGCCGCGCTGGCGGGCGCGGGCCCGCACGCGCATCCAGCCGGAAGCGAAGGCGGCGACCGGATCGGGAAAGCGCCGCGACCATAGATCGGTCATGGCACTCGGCGGGCAGACGACGATCTTGCCCGCCATGTCGGCTTTGTTGGCGCCGCGCACCAGCTCGATCTCGCCGAGGTCGATGCCGCAACTCTGGTAATAGTGCGTGATCTTTTCGACTGCGCCGTGGATATAGATCGGCTGGTTGTAACCGGCGGCGCGCAGCAGGGCCATGATGCGCTGCGCCTTGCCAAGCGAATATGCGCCGACCAGATGCGCGCGCTCGGGAAACAGCGCCACCGAATGCAGCAGTTTGGAAATCTCACCTGTGGCGTCGTGATGACGGAACACGGGCAGCCCGAACGTCGCCTCGGTGATGAACACGTCGCAGGGCACCAGGTCGAACGGCGCGCAGGTCGGATCGGCGACATCCTTGTAGTCACCCGAGGCGACCACGCGCAGGCCGCCGCACTCGACCTTGATCTGTGCCGACCCGAGCACGTGGCCGGCCGGATGGAAGCTTACGCGCGCGCCGTCGAGCGTCAGCGTCTCGCCGTAGCGGATCGCCTGCGTGCTGCCGGCGAAATTCTCGCCGTAGCGCAGCCGCATGATGTCGAGCGTCTCCTGGGTGGCCAGCACGGCGCCGTGCCCGGCGCGCGCGTGGTCGGAATGGCCGTGCGTGATCAGGGCCTTTTCCACCGGCCGGGTCGGATCGATATGGAAGCCGCCGGGACGGCAGCAGACGCCGGACGGCGTCGGAACCAGGATGTCTTCGGGACGCATTGGGGTTAGATAGGCATTCTCCGGCCGACGACAAAGAACATGAGCAGCTCGACTTTTCTCTCCTCCGGCGACGTGATCGCGGACCGCCGCTTCGAGTGGGCGCGCGATCTCGAGGCCAAGGGCGACCTCGAGGGCGCCGCCGACCTGCTGGCGCAGGCGCTGGAGCTGAAGCCGAATTACGCCGCCGCCTGGTTTTACCTCGCCCAAGTGCGGGAAAAGATGGAGGACCAGGCGGGCGCGATTGCGGCGTTCGAAAAAGCGAGCGCTGCCGACCCGCAGGATCGCCATGGCGCGCGGCTGCATCTCATGCGGCTTGGCGCCGCGCCGCTTGCGGCCATGCCAGAATCCTACGTGCGCAGCCTGTTCGACGGCTACGCGGCCAAGTTCGACGCGGCGCTGACCGAGCGGCTGCGCTATCGCGCGCCCGAGCTACTCCTCAACGCCGTCGCAGCGAGCGGCGCGCGCATCAAGTTCGGCTCGGCGCTCGATCTCGGCTGCGGCACGGGGCTCGCCGGCGTCACGTTTCGTCCGCACTGCGATTGGCTGGTCGGCGTCGATCTGTCGCCGGCAATGCTGGCGCAGGCGCGCGGCAAAGGCGTCTACGACCGGCTGGTCGAGGCCGACATCGCTTCTTTTCTTGCCGAGGAGGCAACCGCCCAAGCGCGCTATCATCTCATCGTCGCTGCCGACGTGTTCATGTATCTGCCCGATCTTGCCCCTGTCCTCAGCGCCGTCGCGGACGTGTTGGCACCGGGCGGAACAATCGGCTTCAGCGTCGAGACCCACGACGGCGCAGGCGTCATCCTGCGCGACACGCTGCGCTATGCACACGGTAAGAACCACGTGAGCGCGACGCTTGCCGCCGCAGGCCTCAAACCGGTCAGCCTCGATTTTGCCTCTCCGCGCACGGAAAAAGGCGAGCCCGTGCCGGGGCTGATCGTTGTGGCCACCTTATGAGCTTGCTCGAGCAAACACGCGCGCCTTTGCTGCCCGACATCTTCGCGCGCTGGTTCGCCTCGCGCGGCTGGCAGCCGCGCGCGCATCAGCTCGATCTGCTGGAGAAAGCGAAGGCGCAACGTTCGGTGCTGCTGATCGCACCGACCGGCGGCGGCAAGACGCTCGCCGGATTTCTGCCGACGCTGGTGGAGTTGTACGAGCGCGGCGCGGCCCCGCGCAATCTCAAATCGACCGGGCGTTCGCTGGTGCGCAACCAGGGTCTGCACACTTTGTACATCTCACCCCTCAAAGCGCTTGCGGTCGACATCGCGCGCAATTTGGAAATCCCGGTCAAGGAGATGGGCCTGCCGGTGCGGCTCGAAACGCGCACCGGCGACACGCCCGCCTCCAAGCGCCAGCGGCAACGGCGCGATCCGCCCGACATTCTGCTGACCACTCCCGAGCAGCTGGCGCTGCTGCTGGCCACCGCCGATGCGCCTTATCTGTTCGGCACGCTGCGCCGCGTGGTGCTCGACGAGCTACACTCGCTTACTACTTCGAAGCGGGGCGATCTGCTGTCGCTCGGCCTCGCCCGGCTTTATGCGCTGGCGCCGCAGATGACCGCGGTCGGTCTTTCCGCCACCGTCGCCGAGCCGAACGAACTCACGCGTTTCCTGGTGCCGCAGCCGCTCGAGGGCACGGCACATGCGGACTTGGTCATCGCGCAAGCCGGGGCGCAGCCGGACGTGAGCATGCTCGACACCGCGGCTCATTTGCCCTGGGCCGGCCATTCCGCGCGCCATGCGCTGCACGAGGTCTACGTCCTCATCAAGCGGCACAAGACGACGCTCATCTTCGTCAACACGCGCAGCCAGGCGGAATTCATGTTCCAGGAGCTGTGGGGCGTGAACGACGACAACATGGCGATCGCGCTGCATCACGGCTCGCTCGATGTCGCGCAGCGCCGGCGCGTCGAAGATGCGATGGCGGCGGGGAAGCTGCGCGCCGTAGTCTGTACGTCGTCCCTCGACCTCGGCGTCGACTGGGGCGACGTCGACCTCGTCATCAACATCGGCGCGCCGAAAGGCTCCTCGCGTCTGATGCAGCGTGTCGGCCGCTCCAACCATCGGCTGGATGAGCCCTCCAAAGCCGTGCTGGTGCCGGCCAATCGGTTCGAGGTGCTGGAATGTCGCGCCGCCATCGATGCCGTGGCGGAGAATGCACAGGACACGCCGCCGCTGCGTACCGGCGCGCTTGACGTGCTGGCGCAGCATATTCTCGGCCGCGCCTGCGGCGAGCCGTTCTTCGCCGACGACGTCTATGCCGAAGTGCGCGCCGCCGCGCCTTACGCCGGCCTCGCGCGCGGGGATTTCGATGCCGCGCTCGATTTCGTCGCCACCGGTGGCTATGCGCTCAAGGCCTACGAACGCTTCGCCAAGATCAGGCTCGGCAAGGACGACCGCTGGCGTATCACGCATCCGCGCGTCGCGCAGCGTTATCGCATGAACGTCGGCACCATCGTCGAGGCCGACATGCTGAAAGTGCGGCTGATGCGCTCGCGGAGGTCGGGGGCGATGATCCCGCGTGGCGGCCGCCTGCTTGGCCAGGTCGAGGAATATTTCATCGAGATGCTGGCGGTCGGCGACACCTTCGTCTTCGCCGGCGAAATCCTCAAATATGAGGCGCTGGTCGAAGACGAAGTCTATGTCTCGCGCTCGACCGCCACCGATCCGAAAGTGCCGGCCTATGAAGGCGGCAAGTTTCCGCTGTCGACTTACCTGGCCGCGCGCGTGCGCGCGATCCTCGCCGATAAACGCGCTTGGCGCGCGCTGCCCGATCAGGTGCGCGAATGGCTGGAGATTCAGGAGTGGCGTTCGCTGCTGCCGCGCGCCGGCGATCTGCTGGTCGAGACCTTTCCGCGCGCGGATAAATACTATTTGGTCTGCTATCCGTTCGAAGGCCGCCTCGCGCATCAGACGCTCGGCATGCTGCTGACGCGACGGCTGGAGCGCGCCAAGCTCAAGCCTCTCGGCTTTGTCGCCAATGAATATGCGCTGGCGGTCTGGGGCCTCGGCGATGTCGCGCTGCGCATTCGGCGCGGCGACCTCTCGCTGGCGACGCTGTTTGATGAGGACATGCTGGGCGACGACTTGGAGGAATGGCTGGCCGAATCCGCGCTGATGAAGCGCACTTTCCGCACCTGCGCGATCATCGCCGGGCTGATCGAACGCCGGTTCCCCGGCGAGGAGAAGTCGCGCCGCCAGCTCACCATTTCCACCGATCTCGTCTACGACGTGCTGCGCAAGCACCAGCCCGACCATGTCCTCTTGCGCGCCGCGCGCGCTGACGCGGCTTCCGGGCTGCTCGACATCAAGCGGCTGGGCGAAATGCTCTCGCGCGTGAAGGGCCGAATCGTCCATAAGGAATTGGACCACGTCTCGCCGCTCTCGGTTCCCGTGCTACTGGAGATCGGGCGCGAGACCGTCTATGGCGGGGCGTCCGATACGATCCTCGCCGAAGCGGCGGACGAATTGATCAAGGAAGCGATGCAGTGAGCTTGGCGGCACAAAAAGCAGAGAGCATGGGCAATTTTATTGGCCTTGCCGGCGTGCCGCTGCTCGTCGATTGCGCCGGTGCGCTCTATTGGCCGGAACAAGGCCTGCTCGCCGTCGCCGATCTGCATCTGGAAAAAGGCTCGAGCTTCGCCGCACGCGGGCAACTGCTGCCGCCCTACGATACGGCGGAGACCTTGGCGCGCCTGACGCGGCTGATCGCGAGCTATGCGCCTCGCGTGGTCGTGGCGTTGGGGGACAATTTCCACGACGGCGGCGGACCGGGACGGCTGGCCGACGAGGACCGCGCCAACCTGCGTGACCTGCAGCGCGGTCGCGACTGGATCTGGATCACCGGCAATCACGATCCGGAGCCGGCCGCGAATATCGGCGGCAGCTTCCACGAAACTTTTAGTGTGGGGCCGCTGATCTTCCGCCATCGGCCGAGCGGGGCGACCGGCGAGATCGCCGGCCATCTGCATCCGGTGGCGCGCGTGTCGCATCGCGGCCGTGCCGTGAGCCGCCGCTGCTTTGCTGCCGACGCGACGCGCATGGTGATGCCCGCCTTCGGCGCCTTCACCGGCGGGCTCAACGTGCGCGACGCCGCGTTTGCCGATGTGTTCGGCACGCTCAAATTCACCGCGCACATGCTGGGCGAGGATCGGCTCTATTCGTTTACCGCGAAGCGGTGTTTGCCGGGTTAGTTTTTTTCGCGCTGCGAATCCCATTCCGTCATACTCCGCGAAGGCTGAATAGCGACGCCATGCCGCCCAAAGGCCACCACGTTATCCCCCGCCTCCACCTTCAGCATTTCGCTGGGCCGGACCCTGCAGGACAAGTGTGGACGTACGACAAGTTGGCCGGCAAATGCTGGTCGGCGATTCCGGAAGAAACCGCCGTTCAAACCCACTTCTATTCCGCCGAGCGGGATGACGGTACGATGGATACGCGCCTTGAGGATTTCTTGGCTGGAATCGAGAGCAAAGCGGCTCCCGTATACGAGGGTTTGTTGCAAGGCCGAATCCCGGGCGGCACACAGGAGCGTGTCGATTTCGCGCAATTCTTAGCCCTCATGTATACGCGCACGACTGCGATGCGGCGCATGGCGGCACAAATTCGGGGACGTGGCGCGCAAATTCATAGCTACGCCTATGCGAGCAATCCGGAGACCTTCGAAACGCTGACGCGAAGGCTCGAAGCCGAGAAAGGCGAAGCCCTCGACCCCGCTATCAAGGAAAAAGTCAGGCAGGAAATGCTCAATCCGAGCGGGGCTTATGTGATGGAAGTTGCGCAGGAAAGCACTTTCATGGCGCTCGCCGCATCGGACAAGCTGACGCCTATCCTGTACGAAATGAAATGGATGCTGGTTAAAGCGCAGCACGGCTATTTCATCACCTGCGATAATCCGCTCGTGAAGCAGGTAGACCGCAAGACGCTCCATGCGGTCTACGGTGATGGCGGTTTCATTAACAAGACTGCCGAGGTGACATTCCCGCTTTCGCCAAAATTGTTGCTGCTGCTCTCATGGGGCGAGTCTACTCGCGATATCGGAGCGTTCGAGCGCGGTCATGTGCACGCTGTGAACGAGGTTCGATCTGCCTATGCGGAGCGCTATTTACACGCCCATCTTTTCGATAAGCGGATTGAAGCGCTTGCCGCCAAGTACAAGGACTCCCACCCGAACATGACCACGCAGGGATTTGGACCGGAAAACTTTGCTCCGATAGAAGTAGCCCGCCGCTCCAAAGGCAAGAAAACACTCAAGCTTTAGTACTCTAGGCTTTCCAGTTGCCATGCAATCGGACTAGGCCGGTGTCAATGAGCAGCGATGGGCACACAGACGCCACTCTGCGCCGCCAGGTTTGAGTCTCAGCCTTGAGTGCTGGATGCCCCGCCTTCGCGGGGCATGACGGTGCTTCTATTAATCCCGCGCGAACACCACGCTGGCGAACCAGCCGGTGAGCAACGCCATCAGCGTCGTCAGCAGGCCGTACAACACGCCATAGTCGCGCGCGGCGTCTGCGACGTATTGCTCAAAGCCGGTCTTGGTCACGTCGAGCGCCGAATTGGTGCGCGCCTTCAACACGCCGTCGGAGAACAGCAGCACATCGACCAGGTAATTGCCTGTCGGCGCGTTGGCGGGCAGCGGGATGGCGGCGCGGAAAACGGTCGGCGTCAGGAAGGTCACCGCGGTCGCCGACTCGCGATAGAGCCCCGCCTGCGCCTGCAAATGCGTGAAGGCGACGCGGAACGGATCTTCCGGCACCGTGTCGGCGATGTCGGAGCCGAGCCGCTGCGGCAGCAGGAAGTTGTCGAGTCCGACCTGCAGGCGGCGCAGCACGTCGGACGGCGCGATTTCTTTTACCGGCCGGCTGCTCAGTACGCTGAGATAGGACGGCACGCGCACGAATTCGCGCGAGTCGGTGTTGACCCAAATGCCGAGCACGCGCTGCTTGCGCCGCGTGCGCAGCGTCTCGCGCGGGCCGGTCACCATCGTTACGAGGTCGTAAGAGGGACGTAAGCCGGGTTTTCCTGGGTCGGGTTCGACGGTGCCGAACAGCACCAGGTCTTCGCCGATGAAGTTCTGCGTCACCGCGACGCGGTGGTTCGACAGCGACACCACCAGCCGTTCGGCACTGGCTGGCGTCACGGCTCCAGCCAGCATGAGAGCAGCGAGGATGAGTGCGCGTCGCATCATTCGCCTCGCACCTGCCGCAGCGAGAACAGATCGTCCGGCCGCACCACCAATTCATAGGCGAAGCGGAGGCCGACGGCGAACACCAGCAGCCCGAGCAGCAGCCGGAGCCGCTCGCCGCGCATACGCTGGCCGGTGCGTGCGCCGAACTGCGCGCCGATCACGCCGCCGACCATGAGGATCAGCGCCAGCACCGCATCGACGAGATGATTGGTCGCCGCGTGCATGACGGTCGCCGAAGCCATGGTGACCAGTGTCAACACCATCGAGGTGCCGATCACCGTCGCAGTCGGTACGCGCAGGAAGTAGATCAGCATCGGCACCAGCAGGAAGCCGCCGCCGATGCCCATGATGGCGCCGACGAAGCCGATGGTGAAGCCGATGGCCAGCACGGGGATTGCCGACACATAGATTTTCGAGCGCTTGAAGCGCAGCTTGAACGGCAGTCCGTGCAGCCAGGTGTGGCTGCCCGGCCGTCGCAGCGTCGCCGGCATGCCTTTCCGCGCGCGCATCTCCGCCTGCACGCTTTCATAGATCATCAGCGAACCGACCGCGGTGAGCAGCGTCACATACGAAAGCCCGATCATGAGGTCGAGCTGATCGAGCGCGCGCAGCAGCGTGAACAGCCACACGCCGGTCGCGGTGCCGACGATACCGGCGCTGAGCAGCATCATCGCGAGCGCAAGGTCGAGTGCACGCTTACGCCAATAGGTGATGGCGCCGGTGAAGGAGGAGGCCGCGATGTGGCTCGCCACGCTCGCCACCGCAACCGCCGGTGTGATGCCGATAAAGATCAGCAGCGGCGTCATCAGGAAGCCGCCGCCGATGCCGAACATGCCCGAAATGAAGCCGACCGCGAGCCCCATCCCCAGGACGAGGAAGATGTTGACGGGCAGGTCGGCGATCGGGAGGTAGATCTGCAAGCGACGTCGTCCGGCTTTCAATGCATCCACCGCCGGTCGACGCGCCGGCAGCTTCTCAGTTAACACCATTGGCGCGTGAATCGTCAGCAAAACTGACGAATAAGCTTACCGTTGGCGCTTGCCGACTTCGAGGGCGCCGATCGACATCGGCGGGTTCACCCGCGGCTTGGGATGCGCGGCCGGCGGCGTGCCGGTCGCCGCGCGGTCCCAGCCGCCGGCGGGCTCGGGCACAACGGTCGCCTCGTCCGGCTGCGGTGCCGGCGAGAAGCTGGCCACAGTCTGCTGGGCGGCCGTGAGACCGCTCGGTTCGAGATGGGTAGCGACCTCGTCGCGCTTCTTGGCGGCCTCGCGGTCGCCCTGGTTGGCGGCCAGAGCAAACCACTTGTAGGACTCCTCGAAGCTCTGCGCGGAGCCGAGACCGCGCGCGCAGAGGACGCCGAGATTGTATTGGCTGTCAGCAATGCCGTGCAGCGCGGCCTTGCGGAACCAGGTGGCAGCGGTGGCGTAGTCGGGCTTGCCCTCGATGCCCTCGGCGTAGAGCACGGCGAGGTTATGCATCGCCTTGCCGTTGCCCTTCGAGGCGGCGGCCAGATAAAGCCGACGTGCCTGGGCAAGGTCCTTCTTCACGCCCTGGCCCTTCTCCAAAAGGCTGGCATAGCGGAACTGGGCGGGGGCGAGCCCCTTATTGGCCGCGCGTTCGTACCACCGTGCGGCCTCGGTCAAATCGGCTGGGACGCCGCGGCCTTCGGCGTAGCGCGCGCCGACTTCGAAGGCGGCGGCGGCGTCGCCGGCAACGGCGGCATTGCGCAGACGCGGGCCCCCGATCGCGACGGGCAACTCCGCGCCGGTGGCGGTTTGCGGCGGCGGCGTGGGCCGCGGCTTGGCGGCGTTCGGATGGGGGATCGAGCCGGTGACGTCGGCATTCGGGCTGAGCAGCGAGGGCGACGTCATGGTGCCCGGCGAAGCCGGCGAGGGCGCGGTCGTGGTCGGAGCCGACGGCAGGGTGAGCGGCGCCATGCTCGACAGGCTCGACGGTTGCGTCAGCGGCGAGATGGGGCTCAGCGGCGGCTGTTGCTGGATCGATGGATTGGTCGACGCCGTGGTCTGCGGGTCCACGCCGAGGACGTTGGCGTCGGCAACCGGCGGCAGGCGGTCGGGCGCCTTGGCGGTCCGGTCGGGAGTGCGGTCGAAGCCGCTGAGATTGTAGTAGTTGCCGACGATCTGCACCGAACCGACCACGATGGCGATGACGCTCGCCGCGATGAATAGCGACTTCACCTTCTTGCTCAGCCGCGCGCGCAGCGAGGGACCGGCATCGGTCTCATCGGCCTCGACCACCGGTTCGGGCACCGGCGCGCGATCGGGCACGACCTGCACCGCGGCTTGGGCGGCGCGGCGGGCGGCGGCGATGAATCCTGACTTGCCGGCGGGCGAAGCCGCGCCGGGCCTGGCGAGATCGGCAATGCGCGGACCGGTGCGCATCTGCGGCGGGCCGGAGCCGGGCTCGAGCGGCTGATCCGGCGGCAGTTCGGGATTGAAGGGCAGTTGTGTCGCCGCGGGTAGGCGTTTGGGTGCGGGTGGCGGCGGAGGCGGCGGCGCGGGTGCAGCGACCGGTACCGGCTGCGGAGCGGCCGCCGGCTGTACGTCGCTTACGACGCGGGCGGCGATACGTCCGACCGGCTGGGTGATCTCGGCATATTCCTCGTCGCTCACCGGCCGCGGGCGGGCTTCGCCGCGCATGCCCTTCTCGATGGTCGCCAGCCGGTCGACGACACTGCCGAGCGTGCCGTGCACCTGCTGCAACTCGCTCTTGAGCGCGTCGACCGCGGGCGGAGTGCCGCTCATGGCGCCCTTGTTGGCGCGCATCTCCTCGATGTGCACCAGGAGATCGGCGAGGCCGCGCTCGATCGCCTCCAGATGGCCGAGCCGCGAATCCGAGGCGTCCAGCCGCTCGACCAGCTTGACGATACGGTCTTCGAGATGGCCCATCGCCACGTTGTCGCCGCGCGACTGCTGGATGAGCTCGATCTTGTCCGACAGCGAATGCACCAGTGCATCCAGCATGGGCGGCACATTGCCGCCGCTCTGCGCGCGCTGCTCGAGCGCGTCGGCGAGCGCGCCAATGCGGTGCTCGAGGCTGTTGAGCGCGATGACCGCGCCGCCGCTCTGCGCCAGGTCGTCGACCTTCTGGCCGAGCATGTGCACCTGATCGGCCAACAACCCGACCGCTTCGTTCGAGGCCACATGCGCAGCCATCTCGCGCAGAGTCGTGATCGAGTGTTCAAGCTGATGCAGGGTCGCCGGGTCCTTCTGTCCGACGATGAGGTCGATCTTGTGCGCGAGTCCGTTGACCGCCTCGTTGAACCCGACCAGGTTTTCTGCCGGCGTCAGCGAGCGCAGCACGTCGCGCACTTCGGCGAGGCCGTGCTCGACGCCCGACAGCGCGCCGCCGTCGATACCGGCCTGGCGTCCTTCGGCGATACGCTGGCTCAAGCCCGCGATCTGCCGTTCGATAGTTTCGATTTCGCGCCTGGGCATGGCTTCGCTGAGCGCGCGGCCGATCTCGCCCAGTTCGCCGCGCAACGCATTGATCGCTTCCTCGACGCCCGGCTTGCGCAGCGTCTCGATCTGATCGGTGATGCGGCGCAATTGATCTTCAAGACCGGAAATATCCTGCACCGGCGCTGGGGTCAGAACAGGGGCGGGCGGCGGCATCGGTGCAGTCGGTGTGATCGACGGCGCCGATGGCGCCATGCGCGGGGTATGCTGCTGCGGTGCGGATTGGCCGTTGAGCGCGCGTTGGCGCGCGGCGATTTCGGCAACGGCGAGGTCGAGCGCCGGCGGTAACGGTGCGCTCGGCATCGTCCGCGGGCTCGGCATGACCGGTGGCGCCGGCATCATGTGCCCATGGCTGGGCGCCATCGGCTGCGGCATCACTGGGCGCGAGCTGTTGGCGAACTGGTCGAGCCGCCGGTCGAGGCGGTCGATCAGCGCGGCGATCTGGTCGTTGTCGTCGCGATTGCGTTTCGGCGCATAAGCCTCGGGACCTTTGCCGCGCGTCACCTGCTCGATGCGGCGGCTGAGGTCGTCGAGCCGCTGATGCACGCTGGCGATTTCATCGGTCTCGTCATCGCTGTAGCGCGGAGGCGTGCGTCCGCCGTCCGCAGCCTGATCGAGGATGACCGAGTTGAGCCAGTCGCCGAGCGACATGCCTGACCGGCGCGCGGCTTCACGTGCCGTCTCGCGCGCTTCCGGCCTTATCCCTTTCACACTCCACGGCACGCTAAATCTCATGCTTGCACCGCATCCGAGTGGAGGCGCAAAGAGCCGTGATCGACTCTCGTGGAACCGGGGCACGTTAACGGCAGGTGGATGCCGGGCTCGGTTCGCAGTCCACCCGTGACTTTTTGCCCGTTGCGGTAAACAGGCCGTTAACGTTTTGCCGAAGTGCCGGATTTTGCCGGAGGTTTCGCTGGTTGCGGGCTTAACGGGCCTGAAAGCGGCGCCTGCGATGCTGGGGTCGGTTGCCGTAGCCGTGCGCTGAGTGCCGCAGGCTCTTCATAAATCGGTCGCCAGCGATTAGATGTTAACCATTCGTTAACCGCCCGCCGCTGCCGCCCCGCCGGAGATTTCAATGCCCATCTATAAAGCGCCCGTCGACGACGCGCTCTTCCTGCTCAACGACGTCTTCCATTTCGAACGTTACGGCAACTTGCCGGGCTTTTCCGACGCGACTCCCGACTTGGTCGAGGCGGTGCTGCGCGAGGCCGGCAAGTTCTCCGAGGAGGTGCTCACTCCGCTCAACCGAGTTGGCGACAAGGAAGGCTGCAAACGCGGCTCCGACGGCAGCGTGAAAACGCCGACCGGCTTCAAGGATGCGTTCAAGCAACTGGTCGAGGGCGGCTGGATCGGCATTTCGGCGCCGGCGGAATACGGCGGGCAGGGTCTGCCGGCGACAATGACTTCGATGGTCAATGAATTCCTCTGCTCGGCCAATCAGGCTTTCGCCATGTATGCCGGCCTGACGCAGGGCGCGATCGCGGCGCTGATCGAGCATGCGACGCCTGAACTCAAGGCCAAATTTCTGCCGAAGATGACGACCGGCGAATGGACCGGCACCATGAACCTGACGGAGCCGCATTGCGGCACCGACCTCGGCATGTTGCGCAGCAAGGCAGTGAAGCAGGCCGACGGCAGCTATCTCATCAGCGGCACCAAGATCTTCATCTCCGCCGGCGAGCACGATCTCGCCGAGAACATCATCCATCTCGTGCTCGCGCGCATCGAAGGTGCGCCTGCGGGCACCAAGGGCATCTCGTTGTTCGTCGTGCCCAAGCGCAAGGTCAACGACGACGGCTCGCTCGGGGACGCGAATGGCGTTTCGTGCGGCTCCATCGAAGAGAAGATGGGTATCCACGGCAATTCGACCTGTGTGATGAACTACGACAACGCGGCCGGCTGGCTGGTCGGGGAGGAGAATCGCGGCCTCGCCGCCATGTTCACGATGATGAACGAGGCGCGGCTCGGCGTCGGCATCCAGGGGCTGGCGCAGTCGGAGGTCGCCTATCAGAACGCGGCGATCTACGCCAAGGAGCGACTGCAAGGACGCGCGCTCACCGGCTCGAAATTTCCCGACAAGCCGGCCGATCCGATCATCGTGCATCCGGACGTGCGCCGCACGCTGCTGACCATCCGCGCCTTCAACGAAGCGGCGCGCGCGCTGGTGATCTGGACATCGATCAAGGGCGACGTCGCCCGCCGATCCCAGGACGACAAGGAGCGGCAAGCCGCCGACGACCACATGGGCCTGCTCACGCCGGTGGTGAAGGGCGTGCTCACCGACACCGGTTTCGCCAACACCGTGTCGGCGCAGCAGATGTTCGGCGGTCACGGCTACATCGCCGAGCACGGCATGGAGCAGTTCGTGCGCGACGCGCGCATCGCCATGATCTACGAGGGCGCCAACGGCATCCAGGCGCTCGATCTGGTCGGCCGCAAGCTCGGCAAGGACGGCGGCCGCGCGATCATGGCCTTCTTCAACGAGGTCGGCGGCTATCTGAAGGAACGCGTCAATAACGACGCGATGAACCCTTATCTGAAGCCGCTCGGCGCTTCGCTGGCGCATCTGCAGCAGGCATCGATGTGGTTCATGCAGAATGCCATGGCCAAGCCCGACAACGCCGGCGCCGGCGCCATGGACTACATGCACATGTTCGGCCTGGTGGCGCTCGGCTACATGTGGGCGCGCATCGCGGAAGCCGCCCTGGCCAAATCCGAAGACCCGGTGATGAAGGCAAAGCTGATCACGGGCCGCTTCTATATGGAGCGCATTTTGCCGGAGACGGCCGCGCAGCTTGCGCGCATCCAGGCCGGCGCGGCCTCGACCATGGAACTGCCGGCCGAGGCGTTTTAGGCCGCGACGACCGCTCGTCTTCCGACATCCCGAGCCGGTGCTTTTTTGCAGCCGGCATTCCACATGGTTTCGCGAAACCGGTGCGCGGATATCGCCCCGAATTTAAACGATTAGTCACTATGGCGAGCAAAACCGCGGTCCCAATACGCGGAACCGCGTGTTCAATCACGACTGCCAAACCCATCTAAGCTATTGATCGTCCGTTTTGTATACCGAGGATTGTGAATATGTCGGGCGCACGCAAGTTTGTTCGAATTCTATTTGTCACAGCGGCGTCACTCTTGGCGGTTGCGGCGAGCGCTTCGGAACTGAGGTTTGAGCACGTCATGAATATCGGCCGCGCCGGAACGGACGCGGGCCAGTTCAAATACGTCGAGGATTTCGCGTTCAGCAAGGACGGACACCTCATCGTGACAGACGCCTCGCACGCCTTCGTGCAGATATTCGACAAAGCAACGGGAAAATTTGTCGCCCGCTTCGGCGGCAAGGGCGATGCCGATGAAAGTCTCGACAAGCCGGAAGGCATCGCGGTCGATGCCGACGGCAATATCTATGTCGCCGACTACACCACCGGCTTCGTGAAGAAATACGGCGCCGACCTCAAATGGCGGCAAACTTTCAGCTCCTATGGCAGCGAGCTCGGACAGACCATAAAATCGGAATTCATCGATATCCGGGACGGCCGTCTCTACGTCCCGGACGTCGGCAATAGCCGCGTGAACGTCTTCGCGCTCGACGGCAAGCCGTTGTTCCATTTCGGCGGTCCCGGCAACGAGCCGGGAAAATTCAACAATCCGGAAGCCGCGAAGTTCAGCAGTGACGGCAAGCTGTACGTCAGCGACCTGAAGAACGACCGCATCCAGGTCTTCGATTGGGAGGGCAAGCCGCTCTTCGTGTTCGGCAGGAGCGGCGGCGGGCCCGGCGAATTGCGCGCGCCCGCAGGTTTGGCCTTTGATCGCGACGACAATGTTTATGTTACCGAGATCGGCAACAACCGTGTCCAGGTTTTCGACAAGGCCGGCAAGTTTCTCACCATGTGGGGCAAGAAGGGCTCCGGCGACGACGAGTTCGGTAACCTGCACGGCATCATCGTCGATCGCGCCACCGGCTACGTTTATGTCGCCGACACCGCCAACAACCGCGTGCAGGTGTTCAAGCCGGCCGCCGCCCGCTCATCCAGCGTGGGCCAGCGATGAGCGGCTTGCAGGCCGCAACATGGTTCTGGCCGGCGCGCGGCTTACCCAAATTACGCACGCGGCTGCTCATCGCCTTCGCTATCATGGCGGCGGTGGCGGCACTGTGCGGCGGCATCGGCCTGCTGCTGATCGATCGGATCGGCGGCGCGGTCACGGTCTACGCCGATGTTACCAGTCCGCTGCAGACCGAGTCGGCCGCCCTCGTCGACATCACGCGCGGAATGCGTGCCAAGGCGCTTGCCACGATCAGCGGCGCCGATACCGAGGTGGCGGCTGACCAATTGCAGGAGCTCGATCGCGAAAGTCGTGCGCGGCTGAGCGAATTGGTGCGGCTTGAGAAGGTGGCCAAGGTCGATATCGGCGCCTCGACGCTGGATTCCGCCCGGGCGCAGTACACCTCGATTCTCAGGCGTGTGATCGAGGCGAACAACGATGCCAGGTCGGCTGTCGCAGTCAGCGTCGCGCAGCGCGCGCAATTCGACGTTCTTTTCCGCGATACGATGGGCGTCTTGCGCGCCGCGATCGAGCGCGCGGAGGGGCAGATCAACGAACTTGAGGAAAAGGCGAAAGTCGACCAAGAAAGCGGCGTCGCCACGCTGGAATCACTTGGCGATCTCATAAGCGATCTCCTGACGGAGACTTATCCGCGGCTGCAATACACCCGGAGGCTTGCGGCCGAAATCGATGGCTTCAATGACGTCGGTCAGCTTCTTGCGCTCGCCGACTGGCGAAGTGTCGATCGGCTGGAGACCGACCTCCAGGATCGCTTCAAGGCCGCCGCCAACATCCTAGCCCGTCTGCAGGGCCGCATGCGCGCGCCGCAGGAAATAAACGAATTCGACCTCATTAGGCGCAAAGTCGCGCAGATGCGCGAGGCTCTGCTGGGCAAGGACGGCGTCGCCTCTAGCATTCGAGCCGCGCTGAACGCGCGGCAAGCAATGAATAGCGGACGCGCGACATTGGAACAGATCGAGGCGCAATACTCGTCGCTGCTGAGCAATGTTCGGTCCGCCGTCGACCAGCTCAATCGGCATGCGCGTGCCACTGCGCTCGACACCACGGCGACGGCTCGTATCGCGACGCTGATCGGCGCCGGTCTGGCGATTCTTTTCGGCCTGGCGCTTGCGGCCATGCTCGCCCGCCGCATCACCAGGTCGGTCGTCCTGCTGGCCAATCATGCCGCTGCCATCACGCGCACCGGCGAATTGACGCCGTTCAGCACGCCGGCCGGGACGAGGCGTTTCAGCGAGATCGAACAGCTCGCGGATGCCTTCAACTCCATGGTCACCGAGCTCGCCGCCGCCAAATCGCGCCTGATCGAATGGTCGGAGGGTGAGATCCGCACGCAGTACGAACGGCTCAGCGTCGCCATCAACAGCATGCCGCAAGGCCTGTGCATGTTCGACTCGGAGCAGAAGCTGATCATCTGCAACGGTCGTTACGGCGAGATCTACGGATTGCCCGAGGAGCTCACCACTCCGGGCACGCCGCTACGCGCCATTCTCGAGCACCGCGCCTCCATCGGCACCTATTCTCACGGCAGCGAGGATTTCATCGCCGAACGTCTTAAGGTGGTCACGAGTGGCGAGCCCTGGTACGACGTCAACGAACTGCGCAATGGCCGCCTGATCGCGGTGACGCATCACCCGATAGCGAACGGCGGCTCCATCGCCACGCACGAGGATGTCACCGAGCGGCGAAAGGCCGAGCTGCGCATCGCCTATATGGCGCACCACGATGCGTTGACCGATCTTCCCAACCGCGTGCGTTTTCGCGAGGAAATGGTCGAGGCGCTCAATAGCGTCGAGCGCGGCGGGATGGTGGCGGTCCTGTGCCTCGACCTCGACTATTTCAAGGACGTCAACGATACGCTGGGCCATCCGGTTGGCGACGCGCTGCTGAAACAGGTCGCGGCCCGCCTGCAGGAGTTCGTACGGCCGGGCGATACGATCGCCCGGCTGGGCGGCGACGAATTCGCGATCATTCAAAGAGGCGACGATCAGCCGGTGAGCGCGACCGCCATCGCCAGCCGTCTGATCAAAGAGCTGGCAGCGCCCTTCGAAGTTGACGGCCAACAAGTGGTGATCGGCGTTAGCGTCGGCATTTCGGTCGCACCCGTCGACGGCAAGGATGCCGACGCGCTGCTGAAGAAGGCCGATATGGCGCTTTACCGCGCCAAGGAAGACGGCCGCGGCATCTATCGCTTTTTCGAGCCGGAAATGGACGCGCGCATGCAGAGCCGGCGCGCGCTTGAGCTCGATCTTCGCAAAGCGCTTGCCCTCAACCAGTTCGAGGTTCACTACCAGCCGATCGTCAACATCCAGACCGGTCAGATCGGTTGCTTCGAGGCTCTGCTGCGCTGGCGGCATCCGGAGCGCGGCCTAGTGGCGCCCGATCAATTCATCCCGCTGGCCGAGGAAATCGGCCTGATCAACGCGATCGGAGCTTGGGTCCTCAAGCAAGCGTGCCGCGACGCGATGAAGTGGCCCAAATACATTAAGGTGGCGGTCAATCTCTCCTCGGTACAGTTCAAGGAGCATACACTCGTGCTCGATGTCATCGCGGCGCTCGCCGAATCCGGCCTACAACGCGGGCGGCTGGAAGCGGAAATCACCGAGACCGTGCTGTTGCAGGATACCGATCACACGGTCGAAACGCTCAATCAGCTGCGCGACCTTGGCGTACACATCGCCATGGACGACTTCGGCACCGGCTATTCGAGCTTGGGCTACCTGCGCAAGTTCGCATTCGACAAGATCAAAATCGACCGCTCGTTTGTCAGTGAAATCGGACATGACGACGAATCGAGCGCCATCGTGCGCGCGGTTACCAACCTCGGCGCCAGCTTGGGTATGTCGACCATCGCCGAAGGCGTCGAAACGGAAGAGCAGTTGCAGAGTCTACGCCGCGAGGGCTGCATCGAGGCGCAGGGCTTTCTCATCAGCAAGCCACGCCCGGCTGACGAACTGGCCGCACTCATTCGTGAGATCGAAGAGGCCAAGGCGGTGGCCTGATATCTCAGGCAGTTGCTGTCGCTTGCGGCGACCGCGTCGTAAGCTTTTCGCGCCACCTGTCAAACCGTTGAAATCATTGTGCGAATTTTTTCGCGCGAAACTTATCCCCACTCGCTTTTTCAGCCTTATATTTTTCGCGCCTTGTAGCGAGGCGCGCGTCATCTCGAGTGACGCGTGCGGAGCGACGAGGCCGGTGCGCCGACAATGCGCACTGCGGAAGAGCCTGCGCGCTTCGCGCAAGCTCGACGGATGGAGCGCCAGGGGGGCGCAGCCGGTCTTCGCAAGACCGGCGCACGTCCTCGCAAGGCGTGCGGGGCTCCCGATCGCAAGGGCGCCCCAAAGGAGGG
>Ga0134124_10000483_pt1 | contig 33810 bp, 35 predicted proteins | sample KB304_FD_96880 | JGI IMG/M metagenome (GOLD analysis project Ga0134124, IMG submission 96880) | Terrestrial soil microbial communities without Nitrogen fertilizer from Kellogg Biological Station, Michigan, USA - KB3-0-4 | ecosystem: Environmental > Terrestrial > Soil > Unclassified ... | reverse complement strand
TACAAGCCCGAGCGTTGGGCCAAGGATGCGTTGTACGCTTCCGAAGCGCGGGAGAAATTTCGTGAGCTCGTCGCCCAGGGGTGGACCGACGCGATCCGCCATCTCCACCCGGACGAGCGGATCTACACCTTCTGGCATTACTGGCGGAATTCGTTCGAGCGCGACGCGGGCATTCGCATCGATCACGCGCTGCTTAGCCCACCGTTGGCGAAGAACCTCAAGGCAGGAGGCGTCGACCGCACCCCGCGCGGCTGGGAGAAAACCAGCGACCATGCGCCGATGTGGGTGGAGGTGGAGGTCTAGCCAGTTGGGCGCCGAAGCTTTGCAAGGGCCAGAAACGAGTAAACCCCACCAACCGAAGTTGGCGGGGTTCCATGTTTCTTCGACCGAAGTCTCCGAAACACATTCTCTGAATAGCTGCCCAAATGATTCTTTCCAGCGGAATCTGCACTGTCCATGACGGAATCTGTGCATCGAGCAGGGGATGAGTCTGTGGATAAGTGAAAGTGACGGTGCCGGATGCAGGATTCGAACCCGCGACCTTCGGTTTACAAAACCGCTGCTCTACCAACTGAGCTAATCCGGCGCGCGACGCGCTCTGCTTTATAGTACGCCGAACGTCCAGCCTTCGCTTTGTGCGATTTCCGGAGTGAGTCCTTCCGGGTCGAACGCACGCGGCTCCGTCAAGGCGAGCTGTCGCATGCCTGCCGCCGTGACCAGCGCGTCGGTTTGGTGGTCGTTGGGTTCGAACCGGAGGCTCACGGGAGGGCTGCCGAGCCCCTCCAAGGCCAGGTTTAGCGCTGCTTGGGTCCGCAGCTTGGTGCCGCTCATGCCGGCGCGGCGAAGGTATATGCGGGTATAGATCTCGACCACAGCGCTGCCGTGCGCCGGCAGGGGGTCCATCGGCCAGATCGCGACCTTGCCGTCGAGATGATGCAGGAAGCGCATTCCGGCGAAGCTAGCCTTTGCGACCTGGGCGGCACCAATCGCGTCGTAGGCGCTCGCTGTCTTCCGGCCGCCCTGCGCGTTCAGGCGCGCGTCGCATTGACGGAAACGGACGAACTCCGCCTTCACGCCGTCGGCGATGCCAAAATAGAAATGGCGGCGATGGGCGATTTCGAGGAAGCTCGCCGCGCCCAGGTCCTCGTCATCGCAATGGGAATCGACGTACGCCCAGAATTCCCTGGCGGTGGTCGGCACGTCTGGCTCGCCAGGTAGATATTCGCCGCGTTCGATGATCGGTGGCGCGAAGCTGAAATCGAAGCCGAACAAGGTCGGCTCCTTTGCGGCTCGCTTGATCAGCCAGCCGAGCACTTCCGTGCGCGACCAGATGTGCCCTGGGCGGATCAGTCGAGGCGCAGCGCCGCCCCGTGCTTCGGCAATTGCGATGCCCTTGTGCCTTCTGCCCTTCGCTCCCGACCAGTCGATCGCGACGTAGGCGGCGAAGCGTCTCGTCACACCAGCGGCGGCTGGTCGTCCGAATGCGGGGCGCTGCGGATGCGTTTCGGCGGTATGGGCCGGGCCGGCGGTTCGCCGTCCGACCAACGCTCGAGGACCCGCGCCGCGGCGTCGCGGCCGCCGAGGCCGAACGCCAACGCTGTCGCTATCGCGGCCGAGCCCAATATCAGGCCGAATGCCATCATGACGATCGCATCGGCGAGGCCCATGAAGGTAAGGCCGATCGCGGTGAACAGGGCGATGATCGCGTAGCGGACCAGCGTCTGGGCGAAGCCGCCTTCGCCCGTGCCGCTGCCGACCAGGTTGGCGACGATCCGGGCGAGGAAGATGCCGACCACGATGATCAAGGTCCCGAAGATCACCTTGCCGCCGAGTGCCGTGACCTGCGCCAGGAAGATCGCGATCTCGTCGCCGCCGAGCTGGCGTGCCGCCTCGATCGAGGCGGCGAGAATGACCACGATCATAGCGATGTTGGCGACGATCCGCGAGGGGACCGCTGCCGGCGGGAGTACACCCGTCGAGCGGAGCGCGTCATCGAAGCCCGTCGGCGGCAGAACTGCCTCGATGATCGACTTCAGGAACCGGGCGGCAATGAAGGCGATGCCGAGCCACAGCGCCGCAGCGAGGATCCGGGGGATCGCCGCGAGGATCTGGTTCAGCATGTCCGTGGCGGGGCCGGAGATCGAGCTGATGCCGAGCGCTTGAAGGGCCGCAATCGCCACCGGGATGATGATTAGCGCGAAGACCAGAATTCCGCCCGCGCGCGCGAGGCTCGCCCGTGTCGAGGCGGGAGCGGTGCCCGGTGGAACGGCTGCCGGGTCAGTCCGGACGGTGCCTTCGGTCGATCCGATTCCGATGCGCGCCAGCACGCCGTCGATATTCGCGGCAATGAGCACCGTCTCGACGAGGCGTCTAACGATCCTTGCGACCACCAGGCCGACGAAGAAGATCAGCCCTGCCGCGATCAGGTGCGGCAGGAAGGCGAAGATCTCGTTCACCAGCTCGTTGATCGGCGCGAGCACCTGAGCGAAGCCGAGGAACTGCAGCGCGGCCATGATGCCGACGAGCCAGATGATCAGCTTGGCAATCGTGCCGAGCTGGTGGCCGACCGTCTCATCCGGTGGACCTGACATGTGGCGCTTCAACGCCGGGATGCGGTCGATCGCGCGCTGCAGCACCCACTTGACCGCGCGCGCCACCGCCCAGGTTGCGACCAAGATCAGGATCGCGATCAGGATCTTCGGACCCCAATTCATCAGCTGGGCCTGCCAGTAGGCGCTTGTGTCATACATTGCGGATGCTCCCTCGAATCTGCGCGGCTTAACCCGCGTCGTCGTCCGTTTGTTGCAGTTCTCTGCGCCGCTGTTCCCAATATTCCAAGCGCTCCCTCACCCGCGCTTCGAAGCCGCGGTCGGTCGGCTCGTAAAAGGCCTGCGCCTCCATCTCCTCGGGCCAATAATCCTGGCCGGAAAAGCCCTCGTCGGCGTCATGGTCGTAGGCATAACCTTTGCCGTAACCCACATTCTTCATGAGCTTGGTCGGGGCATTGAGGATGTGCATCGGCGGCATAAGCGAGCCGGTTTCCTTCGCTGATGCCCAGGCCCTCTTCTGCGCCGTGTAGGCTGCATTCGATTTGGGTGCGGTCGCGAGATAGAGGCAGGCCTGAACGATACCGATCTCACCCTCGGGCGAGCCGAGGAAGTCATACATTTCCTTGGCGGCTAGACATTGGAGCAGCGCGTTCGGATCGGCCATGCCGATATCCTCAACCGCGGCGCGAGTCAGGCGGCGGAGCACGTACAGCGGCTCCTCCCCGGCGACGAGCATGCGCGCCAGATAATAAAGCGCGGCCTGCGGGTCGGAGCCGCGAATGGCTTTATGAAGCGCGGAGATGAGGTTGTAATGACCCTCTCGGTCCTTGTCGTAGACGGGCACGCGACGGTGGAGCAGGTCGCTGAGCTCGCCTGGTCCCAATGGCTCTGCGATCTCGATCGAGAACAACGTCTCCACCTGGTTGAGGAGAAAGCGGCCATCGCCGTCCGCGCTAGCGATCAGCGCTTCGCGGGCTTCGGGAGTGACGGGTAGCGGCCGCTCTTCCAAGGCTTCGGCGCGGCGGACCAGCTCGTCGAGCGCATTATGATCAAGCCGCCGGAGGATCAGCACCTGGCAGCGTGAGAGCAGCGCCGCGTTAATCTCGAAACTTGGGTTCTCGGTTGTCGCTCCGACCAGGGTGACCGTGCCATCCTCTACATAGGGGAGGAAGCCGTCCTGCTGGGAACGGTTGAAGCGGTGCACCTCGTCGACGAACAATAGGGTCTGTTGCCCGGCGCGAGCTGCCGTCCGCGCTTCGGCAAAGATTTTCTTGAGGTCGGCGACGCCCGAGAAGACCGCCGAGATGGCGACGAAGCGCAGGCCGACGGCATCGGCGAGCAATCGCGCGATGCTGGTCTTACCCGTTCCGGGAGGTCCCCAGAGGATCATGGAAGCAAGCCGGCCGGCGGCGACCATGCGGCCGATTGCGCCGTCGGGCCCGGTTAAATGCTCCTGCCCGACCACCTCGTCGAGCGACTTCGGTCGCAGCCGGTCGGCGAGGGGCGCGTTGGTCGCCGGCGCTTCCGCAGCGCGGCTTGCAACTCCCTGGTCGGCGAACAGATCAGCCATCAAGTCCGTCTTAGTCCGAGCGCAAAAAATTGCACGAGCAGGCTTGCTGGAGATAGCACTAAGATATATCTTAGACCTATCGATTGGACCTGTAAAAAGGAGTGGATAGATGCGACATCATGGGTGCGGGCCGCGCGGCCACGTCGAGATCATGCTGCCTGAGGCGCTGATGGCCATGCGTGGCGGTCGCGGTTGGCAGGGCAACTGGGGTCCATTTCATTTCGACTTCGGCGACGAAGGCTGGAGCGGTGGGCGGCGCGGACGGCGTGCCCGCCGGATGTTCGAGGGCGGTGAACTTCGGCTCGTGCTCTTGAAGCTGATCGCCGACGAACCCCGCCACGGCTACGACCTCATCCGTGCCATCGAGGAGCTGACTGGAAGCGAATATGCGCCGAGCCCGGGCGTGGTTTATCCGACGCTCACCCTCCTCCAGGACATGGGCCTGATTGAGGAAGCCCCGGGCAAGGCCGCGCGCAAGCCGTTCCAGGTGACGGACGAAGGCAGGGCGCACCTTGCCGAGCGCGATGAGGAAGTCACCGCACTGTTCGAGCGGCTGACGGACCTCAAGCCACGCGAAGAGCATACTGCCGGTCCCGCCATCGGTCGCGCCGTCAGGAACCTGATGACCGCGCTGAGGCATCGCGTCGGCCGCGACGGACTCGACGATGAACTGCTGCACGAGATTGCGGCAATCCTCGACGAGGCGGCTCAGCGGATCGAGCGGGTAAAGTAGCTTAGCGGCCTGTCATCCGCGTGAGGCGCTCGCGCTTGACGATGGCGTGCTTGTAGGCTCGGACCACGGCCGAGTTGATGGTGTCCCAGTCCATCGTCTTCGCGATTTCGAGGCCGGCGGCCCCATGCCGCTGGCGCAACTCCGGGTCGCACGCGTAGGCCGTCAGCGCGTCGGCAAACTCTTCGGGCTCGCTGCCGTCTGCCAGGAGGCCGGTCACTCCGGGCCGCACAAGGCTGGTCGTGCCGGACGCCGCTGCTGCTATGACGGGGAGAGCACAGGCCATGGCTTCGAGCGTCACATTGCCAAAGGCCTCAGTAACCGAGGGATTCAGGAAGACGTCTGCACTCGCCAGCGCCCGGGCGAGGTCTGGGCCAGTCTGCTGCCCCGTAAAAATTGCGCCCGGCAGCTGCTGAGCGAACCAGCCGCGCGCTGGCCCGTCGCCGATTACCAACACGCGATGCTTGAGGCCGAGGGGAGCGAAAGCGTGGATGGCGTCGGCAAAGACGTCGAGGCCCTTCTCCATGACGATTCGCCCGAGATAGGCCACCACCATCTCGTCATCGGCCATGCCCAGCTCCCGACGCCAGGCCATGTCGCGCCGCTCGGGGTTGAACTGGTCGCGGTCGATGCCGCGGGTCCATATCTCGATGTTTCGGTTCATCCGCTGGGCGCGAAGGATCAACGCAGTCGATTCCGCCGGCGCGAGCACCACTTCACAGCGGTGATAGAAACGGCGCAGCCCGGCCCGGACGAGCGGCTCGAGCGCCTGCAGGTGATAATATTCGAGATAGGTCTCGAAGCGCGTGTGGACGGATGCAACCACCGCGACCTTTCGTTTGCGGGCCCAGGACACCGCGCGGTGACCCACGATGTCCGGACTGGAAACGTGGACTATATTCGGCGCGAATTGCTCGAGATCTCGTCGAACCGAGGGGGGCAGCGCGAGCGGCAGTCGGTACTCAGGTCGGCCCGGGATCGCGACCGAGGGCACGCTCACCAAGTCGCCGGTCGGCGGGAAGGCCGGTTCGGCGACTGTGGGCGAATAAACCCGGACCTCCACACCCTGCCTCAGCAGATAGCCGACCAGCCGGTTGAGCGCCTGGTTGGCGCCGTCGCGGACATAATTGTAATTGCCCGAGAAGAGGGCGACGCGAAGGTCGTTCGTGTTCACGGGCCGCGGCTGTAGGGATTAAATGGTGAGCGTCAAAGCCGGACTGCCGCCGATTGCTCGAAGCGACGCACGGCTGTTCCTGCTCGGCAGCCTCCCTGGCGACGCTTCGCTCGCAGCACGTCGCTACTACGCCCACCCAACTAACCAGTTCTGGCGCCTGCTCGGACTGGCGATCGGCGAGGGGCTGGCCGAGCTCGACTATGAGCGGCGGCTGGAGCGTCTCGCCGAGCGACGAATTGGCCTCTGGGACGTGATCGCCTCGGCAACCCGCCGTGGCAGCCTCGATCAGGCGATCAGGGAGGCGCAGCATAATCGCATCAGACATCTCCTTCACGACTTTCCCGACCTGCGGGCAATCGCCTTCAACGGATCAGCGGCGTCTGCGATCGGGCGCAAGCTGATCGGCGAGCCACCGGCAACACTTGCGCTGATCGACCTGCCGTCTTCGAGTGCCGCCAACACGCGCGACTTCGCCGAAAAGGCGCGACGATGGGCCGCCCTTGGGGATTATCTTTAGCCGTAGGAGCTTTGGGTTGCGCGGCGCGTACTTGCCGTCATGATCGGCGTGATGATTCCCGTTGATGAAGAAGAGGTCACTGACAGCGACAAGAGGCTGTCGATGGTGGACGAGGCGTTGGTCGCGGGCACGATTGCCAACACCAACGGGCTGCTCGTGATCCTCGCGAAGCTTGTCGCCAAGGGCGTCTTCGACCGAGCCGACCTGCAGAGCTTTTCCGACAGCTACTCGAAGCCGCTCGACCATGTCGGAATGCGCGAGAACGAGCTGGTAAGCCAGATGCAGGACCAGATGGAGTCGACCCTCGCTGAGCTGATGCGCTACTTGAGCGAGCGCGAGAAGGACGACTGACACGGCGCTAATTGACTAGGCGGCATCAAGTCCACATATGGCGCGCCTCACGCCGCACTGGCCCCTTCGTCTAGCGGTCTAGGACGTCGCCCTCTCACGGCGAAAACACGGGTTCGAGTCCCGTAGGGGTCACCAGCAAAACAAAGCCGTGTGCGTCACGATCTAGCGCGACGCCTGCCCGCCCACGGAATGCCGCATGACATGGACGGCCTGACGAGTAGAAGGCGATTCCATGAGCGCGACTTTCTCGGTGGTGCTTCGGACGGCCCGGCGCATCGTAGCCGCACAGTTCTATGAGCAGGTGCTACGGCCGGCGCTGATCATTGGCGGCCTCGGGATGGGCTATGCCGCCGGCATCCGATTTGCTCCTTCATCCGCCATGGCTCTGACCGCAATTGCTTCCGCCATCGCCTTGCTTGGCCTCTACCTTCAGCTGAGCCGGGTCCTTCGCCCGGCTATTTCAGCATCACCGAGTTACGACGAGTGGCGGCAGTGGATCGCCGTCAGCATTCCGATGTTGATGCTGGGCGTCATCCAGGAGTTGATGAACCAGGTCGACATTCTGCTCCTGGGCCAATTGGCCGATGCTCGGCAGGCGGCGTTATTCGCCGCCAGCTGGCGGCTCGCCAGCCTCGTCCCGTTTGCCCTTGTCGCGCTCGCGATGATGTCGGGCCCCGTGATTGCGGCTGCCCACGATCGCGCTGCGACCGACGAGATGCACCGTGCCTCCAGCGTCGTTGCGCGCGCCGGCTTTGGCTTCGCGCTTGTGGGCGCCATGATCGTTTATGCGCTCGGGAAGCCGCTGCTCGGGTTGTTCGGCCCCGAGTTCGTCGCTGCACATTCGGTCCTTGCCGTGCTCCTCCTTGGAGGGATCGTGAACGCTTTCACGGGAGTGGTAGCTTACTTCATGTTGCTGACCGGACACGAGCGCCAGGCGCTGGCGATCTTCGTCGGCGCACTTGTAGTGAGCATTGCACTGAACGTGGTGCTTATCCCGAAGTACGGAGCATTTGGTGCGGCGATTGCCTCGAGCTCCGCTCTCGCGGCGTGGAACTTAGCTATGTGGGCTTATGTCAGGCGCACGGTGGGCATCGACGCGTCGGCAATTGCCCGGCCGCCGCGGACCGCAACTACAGCTTCTTGAAGAAGCGGATGCTGCTCCGCTCGTAACCCATGTGCCGATAGAAGGCATGGGCATCGGCGCGGCGGTCGTTGCTGGTGACCTCGATCAGCTTGCATCCCTTCTTCCGGCACCATTGCTCGACGGCCTCGACCAATTGTCGTCCAAGCCCAAGTCCGTGTGCCTCTTTTGCGACGACCAGCACTGGAATGCGTCCTACTGGCGCTGGCCGATGCACAGTGACCATACGGTGCATGCCCGCCAGGCCGATGACCTTCTTCTCCAACGTGGCGACGATCGGCGTCTCGCCTGCTTTCTTCAGCGCGCCAAGGTTCTTGCGGACCTGCTTCTCGGTGACCTCGTGGCCGAGCTCGTGGATCAGCTCGACGAGGCGCGCTGCGTCTCCCGGCTTGGCGTCGCGCAGCTTCGGCTTGGGCTTTTCCTTCGGAGGCGGAGGAGGAGCGGCCTTCTCCAGCTTCGGCGGCGGCTCTGGGTCGTTGGCGGCCATGCGCCGCACCGGCTTCTTCTTGCGCGGCATCACCGCGACGTCGAGCGACGCGCCCCAGTCCTTCGCGCCGAGGTTGCGCAGATAATGTTCGACATCCTCGGGTTTTCCAATCGGACCCTTGTCGTCCATCCCGAACACCGGCTTGCCGTTGCCGTCGGTCAGGCCGACCTTTCCGAAGCGACGCTTGTTGGGCGTTCGGACTCGCGATCTAACAAGCTTGAGGCCGCGGTTGCGCGCCGTCTCGGCGAGTGCGTCGATTTCGGGCTCGCTCATAGCTTGTCGATCACGTGAAGGATGAGGCCGACCAAGCCGCCGACCAGCGTACCATTGATCCGGATATATTGGAGGTCGCGGCCGACCGCAGCTTCGAGCCGGTTCGTGACTGTGCGCGCATCCCATTCGCGGATCGTTTCGGAGACCAGCTTGACGATCGAGCCTCCATAGCTGGCCGCCATTCCGACGACGGCGCGGCGCGCGAACTGATTGATCGCGGCGCGGATGCGGCGGTCCTTCTCGAGCGTGCCGCCCATTGACTTCATGACCTCCCCGAGCTTGCCGGCGAGCACGGCGTCCGGATTGCGTGCCGCCTTGATTATTGCCTCGCGGCCCCTCTGCCACAGCGCGTCGAGCCACAGGCTTACAGACGTATTGTCGAGCAGCTGCTCCTTGATGGCTTCGACCCGCTCCCGGGTTTCCGGCTTTGTCTGCAGGTCATTGGCGAGCTGGGCCAGTGCCTCCTCGATCTTGATGCGGACCGGGTGCGCTGGGTCGGTCGACATCTCGGCGGTCAGCTTGCGAAGCCCGTCGATAATCGCGTCGGCGAGCTTGGCGTCCAGTCCGGCGAGCTTCAGCACCCAGTTCGCCTTCTTTCGTACCATGTCGCGGATGAGCACCTCATTGGCGTCTAGCGCCCGCGCCGTCCAACGGATCGCTGCCTCGAGCATCGGCACGTGCCGGTCCTCATTGATCGCGCTCGCCAGGGCGTGGCCCAGCAGCGGCGCTACCTCCATCTTCCGAAGCCGGTTTGAGATCGCGCCCTTGACGATTCCACCGAGCCGCTCGTCATCGAGGCTCTCGAAGACATCGGCGATGAGCCGCGACGCGCCGGCGCGAATGCGATTCCCCTCCCGCGCCGGGGTCTGGAGGAAGCGGCCTGCCGCAGCCGCAACGTCCAGCCGCTGCATCCGCCGCGCGACGACCGACGGGATCAGGAAATTCTCCTTGATGAAACTGGCGAGCGCCTCGCCAATCCGGTCCTTGTTGCGTGGAATGATCGCGGTGTGGGGAATCGGAAGCCCAAGCGGATGCCTGAACAAAGCTGTCACGGCGAACCAGTCGGCAAGGCCGCCCACCATTGCTGCTTCAGCAAAGGATTTGACGTAACCAAGCCACGGGTAACTTGGCTCGAGCGATCGGGCGATCGCAAACACCGCCGCCATCACGACCAGCAATCCGGTCGCTACAACCTTCATTCCCTGCGCACCCGGTTGCGCTGGGTTGAAGCGTGATAAAGCGCCGTTGGCCATTGCCCTCATGCCGGCTCAATAGCCGAGCCGGCCCCCAGGTTCACAACCCCTGGTTCATCATTCGGCTGGAACGGGCTGACCGCTGGCGTGAGCTTCCTCGCCAATCACGTTGTGGAAGATCCTGCCAAGGCGCGTCTCGAACGAGATTGCGATCGAGAAATAGGACGGCACCAGCAGCAGCGTCAGCAGCGTTGAGAAGATCAGGCCGCCGATCACGGTAATGCCCATCGGCGCGCGCCAGCTACCGTCCCCGCTCAACGAAAGCGCGGTCGGCAGCATGCCGGCGACCATTGCCACCGTTGTCATAACGATCGGCTGCGCGCGCTTGTGCCCGGCTTCCCAAATCGCCTCGTTCTTCTTCATGCCATGGTTCATCATCTCGACCGCGAAATCGACCAGCAGGATCGAGTTCTTAGCGACGATGCCGAACAGCATCAGGATTCCTATCAGCACGAAGAGCGAGATCGGCTGGCCGGCAATGTGCAACGCGATGGCCGCGCCGAGCGGCGCGAGCAGCAGCGAGCCCATGTTGACGAACGGCGCCAGGAACCGCCGGTAGAGCAGGACTAGGACGGCGAACACCAAGAGCACGCCCGAAATCAGGGCGACGGCGAAGTTGAACAGCAGCTCAGACTGCCACTTCTGGTCGCCAAGGTTCATCTGCTGGACGCCCTGGGGCAGGTTCTTGACCGACGGCAGGTTCATGACCTTGCCGAAGACGTCACCCTGAGCGACGCCTGGGGCGAGGTCGGCTCCGATAGATAGCCGCCGCAGCTGGTTGGATCGCTGGATCGTCGTCGGGCCCGAACCGAAGCTGATGTCAGCGACCGACTTCAGCGGCACCGAGCCACCTCGCGACGTGGGAACCGGAAGGTTCTCGAGCGTGCCGATATCGCGGCGTGCGTTCTCGGAGAGCGAGACCTGGATCGGGACCTGCCGGTCGGATAGCGAGAATTTCGCGCTGTTCTGCTCGATGTCGCCGAGCGTCGCGATGCGGATCGTCTGGCTCAGCGCGGCAGTCGTCACGCCGAGATCAGCGGCGAGGTCGAAGTGCGGCTTGATGACGACTTCGGGCTGGGCGAGCTGGCTGCCGACGCGCGGCGCCCTAAGGCCTGGGATCGTCGCCATGTCTTTGGCGATCTTGTTGGCGACAGACTTCAGCTTCTCGGGATCGTCGCCGCCGAGATAGAGCATGATGTCGCGTGAATCGCCGTCGGGGCCACCGCCGTTGCGGCTCTGGAAGCTCACCCGCGCATCGGGAATTGAAGCCATGGTCGGCGAAAGCTGGCGCTCCCACTCGGAGCTCTTCATCGGCCGGGACTTCTTGAGCACGATGTTCACGTTGCCCCTGCCAACGCGAACCGTTTCGAACACGCGCTCGACGTAAGGATTTTGCTTGATGATCGCCGCTACGCGGTCGGTGACCGCCTCGGTCTCCTTGAGCGTGCTCCCCGGCGCGAGGACGATATTGGCGCGCGAATAGTCGCTGTTCGGCGGCGGGAAGAAGGACATCGACAAGGTTCCGAACAACACAATGCTGAGCAGCAGGGTCGCGATGCCCGCACCCACCATTGTCAGGCGATGGTCCTGCATCCTTGCGCTCCAGCGGGCCCTGGCAACCGCGTACCATTCGGCGAAGCCGCCATCCGTCATGTCGACCAGGAAGGCGATAAGCTTCGCGGCGCCGTAGGCTACTGCGCTGCCGACTGCGAGCGCCAGAACGAAGGTGATCGCTCCGTTCCACCCAAGCATGCCCAGGCCCTTCATCGCAGCACCCGTGCCCATAATGAACGCTACGAACATGAGCAGGAGCATCAGTGCGCCGAGCGCATAATAACTGCCCTTGCGCGGGAGCCGGGGCAGGCGCGCCAGCAGCGCGTCGGCTTTCGACGTGTCGAGGCTCCAGTTGAGCACCTTGAGGTAGATGTCCATCCACCGCCAGGCCGCATGCGGCTGGACGCCGCGCGAGCGGAGGAAATAGGCGGCAATCAGCGGCGTAATCATTCGGGCGACGAGCAGGCTCATCAGCACCGAGAGCACGACGGTGAAGCCGAACGCCTTGAAATACTGCCCGGCGATGCCGGGCATTAGCGCCACGGGCAGGAACACCGCCACGATCGCCATCGTGGTCGCGAGCACGGCGAGGCCGATCTCGTCCGCCGCGTCGAGCGATGCCTGATAGGCCGATTTGCCCATTCGCATGTGCCGGACGATGTTTTCGATCTCAACGATTGCGTCGTCCACCAACACGCCCGCGACCAGGCCCATCGCCATCGTCGACATGAAGTTGAGCGTGATCCCCATCATGCTCATGAACCAGAAGGCGGGGATCGCCGACATCGGGATGGCAAGAGCGGAGATAGCGGTTGCCCGGATATCGCGCAGGAACAGCAGCACGACGAAGACGGCGAGGACGGCGCCCTCGATCAGGCCTTCCATGGCCGAGCGATATTGGCCTTTGGTGTAGTCGACCGTATTGAAAATCTCGGAGAAATGAACCCTCGGGTTCTCTTTCTCGATCTTCTTCATCGCTTTCCACGCATCATCATAGACGGTGACTTCAGACGCGCCCTTGGCGCGCTGGACCTGGAAGGTGACGACCTGCTGCCCGTTCATCTTTGAGATGGAGCGCTGCTCGGAAGAGGAATCCTTCACCTCGCCGAGGTCAGCCAGACGCACGAACCGGCCTCCAGGAAGCGCTATCTGGGTTTGCGACAGGTCGTAGGCGTTACGGGCGTTGCCGATGACTCGGACAGACTGCTCTGAACCCGCGATCTCGGCGCGTCCACCGGCGGCGTTGAGGTTGCTCTGGCGCAGCTGCTGATTGACCTGCGCGGCGGTGATACCCTGGGCCTGGAGGGCAGCAGGGTCCAGGATCACGCGGATCGTACGATCGACTCCGCCATTGCGGCCCACCGCCGCGACACCAGGAACCGAGAGGAGCCCCTTCGCGACCGTATTGTCGACGTACCAGCTCAATTGCTCGAGCGTCATGTCGGTCGTCTGGGCGCCGACGACCGTGATCGGTTCGTCCTCCGCGTCCACGCGCGTGATCTGCGGCTCGAGAATGCCTTCGGGCAGGTTGCCTCGGATCTGGGCGACGGCATTGCGGACGTCGTTCACCGCGCGGTCCGTCGGCGTGCCGACCGTGAAGGTCACGAATGTGAAGCTGTTGCCCTCCGAAACGTTACTGTTGATCTCATCGACGCCGTTGACTCCGCGGATCGCTGATTCGACGCGCTGCGTGACCTGCGTCTCGAGCTCGTTGGGCGCGGCGCCCGGCTGCGACACGGAAACGATCGCTGCCGGAAAGTCGATGTCCGGCGCGTTGTTCACCTGCATCCGATAAAAAGAGATCAGGCCTGCGAGCGTGAGCCCGACAAACAGCACGATCGGGAACACCGGGTTGCGGATGCACCAGGAAGAAATGTTGCGAAAGTTCATGGCCTAACTGCTTTCCAGTGCGTCACGCGTAATGCTTAGTGAGCCGCCTCGCGCCGCGGCTTCACCTTCTGTCCAGGGCTGAGGAAGGGGCCTGCCGACACGACCACCGCTTCGCTGCCCGACAGGCCGCTTTCGATGGTGACGCCGGTATCATTCACGCTGCCGATCTTGATGTTCCGGCGCTCGACCTCGTTCTTCGAATTGACGACGTAGACGTAATTGCCGGCGTCATCGCTAAGCACTGCACTCTGCGGCAGCATCGGCGCGGTCGTCGAACCGGCGGTGATGCGCGCTTCGGCGAAGCCGCCCGGCCGGATGCCAGAGCTGTAGGGGATTGAGATCCGGACTTCGCCAAGGCGCGATTGGGGGTCGATCATCGGCGCGACCTGCCACACCGATCCGGTTACACTGGTGCCGGCGCCGACCGGGGTCACCTGAGCCGGCATGCCGACGTGGATCAAGGCAATGTCCTGCTGCGACAGCTGCGCCCGCTGTTCCATCAGCCCACCTTCGGCCAGATGGAACAAGGCTCCCGACCCGGGCCCGACGATCTGGCCGACTTCCACATTGCGCGACAGCACCAGCCCGCTCGTCGGAGCGATCACGTTCAGCTGGCCGATCTGTGCGCGAGTTGCGCCGAGCTGGGCCTGTGCAACCCGCACCTGGGCGTAGGCGGCGTCACGTGTCGCCTTCTTCGAATCGATTTCCGCTTTCGACACGAATCCGCGATCCTGGAGGGCGACTGCACGCTCATAATTCGACTGGGCGAGCGCCGCGTTGGCGCGCGCCGCTTCAACCTGTGCGGCGAGCTGGGCAGCCTGCTGCGCCTGGACGGAGCGGTCTACTACGGCAAGCACCTGGCCCGCCTGGACCCAACTGCCCGCATCGACGGTCACGCGGACCACGCGTCCGCCTGCTCCCGCGACGCCGACCGGCTGGTCGCGCTTAGCCGCGAGGGGACCGCTGGCGGTAATCATCCGGCCAACCGAACTCCGTCCCGGCACGACCACGCTGACTGTCGGGACTTGCCCGGCGGCGGCAGCGGCCGATTGGCTAGCCTGCTTGCTGCTGGAACCGCGCATCAGGATGGCGGCGATCACCAGAATCAGGAGGGCGGCGGCAATCGCACCCGCGATAAGCAACCGGCGCCGGCGCGCTGAGCCGTCGACGACGACCAGCGTGTCGGAAGAGTGGATCGACGTTTCCCTATTCATGATGTCCATGCCCGTTTCGAGTCTCGATTGCCCCGTAGGCGAACTGTATTATAAGAATAAGTCACCGCGCGCAACAGAAGTCCGTTCGAACGCCTATCGCCACCCGCTTTCGACCAACAGTAGCAGCCAATTCGCCCAGCGTGCGTTGCACGGCTGAAATGAAGTGTCGTTGAACGAACCTATAGAACAAAAGGGGAAAGGTCGTCCATGGAACATTACGGGATCATTGGCTGGATCGTCATCGGCGGCATCGCAGGCGCCATCGCCAAACTGCTGATGCCTGGGAAGGACCCGGGCGGCTGCATCATCACCGTGCTACTGGGCATCGCCGGCGCATTGCTTGCGGGGTGGATCGGCCATCAGGTCGGCTGGTACAGTGAGAATGAGGGCGCGGGCTTTGTCGCGGCGATCGTAGGCGCGCTGATCCTGCTAGTGATCTACCGGGTGATAGCCGGCCGCCGTCGCATCTAAGGCGTTCAGCAAGCAGCCATGGCGAGCGGGTAACCGTTAGCCTCATGGAACGACTTGCCAGGGGAACAGGCATGAAGAACGTACTTGCGGCGGCGCTGCTGCTGGGCGCAGCGGCGATGCCCACCGCTGCGACCGCGCAGCAATCGACCATCAATCAGACCATCACGGGCACCCGTCTCGACATCACGGCGACCGGTGAAGTTAGCCGGGTGCCGGACCTTGCCATCATCTCGGCGGGCGTCGTGACCCGTTCCGCGAATGCCAGTGGTGCGATGCAGCAGGCGGCAGCGCGGATGGCACGGGTGCGGTCGGCCCTGCGGGAGGCGGGGATCGCTGACCGCGATATCCAGACCAGCAACATCAGCCTCAGCCCGAACTATCTCTACGTGAAGGACCAGCCGCCAAGGATTAGCGGCTATACTGCATCCAACCAGGTGAACGTTCGGTTCCGGGATCTCGCGAGCACCGGCAAGATCCTTGATGCCCTTGTCGCCGAAGGCGCGAACCAGATCAGTGGGCCCAACCTGACGATCGACAAGCCCGAAGCTGCGCTCGACGAAGCCCGCGCCAAGGCTGTTGCGACGGCTCGGGCGCGGGCCGAACTTTATGCCAGATCGCTTGGCATGCGGGTCGTTCGGGTGGTGTCGGTCAGCGAGAGTGGAGGCTATGCTCCGCCGCCGCCAATGCCACCGATGGTGATGATGGCGGAGCGTTCCCAGGCGGCCGACACGAGGATCGATCCCGGCGAGCAGAAGGTTCAGGTCAGCGTTTCGATGACTTTTGAACTCCAATAAAAAGAAGGCCGCGCTTTCGCGCGGCCTTCACGATTCCGTCGACTTGCCGTCGCCTAGCGAACGGTACCCCGGCGGATCAGGTTCACGATCGCCAGCAGGATCACTGCGCCGATCAGTGAATAGAGGAAGGTCTCGATCGTAATCCCGTTGTTCAGCGACGCACCGCCACCGAACAGCAGGCCGGCAATTACGGCGCCGACGATGCCGACCACAATGTTCAGGATGATACCCTGCTGTGCGTCGGTCCTCATGATCATGCTCGCGAGCCAACCACAAATACCGCCGACGACCAGCCAGATGATGATACCCATCAGCCTATTCCCTCCTGTTTTCGGCTGCCCTTAGGCGCGGGCGCCGTTCCGGCATCACAGACGCGTGACGCCAGCCGGTTGTTCCGGATTCGGAAGGGTCTGTCTACAAATTGGGTGGCGGTGCCAGCTAACTATTTGATGTTTAACGGGCCCCGTATCGGGCACCGATGCAATCAATAGCGCTGCTGACGCTCGTACTGGTCGCGATACTGCTTGAGTCGCGTGACGCGCAGGCCCGGCATTCCGCTGCGGTCGACCGCGCGCTGCCAACTGGTGAACTCCTCGAGGCTCAGGGTGTAGCGCTTGCAGGCTTCGTCAACGCTGAGAAGCCCGCCGGCCACGGCAGCAACGACCTCAGCCTTGCGGCGCACGACCCAACGGGTCGTGGAAGCAGGCGGTAACGACTCGAGCGTCAGCGGTTCCCCAAGAGGGCCGATGACTTGCGCCGGACGGATCTTCTGGTTCTCGAGCATTGTTCAGTCACACCTGCTTAATCATTGGTACTGGCCAGTGTTTAAATCGCAGCCGTTGAAAACATTCTGAAGCGTGCTGGTTAACGCGACGGTCAGTCCGGCTGACGTTCTCTTAACTTTGCCTCCTCGTACGCAAACTTCCCGCCGAGGAGCTTGACGGCTTCCCGCCAGCCCTCTGCACCGGAGAGATAGCAAGCGATCGCATCCTCTCTCGAGCGCCCGTCCTTCTCGGCTGCGTCGCAGAGTAGGGCGAGTAGCTCGCTGAGACTGATCGGCTCCTGCGCATTCGTGCGAAAGTCGCCCTCGTGACGCGCCAATCTTTGCCCCCTCGTTCATCTCTCAAGCCCTCTCACTAGCGGCGAGGAGTGAAATTCGGGTAAAGACATGAGAAAGCACGTTTTCAGATGCAGATCGATTTCCAGCTCGGCCGCCCGGCGGGACAGGCCCGGATCGTCGTCGCCATGTCGGGCGGCGTCGACAGCTCGGTCACGGCTGCACTTGCCGCCGGCACCGGGGCCGAGGTGATCGGCGTTACGCTGCAGCTCTACGACCATGGGGAGGCGGTTCGCCGCTCGGGCGCGTGCTGCGCCGGCCAGGATATATACGACGCAAAGATGGTCGCCGACCGCCTCGGCATCGCCCATTACGTGCTCGACTATGAAAGTCGCTTTCGCGGGGGCGTCATTGACCGCTTCGTTGATGAATATGCACGCGGGCGCACGCCGGTCCCGTGCGCGAGCTGCAACCAGGGCGTGAAGTTCGTCGACCTCGTCGCCTTTGCGCGCGAGCTGGGCGCCGACTGCCTCGCCACCGGCCATTATGTCCGGCGCGTGGTCAACGGCCCGCGCATCGACCTGCACAAGGGCGCCGACCCTCGCCGCGACCAGAGCTATTTCCTCTACGGGACGACCCGCGATCAGCTCGACTTCCTGCGCTTTCCGCTCGGCGACGTGCCGAAGGACGATGTTCGGCGGATCGCCGCGGAGCTGGGGCTCGAGGTTGCGGCCAAGCCCGACAGCCAGGACATATGCTTCGTGCCCGACGGCGATTATGCCGGGCTTGTGAAGCGACTGCGGCCGGAGACCGAGGCGCCGGGTGACATCGTCGACCTGGAGGGCCGGGTCCTCGGCCGCCACCGTGGAGTGGTACATTTTACAGTTGGTCAGCGTCGCGGCATCGAGATCGGCGGGCAGAAGGAACCGCTCTACGTGGTCCGGATTGAGCCGGAGAGCGCTCGAATCGTGGTCGGTCCGCGAACTGCCCTCGCCGTTGTCGAGATGAGGGTCGCCGACTGGAACTGGCTCGGCGAGGACCAGCACGACGTGAGCGTGAAGGTGCGCTCGCTCGCGCCCGCGGTTCCTGCGGTCCGCGAGGGTGAAAGCATCCGCTTTGCCCAATCCGAATATGGCGTCGCTCCGGGCCAGGCCGCAGTCGTCTATGACGGCACACGGATGCTTGGCGGCGGCTGGATCGCCGAAACCTCGGCTGCGCAAGTGGAGCTGAATGCCGCAGCCGCGTAGTGCCGGTATCCTGCTGTTTCGCCAGCGGGGCAGCACCACCGAGGTTCTGCTGATCAAGCCGGGCGGCCCGTTCTGGCGCAAAAAGGATGCGGGCGCATGGATGATTCCGAAGGGGAAAGTAGAGGCGGGCGAAGTGCCAGCCGAGGCAGCGCTTCGCGAATTTGAGGAAGAGACGGGGACCCGCCTCGCGGCCGTGCCTTTCCACCTGGCGACGGTGAAGCAGGCGGGAGGCAAAGTGGTTGAGGCCTTCGCGGTGGAGGGCGACCTTGACGCTGCCGCGATCCGTTCCAACGAGTTCGAGATCGAATGGCCGCCGCGCAGCGGGAACATGGAGCTGTTCCCCGAAGTTGCCGAGGCGCGGTGGATGTCACTTGTCGAGGCGCGTCAATTGATGCTTCCAAGCCAGCTGCCGCTGCTCGATGCGCTCGAGGAGAAATTGACGGGATGACGATCTTCGCGATTCTTGCCGCCGCGCTCCAGGTCGCGCAGCCGATGGGGTGGAGCGGCGGTCCGACGCCGGCCGCTACAAAGACGTGGCCCACCCACGAACAGGACGTCACCCTCACCAACTTTCGGTTCCGCGACGGCGAGTCCTTGCCAGAGGTCAGAATTCACCTGACCACGCTTGGCAACCCGCATCGCAATGCCGCCGGGCAGATCGACAATGGAGTGATGGTGCTCCACGGCACAGGCGGGACAGGCAAGCAGTTCCTTCAGCCGCAGTTCGCTGATGAGCTTTACGGCCGTGGCCAGCCGCTCGACATCAGCCGCTACTACATCATCCTTCCCGACAACATCGGCCATGGCGGATCGTCCAAGCCGTCGGACGGAATGCGGATGCATTTCCCTAAGTACGATTACGACGACATGGTCGAAGCGCAGTATCGGATGCTGCGGCGGCTCGGAATCGCGCACCTGCGGCTGATCGTGGGCACGTCTATGGGGTGCATGCATGCGTTCGTGTGGGGCGAGACTCATCCCGATTTCGCGAGCGCTCTGATGCCGCTCGCCTGCGAACCTATCGAGATCGCGGGCCTCAACCGCATGTGGCGGCAGCTGGCCATCAACGGGATCGAGGCGGACCCTGCCTGGAACAAGGGCAATTATACGACCGAGCCTATGACAGGGCTGAGAGCTGCACAGAACTTGCTGTTCGTCGCAGGAGCTGCCCCGCTTCTGTACCAGGCCCAATATTCGACCCGCGCAGCGGCAAGCGCTTATGCAGAGCAGCGGGTGTCTGCGGCTTTGAAGTCGCTGGACGCGAACGATCTCATCTACCAGCTGGATTCATCGCGGAATTACAATCCGTGGCCGACCCTAGAGCGGATCGAGATGCCGCTGACCTGGATCAATTCGGCCGACGACTTCATCAATCCGCGCAATTTCACCTATCCCGCCGAAGCATTGAAGCGGATGCCGGCCGCCCGCTTCCGGCTGATCCCCGAAACGCCAGAGATGCACGGCCATGGGACCCACACCTGGGCGAAATTCTGGAAGACGGATCTTGTCGAGCTGCTGGCGCGCTCAGGCGGCTAGGGCTGGAACTGTCCGACGATCACCGTGTAGCAGTACCCGCCGAGCACCGCCCGGTCACCGTCGCGCCGACAGTGGAGTAAACCTGAGCGGGCGCTCGCCTGCAGGGCGGTGAATTCGCTCCGGCCCAGGCGCTCGGCCCAATAGGTCACGAGCGCCGCATGCGCTGATCCAGTCACCGGATCTTCCTCGACGCCGAGATAGGGAACGAACACGCGGCTTGCTATGTCGTGGCGATCGCCGCGCGCGGTCACTACGGCCATGCGGCGGATTTGCTTGAGTGCCGCGAAATCCGGGGCAACGGCGCGCACCGCCGCCTCGTCCGCGACCTCGATGATCGCGGCATCGTTGTAACCGTCGGCGAGCCAGACTCCGTTCTTCGGCAGCCCCAGCGCCGCGCACAGTTCCGGTTCGTCCACCTCGGTCAGATTCGCGGCGCGCATGTCGAGCTCGAGCAATTCGTCGCGGCGGGTGACTCTCATCAAACCTGACTTGGTCGAAAAGCGGACCGAGGAGCCGGTCATCAAAACGTGCCCGGCGGCGAGCGTCGCGTGTCCGCACATCTCGACCTCGTCGGTCGGCGTGAACCAGCGCAGGTCGAAGTCGAATTCGTCGCTTTCGCTCGGGACGGTGAAGGCGGTCTCGCTGAGGTTATTCTCCGCGGCGATGGCCTGCATCACCCCATCGTCGAGCCATTTGTCGAGCGGCATCACTGCCGCCGGGTTGCCGGTCAGCGGCCGTTCGGCAAAGGCGTCGACCTGGAAGAAGGGGATGCTCGTCACCGCGCCTGCTCAGTGATCTCGCTCGAGAGCAGTGTCTCACGGTCCGTCTGGCCTTCGGGATCGACGTGGATCAGGATCTCGGTGTTGGGGAAGCGCTTCTGAAGCTCCTCCTCGGCGCGGTCGAGCCGGTCATGCGCTTCCTGGACGGTCCAGTCGGCCGGCACCCAGACGTGGAACTGCGCAAAATTATGAGTGCCGCTGGTCCGGGTGCGGAAGTCGTGAAGGCCCGCAAGCTCGGGGTATTCCTTGGCGGCGGCGAGGAAGCTTTCGCGAAGCTCGTCGGGCCATTCACGGTCCATGAGCTGGTTCATCGCATGGCTGGACGCCCTCCAAGCGCCCCACAGAAGCCAAGCCGCAATCAGAAGGCCGAAGACGGCATCAGCGCCGGTGAGGCCGAGGAGCTGGTCGAGCGCGAGAGCGGCGATGACGGAGCCGTTGAGCAGCAGGTCCGAAGAATAGTGGAGGCGATCGGTGCCTATCGCCAGTGACCCCGTGCGCTTCACGACGTGCCGCTGGTAGGTGATCAAGGCGATCGTCAGCGCCATCGCGATGACCGAGACGGCGATCCCGAGCTCCGCCTGACCGGTCTCCGCCCCGCCGATCAGCCGCTGGGTCGAGCGGAAGGCGATGAACATCGCGGAGAAGCTGATCAGGATCACCTGCACCAGCGCGGCGAGCGCTTCGGCCTTGCCGTGCCCGAAGCGATGCTCGTGATCCGCGGGCTGGGCCGCGATGCGGACGGCCATGAGGACAATCAGGCTTGCGACCAAGTCGAGCCCGCTGTCGGCGAGCGAGCCGAGCATGGCCATCGATGAGGTCTCGATGGACGCATAGGCCTTCAACCCGATCAGAGTGATCGCCATCGCGCTGCTTGCAATGGCGGCCCTCGCGGTCAGTCGCGCGCGCTCCTCTGTGGTGACTTGGACACTCATGGGTAGAGCAGCCCCTCCGTCCAGCCCTCGGGCGTTCGAGTGAACAGGCGCCGTTCGTGCAGGCGATGGGGCCGGTCTGTCCAGAACTCGATTGTCTCCGGCGCAACGCGATAGCCGCCCCAGTGCGGCGGCCGCGGCACCCCCATGTACTCAAACCTGGCCTTCATTTCCTCGTACTTGCCTTCGAATTCCTCCCGGCTGTTGAGCGGCTGCGACTGGTCGGAAGCGAGTGCGCCGAGCTGAGAGTCGCGGCTTCGCGTGGCGAAGTAAGCGTCCGCTTCGGCGTCGCTTACGGCGCTGACCGGGCCCTCGATGCGGACCTGGCGACGAAGGGATTTCCAGTGAAAGAGAAGTGCGGCGTGAGGGTTGCTCGCCAACTCCCCGCCCTTGCGACTGCGCTGGTTGGTGTAGAACACGAAACCGTCGGGCCCGTGGCCTTTCAGCAGTACGATACGCGCCGACGGCCGACCGGATCCGTCCGCCGTCGCCACCGTCATGGCCTCGGCCAGCTCAGGCTCACTAGCATGCGCCTCGGCGAGCCATTCGTCGAACAGGGCGAAGGGATCGGTCATTATCCGCATCGCTTAGGCTTGGCGTTGCGTTTGGAGCAACCCATCTGGTCAGTGGCGAACGACTGCGGCATGGGAGCGACATGGCACTCGACCTTTACCAACGGCTGGGCCTGAAGCGCGGCGCGACCGAGGCCGAGATCAAGAAGGCCTATCGGAGCCTCGCCAAGCAGCTTCACCCCGACCGGAATAAGGACAATCCGAAGGCAGCCGAGCGCTTTGGGCAGATCACCGCCGCGTACGACCTGCTGTCCGACAAGGATAAGCGCGCGCGTTACGACCGGGGCGAGATCGACGAGGAAGGCAATCCCAAGATGCCGTTCGGGGGCGGCTTCGGCGGCTACCAGCCGGGTGGCGGTGGAGGCCCGCAGCCGGGCGCCGGCTTCGAGAATTTCAATTTCGGAGGCGGCGGTAGCGCTGATGCAGCCGACCTCAGCGACCTTTTCGAAGGGCTGTTCGGGGGCGCGACCGGAGGACGCCCGGGCGGCGGGCCTTTCAGTGGCTTTGGACGCCGCCCTCGCAGCGCCCAGAAGGGCGCCGACATCGCCTATCGCCTCAAGATCCCGTTCGAGGACGCGGTTGCACTGAAGCCGCAACGGATCACGCTTGCCGATGGCAAGACCATCGACCTCAAGCTTCCGCAGGGCCTCGAGGACGGCACCCGCATCCGCCTTGCCGGCAAGGGCGAGGAGGGACCGGGTGGCCGCGGCGACGCGATCGTGACCATCGAGATCGCGCCGCACCGTTTCTACACGCGCGAGGGCACCAACATCCGCCTGGAGCTCCCTGTCACCCTCAAGGAAGCGGTGCTGGGTGCCAAGGTAAAGGTGCCGACACCCGACGGCCCGGTGATGCTGAGCATTCCCAAGGGGACGACATCGGGGAAGGTCCTGCGCCTCAAAGGGCGCGGGTTCGTCGCCAAGGACGGCAAGCGGGGCGACCAGCTCGTCGCTGTCGAAATCGACGTGCCGGCCGAGGATCCGGCGCTTCAGAAGTTCGTCGAGGGCTGGAAGGCGCCGGCGAATCCGAGGGCGAAGCTTGGCGTTTGAGGCCTTGAGCGGATGAGGGACCATTCGCCTCTATCCCCCGAGGAACGGCGCAAGCGGCTCGCCACGATGCGCGCCGCCTTCGGGACGGAGGTCGAGGAGAAGCTCAAGCCGCGGGTGACCGCGTGGGAAGTGACCAAGCGCGTCGCGATCGGCGTGTACAACGATGGCTTCATCCACGCCGGTAACCTTGCCTATCTGTCGATCGTCGCGCTTTTCCCTTTCTTCATCGTGGCGGCCGCGGTCGCCCATCTGGTCGGACAGAGCCAGGACGCGATGCTGACCGTCACCAACGTGCTCCGGCGGCTACCGCCCGATGTCGCCTCCACATTGCGGGAGCCCGTGCAGGAGGTGCTGACAGCGAGGACCGGCAACCTTTTGTGGCTGGGCGCGATCGTCGGGCTGTGGACTGCTACCAGCTATATCGAGACGATCCGCGACATCCTCCGCCGCGCCTATGGCGTGAAGTTCTGCGCGCCCTTCTGGGAATATCGTCTTGGCTCGCTCCTGATGATCCTGGGGGCAGTGATCCTTCTGATGCTGGCCTTCACCGTGAGCGCGGCGCTGACCATCGCTCATCATTTCATCGTCGAATGGTTCCCGCTGGCGCAGAACGTCGCTTCGACGCTTGGCCTTTACCGGCTGGTACCGGCGGTGACGTTGTTCTGCACCTTCTACGTCCTGTTCTTCCTGCTGACGCCCTCCCGCTACCGCAAGCTCCGCTGCCGTAAGTGGCCGGGCGCCCTGTTGATCACCGCCTGGTGGCTAGCGACGGTCGAGATCCTGCCCAACGTCCTCTCGCTGTTCGGCGGCTACAGCCGCACCTACGGGAGCCTCGGCGGAGTGATGGTCGCGCTGATCTTCTTCTTCGTCGTCGGCTTGGGTGTCGTCATTGGTGCCGAGCTCAACGCGGCACTGGCCGAGACCGGTGCCACCGCGCTAAAGGGTGAAGTCTATACCGGGCCCTACAGCGATCAGCTCGAGGTCGAGGAGCCTGAGCCCGGCGAGGACGTCGAACCGGTGTTGCAGAGAGAGGGGCCGCAACTTTGAGTGGACTGATGAAGGGCAAGTGCGGGCTGATCATGGGGCTTGCGAACGATCGTTCGCTGGCTTGGGGGATTGCCCGGGCGCTGAGCGACCAAGGTGCCGAGCTCGCCTTCTCCTACCAAGGTGAGGCACTGGAAAAGCGCGTGCGGCCGCTGGCAAGCGAGCTCGGGTCCGATCTGCTGGTTGACTGCGACGTTTCCGACATGAAGGCGCTGGACCAGACATTCGGGGCGCTGAAGAAGAAGTGGAAGAAGCTCGACTTCGTCGTCCACGCGATCGGCTTTTCCGACAAGAATGAGCTCCGCGGGAAGTTCGTCGACACGTCGATGGACAACTTCCTGATGACCATGAACATCTCGGTCTACAGCTTCGTGGCTGTCGCACAGCGGGCGAGAGCGCTGATGGGCGAGGGAAGTTCGCTCCTGACGCTCACCTATTACGGCGCCGAGAAGGTCATCCCTCACTATAACGTCATGGGCGTCGCAAAATCGGCGCTTGAGACCAGCGTCAAATATCTCGCCGCTGACCTCGGGCCCGAGGGCATCCGGGTCAACGCCATCTCGGCGGGTCCGATCAAGACGCTCGCCGCAAGCGGGATCGGAGACTTCCGCTACATCATGAAGTGGAACGAATATAACTCGCCGCTTCGGCGCAACGTGACAATCGAGGACGTCGGTGGAGCGGGGCTTTACCTGCTTTCGGACCTGGCTGCGGGCGTGACCGGCGAGGTCCACCATGTCGATGCCGGCTATAATGTCGTGGGCATGAAGGCCGAGGACGCGCCCGACATCAGCACGGTGTGATGGCCAAGATCGCGCGACATGTTCGCGTGACCGGCCGAGTCCAGGGTGTGTTCTTCCGCGGGTGGACCAAGGAGCAGGCCAAGAAGCACGACATTGCTGGCTGGGTCCGCAACTGCCCCGACGGCACGGTTGAAGCGCATCTGGAAGGCGAGGAGGCTGCGGTGCGCTGGCTGATCGACCTGATCTACGACGGCCCCGGCAGTTCCCGCGTCGATCTCGTGCAGTCGAAAGAAGCCGAAATGGAAGGTCTCTCCGACTTCGAGATCCGGCACTAACCGGCGAAGGGGTCTCTCACCAGGATCGTGTCGTCGCGTTCGGGTGAGGTGCTGACCAGCGCCACGGGGCGGCGGATCAGCTCCTCGACACGGCGGACATATTTAATCGCCCGCGCGGGAAGGTCAGCCCAGCTTCGGGCTCCGCGCGTCGACCCGGGCCAGCCCTCGATCTCTTCATAAACTGGCTCGACCCGCATCTGGTCGGCGGCATGCGGAGGCAAATAGTCATACTCATGCCCGCCAATGCGATAGCCGGTGCAGATCTTCACCGTCTCGAAGCCGTCGAGCACATCAAGCTTGGTGAGCGCGACGCCGGTCACTCCACTAACCGCGACCGCCTGGCGCACCAGGACTGCGTCGAACCAGCCGCATCGGCGCCTTCTTCCGGTGACCGTACCAAATTCGTGGCCGCGCTCGCCGAGCCGCTCACCGGTTTCGTTTTCCTGTTCAGTGGGAAAGGGGCCCGAACCGACGCGTGTGGTGTAGGCTTTCACGATTCCGAGCACGAAGCCGGCCGCGCCCGGGCCCATCCCGCTGCCGGAGCCCGTGGTCCCGGCGACTGTGTTCGACGAGGTGACGAACGGATAGGTGCCGTGGTCCACGTCGAGAAGCACGCCCTGCGCGCCCTCGAAAAGTATGCGCCGGCCGCGGCCTCGCGCTTCTTCTAGGTCCCGCCACACGGGCCCGGCGAATGGAAGCACGAAATCGGCGATCTCGGACAGATCCCTGAGCAGGCGATCGCGATCGACCGGTGGTTCGCCGAAGCCGGCGCGAAGCGCGTCATGATGCGCACAGAGGCGGTCGAGCAAGGGGCCGAGCTCATCCAGATGCGCAAGGTCGCATACGCGGATGGCGCGGCGACCGACCTTGTCCTCATAGGCGGGGCCGATTCCGCGTCGCGTGGTCCCGATCTTGCCCGCGCCTGATGCATCCTCGCGCAGCCCGTCGAGGTCACGGTGGATCGGAAGGATCAGCGGGCAGGTCTCGGCGATCCGCAGCACCTCTGGCGTCACGTCCACGCCTTGCTCTGCGATGCGCTCGACTTCAGCTTTGAGCGCCCAAGGGTCGAGCACCACGCCATTGCCGATCACCGAGGGTGTTCCACGCACGATGCCGCTGGGCAGCAGCGACAGCTTGTAGGTCTGGTTGCCAACTACGAGGGTGTGGCCGGCGTTGTGGCCGCCTTGGAAGCGAACGACCATGTCGGCCCGGCTAGCGAGCCAGTCGACGATCTTGCCCTTGCCTTCGTCGCCCCACTGGGCGCCGATGACGGTGACGTTTCCCACGAGCATTCCCTGTTTTGTGCGGTCCGATGGCTCCTAGGGACGAAGCCCGAGCGCGTCCACCCGGGGAACACCTTGCCCGCATCGCGCGTATTGGACTTCCGCGACGCGCCTTGCGCGGGCGCGAATCGAAATGACACCAAGGGGAACTATTCCATGAAGAGCATCACCATTCTCGCGATTGCGCTGGGCGCTGCTTCGCTTGCCGCGTGCAACAAAAGCCCGCAGGAGCAGACGGCTGACAACATCGAGGCCAATGCCGAGAACGTCGCGGACAACATCGAAGCGAGCGCCGACAACGCCTCCGCCAACATCCAGGCGAGCGCCGACAACAGCGCCGACGCGGTTCGCAACGCAGGCGACCAGAAGGCCGACGCGGTTCGCAACAGCACCGAAAACAAGTAAGCCAAAGGCCGGCCCACCCGCACGCAGGTGACTGGCTCAAGGGCGCTCCGTTCGCGGGGCGCCCTTTTTCTTGTCAATCGCTGCTTCGGAACGCGGCGTAGCTGCCGTAGCTCGCCACCGCGAACGGCACGAAATAGGTGAGGATAAGCTTCCACCAGACTGGCCAATGGCCTGAGAGGATCTCAGGACCCTGGTTTATCGCATTCAGGACCGTTCCGATCACCAGCGCGACTAGCAAGGATCGCCGCATCGACGGTCCGGCGAACGTCCTTCGTAGTGCTTCGCTCCGCGACGACATGGGTCAGAAGCTCAATGGCACAACCTCACGGACGCCAGGGAGCGCCCGCAGCTGGCCCGCGACTTCCGGCGTGATCGGGTCATCGACCGCGACCAGCGCGACGGCCTCTCCCTCCTGCTGACGGCGACCGAGGCCAAAGGTCGCGATGTTGATCCGGTTTTCGCCCAAGCGGGTCCCAAGTGCGCCAATGAAACCCGGCGCATCCGTGTTGACGATATAGATCATCTGACCCGCCAGCTCGGCCTCGATCGGCACGCCGAAGATATTCACCAGCCGCGACGCTCGATTGCCGAAGAGGGTGCCCTCGACGCGCTTCGGTCCATGATCCGTCCCGACGGTGACCGCCACTAGCGTGTGGTAATCGCCTTCGCCCTCGTTCCGGATCTCACGAACTGCGATGCCGCGCTCCTTCGCGAGATAGGGCGCGTTGACCATGTTCACGGTGTCAGACCAAGTGCGCATCACCCCGGCCAGGACGGCACCCGTGATCGGCTTGATGTTGAGTTCTGCGGCGTGGCCTTCGACTTCGATGTCGATCGAGCGGATCTCGGTACCGGCGATCTGCCCCACGAGCCGGCCGAGCTTCTCGGCAAGACCCATGTAGGGCTTCAGCCGGGGCGCCTCCTCGGCTGAAAGCGACGGTACGTTGACCGCGTTGGTGATGCCGCCGAGCAGCAAATAATCGCTCATCTGTTCGGCGATTTGGATCGCGACATTGACCTGAGCCTCCGTTGTCGAAGCGCCCAGGTGTGGCGTGCAGATTAGGCCCGGCGTTCCGAACAGCGGGTTCTCTTTCGCCGGTTCCTGGGCGAAGACGTCGAGCGCGGCCCCGGCGACGTGGCCGCCTTCCAGCGCTTCCTTGAGCGCTGCCTCGTCGATCAGCCCGCCGCGAGCGCAATTGACGATCCGCACGCCCTTCTTTGTCTTGGCCAGCGCCTCGCGTCCGAGAATCCCGCGCGTTTGATCCGTAAGCGGGGTGTGTAGCGTGATGAAGTCAGCGCGCTGCAACAGCTCCTCGAGCTCTACCTTCTCCACGCCCAGTTCGATTGCACGCTCGGGCGACAGGAAGGGGTCGTAAGCGACGACCTTCATCTTCAGACCATGGGCGCGATCGGCCACGATTGACCCGATATTACCGCAGCCAATCAGCCCGAGCGTCTTGCCGGCAAGCTCGACGCCCATGAACCGGTTCTTTTCCCACCTGCCCGACTGCGTCGACTGGTTGGCCTCGGGAATTTCCCGGGCCAGCGCGAAGAGCATTGCGATCGCATGCTCGGCGGTGGTGATCGAATTGCCGAACGGCGTGTTCATGACGACGATGCCGCGCGCGCTCGCCGCTGTCACGTCGATCGTGTCGACGCCAATCCCTGCGCGGCCGATAACCTTCAGGCGAGGGAGACCGGCGTCCACGGCGGCTGCGTTGATCTTCGTCGAGCTGCGAACCGCGACGCCGTCATACTCGCCGATTATCGCGCTGAGTTCGTCCGGGGTCAGGCCGGGCTTTTCGTCGACCGTGATTCCGCGGTCGCGGAAGATCGCCGCGGCGCGCGGGTCCATCTTGTCCGCGATGAGGACCTTGACCGGTTCAGTCACGGGTCGCCTCCCATGCCCAGTCGAGCCACGGCCCGAGCGCCTCGATATCCACCGTATCGACGGTCGCGCCGCACCAGACGCGAAGCCCCGGCGGCGCATCGCGATACGCACCGATATCGTAAGCAGCGTCCTCAACTTCGAGCATTTTTGTCAGCGCCTTCTGGCGTGTCCGGTTGGCCGCTTCATCAGACCGGTCGGCGAATTGCAGGCAGACCGATGTGTTCGAACGGATCGCAGGGTCGGCGGCCAGATGATCGATCCAGCCAGCGCTTTGCACCCACCTATCGAGCGCCGCAGCGTTGGCGTCGGCCCGTGCAATCAAGGCATCCAAGCCCCCGATCCGCTCGGCCCAATCCAGCGCGAACAGCCAATCCTCGACACACAGCATCGACGGCGTATTGATCGTCTCGCCCCTGAAGACGCCGTCTATCAGCTTGCCGCCCTTGGTCAGCCGGAAGATCTTTGGCAGCGGCCGCGGCGCGGGCTCTCGCTCGAGCCTTTCGACAGCGCGCGGACTGAGGACCAGCATTCCGTGCGCGGCCTCGCCGCCGAGCGCCTTCTGCCAGCTGAATGTGCCGACATCGATCTTCGCCCAGTCGATCACCTGGGCGAATGCTGCGGACGTCGCGTCGCAGACGCTGAGACCTGTTCGGTCTTCTGCGATCCAGTCGGCGTTTGGTACACGCACGCCGCTCGTCGTGCCGTTCCAAGTGAAGACGATATCGTTTCCGCTGTCGATTCCATCGAGGTCGCAGATGTCGCCGTAGTTGGCAGTGCGGGCTTCGGCGTCGAGCTTCAACTGTTTAGCGACATCCGTCACCCAACCGGCCCCGAAGCTCTCCCACGCGAGCATCGTCACGGGTAGCGGGCCCAGCAGCGACCATATCGCCATCTCCATTGCGCCGGTGTCGGACGCAGGAACGATGCCGAGCTTGTAATCGGTTGGGAGGCGCAGAAGCGCGTGAGTCCGTTCGATCGCTTCGGCCAGTTTGGCCTTGCCGATGGCGCCTCGGTGCGACCGGCCGAGCGCGGAGGTGTCGAGCGATTGCGCAGTCCATCCCGGGGGCTTGGCGCAAGGCCCCGAAGAGAAATAGGGTCGCTTGGGTTTGGTAGCGGGTCTCGCGGCACGCAAAGTCGCGTCCGCTGCAGCAATATCCGTCAAAGTAACTCTCCTTCCAGAGAGCACGCGCCGCGTTGGGACGGCGTGGCCCGGAGCCGCTTGTAAGGGCGATTGCGGCGCTCGCAAGGCAGCCTCACGAGAATCGCCGCGACTCCGTAACGAAAGGGGTCTGCGGCGCTGCACAACAGGTTGAAATTGCTTAGATCAGCAGTGCCGATGTGAGGATTTCAACCGTTCACCGCGCTTAGCGGACGACTCGTCCCACCGGCCGGAACCGGAGGTTGAATTTGTTAACCATCCGAAAGCAGTGTTCCTGACGCCAGGCTCGCGGCGGGCAATTCGCGGGCATCGGCAAGGGGCTGGGGAGCTCCTTCGATAGATGGGACTCGACGAGGCGCGCAGCGCACACGTCGATTGTGGAGCGGGAACCAAATGACGCAATTAGTGGCCGTAACGACAGGCCTGTTTCGTGACCGCGATCTGTTCGTGCACGACGGCTCCAAGCTGCGCCGCTTCCGCATTTCGGCACCGCTTCAGGCGGTGTTTTTTCTAATTCTACTCGGGCTGGTCGCTTGGGCGAGCTATGCCACTGCCAAGCTAATGACACGCCCCCATACTCCGGCGCCGGTCACGCTTCCGGCCGCGACCGAAGCTCGGGCGCGGATGATCGAGCAACGCCAGGCACTGATCGAGCGCGCTCTCGCCGGACAGAAGATTGACCCGCAGCTCGTCGCCGCGGCTGCCGGTGGACGCCTTGCTGCCGACGGCCCGCTCGCTCGCGTCGAACAGCAGCAGCTCGAGCAAGCCGCGCTTGTCGCGAAGGCGCTGGACGTTCGCTACCAGGTGACAACGGCCGAGCTGAAGCGGCTCGGGATCACGCCGGCACGCGTGGGCAGCACAGCCGCCGTCGGTGGCCCGTTCGAGAGCGCCGCAAGCTCAACCTTCAAGAGCCTTTTCGACAGCTGGAAGAAGCTCGACCAGCTGCAGGACGGCATTATCGCCGTCCCGTCCGACAAGCCGATCAAGGCTAGCGTTGAATTCACCAGCGGCTTTGGCGTGCGCTCGGACCCGTTCCATGCCGGTGCCGCCATGCACCCGGGCATCGACCTCGCGGGCCCGTACGGCACGCCGGTCTATGCAACGGCAGACGGCACCGTGCTGCGCGCGGGCTGGAACAGTGGCGGCTACGGCAACCTGGTCGAGATCGACCATGGCCGCGGCATCACCACCCGCTACGGCCACATGTCCGCGATCCTGGTCCACGAGGGCGATCACATTTCTCGCGGGCAGCAGATCGGTCGCATCGGCTCGACCGGCCGTTCGACCGGCAACCACCTGCACTATGAAGTCCGGATCGACGGCCGCGCCGTGAACCCGATCCCCTTCATGAAGTCGACCGACTATGTCCTCGCCATGCAGCGCCGTTCGGGTGCCGCTTCGATGGATGCAGTTGGAATCGGCGGCCCCACCACGGCGCAGAAGTAAGCGCTTCCTTGCCGCTTCCGGCGGCACTTCCTATCTCGCAAGCGTGAGCGAGCCCCAGATCAGCCTGACCCAAAGCGCTGCGAAGCGCGTCGCCTGGATCGCCGAGCGCCAGCAAAAGCCGGCTATCCTGCGGCTGGCCGTCGAGGGAGGCGGCTGCGCCGGCTTCACCTACAAGTTCGAATTAGTGGCTCAGGCGGAGAGTGACGACGCAATCGCGGAAACTGACGGCGTGAAGCTTATCGTCGATCCGGTGAGCCTTGATCTCCTCAAGGGTTCTGCCGTCGATTTCGTCGAGGATCTCAATGGTGCGGCGTTCAGGGTGATCAATCCCAACGCCCAATCGGGTTGCGGCTGCGGAAGCAGCTTCTCCGTCTAGGCCCGAGCCGCTAGGGCGAGAGCGATGAAGCTCGCCACCTACAACCTCAACGGCATTCGCGCGCGCCTCCCACGTCTGCTCGAATGGCTCGAGCGGGAGAAGCCCGACGTCGTCGCCTTGCAGGAGCTCAAATGCGCTGATGAATCGCTGCCGATCGCGGATATCGAGGCCGCGGGCTACGACGCGGTCTGGCATGGCCAGAAGGGCTTCAACGGTGTCGCGATCCTGGCAAAGGGAGACACGCCAGAGTTACGCCGCGTCGGACTGCCTGGCGATCCCGACGATACCCACAGCCGATACATAGAGGCGGAGGCCCACGGCATTGTCGTCGGCTCGCTTTACCTGCCCAACGGCAATCCCGTCGGAACCGAGAAGTTCGATTACAAGCTTCGCTGGATGGAGCGGCTATACGACCACGCGGCGGGGTTGCTCAGCGAAGAGAAGACGGCGGTCCTGTGCGGGGACTGGAATGTCGTCCCCGAGGACCGCGACGTCTTCTCGGTCCGCGCAACGCAACATGACGCGGTGATGCAGCCCGAAGCGCGGCAGCTGTGGCGCAGGATTATCCACCAGGGCTGGACCGATGCCCTCAGGACCCTGCACCCGACCGAGGAAAAGCTGTACACCTTCTGGGATTACACGGCGGGATGCTGGCAGCGCGACCTCGGCTTCCGCCTCGACCATCTCCTGTGTTCGCCCGAGGCTGCCGACCGTCTGCAAAATGCCGGCGTCGATAAATGGGCGAGGGGCGAGGAGAAGGCGTCCGACCACGCCCCGACCTGGGTCGAGCTTAATTCAGCATAGTCAAGAAGTGCCGGCGCGACGAGCGCCGGCACTTCGAAGAATCAGCCGCGTTCGCCGGCCCGACGAGGCGGCGGCGGAGGCGGAGGTGGCGGCGGAGCCGGGCAAGTCGTGCCTGCCGGAACCGTCGTTCCATCCGGACAGGTGACCGGTGGCGGGGGAGGCGGCGGTGGCGGAGGCGGCGGAGGCGGACACGGGACTGTGACCGCGATGACCGATCCATCCGGACAAGTCTGAGTCTTGGGTGTCGTTGCGCATGCGGACAGGGCCACAGTGGCCACGCCAATCAAGATGATGCGTCTCATTTTCCGCTCTCCTTTTTGATTCGGTCCGGCCTGACAACGACATCGTTCCAGCTGTGTTCCCGGCGCACGAAGCCTCCAGCTATTCACAGGGCCTTTTCGTAGATCCGGTAACGGTGATTGACGTGCGCGCCGGGGAGCTCGGCGATCGATAGCATCCCCTTGTTGTCCTCGAGAATCCAGCCGAACTCACCTACACTAGCGCCGTATTTCGCGACCGCATCGCGGCGCGTGAATTCGATCATCATGAAAGCGAGCATGCTCGCCATCCGCGTATGATGAAGCTTCTTCGCGACGCCCATGAGCGGCACGCGAAGTCGGCGGGTCCGCGGTTTCCTGAGGCGCCACAAAAGCTTGATGAAATTGAATGGGAACAGCTCACCGTTCAGGTCCTTGGTAAGCTCGTTGATGTCGGGGATCGTCAGCATGAAGGCGACCGGCTCTCCATCGACTTCGGCGACCCGAACCAGCTCGTTGAAGATGATGGGCTTCAGCTTCTTGCCGGCATATTTGATCTCCGCCTCGGTAAGCGGAACATAGCCCCAATTGTTCGACCAGGCGTCGTTGAGCAGGTTCAAGATTAGCCGAGCTTCCTGATCGAACTTGGACTTGTCGACCATGCGGATGCGGATGTGCTCGTTGCGCTCGCCCATTGCGATCAGGCGATCGATCTTGGGGTCTTCCCAATGCCGGATGTCGAGCTCGTAGGTGATGAGGTCCTTGGCTTTCTCGTAGCCCGCGGCCTCGATCATCCCCCGGTATTCCGGCCTGTGATGGCCCATCATTGCAGTCGGCGGCTGTTCGAAGCCTTCGATCTCGAGGCCTGGCTCGTCCCAGATCGACAGGCTGATCGGCCCGAGCGCGCGCGTCATCCCCTGCTGGCGAAGC
>Ga0134124_10000481_pt1 | contig 33924 bp, 35 predicted proteins | sample KB304_FD_96880 | JGI IMG/M metagenome (GOLD analysis project Ga0134124, IMG submission 96880) | Terrestrial soil microbial communities without Nitrogen fertilizer from Kellogg Biological Station, Michigan, USA - KB3-0-4 | ecosystem: Environmental > Terrestrial > Soil > Unclassified ... | reverse complement strand
GGAAACTCCTCCACGATCAGCCGCGCGAAGGGCACCACGTCGCGATAGGCATTGCGTTCGCCGTTCAGTGCCGGCGGCCCGCTCTTCGACAGACGTTCGGGACAGCTCACCTTGCTCCACACGTTCTGGTGCTCGCGCATGAACTTCAGGAACAGCGAGAATTCCGGCCCGTCGATGGGTTTGTCCACATTCGGACGGCCCATGTGATCGACGACCACGGTGGTGGGCAGCGTGGTGAAAAAATCCCATAGCTCCGGCAGATCCACCGCTTCGAAGTAGATCACCACATGCCAGCCCAGCTTGGCGATGCGGCCGGCGATTTCCATCAGCTCGTCTTTCGGCGTGAAATCCACCAGCCGCTTGACGAAGTTGAAGCGCACGCCGCGCACGCCGGCGGCGTGCAGCGCCTGCAGCTCGGCATCGGTCACCGAGCGGCGCACCGTGGCCACGCCGCGTGCCTTGCCGTTCGAAGCCAGGCAGGCATCGACCATGGCGCGGTTGTCGGCGCCGTGGCAGGTGGCCTGCACGACGACATTGCGCGCGAATCCGAGGTGATCGCGCAGCGCGTACAGCTGTGCCTTCGACGCATCGCAGGGCGTGTACTTGCGCTCGGGAGCGAAGGGAAACTCCGCACCAGGCCCGAAGACATGGCAATGCGCGTCCACTGCGCCAGGCGGCAATGCGAAGCGTGGCTTCGAGGGCCCCTGGTACCAATCGAGCCAACCGGGGGTCTTGGTGAAGGACTCAGTCATGCTGCAGCTACCGCTTGAGGTTGTGTTCGGCGGCCACGGCTTCGTTCCTGGCAACGGCACGCTGAAAAGCGGGCCGGGCTTCCAGCCGGCTCACATAGCGGGTGAATGCCGCACGCGGCTCGACCATCTTGAAAGTGAGCAGGAAGCGCAGTGTGCCGCCGAGGATGGTATCGGCCATCGAGAACTTCTCGCCGAGCAGCCAGGGACCCGCACCGATCGCCACTTCCATCGCGTCGAGCATGGTGGCGTACTCGCCCCAGCCCACGGCGACCGCGTTGAAGTTGCCACCTGAGCTCTTGGCCGCAGCCGCGGGTTCAAGCACCGATGGGGAGAAGAAAGCCCAGCGCAGATAGCTGGCACGGGCGGGATCATCGAGCGCGGGCGCAAGGCGACCGGGCGCGTAGCGATCGCCGAGGTACAGCGCGATGGCCGCGCTTTCCGAAAGCACCGCCGTGCCATCGACCAGCACGGGCAGCTTGCCCATCGGGTTGAGCTTCATGAATTCCGGCGACCTCTGCCCACCGGCCATGAGATCGACCCAGCGCAATTCATACGGGGCACCGACCTCTTCCAGCATCCATACGCTGCTTGCGGCACGGGACCAGGGATGGTGGTACAGCACGATCGACATGGCAGGGTCCCCCACGTTTGAGGCTATTGCAGGCCCAGGTATCCCAGGATGCCCTTGGCGGCCTCACGACCTTCGAACACGGCCGTGACCACGAGGTCGGATCCGCGCACCATGTCTCCGCCCGCGAAAACCTTGGGATTGGTGGTCTGGAACGGCGTCACCCGATCCGCCGAAACGCGCACGCGACCATTGCCATGCACACCGATGCTGTGCGGCGAGAACCATTGCGCCGGACTGGCCTGGAAGCCGAAGGCGATCACCACCGCCTCGCAGGGAATCACCTGCTCGGTGCCAGGCACATTCTCGGTAACGCGCCGTCCGCGCGGACCCGGCGGGCCGAGCCGCGTTTCGACCACGCGCACACCTTCGACCTTGCCATTGCCGATGATCTCGATGGGCTGCTGGTTGAACAGGAAGGTCACGCCCTCCTCGACGCTGTTCTTGTAGTCGCGGCGCGAGCCGGGCATGTTCTCGGCGTCGCGGCGATAAGTGCAGGTCACCGATGCCGCGCCCTGCCGGATCGCCGTGCGATTGCAGTCCATGCCGGTGTCACCACCGCCCAGCACCACCACATCCTTGCCCTGCAGGTTCACGAAGGATTCGCCACCCGGCAGACCCAGTTCGTGATTGATGTTGGAGACCAGATACGGCAGCGCCTCGTACACGCCGGGCAGGTTCTCGCCCGGAAATTCGCCCTTCACGTACTTGTACGTGCCCATGCCGAGAAACACCGCATCGAATTCGGCGAGCAGTTGTTCGAAGGCAATGTCCTTGCCCACTTCCACGCCGAGGCGGAACTCGACGCCCATCTCCTCCATCACCTCGCGGCGCTTCTCCACCACTTCCTTTTCGAGCTTGAAGGGAGGGATGCCGAAGGTGAGCAGACCGCCGATGCGTGTGTACTTGTCGAACACCACCGGCGTCACGCCATTGCGCACGAGGATGTCGGCGCAGCCCAGGCCCGCAGGACCCGCACCCACTACCGCTACGCGCTTGCTGGTCTTCACTACGTTCGACATGTCAGGGCGCCAGCCCTGCTTGAATGCCTCGTCGGTGATGTATTTCTCGATGGCGCCGATGGTCACCGCACCGAGACCATCATTCAGCGTGCAGGCGCCTTCGCAGAGCCGATCCTGCGGGCAGATGCGGCCGCACATCTCGGGCAGCGAATTGGTCTGATGCGACAGCTCGGCCGCCTCGAACAGGTTGCCCTCGTTGATCAGCTTCAGCCAGTTCGGGATGTAGTTGTGTACAGGGCACTTCCACTCGCAGAACGGATTGCCGCAGGCGAGACATCGCCCCGCCTGCTGTTTCGAGCCCGTCGCATCGAACTGCGTGTAGATCTCGCGGAACTCGTTCTTCCGCACCTCGATGGGCAGCTTCTCCGGATCGTGCCGGGGGATATCGAGGAATTGCAGGTTCTTGTCGGCGACACTCATTAAGCTGCTCTGCTGAGATTTTCAATCAACGATTCAATGGACGCGGCCTTGGGCTTCACCACCCAGAAGTGGCCGATGTAGGAACGGAAGTCGCGCAGGATCTCCGCGCCCCACTCGCTGCCGGTCTCGGCCACATGGCGCTCGATCAGGTGCTGCAGATGCAGCAGCTGCGTCTGCATGGCCTCGGGCGAGATGCGATGGATGTCGATCAGCTCGTGGTTGTAGCGGTCGACGAAGTCGCGATCCATGTCGAGCACGTAGGCGAAGCCGCCGGTGAAGCCGGCGCCGAAGTTCACCCCCGTGCGGCCCAGCACGCAGACTACGCCTCCGGTCATGTACTCACAGCAGTGATCGCCCGCGCCTTCCACCACGGCGACAGCGCCGGAGTTGCGCACGGCAAAGCGTTCGCCGACCTGGCCCGCGGCGAACAACTCGCCGCCGGTGGCGCCGTAGAGGCAGGTGTTGCCCATGATCACAGTGTCCTTCGCGACGAAGCCCGAGCCGCGCGGTGGCTTCAGCACCAGCTTGCCCGCCGCCATGCCCTTGCCGACGTAGTCGTTGGCATCGCCTTCGAGAATCATGTTCAGGCCGCCGGCGTTCCAGACGCCAAAGCTTTGTCCCACCGAACCCGTGAGTTTCACGGTGACGGGGCTCTTCGCCATGCCGTAGTTGCCCCAAGCGCGGGCTATTTCGCCCGAGAGTCGCGCGCCGATGGAGCGGTTGTAGTTCTTCACCGCATACGACCACTCGCCGCCCGAGCCATCGGTGATGGCCGCCTGCATCTCCGACACCATCTGTTCGGCCAGCAACCCCTTGTCGAATGGCGGGTTGCGCGGTTCAGTGCAGAACTGCGCCGGCGACACCAGTCCTTCCGTCGACAACAGCGGCGACAGATCGAGCCGGCGCTGCCTTTCGGTCTGTCCTTCGGCCGTCTTCAGGTACTGCGTCTGACCGATCAGCTCGGCCACACTGCGGATGCCGATGCTGGCCATGATCTCGCGCACTTCGCGCGCCACGAAGCGGAAATAGTTGATCACCATCTCCGGCTGGCCCAGGAAGTACTTCTCGCGCAGCACCTCATGCTGCGTGGCCACGCCGGTGGCGCAGTTGTTCAGATGACAGATGCGCAGGTACTTGCAGCCCAGCGCCACCATGGGCGCGGTGCCGAAGCCGAAGCTCTCGGCGCCGAGAATCGCCGCCTTCACCACGTCGAGCCCCGTCTTCAGACCACCGTCCGCCTGCACGCGCACCTTGTGGCGCATGTCATTGCGGCGCAGCGTCTGATGCGTTTCCGCCAGACCCAGCTCGAACGGCGAACCCGCATACTTGATCGAGGTGATCGGGCTCGCGCCCGTGCCGCCGTCGTAGCCCGAGATCGTGATGAGATCCGCGTAGGCCTTGGCCACACCCGCAGCCACCGTGCCCACGCCCGGCTCGGCCACCAGCTTCACCGATACGAGTGCCGCAGGATTCACCTGCTTCAGATCGAAGATCAGCTGCGCCAGATCCTCGATGGAATAAATGTCGTGATGCGGCGGCGGCGAGATCAGGCCCACACCCGGGCGCGCAAAACGCAGCCGCGCAATGGTCTGGTTCACCTTGTCGCCAGGCAGCTGACCACCTTCGCCGGGCTTCGCGCCCTGCGCCACCTTGATCTGCAGCACTTCCGCATTCACCAGGTAATGCGGCGTCACACCGAAGCGGCCCGAGGCCACCTGCTTGATCTTGGAATTCTTCTCGGTGCCATAGCGCACCGGATCCTCGCCGCCCTCGCCCGAGTTCGAGCGCGCGCCGAGCCGGTTCATCGCCGTGGCCAGCGCTTCGTGAGCTTCGGGTGACAGCGCGCCCAGCGACATGCCGGCCGAGTCGAAGCGCGACAGAATCGCCTCTTCCGATTCCACCTCATCCACCGGAATCGCCGCGCCCTTGGGCACCAGCGCCAGAAGATCGCGCAGCGCCGAAGCCGGACGCTCGTTCACCAGCTGCGCAAAGCTCTTGTAGATGGAGTAATCGCCGGTGTTCACCGCCGCCTGCAGTGTCGCGATCACATCCGGGTTGTACATGTGGTACTCGCCGCCGTGCACGAACTTCAGCAGTCCGCCGTGCTCCACCGCCTTCATGTCATTCCAGGCGCGCCCGGCCAGACCCAGCTGATCGGAATGCAGATCGTCGAAATTGGCGCCCTTGATGCGGCTCTGCGTGCCACGGAAGCACATGTCCACCACATCCGGACCCAGGCCCACGATCTCGAACAGCTGACCGGCCCGATAGCTGGCAATGGTCGAGATTCCCATCTTCGAGATGATCTTCAGCAGACCCTTGCGGATCGCCTTGCGATAGCGGCGTCCCAGCTCGATCCGGTGATCCTGCTCTGCCTTGTCGCCGGTCACGCCACCCTTCTTCATCATCTCGTACAGCGTCTGGTAGGCCATGTACGGATAGACGGCGGTGGCGCCATAACCGATGAGGCAGGCGAAATGGTGCGGATCGCGTGCCGTACCCGTCTCCACCAGGATGTTGCACTTGCAGCGCAGACCCACCGTCACCAAGTGGTGATGGATGGCCCCGGTGGCCAGCAGCGCATGCATCGGAATCTTCTCGCGCACCAGATAGCGGTCCGAGATCAGGATGATGATGTTGCCATCGCGCACGGCCGCTTCAGCCTCGCGGCAGATGCGATGCAACGCGTTCTGCAATCCCTCGGCCGGGTCGTACTGCAGATCGATGAAGGCATTGGGCACGCCATGCTCGGACTGCGCCACGATCTGGCGCAGCTTGCGCTGCGACAGCACCGGGGAGTTCAGCACGATCTGCTGCGCATGCGAGGCCTGCGGCTGGAATACATTGCATTCCGGCCCGATCTCGGTCTGCAGACTCATGACGATGGTCTCGCGCAGCGGGTCAATCGGCGGGTTCGTCACCTGCGCAAACTGCTGGCGGAAATAGTCGTAGAGATTGCGGGTGTGATGCGACAGCACCGGCATGGGCGTGTCATCACCCATCGAGCCCACCGCCTCGCTCTCATCGCGCGCCAGCACGCGGATGATCTCCTCGCGCTCCTCGGCGGTGATGTTGAACATCTTGCGATAGACCGCGAGCGTGCGCTTGTCCATGGGCTCGGCCGCAAGGGAAGGATCGACCAGATCCGACTCCAGGTACTTCACGCCCTTCTTCAGCCACACCTTGTAGGGATGGCGGACCTTCAGCAACTCGTTGATGTCCTCGTTCTCGAGCAGCGTCGCAGTCTGCAGGTCGAGCGCGATCATCTGGCCCGGACCCATGCGGCCCTTGCGCACCACGTCTTCGGGCTTGTAATCCCACACGCCGATTTCCGACGCGATGGTCAGATGCCGATCCTTGGTGATCACATAGCGTGCGGGGCGCAGGCCATTGCGGTCGAGCGTGCAGCAGGCGTAGCGGCCGTCGGTGAGCACCACGCCCGCCGGGCCGTCCCACGGCTCCAGATGCGGCGCGTAGAACTCGTAGAACGCTCGCAGGTCGGGATCCATGGCATCGATGCCCTGCCAGGCCGGCGGCATCAGCAATCGCATGGCCTGCAGCGGATCGAGTCCGCCCATGAGGTAGACCTCGAGCATGTTGTCCAGGCTCTGCGAGTCCGAACCATGCATCGACACCAAAGGCAGGACGTCTTTCAGATCCGGTAGCAGCGGCGAGTTCATCACCGGACCACGCGCCAGTGCCCAGCCGCGATTCGCCTCGATGGTGTTGATCTCGCCGTTGTGCGCGAGGAAGCGGAAGGGATGCGCCAGCTTCCACTGCGGCAGCGTGTTGGTGGAGAAGCGCTGGTGGAACACCACCACCGAAGCTTCCACGCGCTCATCGCCCAGGTCGGGGAAGAACTCGACCAGATGCGCGGGCATGATCATGCCCTTGTAGACCAGCGTGGTCGCCGACAAGCTGGGCAGATAGAACGCGGCGTCCAGCTCTTCGCGCGCCTTCTCGGCACGACGCCGCGCCATGAACAGCCTGCGGTTGAACGAGGCCTCGTCCATGTCGGCCGGCGCATTCACGAACACCTGCAGGATCTGCGGCAGCGTCTTCAATGCCTCGGCGCCGCAGGCATTCGGATCAGTGGGCAGATTGCGCCAGCCGGCGAAGATCAGGTCCTCGGCCTTCAGCTGTGCTTCGAGCTCCGCGCGACTCGCCGCCGCTATCTTTTCATCGCGGCTCAGGAACACCAGGCCCACGCCATACATCGGCGCAAGCTTGATGCCCGCCGTCTTCGCCACAGCACGCAGGAACTTGTCCGGCTTCTTCAGCAGCAGACCGCAGCCGTCACCCGTCTTGCCATCGGCCGCGATGGCGCCACGATGCGAGAGACGATTCAGCGAAGCGATCGCCGTTTTCACCAGCCAATGGCTGGGCTGATCGTCGAGGTTCGCGATCAGGCCAAATCCACAGCTGTCCTTCTCGTACGAGGACCGGTACAGACCATGTTCGGCGGGGGCGGTCATCTTCTTATATAGCTCCTGGTCGAAGCTGGTGCGCCCACCTTTTTCGGAGGCGAAGCTGCCTCCGCCATAGGCAACGCCCATAACGACCTGACATCCAAAAACGATTGCGTCTCGCGCCTCGCCTGCCTAGCGTGGCCAAAGGAGACAATCCCTAATGAATCATACCGTTGCCTGCGCAGAGATCAATTCGTGCGGGCTACCGTAGGGCCTCCAATCGGCGGGAAAACTGGCCCTTTCAAATTATGAGGTTATGCGGGAAAGCGGACGGGCGCGCCGGACGCAGCGCCAAGCCACAACCAGGGAAGCCATCGCCAGCATCCAGCTGACTGATCCCGGGCTTTGCTGCCCCTCCGCCGACCGCAGGGCCGCGGAGAAGGTTTCACCCCCCAGCCAGGCCGTGATGCTGACGCAGGCAGCAAGACCGAGCGCACGCAGCACCAGTGCAGCCCAGGGGGTGTGGTCCTTCTCCAGCATAGCGAGTGCCGCTACCCGATGGGCAAATCCAGCCGGTGGCTGCCACTCCGGCAGTCGCGCCAGCACGGCATCGGCGAGAGGTTCTTCCTGCTGATCACGCTGGTTCATCTGTGTCCTCCTCCAGCTTTGGCCGCACCGCCCACAGTGGCCAGACGCTCGCGCAGCAGGGCCTTGCCCCGGAACACCAGCGTCTTCACCGTGCCCACTGGAATGGCGAGCATCGTGGCGATGTCATCGTAGCCGAGCTCCTGCAAGGCGGCGTAAAGCAGCGGCAGTCGGTAACGCTCCGGCAAAGTATTGACCGCGGCATGAACCCGATCGGCCTCTTCGTCCGCGACGATCTGGTCGAGCAGGCCGAGGCCATCATCACTCTGCTGCTCGCCGGCCTCGTCAGCCACGAAACGGACCGTCCGCCCCTGGCGACGCAGTTCGTCCAGCGCCACGCGGTGGGCGATGCTGCAGATCCAGGTGGACAGTCGCGAGCGCCCATCGAAGCTCTGCAACGACCGGAAGGCGCGCAGGAAAGTTTCCTGGCACAGGTCCTCGACCAGTTCGCGATTGCGCACCGCACGCCAGATGACCGTGCCGGCCATGCGGGCATGGCGCGACACCAGTCGCGCGCAGGCGCTCTGGTCGCCGGCAAGGCAACGCCGCACCAGCTCTGCATCGGCCTGTTCCGCGTGGGCTTGGGCTTCCAAGGTCGGCACATCTCCCTCACTGGCCATGAGACGTCGGGCTGGAGCCGGCGGTTTCAGTCTTGCGCGTGAAACCGTACCGCTACCGCCAGCGTCTCATGCGCATCAACACACGAGGTTACCGCCATGAACTCTGCTGCTTTTCCCTGGATTTTCGCGATTCCGGTCGTCGCGGTCGCCGGCGGCATGGCCATCGGCGCCATTTCCATAATCACCGAGCATCGTCGCAAGCAGGCATTGCTGGACGAGCGGCGGCTGATGATCGAGAAGGGCCTGACGCCGCCACCGCTGAACGACCAGGTGCTGAATGCCGACAGCCCGGCGGGCACGAGCCACTCGATCGAATCCAGCCTCAAATCCGGCATCGTCACGCTGTTCGTCGGCCTCGGCCTCATCGCCTTCTTTCTGGTCATGCGCTTCGTGATTGCCGAGGATTTCACGGTGATTCCGCGTCCCGTGGTGTCGCTGACCGGTCCCGCTGGCGCGCTCGTGTCGCTGATCGGCATCGGCAATCTCGTCTACTTCTGGGTAGCGAGCCGTCGTGCGGCAAGCAGCAGATGACAGGCGCTTGCGTGACGTCTTCGTCAGAGTGGGAAAAAACTTTCCCACCTGCCATTGCGTTGCAGGTCAGTTGGTTTTATTGTTCGCGCGCGTTGCGGGGTGTGGTACCGCCCGTGACGCCCAGAAATGGTTGTCAGGACCCTTGGAGGTGCTTGAACTACTACGATGAAGACTCACAAATCGTCGACCTACTCGAACTCCCGTCCCCGCTTGCTGGGTGTCACTCAGTATCTCGAGAAGAATTTTCCCGACTTTTTCGCCGAAGCGCGATTCCAGGTCGGTGACGACGACTATTTTCTGTTCAGTCGCTTTGGCCAGTACCTGGCCCGTTCCATTGAAAAAAGAACCTCTCCGCGCGACAAGATCAATCGCGGCTTCACCGTGCTCAACAAGATGGCGCGGCTGTCGGCCAAGCATCCGGCGGTACGCGGCATGATGGTCACGGGACCGCTGGAACACATCATGGATGCCCCCCGTGCCCGCGAACTGGCCAGGAAGCGCCTGTCGCCGGTAGCACAGGGCATGCTCGAGAGCCTCTGCGAGTGAGCCAACGCCGGTGAGCGCGCACCAAGACGCGCCGCCGGCAAGTTCACTGCGAGCGCCACCTTGCCGGTGAGTATGAGCCCGCCGGGTAGGTCTTTGCCCCGGGCCCAGGAAGTCCTCGACTTCTGGTTCGGCCCCGGTGATCCCCTTGTCCCTCCGCACTTTGCCGAGCGCCTGCACCTGTGGTTCGGCGGCGACGACCCGCCCGAGATCATTGCCGAGCGTGACGCCACCATCGCGCAGCGCTTCCGTCCGCTGATGGATGACGCCGCCGCCGGCGCGCTGGACCACTGGGCCAGCAGCCCGCACCGGCTGCTGGCGCTGGTGCTGCTGCTCGACCAGTTTCCCCGGCATGTATACCGCGGCCGCGCACGCGCTTATGGCCAGGATTCCCGCGCCCTGGCCTTCGCGCTGCATGCACTGACCACAGGTGCCGATGCCGCGCTGTCACCGGCGCAGCGGCTGTTTCTCTACCTGCCACTGCAGCACGCCGAGTCCGCCGCCATGCAGGAAGAATCCATCGCGGCCTTCCGCCGCCTGCGCGACGACGCGCCGGCCCAGCATCGCGTGCTGTTCGACTCGGCGCTGGAGTTCGCGCAGCAGCACCAGCAGGTGGTCCAGCGCTTCGGGCGCTTTCCCCATCGCAACGCGGCACTGTCCCGCCGCAGCACACCGGAAGAAGTCGAGTTTCTGCAGAATCCCGACGCGCAATCCTATGGACAAAAAAAAGCGCCGCGGACGGAAACCGGCCAGCGGCGCTGAGGTAGGCGAAGACCAACGGGGGGTTATGGATCCTCGCTTGAGGGCGACTTGTCCTCGCCCTCGGTATCTATAAAGCAACCCGCGTGCCAACCACGCGAAGCGGTGTTGAGCCCCTCCAGCCAGCGCCAAGACTGCCGCGAAGGGCGGCAAAGCATTTGTGACAGTCCGGCACGCACCCGCGCAGTGCAGCAGCGCTCCACCATCGGGCGCGACCCTCACCGGCGACCTGAAGATTCTGTAAAGAAAGCGGGGCCTGTTTCACGGTCCCGCACAACGCGCCGATGCCAAGATGGTTCGATGAGCGACGCCCCCCACCGCAGACTTTCCGACCGCTCCAACGGCCCACCCACCGTGATCGGCGCGGGTGTCAACTTCCGCGGCGACATCATCGCGCCCGGCGCCGTGATGCTCAGCGGCCAGGTAGTGGGCGATGGCGATGTCGGCGGCATGCTGTCGATCGCACGCGAAGCCCATTGGGAAGGACAGGTACGCGCCCGCTCGGGCGTGATCGCCGGCAAGCTCACCGGCAGCATCATGGTCGAGGATCGGCTCGAAGTCGGCGCAGCGGCCGTGATCAAGGGCCACGTCAAAGCCAAAAGCCTCGCCATCGCACGTGGCGCCGTCATCGAGGGTGAAATTCAGGTGACCAGCGGTGAGCCCATCGTGCAGTTCGAAGAGAAGCGGGCGGCTAGAGCCTGAAGATATTGAGCTTCGGCGCTTAGGCACGGTCGTGGCGAACGGGAGTTCGCGCGCCGCGGACAGCCAGCGCTGGAGATCTCACAGCAGGCTGAACAGCGCAGTTGCGCTGGAACTTGCGCGCGAACTCCCGTTCGCCACGACCGCGCCCCAAACGTGGATGCCCGGGTTCATCGGGCGATGGCTGCGCGCATCTCGGCTCCGTTGGGATCAGAGCTGAGCCCAGACGCTGCGCTCTGACTTTCGGTGACGAGCCGCAGACGCTGGGTGGGCGTTCTGTGAGCGGATTGCCGCGCAAGTTCCAGCGCAATGCAGGTGTTCAGCAGCCAGTGAGATCCCCAGCGCTGGCTGTCCGCGGCGCGGCAATCCGCTCACAGAACGCCATGGCACCGATTCCGACCTCTTCCCCGAGATCTCAGATCCCCATCGTCTCCACAACAAAGTCATTGACCCACGAAGGCCGGAATGGACTCACCAAAAACCCCATGTGCCCGCCATGTTCGGTAGTTACCACGCGCAGATGTGGTGTACGGGCGAGCCGCGCCAGATCCACAGCCGGAATGATCGGATCATCCAGCGCTGCGAGCAGCGTCGCCGGCGCCTTCAGCGTGGCGAGCCGATCGCCCGTAATCGCATATCCATCCAGATACGCACCGATCCCCGCAAACTCTGTGTGCTGCGCCACCAGCACGTCGGTCATGCGGCGCAGATCCCCGTAGCCGAAGATCTCCTCGCGCACCAGCTCCGGCCGCCACAGCTGCTGCTTGCGGCGCAATGAGGCGCCCCACTTCTTCACGAAGTAGCGCTGGTACAGCGGCAGGCCGCGCTCCATGGCGCGCATCGCGCTGTCCGGATGCAGCACGGGCGAGATGGCGATGGTGCCGGCCAGCGAGCCGAGGCGAGCATCCTCGCTGGCTGCCACGCGCAGCGCGAAGTTGCCGCCCAGCGAGAAGCCGATCAGCCACGGCGGCACAGCCGACAACTTCTGCAACGCGGCCACCGCACCGCAGACCTCGTCCAGTCGGCAGGAATGAAAGATTCCCTCGTTCAGATGATGCGTCTGCCCGTGATCGCGCAGGTTCAGCCGGATCACGGTCACGCCGAGTTCGAACAGCCTGTTGGCCAGCGCGAGGATGTAGTAGGAATCGGCGCTGCCTTCCCAGCCATGCAGCAGGATGGCTACGGAGTCCTGAGGACGCGCACGCGGCGAGGCCAGCTCAGATCGTCTCGGCACCGCGCGGTAGGCCTGCAGGCGCACACCATCGCCGCAATCCAGCGTGAGCTCTTCGGAGGCCGCTAGCAGCGCCGCCGCACGGCGGCGCAATCTTCCACGCGGCAGGATGCTGGGCAGAATCGACTGCAGGTGGCGGTTGGCCCAGGGCCACCGCGGCTCAAACGGCGTCACGGGGCTGGGTGCCAGCGGATCTCGACGCGGTTGTTGGCTTCAGCGGCGGCGTTGTATTCACCCGCAGTGGGCACGCGCGGCGGCGTGCCGCCAATTTCGGGATAGGCCATGACCGTGTTTTCAGCCCGCCCTTCCTGCACATCGATGAGGATGGCATCGCCGGCCTGCTTGCGCAGCTCGGCCAGCACATTGGCAAAGGCGACGGATTCGGCCGGCCCGATGTGCAGCTGCGGATCGGTGGCATCGGCCACCAGCTCGCACTTGATGTAGGGAAGGGAGGACTCGGCCAGTGAGTAGCCATCCGAGCCGCCACCGCCAGACAGACAGAAGCGGCCGGCGTAGCGGCGTACTTCCACCGTGCCGCGTGCATTCTGCGCGATCTGCCGACTGACGACCTCGCGCAGCTTGTCGATGCGCGTGCCCGCCAGCGGCGCTTCACCGAAAGGCACCTTCACCACCACGGCGGGCGCCGCCGCGCCACCTGCACTCTGCCCGGGTGTGGCGTCAGCCACGAGGGGCGCGGCCGCTGGAGCGGATGTCAGGCGCGCAGACATCTCGGTGACGGTGGCGTGCGCATCGGCCAATTCATTCCGCAGCGACTGCTCGCTGGCGCGGGCCTGCCACCACAGCGTGCCCATCACCACCGCGGCGAGACCAGCCACCAGCGCGAGAATCCACGGCGCCGGGCTGGCGCGCTCGGGCTCCTGCAGCGGCCGCGGCTCTGCGACGATGGGCAGCGCATCGCGCACCGCTGCGCGCAGTTCGTTGCTGAAGCGCTGGCCCAGATGCTCGATCTGGTCCGCCATATGCCGCCGCAGCGTGGCGATTTCGTCGCGCAGCTCCTCGGTAACCCGAGGCACCGACAGCAGATTTGTCGGGGATTCCATCTCCACCGTGGCGGCAACGGCCTCGGCCGCGTCGAGCAGCTCGGGCTGCGCGGCCACGGTCTCGGCCTCGGGCTGATCCATCAGGTGCAGCTGTTGCAGCACCGTGCGCACATCCACGGGCGCCACGCTCTTGGGCAACACACCCACGGCCCCCAGTGCCCGCGCCTGGCCCAGGTACAGCTCACCTTCCTGCGAGGTGTACATGAGAATGGGGATCATCGCAGTGCGCGGATTGCTCTTGATGGCCTGCACGGCCTGGAAGCCATCCATGCCCGGCATCAGGTGATCCATGAAGATCACATCGGGACGGTGATGCGCCAGGTACTCGATGGCCTGCTCGGCAGTCTCGGCGGCATCCACTTCGACCGACTGCTCTTCGAGCAGCTTGGCCAGGAATGCCCGCGCGGACTTCGAGTCGTCCACCACAAGCGCGCGCTTAGCCGTCATGCCATCTCCGTGTACGGCCATCGGCCGCATCAGGGAGGGAGTCTAGGGAAACTTCCGGCAACCCGCTACGCAACCTGCCGGGAGACTCCTTCGTTGAGCGCAATGCGGGCCTGGGAGGCCGGCAGCAGATCGCGATACAGGTCGGCCATGCGGCCCGCGAGGTTCAGTGACGACCATTGTGCAGCCCAGCGGCGTGACTTCTCGCCCATGCCCTGGGCGTAAGAGCGATCTTTCAGTACCGCGCATACCGCAGCGGCGAAATCGCTTTCTTCTTCCCCTACCACGCAGGCGCCACTGCCAGCCGTCAGCACCGAACGCGTGCCGAGGCAGGCGGTGGATACCACCGGGCGTGACTGCGCCATGGCCTCCAGCAGCACCAGCCCCTGCGTCTCGGTGCGCGAGGCGAACACGAAGGCATCCGCTGCGGCGTAGCAGTCGTTGAGCGTACGCTCGCGATCGAGGTTGCCGATGAAGCGCGTGCGCGGGCCGATGCCCAGCTGCTCGGCCTGCGCCTGCAACGCCCGGCGAGCCGGGCCTTCGCCGGCGATCACCAGCACGGCGCGCGCATCCATCTTCGCCACGTGCACGAACATGCGCAGCAGGAAGCCGAGGTTCTTTTCATGCGCCACGCGGCCCACGTTCAGCACGATGCGCTGCTCTTGCGCGAAGCCGAACAGTTCGCGGAAGCGAGAGGCCGAACCTGGCGCGAAGCGATCTTCGGTCATGCCGGTCGGGATCACATGAATGGGCTTTTTCACGCCGTATTCCAGCAGCCGCGCCCGCACCGGCTCGGAGGGCGATATCACCGCATCCACGGCGTTCAACTGGCTGGTCATCACACTGCGCGCCAGCCAGGCGCCGGCGAAGCCCGGCAGCAGCGGCATGTAGTGATGCAGGTAGTCCTCAAAATAGGTGTGGCAGGTAGCCACCACCGGCACGCTGCGAACGCGCGCCAGTTTCAGGCCGGCGTAGTGCGCGAGAAACGGCGTCTGGATGTGCACCAGCTCGCAGCGTTCGCGCGGCACGGCAGCCAGACACTGGCGCAGCGCCGACCAGCTCATGACGTGGTCTTCAGGATCGAAGGGCACGGGACGCGCGCGTACGCGCAGCACATCCGCTTCTTCGGTGGTGTCGGCCGCGTAGGCAGGCGCCACCAGTGTGCAGTCCACGCCGTGGTGTTTCAGGTCATCGCGGAAACTGCGGATCGACGTCGAGACCCCGTTCACGCGGGGAAAGTAGACGTCCGAGACAACCAGCGGGCGCAAGACTCAGGACATCCAGCTCAGCGTCGTGAGTGCAATGCCGGCACCCAGCAGGCCGCCGGCCAGCACGTCGGTGGGATAGTGCAGCCCGAGCACCACACGCGAGGCCGCGATCACCAGCGCCACCGGCACCAGGATCAGCGCCATGACCGGCAGGGCACTGCACAGGATCAGCGTGAAGCTCACGGCGTGCAGTGTGTGGCCCGAAGGGAAACTGAAACGATCCAGCGGCCGGCCTGCGCAGATGATGGCACTGTGGGTCATGTAGGGGCGCTCACGGACCAGCACATTCTTCAGCGAGCGATACAGCACCAGCCCCACCACGCCCGCCACGGCGCACTGTGCGGCCACCTGGCGTCCCGCTGCGCCGCCCGCCACCGCCAGTACGGCGATCAGCGAGTACCAGAGCACGCCATCGCCGAGGCGGCTGGCAATCTGGAAAATGCGCGTCAGACCGGCACGACGTACGGTGCGGTTGAAGGCGCGGCAGGCAGCCAATTCAGCCTGGTCCAACCAGGCGACGGCCGTCAGCACTTTTGCCGGGGCAATCTGTCTAGCCATGGCGACATGCTGCAGGCCACCCACTGCACAGGTATGACAAACAGATGGCGGAATTGTTTCAGCCGTCAGGCCATGCAGAATAGGCGGTACAGAATAGGTAATTATGTCGCGCTCCGGACCCAACGATTCCTGCCCCCAGTCCTGGCTGGGCGAGCACCACGACCGCCACGCCCGCCGCACGCTGTGGGTTGTAGGACTGACGCTGGTCATGATGCTTGCCGAAATCATCGGCGGCACCATTTACGGCTCGATGGCCGTGGTGGCCGATGGCTGGCACATGGCAACTCACGCCGCGGCGCTGGGCATTGCAGCATTGGCCTATCGCTATGCGCGCCAGCATGCCGGGAATCCGCGCTTTTCATTCGGCACCGGCAAGGTGGGCGACCTGGCGGGTTTTGCCAGCGCGGTGTCGCTGGCCATCGTCTCGCTGCTGATCGCCGCCGAATCGCTGCGCAGACTGGTGCATCCGCATGGCATCGATTTCATGCAGGCGGGTGGCATTGCGGTGGTGGGGCTTCTCGTCAACCTCGTCAGCGCCTGGCTGCTGCGCGAGGACCATGATCATGGCCACGATCACGGCGACGCGCATGATGATCATGGCCACGATCACGGCGAGGAGCATGCGCACGATGACCAGCCCGCGCATCATCACGATGCCAATCTGCGCGCCGCCTACCTGCATGTGGTCGCCGATGCGCTGACCTCAGTGTTGGCCATCGTCGGCCTGCTCGCAGGCCGCTATCTCGGCTGGATCTGGATGGATGCGGCCATTGGTGTGCTCGGCGCCATCGTCATCGGACACTGGTCCATCGGCCTTGCGCGCAGCGCAGGCCGCACCCTGCTCGACTCTCACGACGACAGTGCGCTGGAGCAGGCGGTGCGCGCAAAGCTGCGCACCGCCGGCGCCGACGTACAGATACTGGACCTGCACCTCTGGCGGCTAGGGCCAGGTCATCATGGTCTGCTGGTGGCGTTGCAGGGCACGAATCTGCGCCGGCCCGATGAATACCGTGCGCTGCTGGCCGATGTGCCGGGCCTGACGCATGTCACCATCGAGACCAATCCGGCGTGAATGGCGCATGAGCACGGCCACATGAAATGCGCCGTTGTCGCGGCATTGCTGGCAGTCACCCTGCCGGCGGCCGCCGTGGAGCGCATCCGCGTGCGCGCCGCACAGCTGGCGACAGACGACATCAAGGTACAGCAGCTCGATGCACAGCTCAGCATCGACTCCGCCTCGCGCGGCACGCTCACCGTGAACACCGGCGCAGTGCAGTTGCCCGCATCACTGGCAGCACAGGTGGAAAAACAGGCCGGTGCGATACGAGGCATCGCCTTGCAATGCCGCGACGTACGCATCCGCGTGCCGGACTTCGCCTGCCCCGCACTGCGGGCCACATTGCGTACGGCACGCTGGCCCGATCTGTCGCTCAACGCGCGCGTGGCCTTGAATACCGAGAATCTGGCGTTATCGGCTCGTGGCGATGGGCCGCTCATCGCTGGTGTGACGCCGCAATTCGATGTCAGCGGCACTGCCGCAAACTGGCGCGCCAGTCTGAATCTGCCAGCCATGCAGATCACGGCATGGCTGCCTCTGCTGCGCCCGTGGCTGGCACTGCCGGCAGACATCACCGTGAGCGGAAGCACGACCCTGGCTGTCAGCGCCACCGGCCATGGTTCCGACATCAGCACGGAAGCCCAGCTCACGCTTCGCGACGGCGCCTTCCAGAACGCGGCGTACACCTGGATTGGCGAAAAGCTCGCGCTCACTGCGCGAATCAAGGCACAGCTGCGCGAGCCGCTGGCCTTCGATGTGCAGCTGGCTGGCGAGCACGGCCAGTCGCTCACGGGACCCGTGCTGCTCGACCTCGACAAGAATCCTCTGCAGTTCGCGCTGCGTGGCACCGCCACTACACAGGCACTGCGCATCGAAGCCCTGGACAGCCGTCAGAAAGACCTGGCGCAGATCACTGGCACCGCGGATATCGCCCTGTCTCCCTTTGCGATCACCACCGCGCAGATCGAGGCGAAGGAGATCCGCTTTCCTGCAGCCTATGCCAGCTATATGCAGCTCGCGCTGGCCACTACGCCCTTCAACCAGCTGGTGACGCGAGGCAGTGCCACCGGGCAGCTGCGCATCGCTTCCAACCTGCCTGTGGCGCTGGCGTTCAGCGTGAATGATCTGGCGTTCAGCGATGCCGCGCAGAAGCTCGATGTATCGGGCGTGAATGCCGAACTGCACTGGGCCATCGGCAATGCGGATGCTGAGCGCGCCTCGTGGCTGAACTGGGAGAGCGCGCGGGGCTGGGGCATCGCCGGTGCAAAGTCGCGGCTGGACTTCACCACGCATGACCGCGACTTCCGGCTGCTGCAACCGGCGCGGTTGCCTTTGTTTGATGGCGCCCTGCGCATCAACACGCTGTCCGTGCAGAAGCTGGGCCAGCCGGACATGAGCGGCGACTTCGATGCCGTCATCGAGCCCATCAGCATGGCAGCGGTGGCCAAGGCGCTGGACTGGCCGGAGTTCGCGGGCACGCTGTCGGGGCGCATTCCGGGTGTCACCTACCGTAACCAGGAGCTATCACTGCAGGGCGATGTGGAAGCGCAGATGTTTGATGGTCGCGTCACCGCGAGTAACCTGCGCGTGCGTGATCCCCTGGGAGACTGGCCGAAACTGCATGCCGACATCGCAGCGCGCAATTTGGACCTGGATCTGATCACGCACACCTTCGAGTTCGGCAGCATCACAGGGCGGCTCGATGCGGATGTTGCAGGACTGGAGACCTTCGGCGTGTCACCGGTGGCGTTCGATCTATCGCTGCGCACACCACCCAAAGATCGAAGCCGGCACCGCATCAGCCAGCGCGCCGTGGAAAACCTTTCGATGATCGGCGGCGGCACAGGCGGCGCTCTGCAAACCGGCTTGCTCAGATTCTTCGAACAATTCGGCTACTCGCGACTGGGGCTGGGCTGCCGGCTGCGCAATGACGTGTGCCAGTTGTCCGGCATTGAACCGGCCGCAGACGGGTTCTACATCATGAAGGGCAGCGGCATCCCCAAGCTCGACATCGTCGGCCACAACCAGCGCGTGGACTGGCTGACATTCACAGCTCAGGTTCGTGACGCACTCGCAAATCCTCAAGGCATCAAGGTAGGCGGACCATAGACGTGAACTGCGGTCTGCCCCATCATCCTTGTTATGTCGCCTCTTTGCCGTGGCAGCGGATTCAGTCCGGGTTCAGCGGCCGCGGCTTTCAATGATCCCTGTGATCAGGAGAACCATCATGTCTCACAGCGCCCTGCGCAACCTCACGCGCTTTTCCAAGCTGGCCATAGCCAGCCTCGTCATTGGCGCCTGCGTCACCATCAACGTGTACTTTCCTGCGGCGGCCGCGGAAAAAGCCGCTGATCAGATCATCGATGCCGTCACGGGCGCGACTGGTGGACAACGCGCAACGCCGGCCCCGGCAACGCCGTCCACGGGTCGCAATCACAGTGCCTACCGCGAGCCCAATTTCCTGGTCGCGGCGGTTGGCAATGCGCTTTATGCACTCATCCCGGCTGCGCAGGCGCAGGGCGCAGCAAATCTCGACATCTCCTCGCCGGAAATCCGTGCCGTGCAGGGCAGCATGACCACGCGCTTCACGCAGCTGCGCAAGTTCTTCGATTCCGGTGCGCTCGGGCTGACGCAGGATGGGCTCATCCAGATCCGCGATGCAGCCTCACTGGCACTGCCGGATCGTGGCCTGTTGAACCGGCTTGTCGCCGAGGACAACAAGGATCGCGAAACGCTGTATACGGAAATCGCCAAGGCCAACGGTCATCCCGAGTGGGCTGGGGACATCCGCAAGACCTTTGCGCGGCGCTGGGTGGAACGCGGCGCGCAGACGGGCTGGTATTACCAGAACCCCGCGGGCGCGTGGACGCAGAAGTAGCCGCGCGCAAACAAGCGCTGCAGCCTCGGTCTGCGTGCTCCAGAAGTAACTATCGGTACTGATTGATCTCATCGCGCAGCGTGCGCGCAGCATTGCGGGCCGCATCGGTGAAGCCCTCGCCGCTGCCTGCATAGATGATGCCGCGCGATGAGTTGAGCACCATGCCCAGGCCATCCTTGGTGCGACCGGCACGTACGGCTGCGGCGACGTCGCCACCTTGCGCGCCGACACCCGGCACGAGGAATGGCAGATCACCCACCACGCTGCGGATCTCCGCCAGCTCCTGCGGATAGGTGGCGCCGATCACCAGCATGCAGTTGCCGGTGCTGTTCCAGTCGCGCGCGACGCGCTCCGCCACATGCCGGTACAGATGCCTGCCGTCGGCGATGAGGTCCTGGAAATCGCGCGCCCCGGGATTCGAGGTGCGACACAGCACGATGACCCCGCGATCCTTCCACTTGAGGTAGGGTTCGATGGAATCGAAGCCCAGGTAGGGATTCACGGTGACGGCATCGCCGCCATAGCGCTCGAAGGATTCCTGTGCGTATTTCGCAGCCGTGCTGCCAATGTCGCCGCGCTTGGAATCGAGAATCACCGGCAGGCCGGGATGCTTTTCGTGGATGTAGCGGATGGTCTCGAGCAACTGGTCTTCCGCGCCCAGCGCCGCGTAGTGTGCGAACTGCGGCTTGAAACAGCAGGCGTATTCGGCCGTGGCATCGATGATGCGGCGGTTGAATTCGAAGATGGACCGGGGCAGTGCGCGAATATGCGCGGGAATCTTCTCCAGCTCCGGATCCAGCCCCACGCACACCAGGGAATCGTTGCGAGCCGCCGCTTCGTACAGGCGCGAGAGGAATCCGCCCGCGCCGGTCACACCCGCCTCAGTCACGCGTGCCGCTTCCGCGATTCAGGAGCACCACCGCCGTTGCGAACATCGCGATCACCAGGCCCGCCATCATGGCGAAAGCGCCCATCACATTCACATCGCTGGTGCCCAGGAAGCCATAGCGGAAGGCATTGACCATGTGCAGGATGGGATTGACCATCGAGATCTTCTGCGCCCAGGCCGGCAGCAGATCCACCGAGTAGAACACGCCGCCGAAATACGTGAGCGGCGTCAGCACGAAGGCCGGAATCCAGTTCACCTGGTCGAAGTTCTTGGCGAAGATGGCATTGATCAGGCCACCCAGCGAGAACACCGCCGAGGTGAGCAGCACGGCCGCCAGCACCACCGCAATGTTGTGCACCTGCAGGTGGTGCGAATGCAGCCAGGTGAATACCAGCGCGACGACGGTAACCACCAGCCCCACCATCACGCCACGCAGCAGGCCGCCGCAGACATAGCCGGCAACGATCACCCAGTTGGGCAAGGGCGAGACCAGCAGCTCCTCGATATGGTTGCCGAACTTGGCGCCGAAGAACGAGGACACCACATTGCCGTAGGAATTGGTGATCAACGACATCATGATCAGGCCGGGCGCGATGTAGGCGATGTAGTCGAAGCCGCCCATGGCGCCGATGCGGCGACCCACCAGGCTGCCGAAGATCACGAAGTACAGCGTGGTCGTGACCGCCGAGGGCACCAGCGTCTGGCCCCAGATGCGGATGATGCGGCCGAACTCGCGGATGATGATGGTGCGGAAGCCGATGGCGCGGATCGTGGACAGTGGCAGCGCCTGGGTACCGGATTGCGTGCTCATGGCGTGCGATTCTCCACCAGGCGCATGAACATCTCCTCGAGCCGGTTGACCTTGTTGCGCATGGAGAGCACATCCACGCCCTGCGCCGTGAGCTGCGCGAAGATGTGGTTCAGGCTCTGCTCCTTGGAGATTTCCACTTCCAGCGTGTGATCATCGACCAGCTTCACGCCGTAGCCTGGCAGCTGCGGCAAGACTGCCACGGGATTGCGCAGCGCCAGCAGAAAGCTCTCTGTCTGCAGCTTGCGCAGCAGATTGCTCATGCGGTCGCGCTCGATGATCCTGCCGCCATCGATGATGGCGATGTTGCGGCAGAGGCTTTCGGCCTCTTCCAGGTAATGCGTGGTCAGAATGATCGTGGTGCCGGCCTGGTTGATCTGCCGCAGGAAATCCCACATCGAACGGCGGATCTCGATGTCCACGCCCGCGGTGGGCTCATCGAGAATCAGCAACCTTGGCTCATGCATCAGCGCACGCGCAATCATCAGCCGGCGCTTCATGCCGCCCGACAGCGCACGCGCCATGGTCTTGCGCTTCTCCCACAGGTGCAGCTGCTTCAGGTATTTCTCGGCCCGCTCGCGCGCCAGGTTGCGCTCCACGCCATAGAACCCCGCCTGGTTCACGACGATGGTCTCGGGCGACTCGAACATGTTGAAGTTGATTTCCTGCGGCACGATGCCGATGCAGGATTTGGCGCGGTCGAGGTCGCGGTCGATGTCATGACCGAACACGCTGACCTGCCCGGCCGTCTTGTTCACCAGCGAGGTGACGATGCCGATCAGCGTGGTTTTGCCGGCGCCATTCGGGCCCAGCATGGCGAAGAAATCGCCCTCCTCCACATCAAGATCGATGCCCTTCAGGGCCTGGACCCCGTTCTTGTAGGTCTTGGTCAGACCCTTGACTGAAAGCGCGTGCATTAGCCGGCTATTCTAAAAGAAAAAGCCCCGCGCAGCTTCGCCACGCGGGGACTTGTCAGGGGAGCACAGGCTCCACCCCTTCGACCGGGCCGGATCGAAGAGGTTGTGAGCGCTACTTCGCCAGCTGGAACAGCGTCGACGGCACCCAGCCCTCGTTGCCGAGCTCGTCAGAGGCCTTCCACCAGATGCCTTCCTTCTCGCCCGAGGGGTACAGCGTCATGCCCGGGTCGAGGTCGCGCACCACCTTGCCCTTCAAATCGGGCTTGTCGTACATCTTGCCAGGCTTGGCCATGGTCACCGACTGCGACACATTGTTGGCCTTGGCATCGGGCTGGATCTGCTTCACGTCGTTGACCAGCTTGATGTACGCGTCGAGATAGGCAGCCGTGACCACCTGGCCGATCTCGGTGTTGGCGTAGCTGCTGGCACCGGCCGCCGCGAAGCCCCCGAAGAAGGCACCGCCACCGGCACCCCAGCCCAGATCGGTCTTCTTCGAATGACCCTGCTGCAGCGACACCTGCTCGGTGGAACGCACATCAGTGAGCGTCAGCACCACATCCGCCGTCTTGCTCTTCAGGCTGATGCCGCCCATCACGGCGCCGGCCACGCCACCGAGCATGCCGCCCAGCAGGCCACCGACATTCTTGCCGCCGGAGTTCGCGTTCTTGTTGACGATGTCGGGGATCAGCACGTAGTCGGCGGCCTTGATCTGGCCCTTGCCCACATTCGAGCCACCACGCAGTTCACCGCCGCCCGCCAGCGCGCGTTCGGCCTGTGCCGCCGCGAGACCCTTGCCGCGATCCACCAGCGTGAAGCAGCCAGACTGCTGCACGAACACCTTGATCAGCGCTTCGGGCGATTCCAGGTTCAGTTGCACCCACCACTTGTTCTCGGGTTCGGTGACCGCCAGCGTGCCGACCTTCTTGTCGCACTTGGGGATTTCCGGCGGCGCCTTCTTGTCGGCAGCCACAGCGGGGCTGCCGACGGCGATACCGATTGCAGTCAACACAGCGGATGCGACCAGGATTCTGGCCTGCTTGAATTGAGCCATCGTACAACTCCCTTTAGAACGGTTCGTTTTCGCAAAGGTAGCACATGCGATAATTCGGCAAAACGTCGATCCTCCGCCCTCACCGGAACCCGCAATGGACAGCGTCCTGCATCTCGCCACCGACCCGGCCGCCTGGTTGGCCCTGATCACCCTGATCGCCATGGAAGTGGTGCTGGGCATCGACAACCTGGTGTTCATCGCCATCCTGACCAACAAACTGCCCGAATCGCACCGCGACAAAGCGCGGCGGCTGGGCATTGCGCTGGCATTGGTGCTGAGGCTGGCACTACTGGGCACCGTGGCACTGATCGTGCGCATGACGGAACCGGTATTTACGCTATTCGGGCATGGGTTTTCTTGGCGCGACCTCATCCTGCTGGCCGGCGGCCTGTTCCTGATCTGGAAGGCCACCAAGGAAATTCACCATAACAGCGACCCGGATGCGGGCGACGACATGTTCGAGCCTGCTCCATCGCGTCTGGGGTTCGGCGCCGCCATCGGGCAGATCATCCTGCTCGACATCGTGTTCTCCATCGACAGCATCGTGACCGCCGTGGGCATGACCGATCACATCCCCATCATGGTGGTGGCCGTGGTCATCACCGTCGGCATCATGCTGTTCGCAGCCGGACCCCTGGCCAATTTCATCAACCGCAATCCGACGCTGGTGATGCTGGCGCTGGGCTTCCTGCTGCTCATCGGCACCACGCTGGTGGCCGATGCCTTCGGTGTGCATGTGCCCAAGGGTTACATCTACAGCGCCATGGCGTTCTCGGTACTGGTCGAGCTGCTGAATATGCAGGCACGGCGCGCGCGGCACAAACGCAAGGAAGCGAAGGCGGCGGAGAAGACGGGTTGAGTCGCTTCCTGCCTGATCCTTTCATTCTGGCGCTGCTGGGAACGGTAGCTCTGGCCACACTGCTGCCGGCCGATGGCGCGGCTGCCACGCAGGTGGGGTATGTAGCAACAGCCGCCGTCGTGCTGCTGTTTTTCCTGCATGGCGTACGACTGCCGCGTGAAAACCTCGTGGCCGCGCTGGTGCACTGGCGGCTGCACCTGGTGATCCTCGTCACCACTTTTGTGCTGTTCCCTCTGTTCGGAGCAGCGCTGGCCCGGCTGTTCCCGGGCCTGTTGCCTGCGGGACTGTGGGCGGGCGTGCTGTTTCTCTGCGCGCTGCCTTCCACCGTGCAGACCTCCATCGCGTACACCTCCATGGCCAAGGGCAATGTCGCGGCCAGCGTGGCGTCGGCTGCGGCCTCTAACCTGCTGGGTATTGCCCTGACTCCATTGATCGCAGGGCTGCTGCTGCATACCCAGGGCGGGGCCGTGCCGCTGTCGGGCATCTGGAAGGTGGTGCTGCAGTTGCTGCTGCCATTCGTCGTGGGTCACCTGCTGCGGCCCTGGCTGGGGGATTGGGCCGCGCGGCAACGCAAGCTGCTCACCTATTCCGATCGACTGACCATTCTGCTGTCGGTGTACAGCGCATTTTCCGCGGCAGTCATCGCAGGCATCTGGTCCAAGGTTCCGGTGTTGACGCTGGTGGTACTGGCGGTGGTCTGCGCCGTCATTCTGGCCGCGGCATTGCTGGCCACACGCGGCATCGCACGCCTCGCGGGCTTTTCCGCGCCTGACGGTCGCGCCCTGCTCTACTGCGGCACACTCAAGAGTCTGGTCAGCGGCGTGCCCATGGCGCGCGTGCTGTTCCCTTCGGCGGAGATCGGCGCGATCATTCTGCCCGTGATGATCTACCACCAGCTGCAATTGATGATCTGCGCCACCATCGCGCGCCGACAGGGACAACAGGCATGAGTCAGTACCGCAAACGCGGCCGTTTTATTACACCTTCCGAATGCCCGCAGGCCGGACGCGAGCGACTGGCCATGCCGCAGCCCGTCAGCAATTTCACCGCCGAAGGCATGCAGGAGCCAGAACCCCCGCTGCTCAGGCGCATGAACGAGCACGGCGCCGTGTTCATGATGGGACAGAACCCTACTCTTCCTGTGATGCCGGAGAAGCCGCGGCTGCTCGATTTCTTCCACTACCGCTTCACCGACATCGCATTCCGACACCTGCTGCAGAGCGCCAAGCAGGCGATGGACTCCGGCCAGAGCGAAACGGTGGTCATCGCCTGCCTGCTGCACGATATCTCCAACGGCGCGCTGATCCGCACCGATCATGGGTACTGGGGCGCGCAGATGATCGCGCCCTACGTGAGCGAGGAAGTGGCCTGGGCCGTTCAATATCACCAGGCGCTGCGCTACTTCGCGGATGAGTCGGTGGGATTCAAATATCCGGACGCCTACAACCAGTTCTTCGGTCCGGACTACGAACCCCCCGAATACATCCAGAAGGCGCATCGCGACGCGCGCAATCATCGCTGGTACATGACCTCGCGTCTGATCACCATCTACGACATCTACGCCTTCCAGGATGGTGTGGACATCGATCCCGCCATCTTCACCGACATCATCGGTCGCCATTTCCGCGAACCGGAGGAAGGACTGGGCTTCGACGATTCACCCGTGGCGCACATGTGGCGCACGATGATCTGGCCCAACAACTTTCTATAGCGCGCTCCACAGGGAGCTGGGGGACGCATGAACAGCCTGCGCGGCGTGCACCTGGTAGCGGGCCTGCTCGGCCTGATCGCCTTCGTGCTTACCGGGCAGTACATGGAGCTGGCGTTTTCTCATCTGAACGGCATGCCCGATGCGCCGCGGCTGATGTTCCGGTCCGCGCACATCTACACGCTTTACGGCGCGCTGCTCAATCTGGTGCTGGGTTCGTACTTCAGACCGTTGCTGGGGCGCACCGCACGACGAATGCAAATGATCGGCAGTCTCGCCGTGCTGATCGTGCCCGTGTTGCTGCTGGTGTCGTTCTTTGCGGAGTCGCACAACAATCCATTGTCACGGCCGGTTGCCGTGATCGGCATCTACCTGTCGCTGGCAGGCTGCGGCCTGCACTGGTTTGCTTCCATCGCCAGTCATAAAGAGCCGGTGGTGTCATGACAGTCGGGATTGAAGCAGTGAGTGTGCCCGCCAGATTCAAGGCGGCATTTCCCTACCAGAAGGACGTGCTGGCGCTACCCGTCGAGGACATCGATACCGCCTCGACGTGGTACTGCAGTCATTTCGGCATGCGCGAGGTGGAGAGAGTTCACGAGCCGGTGCCGACAGTCATTCTGGAACGCGACGGCGTGCGGCTCGGGTTTGCGGTGAACCACGGCGATGCATCAGAGGACGGCGCGGCCATCCTGGTTTCCGGCATCGCCGACATCAAGGCCGAACTGGAGGCGAAGGGTGTTCGCGTCGCAAACTGGCGCGTGGACGAAAGGAAGGGACAGAAATTCCAGGTGTTCTTCATCCTGGCGCCCGACGGGCTGTGCTACTACGTTCACGAGCCGTTGTAGCGCCCTCCATACGCTCGCGCTGAAAGCGGCTAGTCGCCGCTGACCTTCGCCGGTCCGTCGCCGCTGAAGATCTTGTGGCCATCCGTCGCCGTGATAGTGGCCTGGCCCACGTTGAATGAGTCGGGATTCTTCGCGCGCCAGCTCTTGACCGTAACGGTATCGCCCGCCTTCAGCGAATCCTTGCGCCAGCCCTGCCGGAACAGTGCGTTGGGCGCGCCTCCCTCCACGCGATACACCGTCGTTGGCCCAGCCTGCGGCTTCACCTCGATGTGCGTGTAGATGTGCGGATTCATCCACATCACCTTCTGCACCGTGCCCGTGAAGGTCACCGGCTTGCTCGAATCGAATTCCGCGGCGGTGGAATGATGCGCCTGCGCCGGACCCAGCAGGAACAGCGCCGCAACAGGCAATGCACCCCAGAACCGGTTGATTGTCTCAGTCTTCATCGTCATCCTCCGGCGGTTTCCATGGCTTGATGACACCGCTGAACAGGTTGCTCAGATTGTTCTCTTCGCAGGAATATTCCATCACCACATCCGAAGTCGGCTTCAGACGCCAGGTGCGCACATTCATCCAGTCGCGTGTGTAGGCTTTTGGATCGTGCACCGTCACCGTGTGTTCGATGGTCTTCGCATCCACGCGGCGAAAAGTGTTGGTGAGCTTCAGCTGCTTGCTGTGCGGATGTCCGGCGGTATCGAGCCGCGTATAGCCATTGAAGCCCGATGTCTCGACCACCAGCGTATCGCCTTCCCAGTGACCGACGGAGACGCCATTCCACGAAGCCGGCATATCCTCCGGCCACTTCTGGCCCGCCGTGGGCACCCAGTGGAACCAGGTGTTCTGCTCGAACAGCATCGCCAGCGCCTGCGGCGTCTGCACGAACTGCACGCCATGCGGCGAGTTGATATTGCGCGACATGCCGAACGGCAGGCAGCTGCCCGCATAGTCGCCGTCGTTCACCGGGTCATAGGACTTCCAGTGCTTCAGGCCCCAGTCGGTGTAAGGCAGATCCACCGTGCGCGCGGCATTGCCTGCCGCCTGGGCCTTCGCATCGGGAATCGCTGCGCGTGAGAATTCCAGCGGCTGACGCGTTTTCGGATCCAGCACCTTGCCCGCGGCGGCCATGTCAGGCGTGTACGGGTTGTTCCAATGGCCGGAGAGATCGGGTTTGCCATTGGCCAGTTGCGGAACGGCGCCAGCCGGCTCCGCAGATTGCGCGAGCACCGCGCAACACGGAAGCACCAAGGCCAGCAGCAGCGTCAACGATTTCGGCATGGACCCCCCGAAGCCGACTCATTGTTATGGACCCCGAGTGTGCCCTATCACTTCAAAACCATCCAGCGGCGCGGCTGTACCGGGGGTGCAGAGCGGGTGTACGGTGGGCGAAAATGACGCAGCGAACAGGCGCGCGGCGTCACCTGAAGGGCAATGCTGTACGACACCATAGGAACCGGATACGCCACGCGTCGCAGACCCGACCCGCGGATTGCGGGGGCAGTGAACCATGCGTTGGAGGCAGTGGAGGCGCATGTACAACCCCAAGCAGAATGAAGAAACGCGCACGGAGGTGATGCACTCCCTCATCCGGACGCATCCCCTGGGCGCGTGGATCTCGATGGGCGATGGGGAGCTAATCGCCAATCACATTCCTTTCGACATCGACCCCGCGCGCGGAGAGTTCGGAACCCTGGTGGGTCATGTGGCGAGGGGAAACCCGATCTGGCGCAACCCGCCTTCGGCCATTCCAACCCTGGTGATCTTCCAGGGGCCGCAGGTGTACATCACCACATCCTGGTACCCGAGCAAGCACGAACACGGCAAGGCGGTGCCCACCTGGAATTACGCCGTCGTGCATGCCGTTGGCGTTCCAGTGTTCATCCAGGACAGCGCCTGGCTGCATCAGCATGTGAGCAGGCTGACCGATCGGCATGAGGCTTCACAGGCTCTCCCATGGTCGGTATCCGACGCGCCAGCGGACTATGTCGACAAACAGCTTGCGGCGATCGTCGGCGTCGAGATCCCGATCAGCAAACTGACCGGAAAGTGGAAGATGAGTCAGAACCGATCGATGCCGGATCAGCTCGGCGTCGTCGCCGGGCTGCTGGCCAGAAAGGATCCGCGGGCGGCCGATGTCGCTGCCGTCATGCAGGGGATTCTGGGCTCCTCTTTCCCATGACACGCCAGCGTGCCAGCGAGTACGCTCGCTTCCTGCAGCAAATCCATGGAGAGTTCCGATGGCAAAGAAAAAGGCCAAGTCCGTACAGTCACAGGCGGCCCGTCTCCTCGAGGTAGCCAAGGCTGCCGGCGCCAGTGAAAAGGGCTTCCAGCGCACCATGGGCAAGGCAACGCTGGCCAGGCAGGGCAGAAAGCCCACGAAGATGGGTTGAGATTCTTTGAGACAGGTTCATGCAAGTCACCATCGTCACCTTTCCTGAAACGAAGGTCGCGGGCATCAGTCACGTCGGGCCGCCGGCTCTCGAACATGAGACCGCTCGCAAGCTGATTGCCTGGAAGATCGAGCGCCGTCTGCTCGATCAGGCGCGCCATCGCAGCTATGGTCTGCACTACACCGATCCGAGAACGGTCGATCCCGCCGCACACCGCGTCGACATGTGCCTCTCGTATGAGGATCCGGTGGAGCCCAATGCGCAGGGAATCGTGCCAATGCTCATCCCCGCGATGCGCTGCGCGCTGGCGCGCGATGTGGGCTCGCGCCTCGACAACAAGGCCGCGCAATACCTCTATGACGAGTGGCTGCCGCGCAGCGGCGAGCAGAAGGCTGATCTGCCGCTCGTGTTCCACTATGTCAACGTCGGGCCAAACGTGAAGGCACACGAGGCCATCACCGATGTGTATCTGCCACTCAGGTAGCGCAGCGTGAAGGTGCGACGGGGACGATGCCTCTGCGGGGACATCGAATACCAGCTTCTGGGCGAGCCGCTGTTCATTCACACCTGTCACTGCACGCAATGCCAGCACCGCTGCCGAATCAGGGCCGGATGAACAAGACTCGCGTCCCCTTCGATCTGTCGGGCCTCACCGGACGGCAGGAAATTTTCCGCCTCTCGGGTGCCGCGAAGTCAGACGCCGCCGTCGAGCGCTGGCTGAACGGTGAACCGGCTCAACTGCGCGCCCTCGCCCGCTACTGGTTTTCGCATTTGCGCAGTTGCGGTGCCGACGTGCTTGAACTCATGCACGACGGCGGTCCCACTGCCTGCGTGGGGGATGCCGCGTTCGCCCAGGTCAACGCATTCAGGAGTCACGTCAATGTGGGCTTCTTCCACGGCGTCACGCTCGATGATCCGGCCGGGTTGCTGGAAGGCAGCGGCAAGCGCATGCGGCACGTGAAGCTCATTCCCGGCGAAGTGATAGACGAAAATGCCCTGAAAAAGCTCATCACTGCAGCTTACGTGGACATCAAGGCGCGCCTCGATGACGATATGATCTGATCTTCCGGGTCGTAACAATCAGGGGGCTGCCGTGAAGCGTTCGTCTTTTTCATCTTTGTGTGTCGCGCTGGGTGGCGCGTTGGTATCCATGCTGAGCCAGGCGGCCCAGGCTCCTGCACAACCCTCCGCACCGCCCGCCACGCAGAAGCCCATGGTGTCCTGCGCACGCGGCGGACTGCAGTACGCCGTGAATCTCTACCTGGCCGCGCAGGCCAAGGGCGATCTGTCCGGTCTGCCGCTGGCCAATGGCGTGGGCTATCAGGAAAACATGAAGGCCGAGGACATCAAGACCGGCTTTCTCACCAAGCCGCTGAACATCACGCATTCCATGAGCCTCATTGATCAGGACTCATGCCAGACCTTCACCGAGATCATCGTCACGAACAAGGCTGAGCCCTATGTGGCTGGTGTGCGACTGCGTGTCAATCACGACAAGATCGCCGAGGTGGAAGTGCTGTGGACCACAACGGGCTACTGGCTGTTCAACGCCGATGCCTATCTGGAACACGCGTCCGAGGAAAACTGGGGTCCGATTCCCGCAGATCGGCGCGATTCGCGCGCCACGCTGGTGCGCGCGGCCAATGCCTACCTCGATGCCTTCCTCGAAGCCAAGATCGACCAGGTGCCCTGGGGCTTCCCCTGCGTGCGCACCGAAGGTGGCATGTACACCGGCCGCGGTCGCGCCGACGACAGCTGCGAAGCTGGCGTGCCGGCTGGCGTGAATATCGCCAACCGCCGTTTCGTGGTCGATGAAGTCACGGGCACGGTAGTGGCATTCTGTACCTTCGGCGCCGGTAGCCCGAATGGCGGCAGCGGCGCGCCGGATTCGCATATGTTCCGCCTGGAGAACGGCAAGCTGCGCTACGTGCACACGCTGACGCATCTGCTGCAGAGCAGCTTCCGCGGCAATGGCGGTGGCCAGAATGCGGCGCCTAACGCCGCAGGCGCCGCTCCTGGTGCAGCACCCAGGCCTGCCGCGCCAGGCAACAGCAAGTAGGCAGCGCGCGGGAAGCGGGCATGGCTCGCAGCTCCCGCCGCGTTGACTCACTGCCGCAGTACATGGCGAAGCAATACACCGAGACGGGCGGCATCCGTCGCAAGACAGCGAAAAAGGCAAAGACAGCCAAAGCTGCGCCGGCGCCCGGTCGCAAGACGAAATCATTGCAGACCGTACTGGGCCGGATGCCTGGCGCCACACTGCATCCCATGTCTGCGCGCGCCGGCTCCCCACCACTGGCTTTCATCTACAAGATCATGGGCAAGATGTTTGCCATTGTTTCGGCGCGCGGAGAGGAATTCGTGATCCTCAAGTGCGACCCGACCCTCGCACAGGCGCTGCGCCAGCAATACAAAGGCGTGGGACACCGTTCGCATCTGGATCGCCGCTACTGGATCTCGGTCGATCTGGATGCCGATGTACCGTCCCGCGAAGTGAAACGCCTGGTCGATCACTCGTATGGCCTGGTATGCGCCGGGCTCACTGCCAAACAGCGCGCCGGACTGGCGGTCGAAGGCAAGGCACGAGCCAAGGGCTGAGCCGCGGCCTTCCAAAGGCGCGGCATGGCGGGCACTTACATCCGCGATTCTCTCGTCCCGCTCCCTCGCCTATCATGGCCCTCAGCGGCCGGCGGCCCGCGCCACAAAACCCGGGGGAAACGAACATGGATGAGCATTCACTGAAGCGGCGGCAGGTTCTCGGTGGCATGGCCATGGCAGCCGGCGCGGCCGGCGTGCTCGGCACATTGGGTACGCGCAATGCGGCAGCAGCGGATGCGCCGGCAGCAGGCGGCGGCGCTGGCGCCGGTGTCGGCACCGCGCAGGCACCCACGATCACCGATGTGAAGGACAAGGTCGTGTACATCACCGGCGGCTCCAGCGGCATCGGCCTGGGCATTGCGCGAGTGATGCATGAGTACGGCGCCAAGGTGGTGATCGGCAATCTCGACGACAAGCAGTTCGCCGATGCACTGAAGAACTTCCCGCCGAATGACCCGCGCCTGTTCCCCGTGGTCCACGATGTGCTGGATCGCGATGGCTGGCAGCGCACCGCCGATGCCATCGAGAAGAAGTTCGGCCCGGTGGATATCCTGGTGAACAACGCTGGCGTGGGCCTGCAGCAGTCAGCCGCGACCGGCTCGCTGAAGGACTGGGAGTGGGGACTGGGCGTGAACCTTTGGGGCCCGATCCACGGCGTGAACACCTTTGTGCCGCGCATGCTGGCCCGCAAGACCGGCGCGCATATCGTCACCACTACGTCGACCAGCGGCATCCTGCCCGGCAGCGGCGCCGGCATCTACACGGTGTCGAAGATCGCGGCCGTAGGCCTGATGGAAGAACTGCGTCACGAGCTGCGCGAATCGAACATTGGTACTTCGGCCTTCATCCCCGGACTTACCACCACGAATATCGGCCAGAGCGAAACCCATCGGCCGGATTCATTGAAGAACGAAGCACTGCCCGCCGCGGCCAGCGCTGCGCCACGAGCGGCCGCTGGCGGCACCGGCGCACCGCGCAACGCACCTGCGCGCGCCGCCGTTTCGCCCGCATGGACGCGTCCGCAGGATCCCGTGGTCGTCGGCCGTTTCGTGCTCGATGGCATCCTGCACAACGACCTGTTCATCGTGCTGCAGCCCGAATACCGGGTCGGCGTCGAGGCGCGTTGCAATGCACTGCTGGAATCCATGGTGCCGTTCACGCCGCTGCCGGATTCGATGAAGAATGGCAACTACCTGCGCACGCCCATCTTTGCGCAGGAAATCGCGCATCGCCGCGCCACGCAGAAGCGCGAGATCAAGGGAACGTAACGATGACATCGGCCGGTGGCTGCCTCTGTGGCGCGGTGCGTTACAACATTCTCAGTGCTCCCACCTTCGTATGCGTGTGCCATTGCGACAGCTGCCGGCGCGCGTCGGGCGCTCCGATGGTGGCCTGGGCGACCTTCGAAAAGGAATGCATCGCCCTGCCACGTGCCGGATTGCAGCGGGTGGCAAGCTCTCCCGGAGTGCTGCGCGGACATTGCCCGCGCTGCGGCACCTGCCTTACCTATGAGAAGTCGACGCGGCCCGGAGAAATCGACGTGACGCTGGCCAGCATGGACGATCCCGAGGCCTTCACGCCTTCGGCGCATATCTGGGTTTCCGAGAAGCTGTCCTGGGTCACCATCGCCGACGGCCTGCGGCAGTACGACACCACAATCTGAACGCCGGGCGCACAGCACTCTCATGACGGGCACGTTCCATTCCGAACGCGGCCGGCAGCTGGTGCATGCGCAGTATCGCCGGCTGCTCGATGCGGCACCGTTGCGCTGCGAAGAGCTGCGCATCCCCACGCGTGAGGGTGAGACCTTCGTGCTGGCGGCCGGAGCTGCCGATCTCCCACCATTGCTGCTGTTTCACGGCGGCGCCACCACATCGGCGATGTGGCTGGATGATCTGCCGCTGTTGACGCAGCACTTGCGCGTCTACGCCGTCGACATGATCGGCGAGCCGGGTTTCAGCGCTGCATCACGGCCCTCCATGCAGGGCGAACGACATGCACTGTGGCTCGACGATGTATGGAGCGCCCTGGGCCTGGCCGGCGCGCACATTGCTGGCGCCTCACAGGGGGCGTGGCTGGCGCTGGACTACGCCGCTCGCCGGGCATCACGGGTGCACAGTCTCGGGCTGGTGGCACCCGCGGGCATCACGCGGCAACGCATCAGCATGGCGCTACGCGTGGCACCGCTCATGATGCTCGGCGATTGGGGTCGGCGCCGCGCCGTGGACTGGGTGATGGGGGTGCAGGCCGCGCGATTGCCCGCCGAAGCCCAGGCTTTCCACGACTTCTTTGTACTGACGCAAGCGCACTTCGCCCACCGCACCAGCTTCATTCCCG
>Ga0134124_10000480_pt1 | contig 33993 bp, 27 predicted proteins | sample KB304_FD_96880 | JGI IMG/M metagenome (GOLD analysis project Ga0134124, IMG submission 96880) | Terrestrial soil microbial communities without Nitrogen fertilizer from Kellogg Biological Station, Michigan, USA - KB3-0-4 | ecosystem: Environmental > Terrestrial > Soil > Unclassified ... | reverse complement strand
CAAGTCAGGGAACGAGACCGTCTCCAAGGAACGGATGATCATCACCCCTCAGCTCTCTGAGAACGTGGTTCAGGTCATCATCACCAACTTCAAGGATATCTTCAGCTGGGCGAAATTGTAGAAATGAGATAGAATAATTGTATTGATTTATTTTTATCGTTTGTCAGCTGGCAGATCGGAAAGCGAAAGCGCATCTCATTTCGCTGACCTCGTTTGATAACAAAAAAATGGAAACTGATTCGCTGCTTCACGTTGAAAATTTAAACGTCACTTACAACAAGGGGAAACAGAACGAAGTACGTTCACTTCAAGATGTGAGCATCGACATTTACCCGGAAGAGTACGTGATCGTTTTCGGTCCGTCGGGCTGCGGAAAATCAACCCTCCTGTATTCTCTCGCGGCGCTTCAGGCACCGACGTCCGGAGATATCATGATCAATGGGCATGCGTTTTCAGAAATGAAGAAGAAAGACAAGCTTGAATACCATCAGCTGGGTATGGGTATGATCTTTCAGGCTTTTTTTCTTATTCCTTCGCTTACGATCATCGATAATATCTGCCTTCCAAAACTGTTTCGGAATGAAGATAAAAAGAAACGCCGCGAAGAGGGCATGCAGCTGTTGAAACGGTTCGGAATTCTGGAACAAGCGTATAAATTTCCGAGCGAACTTTCCGGAGGTCAGAAACAGAGAGCATCCATCGCCCGCGCCCTGATCAACAAGCCGGGAATCATCTTCGCTGATGAACCGGTAGGAAACCTCGACAGTTCGTCTGCGACGAATGTGTTGGAGATATTGAAAGAGCTGAATGAAGTGGATAAGAAGACCATCGTGCTCGTCACTCACGAACCGAGCCATCTTCAGTATGGTGATCGGATCATCCACATGAAAGATGGACAGGTAACCAGAGAAGAAGTCCGTAAAGAGAAGCGGCCCATAGTCATCGCAAAACCAACAGAAGTCGGAGCCGAAACGGAAGCTGTGAAAAGAGCGCCTGAACTGGAGATGCTTCTTCGCACGTTCCAGAGTATGCCGCAAGAACAGGCTTCCATGTTGCTGATTCCTTATAAGATCAAGCAGCTGATGTTTCATATTTTTTCAGAAATTACGGAAGAACAGTCGCGGATCACAGAAGGATTTCTCAAGGATTATTTTTTCCAATCTCTGGATAAGAAGCAGCTTATCGGGGCGCTGGATGCTGATTTTACAGAAGGAGGAGCAAGTTGGAATACCCGCCGCGCCATAACTTTCTCGACGCGTGTCGACGACCTTGCGAGTTTGGCGAAGCGTATGAAAGAGAATCCAGGCGAATCACTCCAATTCCTCTCTGACTATCTCCTTTCGACTTTTGATTTGAAACTGAACGAAGAACAAGCAGCCCGTTTCAAAGCCATATTGCAGTTGCGTAATGACAACAGTATCGACTGCGCCGGGCTGGCAAAAAGCTTAGACTTGCCTTGGGCGAAAGACGGTTTGGGACTGCATAAATTTACAGCTGACAGGATTTCGCGAGAAGTTGAAATGATATTTTTGCTTAAGTATTAGTTTTGTCTATGAAATTTACAGACGCATTCAGTCTTTCAACCCGCATGTTCAAAGCCCGTAAGATGAGAACGGCCCTGACCATTTTGGGTATGAGCGTCGGTATCGGAGCCATTCTTTTTCTGGTATCTCTCGGATATGGATTGCAAAAGGCGCTCCTCGATCGCATCACGACATCAGATTCCCTCGTCACTCTCGATGTGACGGAGGCGAATGCCACGCTGGTTCCTATTAACAGGGATATGGTTGGAAGAATTGAAAATATTCCGGGCGTAGATGAAGTCAGTCCCGCTTTCCGTTTGACCGCTTCTGGAACTTTGGAAGACATATCACTTGATCTGACGGCTGTCGGGACGACCCCTGATTTCATGAAGCTCTCCGGTTTGCGATTGGACAGGGGAGAGATGATAAACGATGGGAATCTTCACGGCATTCTTGTTTCTACGACGCTGGCAAAAGTCCTCGAAAAGAATGGCGATAATATTCTCGGAAAAACAATCGATCTGACGTTCTTCGTTTCCTCGACTGACAAGGAATCTGTCCAGGAAAAGCTGCAAAAAATCGAAACGGACAGCGAGTATAAGATAATCGGCGTGATTCCGAGCGACGAAAATATCATTTACTTCCATTCGGGTTCTCTCCCGGATAATTCGATCGACCATTATTCCCAGTTGAAAGTCAAAAGCACCTCAAGCGACGTTATGCAATCCGTACGGGAAAAAATCATGGAGGAAGGTCTTCTTGTTTCATCTCTTTCAGACACAATCGGACAAGCGAATAAGATATTTTCGATCGTTCAGATCGTCTTGATGAGCTTCGGCATCATCGCTCTCATCGTCAGCGCCATCGGTATGTTCAATACCATGACCATCACTCTTATGGAGCGAACAGAGGAAATAGGAATCATGAAATCTATCGGGGCTTCGGATATGAGCATTTCAGTCCTTTTCCTTTGGGAATCGGTCATTATGGGACTTCTCGGCGGGATCAGCGGTGTCGTGTTGGGTATGGCTGGAGGATTTGTCCTGAATGTCCTGGTGAATTTTTTGGCGGCTCGGCTCGGAGGTGTTTCTGTCAATCTTTTCTACACGCCGAATTGGTTTATTTTCATGATCATTTTCTTCGCCGCTTTTGTCGGCTTATTGACTGCGCTTGTTCCAGCAAGACGCGCCAGTCAGATCGATCCTCTCGACGCTTTGAGATATAAGTAAATCGTTCTTGCCTTTCAGGCTACCTGCTGTTACACTTCCTTTTCTTCTGTTTAATCGTGAGAAAGAAAATGAAAGTCATTGCCAAAAAATCTCTGGGTCAGAATTTCCTTCAAGACACAAGTGTCATTGAGGGAATTTTGGATACTGCCCGCGTCGAAGCGACTGATTGGATTGTCGAGATCGGACCGGGCACAGGCAATCTGACAGCAGTGCTCCTGGAACGGGCCGAAAAAGTATTGGCCATAGAACTGGACCACAGTTTGATATCCCGACTCGAGGAACGGTTCGCGCATGCAAAGAACTTCTCTCTTCAGGAAGGAGATATTCTTGACTTCCGTCTTGAAGAATGGCTTGAAAAATCAGGAATCGAACAGCGAGAGTATAAAATAATCGCGAATATTCCTTATTACATTACCGCTCCCATCATCCGGATGCTCCTTTCTTTGAAACGGCAGCCGATGTCGCTCACGCTTATGGTTCAGGCCGAAGTCGCCGATCGGCTGGCGGCAGCGCCGGGAAAAATGAGCCTGCTCTCCGTCATGGCCCAATATTATTCCGATGTGGAAAAGAAATTTTTCGTACCGAAGGAGGCTTTCGAACCTGTGCCAAAAGTGGATAGTGCCGTGATTCATATCGTTCCCAGAAGACCTTTTTCACCGGAGGAAGATAAAGCGGTTTTCCGTCTGGCACGAGCTGGTTTTGCGGCTCGACGCAAGACGTTGGCGAACAATCTCGCATCGACATTCTCTCTCCCGAAAGAATCGGTAGAAAATAAACTTGAAGGTCTCGGTTTACGAAAGGATATCCGTGCTCAGGCGCTCTCCACACATGATTGGGAAAGGCTTGCAAAGAGCTGGATATAAGATTCTTCAGAAAAGGATATACGTCACAGCGAGACCATAGCCGATAATTACGAAAAGGAGAATCCCCGGGAGTTTTCGGAAAGCGAAGAAAGAAGCCTCATTGGAGGTTCCTTTCTGAAGAACGAAAAAGGCAAGGCTTCCGAAAACGAGGGAAGGGAAAAAGAGAGAACGGGCATGGAGAACGAATGGGCTCGCGGCGAAGAGAAGAAAGAGGACGCTTCCTATGACTTGTTTCGCGATGTCGGCTCCAAGCAGGACGGGAATGGTATATATCCCGTCTTTTTTATCGCCAAGAATATCCTTGAAATCTTTGACGGGGAGAGACAGGGTGTATGCGATATATAAAAACACGACGAGAGAAATCGGAAGCGATTTGAGATCGCTTTCGGGAGAAAAGGATACATAGCCTGTAAAGAGGACGAGCATCCCGGCTCCTGATGCCAGAAGCGTCGCAACGATGGGAATGCGTTTCAGCCGGAAAGGAGGTGCGGAGTATGCATAGGCGATCGCCTGATAGGAAAGGAGCAGGAGCATGGCTTTGAAGCTGATTATTCCCGCAAGAAGAAGAGAGGCAAGAAAGAAAAGAGCAGCAAAGGTCTTGTAGAGATCCGGCGAAATGGTTTTCTCAATGAGCGGACGGGCTGGATTCGTAAGGGTATCAATTCGGGTATCATAGAGATCGTTTACGATTACGGAAGCGAGCCAGGCGCTTTCGACGGCAGCCAGAAGAAGGAGTGTCCCGACAACATGGAAGAAATCGAAGAAGAAAGAAACTTCACCGAAATACGCGGCCAGCATAAGACCGAGAAAAAGAAGCCCGCCATGATATATGAGTTGAGGCATTCGGGCATTTTTCAGAAGCGCCCAAAAATATCCGGGAAATTCACGGAACATGAGGACGGCGCTCAAGAGGGTGGCCAGGGCTCCATAAACGATGCTCATCTTGAAATTCAAAACGCTTCGAAAGTCATTCAGGGTGCGGGCGAGAATCGTTTCGGGAGAAAGAAAAATTGCGGCGACATCATTGCCGGAAATAGACAAAAAACTTTTCTTCAAGAAAAGCATCCCGAGGGCCAGCCATGAGGGAAAAGTTCCGAGGATAAAAAGCATCGCGTATGTCACAAGCGATACGAGAAGTGATTTTCCTATTTTCTTCGATTTTGCGTATGTATAACTGCCGAGAGCCAGCGTGACGACGGCGATTTCTACACGGACGCCATACGTGATTCCAAGTTCCGGACTGTCACCGAAGAAGGTGAAGAAACGGTGGAAGAGACCGAGCAGCCCATCGAACGCATAAAAGCTCCAGAAATGGGCTCCTTTGAAAATGAGTGCATCAATGAGGGGAGGGGTGAGGATGATACAGAAACCGAAGAGGAGGACGTTCGCGGCTTTTTTGAAATCGGTCTCGCCTGCGAAACGGACAAGCGGCAGAAGGATGAGGTAGGAACAGAGGAAAAAGAGAAGGGTATGTGTAAATTCAAAAAAAAGGAAGAAGAGAGTGCGTCCCTCGAAAAAGGCGATCGTATTTTCAATGGTGAGACGGAGTACGATCAAAGTTAAAAAAGAAGCCGCAAATGTAGCGAGCGTGAGCGGCGTATTTTCAATTCCTTCTATCAAACGGCTCAGGAATCGGCGCATAAACAGTCAGTTAAAAAAGCCTTTCTTGCTCAATTTTAGCACAAAAGAAGCTGAGGATAGAGTGGTAAGGCGAATTATGCTAAAATACTTAAGTTCTATGGAATTTTGGGAAAAAGGTTTGAATCCTGAGCAGATGCGCGCCGTTCTGACAACAGAGGGTGCGGTTTTGATTTTGGCAGGCGCCGGTTCGGGGAAAACGAAAACGTTGACGCACAGGATCGCTTACTTGATCGAGGTGAAAAAAGTGGCTCCCGACCATATTTTGGCTGTGACTTTCACCAATAAGGCGGCGCAAGAAATGAGAGAGCGTATCGAAAAGCTGTTATCCCAGAGTGATGCTGCGGAATACGGTGCACGCACCATTCCTCCCTATATCGGGACATTCCATAACATCTGCGCCAAAATCCTCCGGAAGGATATCGAGGCAGTCGGATACGGGCGGAATTTCAATATCATCGATGATCAGGACCAGCAATCGCTGGTAAAGAAGGCTATGAAAGAATTCGAGATGGACCCTGATCAGATCAAGCCGCGGTCGATTTTGGAAGTCATCTCCAAGGCCAAGAATTCACAAATGGATGAAGAGCAGTTCTCTCTTCAGGCCGGAAGCTATTATGAGGAATTGGCTGCCAAAGTGTATGCGCGTTATCAGAAAGAGCTGAAACAGACCAACTCGCTTGATTTTGACGACCTTATCCGGTTGACCGTGAAACTGTTTCAGGAACATCCCGACGTATTGGAAAAATATCAGAAGATTTTCCGGTATGTCATGGTGGATGAGTATCAGGATACGAATTATCTCCAATATCTGCTGGTTCATCTGTTGGCCAAGAAACACGGAAATATTTTCGTCATCGGAGATGATTACCAATCGATCTATGGCTGGCGACAGGCGGATATCAGGAATATTTTGAATTTCGAGAAAGATTATCCGGACGCAACGGTCATTACGTTGGATCAGAATTATCGTTCGACTCAGATCATCTTGGATGCTGCGCAAGGTATCATCCAAAAGAACGTGAATCAGCGACACAAGAAATTGTGGACGGAAATGATTGCGGGGGATCTGATCACCTTGTGTTCGGCGGAAGACGAAGAGGCCGAAGCCAGGTTTGTGGCCGAGTATATACAGAAGGAATGCAGGGAGGGAAAGAAAAAGGCCAGCGATTTTGCCGTGCTGTACAGAACGAATGCCCAGTCGCGTATCGTGGAAGAGATGTTCCTTCGCTATTCTATCAGTTACCGTATCGTCGGCGGTTTGAAATTCTATCAGCGCAAAGAAATCAAAGACATGATCGCCTATGTGCGCTTGCTCCAGAATCCTCGTGATATTCTCGCTTTGGAACGCATCGTGAATGAACCGAAACGGGGGATCGGCAGAGCGACGCTCGATCGTTGGATCGCTTTTGCGAGAGAAGAAGAAATCGGTGTGATGGATGCTGCGTACAAGCTCACTGCAGAGAAGAGCGATCTTCGCGAAGGGAAAATCAAGGCTATCAGGGAATTTTCCGATATTTTTCTCAAACTGAATGAAGAAATGAAGCGCCGGGACGATATCCGTTTTCCCGAATTGCTGGATATCCTTTCGAAAGAAAGCGGATATTTTGCCAGTTTGGCCGATGGCACGAGCGAGGGAGAGACGCGTCAGGAAAACGTGCGTGAATTGTTATCCGTGGCGCAAAAATTCAATACTATGGATCTCTCTTCCGCCCTGGAACGCTTTTTGGAAGAAGTGGCGCTTGCATCGGATACCGATGAAATAAATCGGGAGAGCGAGGCCGTACATGTGATGACGGTCCATAGCGCCAAAGGATTGGAATTCTCCGTCGTGTTCATTTTGGGATTGGAAGAGGGCGTGTTTCCGCATTCAAGAAGCGCTCTTTCACCCCATGAGATGGAAGAGGAGAGGCGGCTTATGTATGTCGGATTGACGCGAGCCAAGGAAAAAGTGTGCCTGCTCTATACAGAACAACGGACGCTTTTCGGATCCACACAGGTCAATCCTCCCTCGCGTTTCATCAGCGAGATACCGAGCCATCTGCTTCTCGAAGAAGTGAAGATGCGATCGGGAATGCTCGGGAAAAGACATTTTCGAAAGACGTTCCATCATTTTCCAGCCGGCCAGAAAAAAGTGTTCGCTCTGGGTTCAGATGAAAAAAATGAGGATGTGCCTTTTGTGAATACTGTGACAGTGGACGGAATCCGTCCGGGCGATATGGTAGAACACCCCCAGTTCGGTTCGGGGCTCATCGTTTCATTACAAGGGACCCTTGCTACCATCGCTTTCAAGCGGAGCGGGGTCAAAAAAATGATGATCGGAGTCGCTCCGCTGAAAAAAGTATAGATATTCGTTTATTCTTTCTTCTTTCTTTTCGCATGAAAAGATTGATGGATTTCCTTCAGTCTCTCGTTGGTCACGTGAGTATAGATCTGTGTCGTGGTGATGGAGGCATGACCGAGCATGGCCTGTACGGAACGGATATCCGCGCCGTTGACGAGTAGATCGGTCGCAAAACTGTGGCGTAATGTGTGGGGATGCACATCCTTCACGATGCCCGCTTTTGTCGCGTAATGCTTCACGATCCTGGCGACGCTCCGCGAGGTCAATCGGGCAGTATCGCGGTTGGCGGTTTTTTTATTGAGAAGGCCTTTTTTGGGAAACGAAATGAAAAGGGCTGGATCGACGTCTTCTCTCGCATCCAAATAGTTTTTGAGCGCCTGTTTCGCTTCTGGCGATATGAAGACGATCCGCAGCTTTCTCCCTTTCCCACGTACGCTGAACTCCTCCTTTTCCAGATTGACGTTATCCCGATCAAGGCCGATCAGCTCGGAAACGCGCAAACCGGATGAGAATAGAAGCTCTAACATGGCCCTATCCCGCAGCACCCGGGGGGTTTTTTCAGACGCGGATTGAAGAAGTCGCATGACCTCATCGAATTCCAAAAAATCGATCTGACGGTCTTCGGCCTTTCCTACTTCCACCTTCTCGGCGGCGAGGGTGTGGACGTCCTGTTTGGCCAGGTATTTGAGAAAGGTACGTAAAACGATGGCATGATAGGACTGGGTGTTCTTTTTGAGGGTCGTTCCTCTCCGATTCACTTTCCGATTGAGAAAAATACGATAATCTCTCACCTTTTCCGCCGTGATTTCATCGGGGGAAGCAAGCTTACCCCAATCAAAAAAGAAAAGGAGGCTGTGGGAGTAGCTTTCAAGCGTTCTCGGCGATCGGCCGAGCTCGATTTCGAGATGTTCGCGAAAACGTTTCGCCAATTCCTCGAGTTTGTTTTTCGGTTTTTCGAATGGAAGCACAAAACAACATTAGAAGACATGTCAATTGTAGCATACGAGGCCTGAAAAGACGCGAGGAAAGAGGGGAAAAAATAACGGTAGATCACAAAGACAAAATGATGAAAAAGATCATTGGTTATCCACTGATAATACCCTATAGACAAGCCATAATTAGTCATTTTGGATGCTTTTTTCCTTGACTGTAGGACTTCAAAAAGGTACACTGAATTCTGTAAAAATTAGGGTAAGAACCTGGATGAGTAAATAGTACTGATTCCTATTAGTCTCTTTATTCTCAGGGTTTTTATTATCGAAAGGCGACAGTTTTATAAGTATCAAAATACCTTTTTCTGAAGCCAGGAAGCAGGAGGCGATCTCCTCAAAAAATGCTCCGGAACCGAAGAAAAAAACGGATATCTATACCCGTTTTCAGGATTTACATACCCGGGTTCATCACTTTCAGACCCATTTTCTTCAATTTATAAAAAAGGTGTCCGGCTATCGGGTTGTCCGGCTCTTCCGTAATTACTCGGCCTTTTCTATTGTCGCCTCCAGCGCCCTTCTCGTTTCCGCAAGCAATCTCACGCAAGGGAAAGAGACCGGAAGTCTGCTTTTCGGGTATGTCAGCGGGCAGACCGTTCTTGAGGATTCATTATCCCAAAAGCACCGGATAGCGGCTCAAACGACGAAAAAGGAGAACTTGTCTCTGGTGCCTTTGGCGAATGCCGTGAGCACAATCGACCCTACGGAAAAGGACGATACTTCGCTTTTCGACGTAGAAAACGTCTCCTCTCAGAATCAGATCATGCTTTCAAGCCAGGCTGGTTCGTCGATCGCTAAAGATCCGGAAGAAGACGGAGGCGTTAAGATCTATACGGTTGAAGCGGGAGATACCGTGAGCGGAATCGCGTCCAAAAACGGCATCACGGTGAATACGATCCTTTGGGCCAACGACTTGGATAATGTCGATCAGATCATGCCTGGCGATCAGATATTCATATTGCCCATAGCAGGCCTTACCTATGTGGTAAAAAGCGGAGACTCATTGGATTCTATCGCTTCCAAGTACAAAGCGGATAAGGCGAAAATCATCGCTTTCAATGAATTACCAGCGACCGGGGACATAGAAGTCGGTGATCTTATCATCATTCCGGACGGGAGAAAAGACGAAGAGTTGAAGCCGGCTCCGAGCGAAGAGACTATTCCCCGCCGCCAATACGCGACTTCCGCCGGCGGTGTAGCGACGGATATTTCCGGCGGATTGCGCAAGCTCGAGGGTAAAGCGGGTTCGGGACATCGGTTTCCATACGGCTATTGCACATGGTACGTGGCTCAAAAGAGATATGTTCCATGGAGCGGGAATGCCGGTACGTGGCTTTATAAAGCCAAAGCTATGGGGTATAGGACGGGACGGGCTCCGGCCCCGGGTGCTATCATGGTCACCACGGAAAACAGATATTACGGACACGTGGCCGTCGTGGAAAAAGTGAGCGGCGGGAATATCGTCGTGAGCGAAATGAACTATACCGGATGGGCCAAGACGAGTCGCCGGGTTCTCTCTGCTTCCAGTCGTGCGATAAAGGGATTTATTTATTAGAAATACGTCAACTATTTTCGTACCTTAGAGCGCTTCGGTAAGCGCTCTTTCTTTTTTCTTTTTTTGTGCTGTACATGGTATAATATTGAGGAAAATCACTGAAGCCTGCACTTAAGAAAGTGCATGGCTTGTCTTTTACGAAATATGTTTTTGCCAAAAAACAAAAAAACAAACTTGCGAATCTCTTTTCTTTTGCTTTTCTTTCTGACGATTGGTTTTTTTGTTAATACGCAACTCGCGCATGGAAATACGCGTTTTGATTGTGGGGCGAACGGACATTTTTCGGAATGTTGGAGTTCGGGGGGAGAAGTGCATTCTATAGGATTCTTCGAACCCATATCAAATATTTTTGTCACTGGTATAAAATACCTGCTTTATGGCTTATTCATGGCAATAGGCTGGTTAGCATCGGTGGCCATCATAATTTTTGAATGGGCTATCAACCCCCAGTTTGTTTCCGGACCGGCCCCACTCGGCTTTTTCAATGATGCCGGAGTTTATGCGATGTGGAAATTCGTGCGGGATTTTTTCAATCTTTTCTTCATCTTGACGTTGCTGTACATAGCCTTCACGATCATTTTTCAGATCGCCAGTGATTATAAGAAAACCCTGCTTAGCATTCTCCTCGCGGCCCTTTTCGTAAATTTCAGTTTTCCTGTCACGAGACTCATGATCGATGCGGCGAATGTGCCGATGTATTTCTTCGTCAACCAGATGGGAGGGAACAGCGCGAAGGGTGGCATATTGGGTAATATGATGTCGGCAACTGACATTCAGGATATCCTGATTCCTGGTTATGCAAAGCCCGGTGTTAACGTTGACGTTTTATCAATCCCTCAACTGTTAATGGCCATAGTATTCCTTTTCATTTTTTCTATCTCGCTGGTCGTGCTGGCGGTACTTTTTGTCATCCGATTTGCCGCGCTGCTCATATTGCTCATATTTTCTTCCGTCGGTTTTGCGGGCAGCGTTGTCCCCGGCATAAGCAAATACAGTAAAATGTGGTGGGAAAAATTTACAGAATATGCCATTTTCGGTCCGGTCGCGATGCTGATGCTTTTTGTCGCGACACGATTGTTTTCCATCATTTCTTCGAGCCAAATGAAACAGCAGTTGAGCGCCGTTGCTCAAAGAAATTCCGTCGGAGAACTTTCTTCATTGATGGCGGCAATGGCCATGTTTTCCGTACCGATGGTGATCTTATGGATGGCGATGACGGTGGCGAATACTCTGTCTATCGCCGGCGCCGGAGGAGTGGTTGGAATGGGAGAGAAATTTGCCAAATGGTCAGGAAAACAACCGTTCCGTGGCGCTTGGGCGGGGGCAAAATTCGGTGGTCGCAAGTATGAGAAATGGGTTGCGGGCAAGGGTAATGCCGGCAAATACTTCAGCCCGACTGCTTTGGCTGGAGCTTGGAAATCATGGAGAGAAGAGAGCGCTCACGATGATAAGGCTCCTATTGAACGCGCAAGCGCCTCTATTCAGGATCGGCTCAATAAAGTGTTCGGCGAACATACGGATCATGCGTTCGAAGTTGCGAGAAAGCAATCAAGCGAGAAAGAAAAGCATATTACGTCCACTTCGAATGACGAGGATTATATTTCGCACGAAGTGCTTAATGCCGTCCATAATAAACAAGCTGAGACTGTTGCCGGCGGGCTGAATGCATTGGCAAAAGGTAACGGTTTGAATACGTTCCTGGTACAGGCGGCGCACCAGGAACGATACAAAAACATGAAGGATGAAGATGGCAATGATTTGCTGACCAAGGATGCGAACGGAGAAGCCGAGGTAAGCAGCACAAATATGAGGAAACTTTTGCGGCAGATACTCATTGATTCGGGGGAGAAAAATGAAGAGATGCTTGTCAAACAGATGATGGCTATCAGTGAAACGGCAACAGGTTCAGGTAACTTTGCTTTCGGCGGTATGGCAGTGTATGACGGCAAGGGAGGCTTCAGAATGGCGAAGGCATATAAGGAGGGAGATACAAATGAAGACACGGGCGTAGTGTATGATCATGACGGAGATGAACAAGCTGACTGGGCCGCAGGAAAGGTCAAGAATCTTGAAAGTCAGGAACGGCAGCGGAAAATACATCCGGATTCTTTGTTCAAGCGGACCGCTTCTGGAGGCTTTGGAGACCTTAATGATGAAGTGGCAGAAGAAATCATCAAAACCTTTACCTATGCGGATGTGTCTCAAGCCGATCGTAGTCGTGATGACTTGAAGGAAGCTATCCATAAGGCATATACGAATTTTGATAAGAACCCTCGATTCAAGGAGCTGTATGAGAAGAATAAGATTTTCAAACAGTATGTCCAGACTGTCGTGAAGATGAAGCGAGGAAGGAAGAAGGACGATAACAACGCCGAATGGGATGCGGCTAATGGCCCGGGAACAAAATATGAGCCTAACACAACAGCCGACTCCGGTTCAGGTGACGCTGTCAAGAGAGAAAAGAACGCCAAAGAGGTCGCCGCAAAAAGAAAAAAACGTCGATAAGTACGAACTGAAGGATTATGGAGGAAAATAGAAACGCTTTTCAATTTTATATAGAGGCCGTTGATGCCGCAGAGCATTTGGATGCGGTTTTGGCGTATGATTTTTATAAGAATTTTGATGCCAATACAAGAGATTTGGAAAATGATCCGGACCTGAAGGATGATTTACCTCTTTTGAAAAAGGAATTGCTGTATGTTTCGTTGCCGGTACTTCCGACTCAGGATGTAGAAAGACTCCTTTCATCTCAAGTGCTCTCGATGATCCGAAGCGGGATCGATCTCGACGAACGGCTCGCAGTTCGGAATGATTATATTCCGTATGGAGAAGGAGAAAATGAGCAGAGGATATTCAAGAGAGCCCTTCTCGGCAACAATGAAAAGATAGGAGAGAGGGGCATCAAAGAATGGCTGCTCGCTTTTGACAAAATCTTTACCCCTTTAGTCAGAAAAAAGGAATCTATTCTTGAATTTCTTACCAGCGGGCCGAAAATGAGTACGCTCACAAAATCTGAGCAGGCGGAGTTGCGTGCCGTATTACTGGCGTATGAAAATTGGATAGCGGCGTATCATTTGAATACATTTGATGTCGCGTACTTACAGAAGCGCGGGAAAAAAGTTGAGGTTGGTACAAAAATAATTTCAGATTTCCCCTTGGAAGCGAGACAAGTTCCAGGAAAGGTGACTGAAGCAAGAGAAGTCTCCCTTATTCAGCTCCCGTTGCTCCAGGCGCTTTCAAAATACGACCAGTTGGGTAATCAGCTTATAACCAATGAGCGTATCAGGGTCAAATCCCAAATGGAGCCGGTGCGTCCTTCTCTCCTGTATTGGCTGAAATACTATCGCGATGAGCTGGGAATCGGGCATCATGATAGCGTACAGAGAGGTCAGTTTCTTTTTCGTTCGGAAAACGGAAGAAAGCTTTCTTATGAGGAAAGGGAAAGAATGAATCTCATTTTGAAATCCGTTGAGGAAAACATGCCCCTCTCGATCGATACCGTGAAAAGCGAAATCGTTTTCCCGCATTTTGAAGCTCCGATAGAGCGTCCAACAGCACAGAGTGTCCCTCCGCTTGCGTTTGAACCCGCTCCTAAAATGGCACCGAAACCCGTTTTACAAAGAGAACCTGTCGAGGTTCCCCGTTTTGTCGCTCCTCCGGAGAAAGCGTTCCAAGTCGGACACGAGAAAAGAGAGGTGATGAAAAAGGAAGAATCAGTTCCTGAAAAAGGAACCCTTTCCTTTACATCGAGTCATGTATTTCCGGCCGAAAAGGAGCAGAAAGTGCAGAGCAGAAAACCTCAAGAAATAAGCCCTTTTCATATCCGCCCCCTCAGTTTGCTGCATAAGGATGAGAACGAAGAGGAGAAACAAGAGATGTGAGATAATGAAGCAGAAGAAAAAAAAGATATATGATGTTCAGCGTCCCGCAATTCATAGATGTCGAGGATAAGATAGCCGGTCCTTTGACGTGGAAACAGTTAGGCTGGATGATCGCCATGGGGGCGGTTCTGTTGGTCATGTTCCTCATGTTCAAACAAGGGTTCGCGCTCGTGGCCGCAGTACCGGTCGTCCTCCTTTTCGTGGCTTTGGCTTTTTATAAGCCGAATGGATTCCCGCTTACGACTTTCATTTTTCACGGGACGATGTTTTTCTTCCGGCCTAAAATCGCCGTTTGGGAACGGCCGGTGCACCATGTCGTGCCAGAAAAGAAGGAACCTGAAAAGCCAGAGATCAACGAAGCTGAGCATGAAAGACCGTCCACCGATAAAATAAAAGAACTGGCGAAACTTATTGATAGGGAAAAAAACTGACATATGGAATTACTCAAACCGAAAAACAAATCAGCCGGGGGATCGAGTACGCAGAAGTACGTCGATGTCGAAGAGATGCGGGATGGCGTCATGGTATTGAAAACAGGAGCGCTCCGAGCCGTGTTGCTTGTTTCTTCTATCAATTTCGATTTGAAATCAAGCACAGAGCAGGATGCTATCATCATGCAGTATCAGAATTTTCTCAATTCGCTTGATTTTCCAGTCCAGATAGTCATCAATTCGCGCCGTTTTCAGATAGACCCATATATCGAGTTGTTGAAGAACGAAGAAGCGCAGCAGCAGAACGAATTGCTCCGGTTTCAGATCTCGGAATACAAAAATTTCATAAAAAATCTGACTGAAGTGGCGAATATCATGTCGAAGTTTTTTTATGTGATCGTGCCTTTTTCTCCTGTCGAAGATCAGCAAGGTGGTTTTTTCACCAAATTATCAGGGATATTCCGACCGACTCAGACTATCGGGATGAAAGGAGAGCTTTTTGAAACGTATAAGAGTCAGCTTTTGCAGCGCGTCGATCACGTGGCGGCAGCCCTTTCCTCGACGGGGGTACGCGTGACGCAGCTCAATACTGAAGAAATCATCGAACTATTGTACAACAGCTATAATCCATCGCTCTTTACGGCTTCTGTGAAGAATGTAGAGCAAATTGAACTTTCCTAACATCATGAGCGGTATCGTTTTAAAAGAAAAATCAGAAGCTAAAAAAAATCTCTTCCCCGGTGGAGGCTCTTTTTCGGATAAGAATTCTGAGAACGAGAATCTCTATCAGCAGGGGATCGCGACTTTACGAGATTTGATCGCTCCTCCGGCCATCAAGCTCTCGCCGAATTCCATGCAAATCGGGAGCGTTTTGTCCCGAACGTATTTCGTTATCGCTTATCCTCGATATCTCAGCACCAACTGGTTCTCTCCGATCATCAATATGGATTTCGGAATGGACATCGCACTTTTCGTGCATCCTATCGATACGGCTGAGATCCTGAAGAATTTGAAAAAATCAGCGACACAGGTCCAATCACAGATCCACATTGAAGCAGAAGATGGGAAAATCAGGGACCCCGTTCTGGAAACAGCTTTGGAAGATATCGAAAACCTCCGCGATAGTTTACAACAGGGAACAGAAAAATTCTTCCGTTTCGGTCTCTATATCACGCTGTACGGAGACAGCGAGAAGGAACTGAATGACAAATCGCGCTCGATCGAATCGATCCTTGAAGCTCAGCTGGTCTATGTGAAACCGGCTGTTCTCCGCATGGACCAAGGATTCGCCTCGACACGTCCTTTGGCGAATGACGCTTTGGATGTCGCCAACAATCTGAATACGGAACCGCTCTCGACCACCTTTCCGTTCGTTTCTTCCGATCTCTCATCGAACGAGGGCGTTCTTTACGGTATCAATCGGCATAACAACAGCCTTATCCTGTTTGATCGCTTCAAAATGGAGAATGCGAATATGGTCGTATTCGCCAAATCCGGTGCCGGAAAAAGCTACACGGTAAAATTGGAGGTTTTACGCTCCATGATGTTCGGAGCGAGCGTGATCATCCTGGATCCTGAAAATGAGTACAAACACCTCTGTGAAGCGGTCGGAGGAAGCTTTCTCAAGATTTCCCTGAATTCCGATCTGCATCTGAACCCGTTCGATCTTCCCAAAAGCACCGGAGACGAGGATTCTCAGGGCATATTCCGGAATACGATCGCGAATATCATCGGACTGCTTCATCTCATGCTCGGATCCGTCACGCCGGAAGAGGACTCCATCCTGGACCGATCGATCCGCGAAACCTATGCGATAAGAGACATTACCGAGCAGAGCGATTTCACTTCGCTTGACGCTTCATCTTTCCCGACCATGTCGGATCTCTATGCCGTCCTTCAGAATATGGAAGGGGCGGAATCTTTGGCGGCGCGATTGGAACGCTATACCGAAGGAATTTTCGGGGGATTTCTCAATAAGCAGACGAATATCGAAACGAATAATCAATTGGTCGTATTCAATATCAGGGATCTGGAAGAAGAATTGAGGCCGATCGCCATGTACATCGTTCTTCAGTTCATCTGGAATGAGATTCGGACCAATATGAAAAAAAGGGTGATCGTCGTCGATGAAGCATGGGTCATGATGCAACACGAAGATGCGGCGGCTTTTCTTTTCGGTATTGCCAAACGGTGCCGCAAATATTATACGGGGCTCACGACTATCACTCAGGATATCGGTGACTTCATGTCTTCGCGTCATGGCAAGCCGATCATCACGAACTCGTCCATGCAGCTCTTGCTTCGCCAATCACCGTCATCTATCGACTTGGTCGCTGAAACTTTCTTCCTCACCGACCATGAAAAGTTTTTACTTTTGGAAAGCAATGTCGGCGAAGGAATCTTCTTTGCCGGATTGAAACATGCGGCTATCAAGATTATCGCATCTTACAGCGAGGACCAGATAATCACCTCTGACCCGCGGCAACTCCTTGAAATCGAAGAAGCAAAGCGTGATTTTGACGCCGGAAACTAACAAGAAGGTATTATTGAAGCAGGTTCTCTGAATATGGCAAACCGAGTTGAAACAGTGAAAGGGGCGGTTAAAAGGGCGCTGAAAGATCGCGAAGCCATAAGAAGGGGAGATTTTTCTCCATTTATTCCGGCATTAGCGATGGCAGTCGCTAAGGATGGTCTGTTAGACTTCATTCCTATCGTCGGCAATCTTCTCGGTCTCTTTATTTCGGTGTATCTTTTCGTTTTTCTTTGGGGAAAGGGGAAATGGAAGCTCAGGATCATTATTTTCTTTCTTTCACTCGCTGATATCATACCGGGAATAAGTTTTCTTCCCTTCTCCACGATTTGTGTCATATATGCTTTTCTTCGGGCAAAAAAACGTGCCGGTCATGCTAAAATTGATTTGGAGGCACAGAACAAACTGACGAACGCAGAGCGGATACGGGAATACCAGGGGCGAAACAAAGATCGTGGAGCAGCAGCACGCGTCTCTCAAAGTGATGCAAGGAAGCCGATATATGAGGAGAATGAACAGCCGCGACAAGAAGCAGCCAATGATCCCGAATATCGGAAGAGCAGAGAGAGAAAAATAATTTAAATCATATGATACCAGGAACTTTTTTTTCGAAACGGTTTATCATCACAGGGCTGCTCGCGTTTTTTTGTCTGGGCTTTCTCCTTCTTTTGCCCGCGAATGAGAGCCTTAGCCCTCTTTTTCAAGGAGTGATCGTGAGCATTGCCTTTTTCTTGGTGATTCCTTTTTTCTATTGTAAAATGGTATTGAAGGAGTCCTTAAAAAATATGGGTTGGCAGAAAGGAAACGGGGCATGGGGGATACTTGTAGCCGTTTTTTGTATTTTTATCGCTCTCATGCTCATTTTTTTCCTTTCTCGGTATACCCAATTTCAGGAAAAATATTTTTTTCCTGTGGCTATCCAGACGAATTTTCTGTGGTTCATTTTCTATGAACTGGTACTGGTATCATTTACGGCGCTTCTCTACGACGTTTTCTTCCGAGGTTTCATACAAATGCTCTGGCTGAAAAACGATAGTTACTGGGTGATTGTTTTTCAGGTTGGTCTTTTTCTCGGCTTCTTTTTCTTGAACGGAGACATGACTTGGCAGAAGCTTCCTTTGATGCTTTTCAGTCCTTTCGCTGGAATCATCGCCTATACGACAAGATCGCTCTGGTATTCGTGGGCTGCAAGCTGGATTTTTTTCTTTCTTACTGACGTCTTTCTTTTGATACAAAAATAGAATATGCTTTCCGCATTACGAAAAAAACAAAAATATTATATCGGTGCCCTTCTTGTTTTTGAACTCTTCATTACAAGCGCGTCTCCTGTCTTTGCGGGGCTTTTCGGCGGAGGCATCAGCCTTCCTTCGGCTTCCAGCATCGCTTCAGACCTTGAAAAAAGATACCATATCGACCTCGGAAGCGCTCAAAATCAGGGAGAGTCGTTCAATGTCGCCGCGAATAAGCAGCCGACTCCGGAAGTGTCGCTTTTTTTCAACCCCAGCGACCCCAAAGACGGACAAAAACTCTCTGCGAAAGCCTTCCCGATGTACTTTTCCAGCAAAGAGTCGAATATGTACTACACCTGGTATCTGAAACATGCGGGCTGCGATCTCGACAATAGTCCTAGCGGTGCCAAGAGATCTTTGTGCGATCGGAATGGTGATGGTCGGATTACGGTAGAAGACTGGAAAGTGGAAGCGGCTCAGATAATTTCACAGAACGGATTCGATACGAAAACGGCAGATTACGGCGATGATAATGATAGTGACGGATATAAGGCGAGATTCGGTGGTGATAATAGGGTAAGCGCCGCCGATTATTGTTATGTGAACGATCCCGCGACAGGGAAAGACTATGAATTGGCGAAAGGGAGTGCAACCAGATTCGACTGTCCCAGCGGTACGACCGCTGTCTGCATGGTCGGGGATGGACAGGTGGACCCCGACGCCATAGATATCGATCCGCTTTTAGGCACGGCATCCGGGAGCACCTTTACTGTTTCAGATTCCGATACTTGCAAAGTGTCAGGTATCCCTGCCTGTAGCAGCGGAACGCCTATCTGCAACGTCGGGACGCCTCGATGTGTCGCTAATCCGACCACGACGACGAGCTGCGGATCCGCCTTGGCGGCCTGTTCCGCAAGTACACTGGCTCAAGCGAACCCTTATTGCCGCCACCTCTTTCCGAACGCTCCTGGATCTACAAGTGGAGACGGTTCGTATGGCGGAGGGGAAGAAAAATGGTGGGGGACGGATCCGAAAGACCCAGATACGGCAGATAATGGGAATAAAGACGAAGCGAATATAACCGGTCTTGGGGAGGTCACATTTACGTGGAATTATGTTGCCGGAGATCAGGTCGGAGTCGCGGTAGAAGGCATGGCCATGCTTCCTACGAAGCATGATGATTCATCCCTTATGATCATGTGGGCGTTCCCTAAAAAAGATTGTCCGCTTTCTTTGGCGGAGAGCACGGGTGCATATTTTGCCAACATAAAGGGATACAGCGTCCAGATTCCCACGGCAGATTTTGATCTGAATAAATGTATCAGCCGGAATTTAGTCGATCCGACCCAGGGAGGACAGTCGACAAACTTGGTTCTGGATGTCAGCGCGACGCCGGATACTCCTATGAATGATGAATCGGGTGATAAGACCGGAGACGTCGTTACGGCTCTTTCAAACATAAGTAATTCTTCACAGAATCTGAGTAATACACTGTATGATTGGACGGTTGAGATCAGTAATACTCCTCAATTCAGACAGGATTCCTACCTTGTGGACATTACGGATGATCTGCAGGGAATGGGGCTGCTGGGAAATGCTCACGGGAATGCTTTGGATAGCATCAGTGTCAAACTTGATATTCCTCGAACGACACGATTCGGCAATAGGACTTTAGCTTCATACGTCTCTAACGGAAGCGCCTATTTGCGATTTACTGCGAAAGCCTCAGAAAATTTTTCCAGCGGGATCGTTCGAAAGGGGAAAAGCGATGTCGTTGTAAAGTTCTCTTCATCTGGTAAAAAAATCGTCGCTTACAAAGCCGGAACCACACTCATCAATGATAAGATGCGTGTCACGCTGCCTGCAGGGGGTCCAATCTGCGATACAGATTCCCTCGACCGATCTCTTTGCCGAGTGATGAAGAACGAGATCATCGGATTGAAAATCGATGATACGGGATTGTCGAATTTCAGCTGGACCATAAATGGCGCTTCATTCGTATGCGGTAACGGCAACGTATCGCCTCTCTGTCGCGATGGAGTACAGGGAAATATAAATTTCTTTCCGGTTTCCGGAAATGTCGGAGATACGTATACCGTCTCAGTGACAGCGAATAATGTGACAACCTCTGAAACTGAAACACTTACTCGGAGTTTCCATATCGTGGAGCCCGAGCTCTCCATTGTGACGATAGACGATCGAGCAGCGTGGCAAAAATTTCTGGGACAATATCGCGATATTACGGGGAAAGTAAGTGCCTGTCCCGAAGGCTTATGCAATGAGTACAGCAAGTCCATCTTTCAAGGCTATAGTGGAGCAGAAATGAAATTTAAGGCTGATTTTTTACCAGGTTTTCTCGCGTCTTCAGCAGAACGTCAGTGGTACGTGGACGGAGTGCCGCAAGCAGAATCTGCGCCAGGAGAGATCAGCTTCGTCGCGGGGAGATCAGCAGGGGATGTCTATTCCATTTCTCTTGCCGCGCGCGTCGTTCAGCCCGAAGAGACGAGGCGTGCACTTCTCGATATTTGGGGGATATCGCAGCTTGATTCTCCAGAAATCAATTTTTCAAGCTCGAATGAACTGGAAATATTGAATTCCGGATTAGCGGAAGGCCCGCTGCAGACGCCGAAGAAATACCTTGCGGCCATCGCTTCATACATTCCGAACTCCATCCTTTTTCTTTTCCGCATCATGTTAAGCAGCGCGCTTGTCATCTTTACGGCTGGAGTGCTTTTCTCAATCGTGCCAGAAAGGAAAGAAAGCTCTTAGTAGGGATTGCAGGAAAATATAAAAAACACTCCACGTGGAGTGTTTTTTATATTCTGTGCCGCGGGAGAGACTCGAACTCTCATGGGATTGCTCCCGCTAGCTCCTAAGGCTAGTGTGTCTACCATTCCACCACCGCGGCTCTCTTTATCCTATCTCGGCATCATTTCCGAAGAGCTTCTGTAAACGCTGTCCTTCTTCTTTCACGACGCCTTCATTTTCGTACTCGCCATGATGGCGGGTATTTTCCCCATAGGTATGTTTCTTCTGATCGAGGTGCAAATTGATAAAAAGAGTCGCACCATCCAATCGGCAATAAGCATGGAAACGAGGATATCCTCCTTGTGCCATAGCCCGGACGAAACTCATCTCTTCATTTTCTTTCCTTTGAAAAGTATACCCTGCTCGTCTCAGAAGGGAAAGAGGGTTTTCATTCAGTTTTTTGACAATGATTTTCATAAAGCGACTCTTTATCACACCCAATATTTTTTCTTGATCTCCTCGTCCTCTTCGTGTTTTTTATCGGAGATTTTTTCTTTTGCCAAAGTTCGCAATTCTTCCAGGTCGTTTTTTTGGAGTTCATCGGCTCTTCCTAAGAGAAACGCTTTTTCATTTTTTTTCGGATCTTCTATGACTTCTGATAAAAGAACATCGAGCAGCGCACCTATCTTCGGAGACGGCTTGAGAGCAAGTTCGCGGATAAGATCGCTGCCATCTATGGCAAGCATTTTCACCGACAGGGGGTCTTTGGAGACTTTTTCAATCATATACTCGAGATGTCTCAGTTTGTAGGTTTTTCCTTTCGGTACTCCCGAGCCGAGCCGGTCGCCGATGCGTACAGCCATGAGATCAGCCATATTTTCCAAGCCGACACGTTTGACGAGCCGTCTCACAGAGGCTTCCGTCACCTCATCAACGTTGTAATAAAACAAGTGGTTATCAACCAGAAGCGTCGCTTTTTTTACGATTTCTTTGGAAAACCGAAGACGAGTGAGAGCCCTTTCTGTTATTTTGGCACCTATATGGTCATGATTGTAAAAAGTCGATCGGTATCCTTCCCCGCGCTTCGCTTGTGGCTTTCCGACATCATGGAGCAGCGCTGCCAATCGTACGGAGAGTTTCGCGGACGGGCAGGTGGCTAACGCGCGAAGATTGTGTTCCCAGACAGTATAAATATGATGCAGATTCTGAGTGACCCCGATACCCTGTTCCAGCTCCGGCAAAATAAAATGAAGCAGCCCTGCTTTTTGCAGCATTTCAATGCCGAGAGACGGATTCGGCGAGAGGATTATCTTCGAGAGTTCATCACGGATACGTTCTTTTGAAATCGCCTCTATATTCGGCGAAAGTTTTATGATGGCCTGAAAGCTTTCATCGGCGATATGCCAATTATCAGTTTCATTTTTTTCTTTCGGATCATGGAGTTCCGATAAGAACCGGACGGCGCGGATGAGACGAAGGGCATCCTCGCTAAAACGCTCTTCCGGATTCCCGACTGTCCGTATCGCCTTTTCTTTCAAATCCTTTTCTCCATCGAATGGATCAACCAGGGTCCACTTGGAATTCTTCAATCCATAGGCCATGGCGTTTATGGTAAAGTCGCGACGGGAAAGATCTTCTTCAAGCGAAAGGCTGAAGGTAACCTCTTTGGGTCTTCGTTTGTCTTCGTAATTCGATTCCGTGCGGTACGTCGTGACTTCAATAATGTCGTTTTCATATGAAGGATCAGTCGTCGAAAGAAAACGAGGGACTTTCACCCCCACGGTTCCGAAGTCATTCTCATAGAAACTTTCGGGAAAAATCTTTTGGACCTGTTCCGGAATGGCATCGGTCGTCACGTCCCAATCCTTGGGCTCCTTTTTGAGAAGGAGGTCGCGTACGCTTCCACCGACGGCAAACGCCTCAAAACCGGCCTCATGTAAGGCCTTCATGACATCTTGCACCGGAGTCGGGATCTTGTTTATCATATCTTTTACGATAGTAACCTTTTTCTCTTTTTTTGCCCAGAAAGTTATTTCTTTTTCGCTCCGATTTCATCTTTTCAGCCGTTACAATCCCAGCGTGATTGTAACTGACGTGGAAGCAAGTTTTTTTGCTTTGCAAAAACCCTGCATACTTGCTTCCAAGTTGCCGAAAAGACGAATCGCAGCTTCAAGCTTCATAAGCGGAGAGAAGAAGAATTTACGTTTCAGGATTCCTTTTTCTTTCCTTTTTAAATGACGGTCACATTTGAGATGAGCGTGACGGTAACAGTCGAGCGTAAAAGAGGAACGAATTTCTAGCTCCCTGTTCGTCAGAGCGAGTCAGAAATGTTCGGCAGAGAATAGGGAAAGAAAAAGGAATCCTGAAAGCGTATCACAAGAAAAAGCCTTCTTATTTATAAGCTGCGGCGCTTCTCTTCTTCTTTGTAGCAGATGAGCGTATCGCCGGCGGCAATTTTCACGTTGCCTTCGAAGACGACACCGCATTCGTTTCCTTGGCCGACTTCGTCGGCATTTTGTTTGTTCTGCTGCAAGTTGAGCATTCTGCCTGTTCCGACGATCTCATCATTCCTCTTCACTTCGATGAGAGAGCCTCGAAGCAGTTTCCCCTCGCTCACTCGTCCGCCGACGATCATGTCGTGTTTTCCGGTTTTGAATATAGCAAGAACCGATAGTCTTCCCGAATCGGTTCTGACGATTTCAGGAGGCAGCAGGGCAGCGAGTTTTTCTTTGAGTGAATCTACCAATTTATATATGATGTCATAGGTCACGATTTCCACTTTGCTCGTTTCGGCCATCCTTTTCGCAACTGGAGTAGGGGAGCTATTGAATCCCACTATGAGTGCGTGAGCGCTTTCGGCCGTTCGAACGTCCGATTCGGTAATGCTGCCGACTCCGGAACTCATTATTTCCAGCGCGACTTCGGTAGACTCAATGGTCGAAAGGATCTGTTCTATGGCCTCGAGGGATCCTTGAACATCCGCCTTGAGGACAATGGAGAGTTTTTTGATGTTTTCTTCTTCGTTCTGGATTTTCCCGGTTTTGCTTTTTTGAGTGTCCTTAAGAAGTGCCTCTTTTGATCGAAGGCGGGCCAAGCCCTTACCGCTCACGACTTGAACGACATCGTTCGTCTGGGGCGTCGTATTGAAGCCATAAATCGTGGCTGGAACAGAGGGACCGGCTGATAGAAGGTTTTTTCCGGTAAAGTCTTCTATTCGACGGATGCGTCCGAAGGCGGTTCCGGCGATTACGTCCTGGCCGACTTTCAGTGTTCCCGTGCGCACGAGAGCTGTAGCCACCGAGCCTTTTTGCGGATCGAGATGTGATTCAAGGATAACGGCCAAACCATCCCTTTTCGGATCAGCTCGGAAATCTTCGACTTCATTTACTAAGAGAATGCTATCGAGCAATTTATCGATATTGATGTTTCCTTTCGCGCTTATTTCTACGCACATTGTGTCGCCTCCCCATTCTTCGAAAAGGATACCGTGTTCAGCTAACTCCTGTTTCACTCTCTCTGGTTTGGCTTCAGGTTTATCTATCTTATTGATGGCGACGATCACAGGGAGTTTATGCTCTTTCAGATATTCGATGACTTCTTTCGTCTGCGGGCGGACGCCGTCATCGGCCGCCACCACCAGAATCGCGATATCCGCGATAGACAGGCCGCGCTTGCGCATAGCGGCAAACGCTTCGTGTCCCGGCGTATCAATGAACGTGATGAGCTCTTTGTGCTTTTTCGTCTGGTAGGCGCTGATGTGCTGGGTGATGCCGCCGGCTTCGCCTTGGGCTACGCTTGTCTTTCGGATGGTATCGAGCAGGGTAGTCTTTCCATGATCGACGTGACCGAGAATCGTGACGATCGGCGGCCGCTTAGAAAGATTTTTTCCGGATGTTTTTTCTTCCAAAAGTACCTTATTCAAGCCTTCAAGTGTCAGATGTCCTTCCAACATCTCTTCCTCGGCTGCAATCGTTTCAAACCCCAGATCGGCGGCGATAATGCTTGCGGTATCGTTATCTATCTCCTCGTTGATAGTGGCTAAAATCCCGTTTTTCATGAGCTCCGTAATGACGGCGGCAACAGGCAGCTGTAAAAGCTCGCTCAGTTTTTTCACCGTAACTGAGGAGGGGAGAGAGATGACTTCTGGTTTTTTTTCTTCTGTCATACGAGGAATTGAGATTAGAGAGAAACCGGCCTGCCGTTTATCGCTTGAGTTACTGCGTCTTTTTCTTCTTCTGTAAAAGGGAAGCCGTCAGGTTTGCCGGAGAGAACCGGCTTGGCGTACACCCGTGTTCCTTCCCGAGTATGAAGCGATGAGATGATGACGCCGGAATTCTTTCCGTCGAGCAGCGCCACGCTGAAGCTCTGATTTCCGCCGACCTCCTTGAAAGGATTGAAGCGGAGGACGCTCATCTTATGTACGCTTCGCAACCCGAGCTCGCGGAGCTTGTTCGAGATTTCGAACAGTTCTTGGATCTCATGATCGAGCTCTTTCGTTTCGTGCAGCTGCTCCAAAAGGATTTTTTCCAGATCTTTCGCTTCCGTGCCTGAGAAAAATATCATCATCTTCTTCTTCATCCTCCGATTTTGAATAAGGAGAAAAATAAGAAAAGTGAAAAGGAGAAGTTCTCCAAGAAAAAGTACGGCTATTCCGCCCACCACAAGCGATGGCGGAAATACTGGTAAGAGAGTCAACATGGACGACAAGTTAAGTCTTGCTCGTTACGGTATCACCTTTTTGGCTTAATGTAAAGGCAGAATACCTGAACATTTCCGCTCTCAACCTTCATGTATAAAGCAAAAATGACGCCACGGGGACGCCATTCTAGGGAGAGATTTACCCTAAAGGGTATAAACTTCTCATCTCTCCTTCCTTGGTCACTTCGTTCACTGCGGAAAGGGAGAGATTTACCCTAAAGGGTATAAACTTCTCATCTCTCCTTCCTTGGTCACTTCGTTCACTGCGGAAAGGGAGAGATTCGAACTCTCGATACCGTTACCGGTATGCCGCTTTTCGAGAGCGGTGCCTTCAACCACTCGGCCACCTTTCCTTTGTCACGTCTTTCTTTTGTACTAGAAAGAAGCCATCAAAGCAAGTCTCGGACCTTTCGTTTTGCACTTGTTTCTTGTACAATAAAAGTATTCTTTCTTTGAAAGATCAAGTTTTGAGTGAGAAAACAGATAAAAATAAAAATATGGCTACTTCTGATACTTTAGCGTTCGTCGATCCCGCTGCGGTCGTTTCCCAGCTGGATCTCGAACCGGGTTCGACTGTCGCTGATTTCGGCTGCGGATCCGGGTTTTTCTCTTTTGAGTTTTCTAAAAAAATCGGGAGTGAAGGGATCGTGCACGCACTGGATGTCCTTCCTGCAGCTCTTGAGGCCGTAACGAGTCAGGCGAAAAATCTGATGCTTCCGAATGTCGTCACTAAAAGAGTCAATCTCGAGAATGAAAATGGCTCTGGACTGGTTGCGGAAAGCGTCGATTGGGTGGTATTGAAAGACATCCTTTTTCAGAATCAAAGAAAAGATATCATACTCCGTGAAGTGGCAAGGGTACTCCGCCCCGGAGGGCACGCTCTTATCATGGAGTGGAATCCGAATGAAACGATGGTCGGGCCGGCGAAAGAATTGCGGGTGAGTCCCGAACAGCTGAAGACTTTGCTCAAGGACGCGTCTCTTTCCGTCGAAAGGGAGATAAATGTGGGCGGCTTCCATTTCGGATTCGTGATCAAAAAATAATATGCTGCGAAAAAAGATCATTACGGGAGTATTTATGCTTCTCGGGACGCTCCAGCTTTCGGGCTGCGTTTTTAAAGATGCGCCTCCAGAATCCTACAAGGTGGATCTGGAAGTCTGGGGAGTCTTTGATGATAGTGATGCGTATCAGCAGATATTCAACGAATATAAGAGAATAAACCCGTATATCAAGGATATCCGGTATCGAAAACTCTCTATTGAAACGTACAAGGAGGATCTGATCAATGCTTTGGCAGCAGGGAAGGGGCCTGATATTTTTATGATCCGCAATGCATGGCGCCTACCCTTCGAAGACAAAGTTGCGACAGCTCCCGATATATTGATGACGGAACGGCAATTCCGCGATATGTTCGTCGATGTGGCTGCTACAGATTTTATCGGAAGCGATAAAAAAATATACGGTGTGCCTCTGTCAGTCGATTCGCTCGCGCTGTACTATAATAAAGATCTTTTCAATGCCGCCGGTATTTCCCGTCCTCCAGAGACATGGGAGGAGCTCACCCAAATGATCGGAAAACTGAACCGCATTGATCAATTCGGGAATGTCACGCAGTCAGGCATCGCCATGGGAACGGCGAAAAATATCAATCGGTCTACAGATATTTTGAGCCTCCTCATGCTTCAGTCAGGATCACGGATTTCTGAGCCGGAATCGAACGGCAGGATAGATCTCGTTGACGGCCAAAGCCAGAGAGCAGTCGATTTTTATTCCCAGTTTGCGAAAATCGGATCCCAAAACTATTCTTGGAATCCGCGGCAGCACTATTCGTTGGACGCTTTTTATGAAGGCACCCTTTCGATGATGATCAATTATTCCTGGCAGTACGAAACCATAAAACAGAAGAATGCGAAGATGAACATCGGGATCGCGCCGCTGCCTCAATTCAGCGGAACGAAGCCGGTGAATGTCGCGAATTATTGGGGATTCGCAGTGGCAAAAAACAAACCGTTCGTTGCCGATCCCAGTGCCACGGCACCTGTCGATACGGAAAAACAGAATTATCTCCGTGTACACGAGGCATGGCAGCTTTTGAAATATCTTTCGTTCCAACCGAAAGACAACAAGGTCACTCTTATGAACGGATTGTCCGGAACGACCAAGGACTTTCCCGTGACCGCCGATCCCACGGAAGCGTATCTCACGAAAACGGGAAAGCCGGCGGCGAGGCGGGATCTCATTGAAAAAGAAAAGAGCGATGTGGTTTTCGGCCCTTTCGCTTCAGGAAATCTGATCGCTAAAAACTGGTATCAGGGAAATCCGGAAGCGGTGGAAGGCATCTTGGCTGATCTGATCGAGAATGTGAATACCGGACAGAAGTCCATTTATGAAGCACTTTCCGCAGCGACCGAGAGGATCAATCATCTCGGGCGATAGCGATCTTCCTCTTGCCAAAAAGGAAGATACGGGTTACAATTGTTGAGAATTGATTTATACGTAAGGCGTGGCCACGCCTTTTTTCAATGGGGTGAAGAAAAAACATTTATGGAAATTCGAAATATAGCCATTATTGCCCACGTTGACCACGGAAAAACGACTTTGACGGATGCTTTGATGCGCCAGACAGGAATGGTGACAGGGGATAACGTCTCGATGGATTCCAATGCCCTGGAACAGGAAAGAGGCATCACGATCTATGCGAAAAATGCCGCTCTCATCTATAAAGACACGAAAATCAACATTGTCGACACTCCTGGGCACGCCGACTTTGGATCTGAGGTCGAGCGCGTCCTCCGTTCTATCGACAGCGTCGTTTTGGTTGTGGATGCTCAGGAAGGTCCCATGCCGCAAACGCGTTTCGTGCTTAAAAAATCCCTCGAATTGGGATTGAAGCCGATTGTGGTTTTGAATAAGATCGACAAGCCTGCGGCGCGTCCGGAGGAAGTCACTGAAATGGTATATGAATTGTTTTTAGACTTAGGTGCGAATGATGCGCAGCTTGATTTCAAAGTGGTCTACGCGATCGCTCGGGAAGGGATCGCGAAGCTTTCGCTTAGCGATGAGGGGAAAGACCTCTCGCCGCTTCTTGATACCATTCTTGAGTGTGTCGCTCCGGCAAAGAGAGAAACCGAGAAACCTTTGCGCGCCCAGCCTTTCAACTTGGGGTATGATAATTTCTTGGGTCGCTTAGCGATCGCCCGCGTGTATGAAGGCGTGCTTCGGATGAACGATAACGTCCTTATCCGGAGCGCAGCAGGAAAAAGTGAAACCGGTAGAGTCGTGAAACTTTTCACTTTCCGCGGTTTGGAACGGGTTGAGACCAAAGAAGTCGAAGCGGGGGATATCGTCATGATCGCAGGACTTTCCAATATCGATATCGGGGATACGATATGCCAGACTGCCGAAGAAGAGCTTCTACCCATCATCGCCATCGATGAACCGACTATTTCTCTTAATTTTCTCATTAATGATTCGCCGTTCGCCGGACGGGAAGGAAAGTATGTCACGAACAAACAGCTCCGCGAACGTCTGCAAAAAGAACTTGAAATAAATGTAGGATTGAAGATCGATTTTGCCGATGACCATTATAAGGTCTACGGCCGCGGAGAATTGCACGTGGCGATCCTTTTGGAAAATATGCGGCGCGAAGGATACGAGATGCAGGTGTCTCAGCCTCAGGTCATCATCAAAGATATCGATGGGATAAGATCCGAACCGTTTGAAGAAGTGACCGTAGAATGTCCGATGGAGGTGTCGGGTACGGTCATCGAAAAAATCGGCAAGCGCAAAGGCATCATGATGGAAATGAAGGAAGGATCAGGAGGATATACCCGCCTTATCTTTGAAGTACCGACTCGGGGACTGCTCGGCTATCGGGGAGAATTCATGGTGGATACCCGCGGAGAAGGGACGCTCTATACCCGAGTGATCGGTTTCCGGCCGTTTGCCGGAGAGATCAAGAAGCGGGATGAAGGATCGATGGTTTCTATGGCAACAGGGAAAGCGTTGGCGTTTTCTTTGAATAACCTTCAGGAGCGAGGCACGTTGTATATCGCGCCGTCGACGGAAGTCTATGAAGGAATGGTAGTGGGGAATGTGGCGAAAGGAACCGATATGGCCGTCAATCCGATAAAAGGGAAAGCGATGAGCAACATGCGGTCTTCCGGAGCCGATGAAGCCATCAAACTCGTACCGCCGATCGAGATCAGTATCGAGAGAGGCCTGGAAATAATTCTGGGAGACGAATATCTGGAAGTGACTCCGAAAAGCGTGCGATTGCGCAAGCAATATCTCACCGAAGTCGAACGGGTCCGCATGAACCGAAAAAAATAGCGATCCGAAAAAGAAAACCGAGGCACGTCCTCGGTTTTTATAACTTTACAAATTTGAGCACTTTGACGAAGTTATCCTTTCTTCCGCCGAGATCAAGTTCAAAAAGGGGATGGGGGTCCTGATAGAGCGGATTGAGATAAAAATTTCCGGGTTTCTTCCATCGCGAATGCTCCGGATTATAGAGCGCTTTGCCTCGGGCCGAAAGGACCACGTAGTCGAAAGAAGTTATTCGGGCCGATGCGTATTCGAGAGCCATACAGCGTCCGACAAAAAATTCGCAGACTCCATAGTAGTCGGTCCAGACGGTCATTTTTTCCGCGTCCGGAAGATTGTTCAGATACTGCGCCGCTTCATAGCCGCCATATCCCCAGGCGTGTTGGATTATTTTGTCTTTGGGCAAGAAAGCGTTCGTGAAATTGAAATAAAACGGAGCGATAAGCGCCAGACTGAGAAGGGAAAAAAGAAAAGCGATTCCGTTCCAGCTCCATGCCGGAATCGAAAGGGAGCGGTATTTCCGTATCCACACCGACAGGATGAGAAAAAGTTTTTCCCAGCCTAAGGCGGCTAGGTAAGCGACGAGAGGGTAGAGCATGATGAGATAACGAGGTGTCGCCAGAACTTCGGAGAAAATATAAACGATGAGAAATGAGAGGAAAAAGAAAAAACTGGAAAAAACAGGCACATCGTTCCTGTGAGAAGAATCGCGTTTATGAAAGATTTGGAAGAGGCAGAAGGACAGAAAAGAGAGAAGTGCTATGGGCGTGAGAGAAAAGACGAGAGGATTCAATTCTAGGACAAAGCTTTGGAGCGGGTTCGGAAGATAATATTTATCGAACTTATTGTTGCTGTAGAGATCTTTCAGGTCGAAAGGGATCTTGTCAAAAAGATCCCACTCGGGGAAAAAGGCTCTGCCAATGATAAGTCCCACGACAAAAACGAAGATGATGAGAGGAAAAGCTCTCTGCAATAGATCGAAAAAAGAGACTCGATCAAAGAAGAGTCTCAGCTTGTGCGTCAGGGTGCTCCGAAAGAAGAGGATATCGAAAATGAAGATGCCGGGAAAGATGAGGAGGGAAAAAGGAAAGGAGACGGCTCCGCCGCCCCAGAAGAGCCTGAGCAGAATGAGCGGATTATCCCAGGTCGCGGGTAGGAAAACGACCCCCAGAAGAAAAGCGAACAGAAAGGTGCCGAAGAAGAAAAGAAGATTCTCTTTCAGGAGAGAGCCGAAAAGTTTCTTTTCTTTCGCTTCTTCTTCGATGAAGGGGCTCAGGGCGGCGGTAAGGAGGAAAATAGGAAGCAAAAAGCTGGCCGTATATTTGGAAAGAATCGAGAGTGCCAGGAAAAAACCGGAAACGAATATGTATTTTTTCTCTCGTGACTGAAGCAGGAGGAAAAACGAGAAAAGAGCAGCTGCACCCGTAGACCAAAGCAGAGCATCAGGATTGACTATCTGCGTGATGCCGAGGAGCATCGGAGAGAGACCCATGAAGAGAACGGAAAGTAGAGCGACATTTTCACCGGAGAGTTTCTTTATGATGAAAAAAAGGTAAAGCAGTATGAAAAAATTGAAAAGAAGCAGCGGCAGGCGGAAAAAGAAAAGGAGCATTTCTGAACGGTTCTGATTGCAAATCGTGATATTCTGCTCGTTTTCAGAGCAGAGTGTCATGGGGGACTGGTCATAAAGAAGAGCTGCTCCTGAAACCATCGCCAGACTTATTCCCGGCTTGTCATTGATGAACGTTTTCCTCCAGTTGCCTTGTTCGAGCGCATTCCAGTATTGCGGTATGCGTTCATATATCCAATAGTGTTCGTCGGCGGTAATGAACTGAGAGATGTGGAAGAGGCCGAAGACAAAATAGCTTAGGAAAATAAGCGACAACAAAATAGTGGGTGCGCGTAATATGCTGGCTGTCATAGAATATCACTAGGATAGCATATATTTACCTTCCGCCGGCTTCTTTCTTATGCTACTATAAAACAAAACAAAACACCTATGGTTTTTTCCTTTTCAAAAGTCGTGCTGCTTTTTTTTGTCGTTTTTACCATCGGATTCTCATCTCTTCCCTCTTCGGCTTCTGCGGCCCTTATCCCGTGTGGACGAAGCTCCGGTACCGCAGCAGAAACAGCTCCTTGCACGATCTGCCACGTCGTCGTCGGCGGAAAGGGCCTGATCGATTGGGGGCTCAGTATCATGACCGTGGTGGCGATCACGATTCTTTTCGCTATGGCAGTACTGTATGTCATTTCTGCCGGTGATGAGGGTATGATGGGTACCGCCAAGGGCGGGATTAAGGCAGCTCTTATCGGTTTTGCCGTCATGCTTTCCGCTTGGCTGATCGTGAATATCATTTTGACGATACTGGTAGATAACAATGATACGACTAAGCCTCTGGGGGGATTGGTTTCGAATGGGACATTCGTTTTCCAATGCGATACCACTTCCAATGTCCGTAAATAATGTGGACTTATCGTTTGCTCCATGAAGCGCAGAGAAACGGGCCGACCCTCTCGGAAACAGAAATACATTATTGCCTCGCACTTCCCTTGTAATAGAAACTATGACGAACTCGATCACTGATGCCGTTCCGATCACTCAAGTATTGAATAATATTCTGCAATTTTTATTGTCAATCGTCGGCGTAGTTGCTATAATCGGGTTAGTTGTTGCAGGTTTTCTTTATCTCAGTGCGGCTGGAGATGAAAGCAGAATAAAAATCGCGAAACTCTCTTTTTTCGCATCGTTAATCGGAGGGAGCATAGCGCTGGGCGCTTTGATAGTATTGAAAACCGTGTCTGATTTTCTTCAGTAAAATATCTGTAAAATAAAAATAAAAAGAAAACATCCGTCGGACGAGGAAACTCAAATGGCGGATACAAGGAAGGAGGTGAGAACTATGAACAAACTTAAAAACGCCCTTTATGCAGCCGCTTCTGTAGCTCTTGTGGCTGCTCCAGCTATTGCAAACGCACAGTGGAATACGGGAAGATCGAATGCTCAGTCAGCTCAAACTCCATCAGGGAGCATCTATGACATCATTCGGACTACCATGAACTGGCTTTTGGCTATTCTTGGATTCCTTGGTATCATCGGCTTCGTGATCGCCGGTATTCTCTATCTCACCGCGGCCGGAAACGAGGATCAGATCGACAAAGCCAAGAACGCCATGATGTACTCCATTATCGGAGTGATTGTCGCCTTGCTCGGTTACGTCGTGATCCAGGCTGTCAATACATGGCTCGGTGGAAGCAGTACGACTTTCTAGTTATCGATTTTTCGAAAAAGAACAATCCTGGAAGAGAAATCTTCGCAGGATTGTTTTTTTCTCTTTCTCCGCTATAATAAAGGCAAGAAGAGCGTTACCCTAAAATAAAAAAATTATGCGAAGCTTTTTCATTGTAGGAATTTTTTCCTTCTTTTTTATAGTACTTTCGACACCGCTTGCGGCTACGGCAGCGACCACCTGTCCTTCCGGCAACTTCACACCTGTTGCCGGCGTCTGTGTCCCGAATAATACGGGACTCTCTAATATGCCGATAGCTCTTATCTTAAAAAATTTCATGAACTGGCTTCTGGGAATTTTCGGTTTTCTCGGCATCATCGCTTTTATCATTTCGGGAATCCAATATCTGACTTCGGCAGGTGACGAAAAGATGGCCGAAACGGCGAAGAACAATATGAAATATTCCATTATCGGTATCATTGTCGCTCTCTCAGGCTATGTCGTCATTCTGGCTATAGATGCAGCCCTTAACGCGAACCCATATTTCTAAAAGTTAGCTTTATTTTGGTATGAAAAAAATATTTTTTCTGCTCTGGATGACTTTTCTAGTTGCTGGTAGCGGATTTTCTGTTTCCCGGGCAGAAGCCCAGTGCGTCGGTGGCTCCTGCAAAGCCGTCTGCGGAGCCAGTGAGACCCAGGGGAATGCCTGTCCGGCAGGCGGCTACTGCTGCACTCCCTCTACCACCCAAGGCAACCTGACGACCGTCACCTTCTCCAATCCT
>Ga0134124_10000479_pt1 | contig 34026 bp, 24 predicted proteins | sample KB304_FD_96880 | JGI IMG/M metagenome (GOLD analysis project Ga0134124, IMG submission 96880) | Terrestrial soil microbial communities without Nitrogen fertilizer from Kellogg Biological Station, Michigan, USA - KB3-0-4 | ecosystem: Environmental > Terrestrial > Soil > Unclassified ... | reverse complement strand
GCGCTGACCATTGCCGGCTTGTTGCGCGAACAATACGCGACGCCGCTGCGGGTGATGCTGACCGATCTCTACCCGAACCTGCCGCGCCTTGCGCGCGCGCGCGCCGAGGGCCGGGGCAACGTGGAGTTTTGCGATCGGCCGGTGGACGCGACGGCGGTCCCCGAATCACTCCCGGGGTTTCGCTTGATCTGCAACGCGTTTCATCACTTGCCGCCGAGCGCCGCGCGCAAATGCTTGGCGGACGCCGTGAGCCAACGCCGCGGCATCGCGCTGGTGGAGTTGGTGGATCGCTCTGTCGCGGGCCTGTTCAGCGTCACCCTGGGCACGAGCACGATGCTGGCCGTCACGCCGTTCATTCGCCCCGTGCGCCTGTCGCGCTTGCTGTTGACTTATTTGCTGCCCGTGGTGCCGCTGTGTACCTGGTGGGACGGCATGGTGTCGTGCCTGCGCGCTTACACGCCCGCGGAGCTCACGAGCTTGGTCGCCGAGCTGCCCGAGAACGATTATTCGTGGGACATCGGTAAGCTGTCCGTGCCCTATTCGCCGACCAGCTTGGTGTATTTGATCGGACGGCCGCGCGTTGCTGCCGCACCGAGCTGAGCGCTCGGCGCGGCAGTCCTCGGGTTACTTCGCTTCTGTGCCCACGTCGCGGCCGAGCGCGTGCTGCAACGCGACGCGCGCGATGCGCACGTCCACGTGTGAGTTCACGACTTCCAGTCGCGCCCGGGTGAGTTCGGTCTCGGCGTCGGTGACTTCGACGATGGTGGCTTTGCCGGCGCGGTAGAGTTCACGACGCACGCGGTAGTTTTCGTCGGCAGCGGTGAGGTTGTCGCGCGAGACGGTGAGGCCGAAGGTGGCTTCCGCCAGGCTGTTTAGGGCCTGGCTGACTTCCATGTGCAGGGCGTTGCGGAGCGCGCCTTTGCGAGCGGCGACTTCCTCGGCGTGGGCCTCGGCGGTTTTGGCTTGGGCGGTGGCACCGAAGATGTTGGTCGGGGTCCAGGAGAGGACGACGCTGGCGTCCCAGGTTCCGCGCCAAGTGGCGTCGGGGGGGGAGTAGCGAGTATTGGGATTGGCATAGGTCGCTCCAGCCATTGCGTCGAGGCGCGGGTAGTTTCCGGCGCGTGCCACCGCTGCTTCTGCGCGCAAGGCCGCTTCGCTCTCGCCGAGCTGGCGCATCTCGAGCCGATGCTCGAGTGCCTCGGCGTAACCTGCGTCGGGCGTCGCCGGAACTGCGTAGGGCGGCAGCTCGTCCAGAATGTTTTCCCCGATTTCGTAGCTGGTTTGGGAATTGTCGACCATGTACACGCGCAGCTGCTCGGTAGCGATGGCTACGTTGTTGGCCGTGCGAGCGACCGCGAGCTCGGCGGACTTCTGTTGGCTGACGGTGCGCAACACGTCGGCGCGCGAGACCAAGCCCGCGTCAAAAGCGTTTTTGGCGTCCTGCTGATGCCCTTGCGCCGACTCCAACGCCTTGGCTGCGACGTAGGCACCGCCTTGGGCGCGGATCCATTGGTAGTACGCCACGCGTGCATCGCGAGCCACGGAGAGGCGCGTGGCTCGCTCGTCCAGCTGCGCCGCGCTCTTGTTGTGATTTGCAACCGCCATGCTGTTCGAGAGCCGCAGCACATAATCGGAAAGCGGAATCGAGAGTCCGGCTTGTAGGCTGTAGTTGTTGAGGATGACGGGGAAGAGATCCGAGGTCTTGAACGTGACGTCGCCGAACTTCAGGTAGGTTGTCTGCAAATCCGACAATCGCGTATAGCGCGCGCTCATGTCGAGCTTCGGATAGAAGCGCGACTTGGTCTCATCTCGGCTGGCATCCGCGGCATCGACGGCTTTCTGCTTGGCCGTGATGTCGGGATTGTTGATCAACGTTCGCCGCGCGACTTCATCTGCCGTGAGCCCATTCGGCGTCCCCTGCATCGCCGCGAGCTTGGCGTTCAGGTCTTCCGTCACCTTGCTGATGTCCAGGCCTTTCGGGCCGACTGGAGCGGCCACGGTCGTGGACGAGACGGGGGCTTGCGGAGCGGCCTCGGGAGGCGCCGGAGCGGCCGCAGGAGGTGCAGGCTGAGCTTGCGCGAGCGCGGAGCCTGCAATGGAAAGCATCAGGGCGAACGGAGCGGCGTAGCTGAGCGAACGACGGGACATGCTGCAAGACTCCTTGGGAGACGGACGAGCGGAGGCCGGATTTGGGGTGGCTATGGGGCCGAGGGGAGGGCTGTCGAGCGGTGCTCGAGACTTCTACACGGTTTTTGACAAAACCGCCGACGCGAGCCCGGGCTCTTCCTGTGAGGGCGCAGACGTCGAAACGCCGTGGGGCACTGTGCCCCGTGCGCGTCGGCCGCGGCGGCCGAGCCAGCCCTTGATGTTCTCGATCGTGAGGTAAAACACGGGCACCACGATCAGTGAGAGCAGCGTGGAGCTGATCACGCCGCCGATCACCGCGATCGCCATCGGTGCACGGAATTCGCTGCCGTCGGCGTTGCTGATGGCCGTGGGCAACATGCCCAAGATCATCGCCGCGCTGGTCATCAAGATCGGCCTCAGGCGCTCGGGGCCGGCCTCCAGAATCGCTTGCAGCGGAGGTTCACCGTGTTCGCGCACGCGCACGATCGCGCGATCGACCAGCAAGATGGCGTTCTTGGTGACCAGGCCCATCAGCAGCACCATGCCGATCAGCGCGCCCATGGCCATGGTGTTGTTGGTCAGGAACAGCCCCAGAATGCCGCCCACGATCGCCAGCGGCAAGGTGACCATGATCGTCAGCGGGTGAATGAAGCTCTCGAACTGCGAAGCGAGCACGATATAAATGAACACCACACCCAGCAGCATGGCGACGCCCATGTTCTGGTTGTTCTCGTTCATCATCTTGATTTGCCCGTCGTAGGTGATGGACATCTCGGGCGCGAGCTTGATCGCCGCGATCTGCGGCTGAAATTCCTTCACCACGTCGCCTAGGGCACGGCCGATTGGCGCGGCCCAGATGGTGATCTGACGATTGCGATTCTCGCGTTCGATCACCTGCGGGCCCGCGGTGCGCTCGAAACTCGCCACGTCCGACAGCTTCACCAGGCCCGTGCGCGTCGGGATGGTCAGGTTGGCGAGCGCGGCGGGATCGCTGCGGTAATCGTGATCGAGCCGCACGCGGATCGGCACTTCGTCTTTGCCTTGGCGCAGGTTTCCGCTCTCTTCACCGGCAAAAGCAGTGCGCACCGCGAGGGCGACCTCTGCCAGGGACAGGCCGTGATCGGCCGCGCGTTGACGATCGATGGCGACCACCAGCTCGGGGCGACCGGGTGAAAATCGCACTTGGATGTCGCCCACGCCGGGCGTGTTCTTGAGAATTTTTTCGATTTGATGCGACGTGGATTCGATGTCTTTGAACTCGGTGCCGCGCACGTTGATCATGATCGGCGCCTCGGTGGCGGCACCTTCCACGAACGGGGGATCGGTGACCGCGACTTTGACGTTCGGTAGGCTGAGCGCGGCGTCGCGCGCCAGGTTCTTCAGATCTTCGAGCGTGGCCGTGCGCTCGCGCTTGGAGGTGGCCACCAAGCGCCATTTGACCTTGTTCACCTCTTGGTCGGGACCGAGCGTGGCGAACACGGTCTTGAACTCCGGATTGGCCAGCAGCTTTTGTTCGGCCACGGCCGAGTAACGCGCGGTTTGCTCGAGCGAGGTGCCGGCCGGAAATTCGGCTTCGACGATGAACTGGCCGCGGTCTTCGGCGTTGACGAACTCCGAGCCCAACAACTTACCGATGTAGCCCATGAAGAACAGGCTGCCGACGGCCGCCAAGCCGACGATCGCCTTGTGACGCAAGGACCAGGAGAGCATGGCCGCGTAGGTCTGCTCCATCACGGAGAAGACCCACTCGAAGGGCCGCTTCAGCCAAGCGAAGGTGTCCGCCTTGTCATCGAGCGACTTGGAGAAGCGCGACGAGAGCATCGGATCGAGCGTGAACGCGACGAACAGCGAGATCACGACCGCGACCGAGATGGTGATGCCGAACTGGCGGAAGAACTGACCGACGATGCCCTTCACGAACGCGATCGGCAAGAACACCGCGACGATGGTGAGCGTGGTGGCAAGCACGCTCAGCGCCACTTCTTTGGTGCCGTCGAGCGCGGCTTCTCGCGGCGATTTGCCGCGTTCCAGGTGCTTGAAGATGTTCTCGCGCACGACCACTGCGTCGTCGATCAAAAGCCCGATGGCCAGCGACAGGCCGAGCAAGGTCATCATGTTCAGCGTGTAGCCGAGCCAATACATGACGAAGAACGTGCCCACCACGCTGGTCGGCAGGGCCACGGCGCTGATCAGCGTGGACCGCAGATCCAGCATGAAAATCAGGATCACGAGGATGGCCATGCCACCGCCGAACACGATGTCGTGCTCCACCTGGTGCACCTGAGGCTCGATGATCGCGGCTTGGTCGATGATCAGCTCGGAGTGCAGCCCTTTCGGAAAGGCACGCGTGAGCGCGGCCATCTTGTCCTTCACGGCTTGGGAGACTTCGACCGTGTTGCTGCCCGACTGCTTGCGCAGTTCGAGCGTCACGCCTTCTTGGCCGTTGACCACGACGCGCGTGCGCATTTCGGCGAAGCCGTCATCCACCTTGGCCACGTCTCGCAGCTTGACGGCCGAGCCATCACGCGCGGTGGCCACGATCGTATTGCGCACTTGCTCGGCGTCCTTGAACTCGCCGACCGTGCGCACGCTGACCTCGTGCTGACCTTCGTCGAAGTGGCCCGCGGGCACGTTCATGTTTTCGGCGCGCAGACGATTGACGATGTTGGCTGGGCTCTGGCCCAAGGCGTCGAGCCGCGCGCGATCCAAATCGACCTTGATTTCCCGGGTTGCGCCGCCATTCACGCTGACTTGCGCCACGCCCTCGACTTGTTCCAGCGCCGGGCGCAGCACGTCGTCGGCGTACTTGCGCGTGGCGGACAGCGAGGTTTCGCCGCGCAAGGTGTAGGTTAGAATCGGCGAGGCGGTCACGTCGAAGCGATTGACGATGGGCTCTTTGGTGTCGGCGGGGAATTTGTAGCGCGCTTGCGAAATGCGCTCACGCACCTCCGTAGCCGCTTCGGTGATGTCGACGCCGAGATTGAACATCACGATCATCGTCGATGAGCCTTCGCGCGAGAAGGTGCGCACGCGGTCGATGCCGTTCAGGCTGACCACCGCGTCTTCCAAAGGCTTGGTGACTAGATTCTCGACTTCCGAGGGGCTGGCGCCGGGGTAGGGCACGGTCACGGCCACCGCCGGGAAGCTCACGTCGGGGAACAAGTCCGTGCCGAGTCGAGTGAAGCCGACGGCGCCGAGCACGAGCATCGCCACCGTGACCATCACGGTGAAGACGGGCCGCCGAATGGCGATCGCCGAGATGTTCATTTTTCGGCTCCGTCGACCACCACGCGGTCGCCCGTCTTCGCTTCGGGCCGCGGCGAGAGCACCACGCGATCCGTTGCCTCGAGCCCTTGGCGGACCAACAGCGAGCCGTCCTTGCCGAGCGCGTAGGTCACGCGCTTGACGGTCAAAAACTCACCTTGAGCCACCAGCACTTCGTCTTGGCTTCCTGGGCGGAGCGCTTCATGCGGCAGGCGGAGCACGGGCAGCGGCGCGCCGCCTTGGATGCGCGCGCGCACGAACGCGCCGGAACGCAGGCTCGCGCCGTCCTTCTTGTTGTCGAACAAGGCTTCGAGCGGGACGCGACGCGTGCTCGGATCGACCGCGCCCAGGACGGTCGACACGACGCCGGTGGCGCTGCCGCGCTCGGTGCTGATTTCGACCGGTGCCCCGGCTCGGATCAAGTTCGCATCGCTCTCCGCCACGGAGCCTTTCAACTTCAGCGCGCTAAGATCCTGCAGTTCGAACAGCACCATGCTCGGGCTGACGACCGCGCCGACGCCGTCCGGCACGCGCGTGACGGTGCCGGAAAACGGCGCAATCAGCGTCTGATTTTGCAGATTCACCTGGCTGAGTGACAGCCCGGCCTTGGCCGCGTCGAGCTGCGCAACCGCAAGCGAGTGTTGCGAAGCGGTCTGCACGCCCATCGTCTCGGCCAGAGCTCCGCTCTGGACCATGGAGTTCGTGCGCCGGGCGTTGTCTTCGGCCAACGCGAGCTGCGCTTGGGCCGCACGGAGCTGCGCGTCAGCCGAGCGAACCTGGGCCGCTGCCTCACTGCCGTCGAGCGTGCCGAGCACGGTTCCTGTCTTGACCAGCTGACCGAGTTTGACCGAGACGCTTCGGATCCGACCGTTTACCTTGAAGCCGAGCGCCGCGCTTTGCGTTGCCATCAGCGAGCCTTCGAACTCGACCAGCGGCTGCCAGCTTTGGCTCTCACCGCGCACCGTGCGCACGTGCTCCGGTGCGGCCGCGTCTTGCACCGCCTTCTGCGCTGCCGCCGTGCGCTTCGTGCTCACCGCAGCTTGCGCCTGCTTGGCGGCGTGAATGCGCACGCCGGTCCAGCCGACGAAACCCACGACCAGTGCCCCCAGCACCAGAATCCCCGCCAGCGGCGCGCGCGGCGGCGCATTCAAAAGCGTGGCAGCCGTTCCCGTTTTTGCATTGGACATAGAAGTAAACCCCGATCTTTGCGGTTCTGACATGTGCTGCGTGGCCCCCTAAGTAGCGATCGTCTTCACGGTGGACGAAGGCGCGGCGCCCGTCTCGGCCTGCAGTTGCTGGAGCTCAGCGACCAGCGCGGGCGTTCCGGCGCCGGTGAACACCATCCAGCGCAACTGATGCAGGCGTTTGCGCAAGTCAGGCTTCTTGGTCTCGCGCACGAGCTGGCGTGCGAAGCGGTCGTAGCCCCCGGCGATGAATGCGGCCGCGGCTTCGACGTCGAGATCCTGACGGTACACGCCCGAGGCGATGCCTCGACGAAGCAGCGCCTCCGTATCGCGCTGCGCGTTCGAAGCAAAGTGCTCGATGAGATGCTGATAGTCCGCCGAGCGCCCGCCCTCGAGCGTGATGCGCATCAGCGCGCGGTTCTTCCAGATGAACTCGAACATCTCGACGTCGCGCGCCAGCGATTCCTCGAGTGATTGCTCGAGTGTCGGGCCGAGCGTCGGCAGGCAAACGGATTTGGCCGCATCCATGCGCGTTTGCAGATGCGAGATGACCTCCGACAGCAGCTCTTTGAAGGCGTCGCCCTTGCTGTCGAAGTGCAGGTAGAAAGCGCCCTTGGAGAGACCGGCTTGGGTCGTGATGTCCTCGACCTTGGCGCGATCCAAGCCTTTTTCTGAAAAGACGCGCTCGGCCGCCTCGAGCAGGCGGCTCTTGGCATGGGGATCGCTCGGTCTCGGCATAATGACCTCAAGGTCACTGACCTGTGAGTCAGTGACCGCGCGGTCAATATTGCGCGCACCGGCCGATCGTCAAGCACAAAACTGACACAATCAATAACGCGCTAACTAATTGAAATCACTGCGTCAGTGCTCGAGGCGTTGCAGCTCTGCTGGAAATCCGCCCAGATCCACCGGCTCGTAGCGAGTGACTTTCAGGCCCAGGCGGCGCCCAGTCGCGGCGGTCCGGTCAGGAAAGGGAGAGAGCCAAACCACACGGCCGCCGGGAGTCAGACAGGCGGCCGCGTTCGCCAAAAAGGCGTCCAGCAGCGGAGCGAGATCGCCGTCGCGGCTCACGCGCCGACCCATGGGCGGGTTGCTGATGATCAGCGACACGTGTCGCACGCGGTGACTGCGCGCGTCGGCTTGCACCAGCCGTAGCTCGAGTTTCGCGCGCTCGGCGTTCGCGCGCGCAGCGTCCAGCGCACGGGGCTCCCGATCACTGCCGTGAAGTTCCCGAAATGGGCCCAGCAAGCCGCGCTCGATCAGTTCCAGCCCGCTGCCCACGAACGGATCCCAAACGATGTCGTCCGCGCGGGCGCCGGCGACGCGTGCCAGCGCGGCAGCGAGTGTGGGATGTGACGCCGCGGGGACGTCTTCACTGCGATAACTGAAGCGCGGATCTTCGAAGCGGCGTGGACAGAGCGCGAGCGTCGCTCGGCGCGTGTCGATCACGACCTCCCACAGCGACTCGTGGGGATCATTGTGAAACCAGGAGACGCGTTCGCTGATGGCGGCCGCGAGTCGCCAGACCTTCTGTCGTTGATGTCCGCCCTCGCTGAACGCCAAGCGGAAGCGCGCGCGCCCGCGGGTCCAAGCGTGGATCGCGCGCGCGGCATCCGGCTGTTCGAGCGCGGCCACCACGCGCGTGCCGAGGTCGCCATTGGCTGCGCCCGGAAGCGGGATTTCCAGGCCGAAGCCCAGCGCAACGCGCAGCCCCAAGAGTTCTCGCAACGTCCCGCGATGGCTGAGTCGAACCCGGTCGTCGGCGACCACCGCTGCGGTGGCCCAGCTCGCGTGCGAACGCGCTTCTTCCGAAAGCACCCAGGCCAAGCCCGAACGACAGTGCGCGATCACCGATTGCGACTCGCCCAGCGGCTGGTCGAGCGCGATCGACGAGGATAGGCTACGCCCGAGATCGCGTTCGAGCATCAGCCGAGCGCGCTCGATGATTCGAGACAGTTCGGGATCCGAAGCCTGCTCGCTGCGCAGCAAGGTCAGCGCGGCGCCGCTCCCGCTCTTGCCCAGCGCTTCGGCCAAGCTGCGGCGCTCCAGAACGCTTGCGGCGGGCCAGCGCTGGAGCAAGCGCTCCGCTGCATCGGGCAGCGCGAGCTTGCCGAGTGCACTGCTCGCCACACGCCTCACTCGCTCGTCTTCGTCCGCGAGACCTGCCAGCAACGCCTGGCGAAACTCGGGGGCGCTGCTGCCTGGCGCGACCCGCCCCAGAACCGCGTACAATCGCGCGCGCTCACGGCTGTCAGCCTTCGAAAGTCGAGCGAGGGCCACGCGCGCCGCCGCCTCGCCCGCGCGTCCGAGCACCCGCTCGATACGACGGGCGTCGTCGCGCTCGGCGCTGGCCAGGGCCGAGAACAGCTTGGCCAGATGCTTGGCGCCGGGGGTAAACCCGGGATCGGCGAGCCAGTCGCTGATTTCGGCAGGAAGAGCGCTTGCGGTCGGCACTGCAGCTGACTTAGCACTCCGTGCGACCGCCCATGAGAGATTTCGCGCCCCTACCTGCTTGGCAAGTTCTCAGCGATACGGCGCTCGTCTCGCATCGCTGGCTCGAGGTGCGCGAGCAACGCGTGCGTTTGGCCAACGGCCACGAGATCGACCGCTTTCACCTGATCCGCGGCCCCCACTGGGCCAGTGTGCTGTGTCTGACCCAAGAGCGGGAAGTGGTGATGGTTCGGCAATACCGCCATGGCTTCGGCGCGCCGAGCCTCGAGTTGCCGGCGGGCGTCGTCGAGACCGATGAAGCGCCCATCGAGGGGGCGCGTCGCGAGCTGCGTGAGGAAACCGGCTTCGACGTGGACAGCATCGAGCCGCTGATTTCGGTCGCGCCCGAACCGGCGCGGCACTCCACGCGCGCGCACTTCTTCTTTGCGCGCGCCGCGTCGCGCGTCGCGGAGCTGTCGCTCGACAAGAGTGAAGAGCTGGAGGTCCTGCTCGTGCCGGTCGCGGAGTTGCTGGAGCTGATCGACCGCGGCGAGATCGTGCACGCCGCGCACGTCGGCGCCATCCTGCTAGCCTGGCGTCGCGGACTGCTCGGTCAAGCTGTCTAGGACTGCTTTCAGCTCGCCGGGCAACGGCGCTTCGCACGTGATGTGACTGCTGGCGCTCACCAGCGTGACGGCCGAGCAATGCAAGAAGCTGCGGTCTAGCCCATGACGGTGCTCGAAGAAGGTGTTCGAAGCGGTGTCACCAGAGCGCGCATCGCCGAGCAGCGGGTGGCCGACTCCGAGCAAGAGCTGTCGCAGCTGCGCCGGGCTCGCCTGTTCGGGCCAAATGGTCAGCAAACTGTGCCCGCCCCGGACGTTCTCACGCAGGTAGCGCGCACTCGCCGAAATCACCCGACCGCCGTCGCGTACCGGACGACGAATGCGCCCGCGTTTGTGCGTCACACCGCGAGCCAGCGCCACGAAGCTCTGAGTGCCCTCGCGAAACGCCTGCTCCAGCTTCGGCAACGCCGCTTCGCTGCGGGCGAACAGGCAAACCCCGCTGCTGTCTAGATCGAGCCGTTGTCCCGGGAGAGGGAGCGCGCTTTCAGCGCCAGGCAACCTTCGCACGCGGTCGAGCAGGCTGGTTTCGAAACCGGCTTCGGGTAGCACGGGCTCGTAGCCGGACTTCAGAACCGAAAGCCATTGTTCGTGCTCGTACAGCACCTTCGGCGCGCGAGGCAGGCCGCGACGCAAGACGACCAAGCTCTCCACCGCCGCGCTGTGCGGGATCATGTCGAACGGCCAGAGCTGCTCGGCGACGTAGCCGAGCTCGCCCAGGTGCGCCAAATCACGGGCCAACGTCGCCGGATCACATGACATGTACGCGAGCGCGCTCGGTTGGAGCGAGCTGACGCGCCGTCGCACCTCGGCAGAAAGGCCTCGTCGGGGCGGATTGACGAGCAGGGCGTCGAAGTGCTCGCTCTTCGGATCGAAGCCGCGCAGCGCTCGCTCGGCCTGGCCGTTGACGGTTCGCAGCGACAGCTTTTGTTCGCGCGCCGCGCGTTCGACGTGTGCCAGCGCGGGACCGAAGGCTTCCACCGCAGTCACGTCGAAACCGGCGGCCGCGAGTCGCAGCGCGAGCGCGCCAGAACCCGCGTACAATTCGAGGACGCGCTTGGCTCCGAGCTCTTTCAGCGCCTGTTCGATTCGGGCGTGGGCTGCATTGGCTTGCCCGAGGTGCGCCTGGGTGAACGCGCCGTGTGCGGCGAGGTGATACGGCCCATTTTCTTGCAAATGGTGCGGGGTCACCTCGTCCCCGGAAAGCAGCACGTGGCCGGTGCCGAGCACCGTGGCGGCGCCGGCTTCACGGAAGCTGGCCGCGACCGAAAGCACTTCACTCGAGGCGGCGCGCAGCGCTCGCGCTAGGCGTTCGAGATCCGCGATCGGAGTTCCTTGGCGGGCGATCAGCGTTGCCAGCACCCCGTCATCCACCAGCCGCACGTCCAGGCCGTCGAGCGCGGGCGTCGCGTGGGACAGGACCTGTCTCGCCGCTGCGACGACCCGCATCAACATCGGAGACAGCACGCGGCACTCCGGGATGTCGACCACGGTGTGCGAGTCGCGTTCGAACAGGCCGAGCTCGCCGTCTTTGCCGAAGACGAGCTTGGCGCGTGCGCGATAGGCCTGGGTCGGCTGAGCGCCCGCGACGGCCGCGATCTTCAACGGTGCGAGCTGCGGGTAACGCGCGACTCCCCGCGTTACGAACGTGTGCTTGCGCGTAAGCTGTTCCGCATAAGGGACGCCCAGAAATGCACAACCCCCGCATTTGCTCCCGTGCGGGCAGTCCAAAGTGTCGCTCTCGGTCATCGCGTTCGTCGTGGAGGATTGTCGCTGGGAGGGTACCGCGCTAGCCCTGGCCCGTGCGCACGATTCTTCTGTTACTCGGTAGCAACTTGTTCATGACGGCCGCGTGGTACGGCCACCTCAAGTATCGCAACGTCGCCCTGTGGAAGGTGGTGCTGATCAGCTGGGGCATTGCTTTCTTCGAGTATTGCCTACAGGTGCCCGCGAACCGTTGGGGCTACGGGCAATTCAGCGCCTTCCAGCTGAAGATCATCCAAGAAGTGATAACGCTGGTCGTTTTCATGGGCTTTGCCATTTTGTGGCTGGGCGAACGCGTGCGCTGGAATTACGGCGTCGCGCTGCTCTTGATTCTGGCGGCAGTGTACTTCGCGTTTCTGCCCGGTAGCGCGCCAGGTTAGACTCGCAATTCGTAAAAGTGAGCGACCAGCCCAGCAAACCGCCGGCGATCTTGCGCAGCCCGTTTCCGTTCGCAGCGGGAGTGAGCCGCTTCGAGATCAAGAACCTGAAGCAGCCCTGGTATTCGGACGTCTATCACTACCTGCTCGCCGTCAGCTGGCTGCGCTTGTTGGCTGTGTTCTTCCTGTTTTACGTCGGGACGAACGCGCTGTTCGGGTTTCTTTTTTGGTTGGGTGGAAACGACATTTCCAACGCCCGACCGGGGTCCTACGCCGACGATTTTTGGTTCAGCGTGCAAACCTACTCCACCATCGGCTACGGCTCGATGGCGCCGACCACGACGTACGCGCACGTGCTGGTCACGCTCGAAGCGTTTGCCGGCATGATGGCGCTGGCACTCAGCACAGGCATCGTGTTTGCCAAATTTTCGCGACCGACAGCGCGGATCGCGTTCAGCCGCAACATCGTGGCGCACATGCGCAATGGTCGCCCCGCGCTGGAGTTTCGCTTGGCCAACCAGCGTCGCGGCTCGCTCAGCGACGCAACCATGAAATTCAGCGTGCTGCGCGACGAGATGACCGCCGAAGGGCAGCCCATGCGTCGCGGCTATCCGCTCGAGCTCGAGCGCGCGAACATGCCCGTGCTCAGTCTGGCGTGGAACTGCATTCACGTGCTGGACGAGCGCAGCCCGCTGCGCGGCTTGTGCCCAGGCGATCCGATGGACGGTGTGACCGGTTTCATCGCCATCCTGACCGCTCACGATGACACCATGGGTGACACGGTTTACGCGCGGCAATTTTGGACGCGCGAAGACGTGCGCCACAACATGCGCTTCGTGGACATGATCGACACCAAGTCGGTTCCCGGTGTGATCAGCATCGACCACGCGCGCTTGAACGACCTGGGGCCGGTTCCCGCCTCGGCATCGCTGATGCCGAGGCCCGTGGCGTCGGACGCCGATTCGGAAACGTCCGGCTCCTAGCCGTAAACGCGCGGCACGAACATCTCCGCTGCGAGTGCGTGGCGCTCGTAGTTCGGGCTGAATCGCCGCTCCGGCAACTCGACCGTCTCCTGCGGCACCTCCTTGTACGGGATTTGCTGAAGCAGGTGCGCCATGCAATTGAGGCGAGCGCGGCGCTTGTCGTTGCCCTCGACGATGTACCAGCGCGCTTCCGGCCGATTCGTGCGCGCCAGCATCTCTTCCTTGGCAGCGGTGTAGTCTTCCCAGCGCACACGCGATTGCAGGTCCATGGGGCTGAGCTTCCATTGCTTCATCGGGTCGTGGATGCGCGTCAGGAAGCGCAGTTGCTGTTCTTGGTCCGAGATCGAGAACCAATACTTGAGCAGCGTGATCCCCGAGCTGACTAGCGACCGCTCGAAATCCGGCACGTCTTTGAAGAATTGCTCGACTTGCGCGGGCGAAGCAAAACCCATCACGCGCTCGACGCCTGCCCGGTTGTACCAAGAGCGATCGAACAGCACGATCTCGCCGCCCGCCGGCAAATGCGGCACGTAGCGCTGAAAGTACCACTGCGTGCGCTCGCGCTCGGTCGGCGCGGGCAGCGCGACCACGCGGCACACGCGCGGATTGAGCCTTTGGGTGATGCGTTTGATCGCGCCGCCCTTGCCCGCGGAGTCGCGCCCCTCGAACAGCACGACCACTTTCGCGCCCGTGTGCGCGACCCAGGTTTGGAGCTTGATCAATTCACGCTGCAAATCGAGCAGGTGGCGAAAATACTGACCGCGTTCGATGGTTGGCGCGTGGTCCTTGTCCGCGATCTTGCCGATCGCCTCGGACAGGGTCGCGTCGCCCAGCTCGAGCTCGTAGTCTTCGTCGAAGCTGTCTTCCAGCTCCGCTCGTAGCCAGTCGTTGCCGGCCTGTTCCATTCTGTCCGTCATCAGGGCTCTCCAGCTAGCATTTCGTCGGCCGAAAGGCGCCGCAGTGGCGGGGCGCTCGGCTGGGCGATGGTCGATTCGGCGTTGCGCTCGGTCAAGCAACATGCACGTGGCGAAGCGGAAGCACGAAACCGGTGGCTTGGCGGTGCCGATGTTGAGTGCTAGCGCGATGAGCATGAAACTGTTTCGCTTCGGTCCCGAGGGCGCAGAAAGGCCTGGTTTGGTCGTCGACAGCAAGGGCCGCGTGGATGTCTCGGCGTTCGGCGAAGACTACGGCGAGGCTTTTTTTGGCTCGGACGGACCGGCGCGGCTGGCGCGGTTTTACGCCGAGCAGCCGGGGCGATGCCCACACGTCCCGGCGGACGTGCGGATTGCGCCGGCGCTGGCGCGCCCGAGCAAAATCGTGTGCGTCGGCTTGAATTACCGCGACCACGCGCTCGAAACCGGCGCTCCAATCCCCAGCGAGCCGGTGTTGTTCATGAAAGCGAGCTCCGCGATCTGCGGCCCCTACGATGATTTGCGCTTGCCGCGCGGTGCGCTCAAGACTGATTGGGAGGTCGAACTCGGCGTGGTGATCGGCAAGCCCGCTCGCTACGTCGAGCAGTCGGCCGCGCTCGACCACGTGGCAGGCTATGTCCTACTGAATGATTACTCCGAGCGCGCCTTCCAGAAGGAGCGCGGCGGCCAATTCACCAAAGGCAAAAGCGCCGACACCTTCGCGCCGATCGGTCCATTCGTGGTGACGCCCGACGCCATCGACGCCTCCGACGTACGTCTGTGGTTGAACGTCAACGGCGAGCCGTGCCAAGACAGCCGCACGAGCAGCATGTTGTTCTCGGTGCCCGAGCTGATCGCGTACATCAGTGGGTTCATGACCCTGTTGCCGGGCGACGTGCTGAGTACCGGCACGCCGGCTGGGGTCGGTGCCGGGCGAAAGCCACCACGTTTCCTGCGCCCAGGCGACATCGTCGAGTTCGGCATCGACGGACTCGGTGAGGCGCGCCAGCTCGTGGTCGACGCGCTTCGTGATAGCCGAAGCGGTGCGCCCGGCTGAGCGTGCTAAAGAGCCTCGCCCATGAAATTCGTGCACGCTGCGGATCTGCACTTGGACAGCCCTCTCGCCGGCCTGTCCAAGTACGAGGGCGCGCCGGTCGAGCAGATCCGTGGCGCCACCCGGCGTGCGCTGGAGAACCTGGTCAAGCTGTGTCTGTCCGAGCAAGTGCAGCTGCTCTTGATCGCCGGTGACCTGTACGACGGTGATTGGCGCGACTATTCGACGGGCTTATTTTTCGCCAAGCAGATGGCCGCGCTGCGCGCGGGAAACGTGCGCGTGGTTTGGATCCGCGGCAACCACGACGCGGCCAGCAAGCTCACCGCGCATTTGAACTTGCCGGAAAACGTGTCTGAGCTGTCGCACAAAAAGCCGGACACCTGCCTGCTCGAAGACCTGGGCGTGGCCGTGCATGGGCAGGGCTTCGACACTCGCGAAGTGACGACCGATCTCAGCTTGCGCTATCCGGAGCCGAAACGGGGGCTGTTCAACATCGGTCTCTTGCATACGGCGCTGGAGGGCAGGGCGGGCCACGCGCCGTACGCGCCGTGCCGGCTCGGCGCCCTGATCGACCGCGGCTACGATTATTTCGCGCTCGGCCACGTGCACACGCGCGAGGTGTTGAGCGAAAGCCCGTGGATCGTGTTTCCGGGGAATTTGCAAGGCCGCCACGCCCGCGAAACCGGGCCGAAGGGCGCTAGCTTGATCACCCTCGAGGGTGAACGAGTGCGCTCGGTCGAGCACCGCGCGCTGGATGCCGTGCGCTGGCACGTGGCCGAAGCCGAGGTCAGCGGCGAGCGCTCGCTCGACGGCGTGCTCGAACGAGTGCGTGAAGCGCTGAGCAGCGCGGCCTTGGCCAGTGACGGGCGACTGTGCGCGGTTCGCGTTCGCATTCACGGTGCCAGCGCGGCTCACGAGCAGCTAGCGGCTCGGTCCGAGCGCTTGGTCGAAGAAGTCCGCGCATTGACACTGGATTTGCCCGGGGAAGCTTGGCTCGAAAAGGTCGAAATCGCGACGCGTCCCAGCGCCGAGCGCGCCGAGTTGCGCGAGCGCGAGGACGCGATCGGCGAGCTCGTGCGCGGTCTCGGCAATCTGAGCCGTGACGAGGCAGCACTCGCTGAACTGGCTACGGAGCTGCTGGAGCTGAAGCGCAAGCTGCCGCCGGAGCTCCGTGAAGGGCCGGACGCAATCGATCTGGAGAGCCCGGAGGCGATCCGCCGCTTGCTCGCGGAGGTGGAGCAAACCCTGCTGCCCGCGGTGCGTGGCTCGGAGGACGCCGCGCCTTGAGGTTTCAACGCTTGGATTTTGGGGCGTTTGGGCCGTTCACCGGCCTGCGTCTGGATCTCTCGGGCGGCGCGCCCGGCGGTTTTCACATCGTCTTCGGCCCGAACGAGGCCGGCAAGAGCAGCGCGCTGCGCGGGGTGCATGACCTGCTGTTCGGCTTCCCCGAGCGCACGCCGGACGCCCATGCGCATCCGACGTCGGATTTGCGAATAGCGGCCGCCCTGAGCTCGGAAGCCGGCGAGGTGATCGAAGTCCAGCGACTCAAGCGTCGCAAGGATGCGCTGCGCGATGCGGCCGATGTGCCGATCGACGAAAGCGTGATGCGAACGCTCTTGGGTGGGGTCGACGCCCAGCTCTTCGAGCGGCTGTTCGGGCTCGATCACGAGCGCCTGCGGCGCGCCGGCGAGGCCCTGCTCGAAGACCGAGGCGACGTGGGTGAGAGCTTGTTCGATGCCGGCTCGGGCGGACGCGGGATCCGCAGTGTGCTTTCGGCCATCGAACAAAGTGCGGACGAAATCTTCAAGCCGCGATCCAGCAAGGCCAGCTTGAACGTGCTGATCGAGGCCTACAAGGAGGCCCGCTCGGCGACCCGCGACGCGCTGGTTTCACCGGAAAAGTGGCTGGCTCAGAAGGAGCAGCTCGACGCGGCGCGAAGCCGCCTCGAAGAACTCGGCGAGCGCCGCAAGAAGCTTCGTGAGGAGTCGAACGCTCAGAGCCGCCTGGACGCCGTGCTCGGTCCGATCGCCCAGCGCAACGCGTTGCGCGACAAGCTGGACGCGCTCGGCACGCTGCCGCGCCTGGACGAAGATGCCGGCGAGCGCCGCGTGCGAGCGCAGCGCACGCTCGACGAAGCGCAGCACGAACGCGCTCGCCTAGAGCGCGAAATCGCCAAAAAGCGAGAGCGCTTGGCAGAGCTCGTGGTCCCGGAAAATCTATTGGGCGTGAGCGGCGACGCGATCGAGAAGCTACGCGACCGGGTGGGGAAATTTCGTGCCGCGGAGGAGGACCTGCCGCGGCGACGTGAAGACGCGCGCCGCCATGAGGTCGAGCTCCAGCGCTTGGTCAGCCTGCTCTACCCCGGGCAGTCGCTCGACGCTTTGGAGGCGTTGCGCCCGAGCCAAACCGAACTTTCGCGGGTCCGCAAGCTGCCGCAGCGTCAAGCTGCGCTGGTCGAGCGCGTCGCCAATGCGCTCAAAACCGTGCGCGGCTTGGGCGTGCAGCAGGCCCAGGTTGCAGCAAGCTTGGCGGAGCTGCCGGCGCCGCGCGAACTCGGAGTGCAACGGCGCGTGCTGGCGTCCGCACGCGCCAACGGGGAGGTGGAGCGTCGCGCGCGCGCGGCACAGGCGCTCGCCGAAAAGCTCGAGCTCGAGGCAAACTCCAAGCTCTCGGCGCTCGGTTTCTGGCGGGGCAGCTTGGATGATTTAGCAGGCTTGCCAGTGCCTTCCGAAGAGACCATCGATCGCTTCCAACGCGAGTTCGCCGCGCGAACCTCACGATCGGCCGAGCTGACACGCGACCACCGGGCATTGTCAGAGCGACTCGCGCACACCGCGCAGAAGATCAAGGCCATCGAAGCCTCGGGCAGTGTGCCGAGCGAGGCCGCGCTCGACGCCGCACGCGCGCACCGCGACGACGGGCTGCGACGCGTGCTCGCGGCTTGGGCACGCGCCGACGCCGTGAGCGTGATCGACCGCGAGTACAACGCGGAGCTCACGCTCTCCGAAGGGTTCGCGCGCGCCGTGCACGCGGCGGACGAACACGCCGATCGTCTGCGACGCGAGGCCGAGCGCGTGTCGATCTTGGCTGCATTGACGGCGGAGCGCGAACAGCTCGCGAACGAACTCGCCGCGCTGGACGTGCAAAGGCAGCAGTTCGAAACGGAGCAGGCAGCGCTCGAGCAGGCTTGGCAAACCGCCTTCCGCGCGGCGGACATCGAGCCCGCGACACCGCCCGAAATGCGGGCCTGGCTCGCGCGTCAACGCGCCGTCGTGGAGCTCGCGACGCGCTTGCGCGACGCGCGTCTCGAGGCCGCCAGTGCCAGCCGCGAGTGCGACGCGCTCAGACTCGAATTGAGCAATGTGCTCGGTCTGCCAGCGGCGGCCGACGAATCGCTGGCAGCCATGCTTGCGGCTTGTGAAGAGGCCGTGGAGGTTGGCGCGCGAGCCGCAGATCGGCGCTCCGAACTGCTCGAAGCGCTGCGAGACATCGACCGGCAACGAGTCGAGCGCGAGCAGGAACTGGCGAGCGCGCGCGAGGACTTGGAGAGCTGGCAGATCGAGTGGCAGGCCGCCACGGCAAAGCTGGGCTTCCCCGCGGATCTCTCCCCAGACGAGGTCGTCACCCGCTTGGATTCGCTGTCCGGGTTGTTCGACGGCTTGGTGCAACTGTCGGAGCAGCGGCGGCGCGCCGCGCGCATCGAAGAAGATCGCAGCAAGTTTCAAGAGCACGTCTCGGATTGGATCCAGACGTACGCTTTGGATCTCGCTTCACGCGCACCGGACGTCGCTGCCGAGGAGCTGGTGCGGCGCTTCCAAACCGCCGAGCACCAACGCGCGGAACATGCACAGATCGAGGCTGATTTGGCCGAGTTGACGCGCCTGGCCTCGGCGCTCGAAATGCGCACCGAGCAAGCCCAGAGCGAACTCGAGGGACTGCGCGCAGCGGCAGACGCGCCGGATCTCGTGTCATTGGCAGGCATCGAGGGGCGCGTCGCGGAAGCACGGGCCTTGCAACGGCAACTCGACGCCGTCGAAGGCTCTCTGCTGAAGGACGAGGGGGTGCCCCTGGAAGCGCTGCTGGCGGCTGCGCGCGGGGTGGAGCGCGCCGCACTGCAGGTTCGCCTGCGTGAACTGGAAGAAGAGCTCGAGCGGCTCGACGAGGAGCATCAGAACTTGAGCGCTCGGGTTCGCGACTTGGAGCACGGCTTACAGCGTTACGCCGAGACCGACGCCGCCGACTATGCTCAAGGCTCGAGCGTGCAAGCCGCCGAAATCCGCGATCTTGCGCTGCGCTATGCCCGGCTCAAGCTGTCGGCTGTGGTGCTCGACCGTGAGGTCGAGCGCTACCGGGAACGACATCAGGGACCGGTGTTGAAGCGCGCTTCCGCGCTCTTTCCGCGGCTCACTCTCGGCAGCTTTGCGGGGCTGCGCGTGGGCGTCGAGGAGCGTCAGATTGTCGCGCTGCGTGAAGACGGCAAAGAGCTGCCGGTCGACGGCATGAGCGAGGGCACGCGCTACCAGCTTTACCTGGCGCTGCGCATCGCCAGCCTGGAGCGCTATTTGGAGCGGAATCCGCCGCTCCCGCTCGTGCTCGACGACATCTTGATTCATTTCGACGACGAGCGCGCGGCCGCGGCTTTGGGGGTATTGGGTGAGCTTGCCGAACGCGTGCAGGTCCTCTTCTTCACGCACCACGCGCGCGACGTAGCGCTGGCGTCGAGGGTGATTGAAAGTGGGCGGTTGTTTCGCCACGAGCTGTCCGGTTCACTCCTGAAGTAGTGCTCGGAGGTGCCGAGGGCCGGGAGCCTGGCGCCTGGGTTCGAGCGCGCGCGGGGTGTGACCCCGCCCGACATTGCGAGCGGCCAGAGATTTACCCGGAAAACCTGGCACGAACTTGCGGCGCGCGGGCCGGAAAGGATACGCTTAGGCTAATTTCCTTGGTGCAGGCTTACGTGTCGATGGCGATGACTTCCCCGGTGTTCGGCTGATGAGCGCAACTTGGGGCCCTGGCACGACCATTCTCGGGCGCTACCGCCTCGACTCGATCCTCGGCCGGGGCGGTATGGGTTCGGTCTGGCGCGCGGAGCACGTGCAGTTGCGGTCGCCGGTGGCGATCAAATTGCTCGACCAAACCATCTCCGACAATCCGCAAGTGCTCGCGCGATTCATGCGCGAGGCGCAGGCGGCGGCGCTGCTGCGCAGCCCGCACGTGGTGCAGATCTTCGACGTGGGCGTGGAGGATGGGACCGCGTTCATTGCCATGGAGCTCTTGCGGGGTGAGTCATTGGCAGAGCGCATCGCTCGTCTGAAGCAGCTGCCTGCCGAAGAGGTGATTCTCTTCTTGAGCCAGGTGCTGCGCGCGATCTCCAAAGCGCACGACGCAGGCATCGTTCATCGCGATCTCAAGCCGGCCAACATCTTCATTTGCGCCGAAGAACCGGAGTTCGCAAAAGTGTTGGATTTCGGCGTGGCGAAGGTGACGACGGGGGAGCTTGCGGCCACGCGCAGCGGACGCACGCAGCCGGGCGTGATGATTGGCACTCCGTATTACATGAGTCCGGAGCAAATGAAGGCGAGGGACGTCGATGCGCGCGCCGATCTCTGGAGCATCGCCGTCATTGCTTACGAATGCCTGGTTGGCGCGCGGCCCTTCACGGGGGAGGAACTCGGTGAGCTCGTGCTGGCGATTTGCACCGGGCCAGTGCCGGTGCCGTCACAGCACGCCGCTGTGCCAGCGGGTTTCGACGCCTGGTTCGTCAAGGCCACGCAGCGCGATCGCGAGCGACGCTTCAGCTCGGCTCGCGAGATGGCAGACGAGCTGATCCAGCTCAGCTCCTTACCCGGGCCATTGCGGCCGCAGTTCGCCACCGTGCGAAATCTGGCTGCGATCGCCAGCATGATCCCGCGTGCGAAGGCGCCGCCGTCCCACGCGCCCGCGGAAGACAATCTGGATCTCACCACCGGCCAGCGCTCGGCGACCTCCAAATCGCTCGTGCATTCACCTGCGCCGCTCAGTGCCGCGGTGTACGCGCTGATCGGCGCGGCCGCGGTGATCGTGGTCGGTGTCGGCGCATTCCTGGCCTTCGGCGGAGCCACTGCGTTCAAGCGCGAGGTCGACCCGCGCGCGGCAGCGGCCACCTTGGCGACCGCGACGCCGACGATGGCCGCGGCCAGTCAGAGTCCCATCGCAGTGGCCGCTCCGGTAGCTCCGGGACTCTCTGCTTCGGCCAGCGGCGCGCCGTCAGCCAGCGTTCTGTCGGCGCCTTCCGTAGCGACCGATGAGCCAAAAAAGGCTGCCCAACCGCTGTCCGTGCCGGTGAAGCCCAAAGTGCGCCCGCCGATCACGAACGACACTTCCGAGTTCGGCCTCAGGCGTTGACGATCTCGATCTCGCCCGCCATGATCACGGCCAGCAGGACGTCGCGGTCGGCGCTCATCTGCAGCGCGTGCTGAGTGCCTTCACTCATGTCGTGGACGTCGCCCGGCCCGTACCAGCGCTGCTCGTCGTCGAAGTAGCCGCCGTCGAGGACCAGCACGAGCTCTCGGCCCAAATGTCGATGCGGCGGATGCGGCATGCCCTTCTTGAAGCGCACGAAGCCGGTGTCGAACCCGGCCACCGCGGGACCGCCTTGAAAGTGAAACAGCGTGATCCAGGGCAGCGGTCCCGGCTGCCATTCAGCCTCGTTTGCAGCGCGCGCGAACAACGCGCGTAGCGCCTCCGCGCTCAAATCGAAGAAACGGGTCAGCTTGTCGAACAAGGGGGCGAAGCGCTCCTCGCTCTGGCTGACGGCGGCCAAGAGCCGCGCACGGCCCTGCGCGAGGTCCGTTGGGTCCGGCTCGGCCAGCGCGGAAAGTCGCGCGAACGACTCGGCCAACTGCTGGCGCTCGGCCTCGCTGCTCGCGTGCTCGGCAGCAAATTCGGGTAGCTCGGCGGTGGGGGTAAACGGCTTCATCGGCGCTCCCTCGGCTGATCGGCGAGCGCCTGTCGCAGGGCACCCAGCGCGGCGGCGACTCGCGATTTGACGGTGCCGATCGGGATGCTCAGCCGCGCGGCGATCTCGCTCGAGCTCAGCCCCTCGAAGTAGCCGAGGAAGAGCACCTGGCGTTGATCCTCGTTGAGCATCGCGAGCAATTGCCGAAGGCGTGCCAAATCCGGCGCCTCGGCGTCGAGCGCACGGGGATCGGCCAGGGCGGCCAACCAGTCCGCATCACCGGTGGGCACCGTGCGGGCGACGCCGGCTGATTTGCGAAAGTCGATCGCGCGGCTGCGGGTGCGCAAGAGCAGCCAGGCTTTGACGCTGCCGCGAGTCGAGTCGTAGTCCGCTGCGCGCCGCCAGGCTTCTACGAACACGTCGTGCACGATGTCCTCTGCCTCGGATTTGCCGACCACGATGCGCCGCGTGAGAGCGAGCATGAGCGGCGCGTGTCGATCGTAGAGGGCAGCGAGCGCGCGCGTGTCCCCGTTCGCGATGGCGCGAACCAGAGCTTCGTCGCTTTCGGGCGCACGTGCGCCGCTGTCGCTGTCACCGTTCACGAGCGCGGAACGGTACCAGTGCGCCTCCTCCCGATCCAGCCGGGCCCGCGGCGCCCGTTCTTCGCCCCTGCACAGGGAAACTCGCCGATCGCTGAAACTTGCTACACCCTTGTACGTACGCGCGAGGTTCGGCTTTGGATCATTGTGCAGGTGGACTTTCGCACGGCCCAGCCGCGCGGGGCTTGACAGCCGCCGGCGTACAGCGAAAAAGGTCCCTGGTTTGGCGGACTTGCCTGAAGAAATCACGCTCGAGCTCGGCCTGGACGAGCCCCAAGACGAGGCGCACCTACGTCGTCTCGTACAAGCCAAGCTGGGGATCTCGGCCGAGCAACTCCCCGGCGTGACAGTCGAGAAACGTTCGCTCGACGCGCGGCGCGGCCGGGTGCGCTTCCATTTGTTGGTCGCGCTGGCAAACCCCGACAGCCGTCCGGCGCTCGGCGGCGCGCCGCTGCGCGAAGTGCGCCGGCAACCGACGGTGATCGTCGTCGGCGACGGCCCCACCGGTCTTTTTTGCGCTTACCAGCTGGCGCGCAGCGGCATCTTCGCGCACGTGCTCGATCGCGGCAAACCGGTGCAGCCGCGCCGCCACGATTTGAAGGCGCTGAATGCACGCGGGCTCGTCGATGCGGACAGCAACTACTGCTTTGGCGAGGGAGGTGCCGGCACCTATAGCGACGGCAAGCTGTACACGCGCTCGCACAAGCGCGGCAACGTGCGCGACGTGATCGAACTGCTCGCGGTGCACGGCGCCCCCGAAGCGATCTTGAGCGACGCGCGGCCGCACATCGGCAGCAATCGCTTGCCCAAAGTGGTGACCGCGCTGCGCGAGCGACTGGAAGCCGTGGGCCAGCGCTTCGAGTTCGGTGCGCGCGTCGTGGGGCTCGTCACCGAGCAAACAGGCGGGAAAAAGCGCGTGATCGGCGTGCGGCTCGCCGACGGTCGGGAGCTCGGCGCTGCGGCCGTGGTGCTCGCGACCGGACACTCCGCGCGGGATGTGTTCGAGTGGCTGGCCGAGGCAGGCGTCACGTTGGAGGCCAAGCCGTTCGCGCTCGGCGTGCGCATCGAGCACCCGCAGCCGTTGATCAACCGCTTGCAATACGGTCGTGCCGCGGAGCACCCCAGTTTGCCGAACGCCGCGTATCGCATTGCCGAAACGATCGAGGGGCGCGGGGTGTTCTCGTTCTGCATGTGCCCGGGGGGCTGGGTCGTGCCCGCGTCGACCGCGACCGCCGAGCTGGTGGTCAACGGCATGAGCCTTTCGCGCCGCGATTCGCCGTACGCAAATTCGGGGTTGGTCGTCGGCATCGAGCCGACGGATTGGGTCAAAGCGGGCTTCTCTGGGCCGTTGGCTGGGGTTCAACTGCAGCGGCATTTGGAGCGCGCGGCATTCACCGCGGGCGGCGGCGCGCTGGTGGCACCCGCCACGCGCGCGACGGATTTTCTGGCACGCCGCGCCTCGTCCACGCTGCCCGAATCGAGCTACATCCCGGGGCTGCTCGCGAGCGACATCGGTCAGGTGTTGGACAGCGTGGGCGTGGATCTCGCGCGTCGGTTGCGCGCGGCACTGTCACGCTTTGCGCGCTCGATGCCTGGCTACGTCAGCGATGAAGCCGTGCTGATCGGCGTCGAATCGCGCACCAGCTCACCGGTGCGTGTGCCACGCGACGCGGAGAGTCTGGCTTCGCCGGAAATCGACGGACTCTATCCGGCGGGCGAGGGCGGTGGCTACGCGGGCGGCATCGTCAGCGCCGCGCTCGACGGCATGCGCATCGCAGACGCGCTGGCGAAGAAGTTCGCCTAGAATTCAGCGTCGCTTCGAAGTGCGAATCGGCTCGATACCGGCCGCGAACGCCAGCGCGGGCAGCGACGAAGGTCGCGGAGCTCGCACCGTGTCCGGAACACCATCCCGCGCGGGAGGCAGAATCGAATGAAAGCGCGGAGGACAAACATCGGTGTCCGTGAGCGCGTGGGTGGTCGGCTCGCTGTCCTCGTCGCCGGGAGGCGCTGGAAACGAACTCAGTCGTGAGAGACTGCGATCGAGGCTGTCGAGCGCTTCGCTCTCCGACGTCCCTGCGGCTTCGACCGAGCCGGAGAAGGCGCGGTACACGCCGGAGCCTTCGCGCTCCGTCGCCGGAGCGTCTTCATCTTGATACACGCAAGCGAGGGGACCGCTTTGTAGGCGAATTAGCTTCACGTGAGGAAAGAACGGTTGTCATGCCACGATGATTAAGCCAATCACTGCGTCGAAAATGCGCTTTCATAAGGTTTGTTCGCGTCAGTCGCTTGACGCTGAACGCACTGCGCGTGGCGCTGATTGGCAATGAGCGCGTTTTTCGCGGTCAAACCGAGCGCAGCGTGAGCTCGGCGATTTCAGAGGGCGCACCGAGCCGCATCGGTGGACCCCAATAACCAGTGCCGCGGCTGACGTAAACGAGCGACTTATCGAAGCGCGCGAGCCCAGCGACGACCGGCTGCTGCAGGCGCACCAGATACGTCCACGGCCACAGCTGGCCGCCGTGCGTGTGCCCGGAGAGTTGCAGGCCGACGCCGTGCTCTTTGGCCTCGAAAATGGTGCGCGGCTGGTGCGCGAGCAGCACGAGTTCACGGCTGAGATCGCGGCCATTCAGCGCCTTGGGTAGGTCCTGTCCGTGGCCGTCGCCGAAGCCTTTGGCCGAGTGATCGTCTACGCCCGCCAGATCGAAGCTTTCGTGCCCGCTACCGATGCTCACGCGCTCGTTGCGCAACACTCGCACGCCGAGCCGCTCGAGCTCGCGGCACCAGTCGGCAGCGCCGGAGTAGTATTCGTGATTGCCGGTCACGAAGAACACACCGTACTTGGCGCGCAAGTTGGCGAGCGGGGCCACGTGCTCACGCAGCTCTTCCACACTGCCGTCGACCAGATCACCGGTGATGACCAGCAGATCCGGCGCGAGCGCGTTGCACTGTTCGACGATGGTCTCGATGAAGCTGCGATGAATCGTGGGGCCGACGTGCACGTCCGAAAGTTGCACGATGCGCGTGCCGCTCAGCGCCCGCGGCAGGCGCGAAAGCGTCACCTCGACCCGCTTGACCATCACCCGCCCGAGTCCGGATCGGAGCGACCAGAGCCCGAGCGTGCCGGCGACCAAGGCAGCGGTTCCGGCGAGCAAGCGCGCAACTGCTTGTCGCCGCTCCGGGAGCAGCGGCCCGGCGTCCGTCCATGCCCGACTGACCTGCCAGAGCCCGCGTACGAGATCGGCCAGGCCGAGCGCGAGCGTCAGAAACAAAAGTAACCCGAGCCAGATCATGGCCAGCCAGATCAGCGCGGAAACAGAGCCGCCGAGCGCGCTACGACGCAGAAACAAACTGGCCGGAATGGCCACGAACAGGAAAATCAGCGCGTAGCTCAAGGCGCGCGTGAGGGTGGCCGGCAAACCGGGGTCCCGCACCAAGCGGGACCAGACGTAATAATGCGCCGACCCGGTCAGCGTTATCATGATTGAAAGAAACAGTGCGAACGTGATCAGGCGGGGCATTTCTCCCGGAAAATATGAGGTGGTTTGCCCGGACTGCCAAGGGGTTCAAAATACCCGTTCTGAGGGTTGAAGAACTGCCACGACCGGCCTACGTATTCGGGCGCGTAACCGCGTTCGGCGACCCGCCGGCCCCCCCGACAATTTCTCCCAAGCATTCGCTTGGGCCGACCCAAAGCAGCAGGAGCTCCCGTGGACAGCTACAGGCACGAATCTGACAAAGACCCCGTTGAAACGCGGGAGTGGCTCGATTCGCTCAGGTCCGTTGTCGAACACGAGGGTAGGGAGCGCGCGCGCTTCCTGCTCGAGCGCACGATCGAGGACGGGCGCCGTCAAGGTGTCGCCCCGGTGCTACCGCTCAACACGGACTACGTGAACACCGTGCGCCTAGAAGATCAGCCGGAGTTCCCGGGTGATGAACAGCTGGAGCGCCGGATTCGCCGCATCATTCGCTGGAATGCCGCGGCCATGGTGCACCGCGCCAACAAGAAGTTCGACGGCCTAGGCGGTCACATCTCGACCTACGCATCGAGCGCCACGCTGTACGAGATTGGCTTCAACCACTTCTTCCGCGGCAAAGACGGCGACGGCCTGGGCGACCAAGTGTACTACCAGGGCCACGCCTCGCCCGGCATGTACGCGCGCTCGTTCCTCGAGGGGCGCCTGACCGAAGACCACATGAACCACTTTCGGCGCGAGACCGAGCGCGGCCGAGGTCTTTCGTCCTACCCGCACCCGCGCTTGATGCCGAACTACTGGGAGTTTCCCACGGTCAGCATGGGCCTCGGTCCGATCGGCGCCATCTACCAAGCGCGCTTCAACCGCTACATGGAAAATCGCGGTTTGGCGGACACGTCCAAGTCCCACGTTTGGTGCTTCGTCGGCGACGGCGAGACGGACGAACCGGAGACGCTCGGCGCCTTGCGCATCGCCGCGGGCGAAAAGCTCGACAACCTGACGTTCGTCGTCAACTGCAACCTGCAGCGCCTCGACGGCCCAGTGCGCGGCAACGGCAAGATCATCCAAGATCTGGAAGCGGTCTTCCGAGGTTCCGGTTGGGATGTCACCAAAGTCATTTGGGGTGACAACTGGGACGAGTTGTTCGCGCGCGACCACGAGGGTGTGCTGCGCGAGCACCTCAACGCCGTGGTCGACGGCGAGTGGCAGCGCTTGACCACGGCCAGCGGCGAAACCGTACGCAAGGTGTTCTTTGCGCGCGATCCACGCATGCTCGAGATGGTCAGCCATTTGTCCGACGAGCAGGTCGGCGCGCTGCGTCGCGGCGGCCACAGCAGCCGCAAGGTGTACGCGGGTTACAAGCGCGCCCTGGAGAGCAAAGGCCGCCCGTCGGTGATCTTGGCTCATACCGTCAAGGGCTGGCGCCTCGGCGAAGCCTTCGAAGGCAGCTACGTCACGCACTCCAAGAAGAAGATGCAAGCCGCGGAGCTCAAAGCCTTCCGTGACGTACTCCAGCTGCCGATCGCCGACGACAAGGTCGAGGAATTTCCGTTCTACCACCCGGGCGCGGATAGCCCCGAAGTGCAGTATCTGAACGAGCGTCGTCGTGTTCTCGGCGGCCCGTTGCCCAAGCGTCGCACCACCGTCGACGTACAGCTCCAAACTCCGAAGTCTGAGCTGTTCGGAGAGTTCTACCAAGGCATGGCCAAGGGCGAGGCTTCGACCACCATGGTCTTCTCGCGCATGCTGGCCAAGATGTTGCGCGACAAGAAGTTCGGCAAACACGTCGTGCCGATCGTACCCGACGAAGCCCGCACGTTCGGTATGGACGCGCTATTCGGACAGGTCGGGATCTACGCGTCGCACGGCCAGCTGTACGAGCCCATGGACAAGGGCAAATTGCTCTACTACCGCGAGAGCAAAGACGGTCAAGTGCTGGAAGAGGGCATCACCGAGGCTGGTTCGATGGCCTCGTTCATTTCGGCGGCCACCTCGTACTCGGTTCTCAACCAGCCGATGATCCCGTTCTACATCTTCTATTCGATGTTCGGGTTCCAGCGCACGGGCGACCAGCTGTGGGCCGCGGGCGACTCCATGGCGCGCGGCTTCGTGCTCGGCGCCACCGCGGGCCGCACCACGCTCAACGGTGAAGGCCTGCAGCACGAAGACGGCCACAGCCACATGATGGCGATGAACGTGCCCAACGTAGTCGGCTATGACGTGGCCTTCGCCTTCGAACTCGCCGCCGTGATCGAAGACGGCCTGGAGCGGATGTACGAAAAGAACGAGAACATCTACTACTACATCACGCTGCAGAACGAAGATTACCCGATGCCGCCCATGCCCGAGGGCGCGCGCGAAGGCGTGCTGCGCGGCATCTACAAGTTCAAAAACGCGGAAAAGCGGCTGAAGCACCACGTGCAGCTGTTCGGCAGCGGCTCGATCATGCAGCAGGTGTTGAAAGCGCAGGCGCTCTTGGCCGAGAAGTTCGACGTCTCGGCGGATGTCTGGGGCGTCACCAGCTACCAGCAGCTGCGCAATGACGGCATGTCTTGCGAGCGCTTCAATCGCTTGAACCCGGAGGCGACGCCGCGCGTGCCGTACATCACGCAGGTGCTGAGCGGAGTCGAGGGGCCGTTCATCGCCGCCTCTGACTACATCAAGGCGACGGCTGACGTGGTGGCGCGCTTCATCCCGGGTCGCTTCGTGCCGCTCGGCACGGACGGCTACGGCATGAGCGACACGCGCGAGGCGCTGCGCCGGCACTTCGAGGTCGACGCCGAGACCATCGCCATCGGCGCGCTCGACGGGCTCCGTCAAGAGGGCAAGCTGAGCGGCAAAGATCTCGCGGCAGCGATCCAACAACTCGGCGTCGACACCGGCAAAGTCGAGCCGATGACGGTTTGAGCAGTTCGGCTAGCCCGCGCGCTAGCCGGACACGAGTCGCTCGGCGATCTGGCGATGAGCCTTCGGCATTGCCAGATCGCCCAATTCGTGCGGCGCTTTCCACGCGCAGTCGCTGACAGTGAGCGCTTTTGCAACACCTGCAGACGCATTCACTCGATAGGCGTCGAGCGTGATTCGAAACCGGGTCACGGTGTGTCGCACCACGCACAAAAGCCCGCTCGTTTGGCCGTGCAGGCCAACCGCATTGGACAATGCGCGCGCAACGGCGGCCTCCGGCGTCTCTTTCGAACCGACCTCAGCAGCGGGGAATAGCCACATGCCGGCCCAGCGGGGCGCGTCCGGGCGCAACTTCGTGACCAGAACGCGCTTACCGCGCGAGGCGATCGCTGCGACCACGTGGACGGGTGTGGCTTTGGCGCGGGCGGGCAATTCGGGCAAAACCTCCACTAAGTCGTGCGCGAGAGCGCGACAATGAGTGGCCACCGGACACGCGTCGCAGCGCGGATTCCTCGGCGTACAAACCGTGGCGCCCAACTCCATCAGCGCTTGATTGAAATCTCCCGCGGCGTTCTTCGGTACCAACGCGCGAGCGCGAGCCCAAATTTCGGCCTTGAGAGGAGCCTTGTTCGGATCGCCGCGCAACGCAAAAAGCCGCGTCAGCACGCGAATCACGTTGCCATCGACCAACGGCTCCGCATGACCGTAGGCGATGCTGGCGATCGCCCCCGCTGAATAAGGGCCAATCCCGGGCAACGCCAAGAGCTCACTCACGAGCTCGGGCACACGTCCGTCGTGAACACGCAGCATCTGCTGAGCCGCGCGCCGCAAATTGCGTGCACGTGAGTAGTAACCGAGCCCCTGCCAGGCGTGCAGCACGTCACTCTCCTCCGCGTTGGCCAACGCCGTCACGGTCGGGAAGCGCTCCATCCAACTTCGGAAGTAGGGAATGACGGTGCTCACCTGGGTTTGTTGAAGCATCATTTCGCTCACCCAGACCGCGTACGGGTCTTTGGAGCTACGCCAGGGGAGCTCGCGGCGGTGCTTTTGGTACCAACCCAGCAGCGCCCGGCCAATTGCCCGGGCGTCCTTATTTTCCACGGTGTTGTTGTTCTGCACGCTTGGTTCGTGATGCCAACACGATCGATTCGGTCGAGATTAGCGGTTCGAGATTGCCGAGATGTAGGTATTGTAGGTCTAACCGCGCGCCGCCCGAGAAAAAACCCGCATCCTGGGTTTGACTTGTTCGGGCTCCGGGTTCCGTGAGAAAAAGAGGATTCGGATTTCATGGCGGAGCCACTTCTCGTCTCGCTCGAGTCCATTCGCACCGACGGTTGGTTCGAGCGTATCGGCGAGGGCATCGGCAGTTTTCAAGCGCTGTGTGACATCGTAGGTCCGCGCTTCTTCGGCTTTGCCATGATCACAGGCGCACGCATCACGTCGCTCACGGTCGATCGACGGACCCCCGACAACACCCTGGTCGATTTCGTCGTGGGTCCGGAAGACACCGAGGTGGTCGAGAGCGACACGCAGCGTCTCACGCTGGCTGATTTCCGACGTCGCTTGGTGAGCGCCCTGGTGACCGAAGAACCACTCGGACCGGCGCCGCGTCGCGCGACGGATCTCGAGGCCGTGCAATTGCACATCGGCGTGCGTTACCTGCTGCTGGCGCCGCTCTATGGCTACACCTTGCGCGAACTCTCGGTCGATCGGGAGGGCTCACAGCTGCGTCTGCTCCACGACGGCATCGAGGAAAGCTATTCAGTGGGCGCGTTTCGCGCCCGTTTGCGCACGCATGTCCGTGAAGAGCTGGAGCGGCTGGCGCGACCGGCAGCGCGCGGAGCCATCGAGCTGAGCCGCGTGGCGGAAGCTGAAACCGCCGCGGCGCGCGGCGATCAAGTACGGATTTTGGAACTGCTCGGCGCTTGGCCTGCGCCGCTCGCGATCTTCTTGCGCACGCCCGACGGCCAAATGCTCAGCCCAGAAACGCGTGCCTTGATCGCCAAGGCGCTCGGCTTGCTGGGCAGCGCTTGCATCTCGTTGGGCGAGATGGGCAAAGGTGAAGAGGTGCTCCGGCTCGGCGTTCAGTACGCGGGTGATGGCAGTGCCGCATCGGACATCTACTTTCGCCTCGGCGAGGCGATCCTCGGTGACTCGCGCCCAGGGGAATCCATCGGGCCGCTGCGTCGGGCCGCGAACCTCGGTGCACCCGGCGAGCGCGTCTGGCCGCTGTTGGCCCAGGCCTTCCTCGCGCGCGCGCGCTACGCGGCAGCCTACTCCGCCATCGTCGAAGCCGAGCTGGCCGGGGTGCAGGCGGATGCCCTGTCGAGCTTGCTGCAGCAAGTGGAAGCGGCCCTCGGGCCGCCCTTTCAGGCCTGGCGAAAGAGCCAGGAAAATCCGACCCCTGCACCAGCTTGAGGGCGGAGGGGAGCCAGGCGGGGGCGCTGCCGGGGAGCGCGCCGCGCGCGTGCATTGACAGCTTGCGGACGGCAGCACTACATAGCGGCCAGACGTAGCGTAATTTCCAGAGGTTGCGCGGTGATCGCGTCCGAGCTGGCCTGTTCGAGCCACTTCTCGGGTGACCGCCCGCCACGCGAGCCTCGACGCCTGCGCCTGCAGCACTTTGCCGAGCTGCACCACCCAGCTAGCCCCGACCGAGCCCCGCATGCTTCTAACCTACCTGCCGATGTTCGTGATGTTCGCCATCGTGTTGGTGATCTCATCCGTGATGTTCTTGGGCGGCCAGTTCATCGGCCCCAAGAATCCGAACCCCGAAAAGCTCACGCCCTTCGAGTGCGGTAACGACACCGAAGGCGCCAAGAACACCAAGCTCAGCGTCAAATTTTATCTCACTGCGATCCTCTTCGTCGTCTTCGACATCGAGGTCGTGTTCATGTACCCGTGGGCGGCCTTGTTCAAAGGTCTCGGCTGGAGCGGCTTCGCGACGATGTTCAGTTTCATCGTCGCTTTGGTCGTCGGCCTCGCCTACTGCTGGAAAAAAGGAGCCCTCGAATGGGAGAGCTGAAGCAGTCCTCGACTCAGATTATCGAGCCGGGAGGCTCGGGCGGCGCACAGTTCGCCACCACGCGTTTGGAGGCCGTTTTGGCCTGGGCGCAGAAGTACTCGCTGTTCATGTACCCGTTCGTCACGGCGTGCTGCGGCATGGAGTTCATGGCCGTCTCCAGCCCGCGCTACGACTTTTCGCGCTTCGGCTCGGAAGCGCCGCGCTTCTCGCCACGCCAGTCGGATTTGCTGTGGGTCGTGGGCACGATTACCCAACGCCAAGCGCCGATCCTCAAGCGCATCTACGAGCAGATGGCCGAGCCCAAGTGGGTGCTCGCATTCGGCACCTGTGCTTCCTGCGGCGGGTTCTACGACAACTACGCGTGCGTCGCGGGCGTGGACAAAGTGATCCCGTGTGACGTGTACGTGCCCGGCTGTCCGCCGCGCCCGGAAGCGGTGCTCGACGGTCTGATGTTGCTGCAAGACAAGATCCAAAGCGGTGATCGTCGCCCCTCCATCGTCAAGCCGCGCCAGGATCCGGCGGTCGAACAGAACATCGGGCTCGTGCAACTGCGCAAGTCGCGGACCTCGGTCGCCTAAGCGCCTCAGTGAAATCGAGCTCGAAGACATGTCAAAGGCCTTGATCGAACTCATCAAGAAGAATTTCGGCGCCGCGGTGCTGGAAACGCACTCGCTCCACGGTGACGAGACGGTCGTCGTGGAAGCGGCCGCCTGGAAGGAAGTTGCGCGCTTCCTGCGCGAGAATCCGCAATGCAGCATGGAAATGCTGAGCGATCTCACCGCGGTGGATTTTCCGGAGCGCGAGCCGCGCTTCGAGATCGTGGCGCACTTCTACTCGCTGTCCAAGGGTCACCGCTTGCGGCTCAAGTCTCGCACTGGCGACTCGGAGGGCGACGACGCGGAGATCGACTCGCTTTGTGAGCTTTGGGCGAGCGCCAACTGGATGGAGCGCGAGGCGTTCGACATGTTCGGCGTGATCTTCAAGGGTCACCCCGATTTGCGTCGGATTTTGCTGTACCCGGAGTTCGAAGGGCATCCGCTGCGCAAAGACTACCCAGCCGACAAGATTCAACCGCTCATCGCGTATCGCGACGTGCCGAACATCGAGAAAGTGGCGCCGTTCAGCGTCGACGAGGGCATGTCCTTCGGCCGTCAGACGCATACGCGCCGCGACAGCGACGATTCACAGGTGAACTGATGGAGCCCCTCGATCAAGAGTTAGACGAAGCCGAGCTGGAAATGCCGACGGAGCCGATGCTCCTCAACGTCGGCCCGGCGCACCCCGCGATGCACGGCACGGTGCGCTGCGTGATGGAGCTCAGCGGCGAAATCATCGAACACGTCGACGTGCAGGTCGGGTACCTCCATCGCGGGTTCGAGAAGATGTGCGAGCGCGGCACGTGGAGCCAGGTGTTCCCGTACGTCGATCGCTGCAACTACGTCTCGCCGATGCTCAACAACGTGGGCTTCGCGCTGGCCTGCGAGAAGATGCTCGGGGTCACCGTGCCCGAGCGTTGCCAGTGGTACCGCATGATCTTGGGTGAGCTCGCGCGCATGTCGGACCATCTGACCTGCGACGGCGCCATGGCCATGGAACTCGGCGCGTTCACGCCGTTTTTGTGGATGATCAAGGCGCGCGAGATGATTTGGGATCTGATGGAGGAAGAGACCGGCGCGCGCCTGACGCACAGCTTCGGTCGCGTGGGCGGCATGGCCTCGCCGCCCACGGAGCACCTGAAAGAGAACGCGCGCGCCGTCGTCAAGCACATCCTGAGCGTGGTCGACGAGTGCGAGAAGCTGCTGCTCGGCAATCGCATCTTCCTCGATCGCTTGGAAGGCGTGGGCGTGATCAGCCAGGCCGACGCGATCTCGCTCGGTTGGACTGGCCCGTGCTTGCGCGCGACCGGCGTGCCCTACGACGTGCGCAAGGCCAGCCCGTACATGAAGTACGGCGAGGTCGACTTCGAGGTGCCGGTCGGCTCGGCGAGCGATTGCTTCGATCGCTTCATGGTGCGCTTGGCGGAGATGCGACAGAGCGCGCGCATCATCGAGCAGTGCTGTCAGCAGATGGCCGACACCGGCCCGGTCAACGTCAGCGATCCACGCATCATCTTGCCGCCCAAAGAAGAGGTGTACAGCACGATCGAAGGCACCATTCAGCACTTCAAGATCGTGATGGAAGGCCTGAAATTGCCCGCTGGCGAGGTGTACGCCTACTCGGAAGGCGGCAATGGTGAGCTCGGCTTCTACCTGGTGAGTGATGGCAGCGGTACCCCGTACCGCGTGCGCATCCGCCCGCCGTGCTTCCTGATCACCGGCGGTCTCGAGCGCGTGATCACCGGAGCCATGATGGCCGACGTCGTGCCGAGCTTCGGCTC
>Ga0134124_10000477_pt1 | contig 34054 bp, 28 predicted proteins | sample KB304_FD_96880 | JGI IMG/M metagenome (GOLD analysis project Ga0134124, IMG submission 96880) | Terrestrial soil microbial communities without Nitrogen fertilizer from Kellogg Biological Station, Michigan, USA - KB3-0-4 | ecosystem: Environmental > Terrestrial > Soil > Unclassified ... | reverse complement strand
CCAGCAATGAGATCGCGTCGAGACACCGTATCGATTTCGACGCAACCGTCATGGCCCTGGCCCAAACCGCGAAAGACATGAACAGCAAGTACAAGGAAACAAGCGAGGCCGGCCTCGCCCAATCCGTAGTGCTCTGCTGATCGAACACGGCTCCCCGATGGATCGCGTTTTTAAGATCGTTTCACGAGGAGCCTCCATTCCTTACCGGTGATAGCTCGCCAAGTCATGGGACGCTTCCGTGGCTTGGCGAGTTGTCGCAAACCATAACCACGATCATTTACAGATGGCCTTGGGTGGAGGTTTACCATGTCGATACCGCGCGCATACATCACGCTCTCATTCGCATTTGTGTTGACGTCAGTAACGTTGTTCACGACTTCTGTCTCCGGACAGTCTCAGGCACCCCGGCCAAACACTGATAAAGGAATCGCCGTAGCCCAGGAACCCCGGTTAGGTAACCTGGAAAATAAAATTGCTGCTTCGGAACCCAAACCCGGAACGACCGACAACAAAGTTACGGCTGATGATCCCAAGCCAAAAGACGTGAAAGACGAAATCGAGGAGGTCAAAGCGGAGAACGCAGCGGTTCGAGAGCTACTTCGCAAGATGGAAGAGCAGCAGAAGACACTGCTGGAACAGGTTGACCGTTTGCAGCGCCGGCTTGACGGAGGCACGGCGACAGACACGTCGGCTTCCGGTCAGTTAGTTCTAACGCCAACCACGGGAGATGCGTCGGTGCCTGCAGCGAATGCCGCGTTGAATACTCCAACGGCGGCAACAAATCCAGCAGACCCTTCCATACAGCCCGTTGCTGCACAAACGGCCCCGCCGGAGCGTTACCAACAGGGAATGATAATCTGGAAAACTCCCGACGACGCCAAGGTGCCTTTTCTGCTGAACTTCAACATCAACACCCAACTTCGATATCTCAATACCCTCAATAGCAAAGAAAGTTTCACTGACCATCTGGGTGTTGTCCGCGATGTTCATACACGCAACGATATAACGGTAAATCGTGCGATGTTCATCTTAGGTGGCTACATTTTCGACAAGAGGGTTCGATACAGCTTCACCGTTTGGACGTCTGCCGGAGCCGCCTCGATCGTCGTTGCCGGTAATATTGGCTGGCAATTCAATAAGCACATCACGCTCATGGCGGGCTACACCGGTGTTCCAGGAAGCCGATCGCTTGTAAACACGTTCCCCTATTACACGGCATCCGATAGGAGCATGGCGGACAACTTCTTCCGGCCCGGCTTTACCCAGGGCTTATGGGCGACCGGAGAACTATGGAAGGGACTGAACTATCAGGCGTTCGTCGGCAACGGTCTCAATACCCTGAGCATCTCCGCGGCTAAGATTGACACGAACCTGCTTATGTCCGGCAGTGTTTGGTGGGAACCGCTGGGTGGCTACGCGGAACCCGGCAAATCGGTAAACATGTACGATGATTTTTTCTCCCAGAAAAAGGTTCGCATTCGACTTGGTACTTCGTTTACAAGATCCCGCGAAGATCGGTTTTCTAATCTCGATCAATCAGCTCCTGATAACACTGCGATATACAATTCCGACGGCGTCCTTTTTTTCTCAACTGGAGCATTGGCGCCGGGTGTGACCGTAGATAAGGCTCTCTACAAAATGTGGGCGGTCGACGCGGGCCTCAAATACAACGGGCTAGCGATTAACGGGCAGTACTTCGCGCGTTGGCTAAGCGATTTCGAAGCTGACGGGCCGCTGCCCCTTTCGTCAACTTTTGACAATGGCTATGAATTGTCGGCCAGCTATTTCGTTCTTCCTAAGAAGCTGGCATTGTTTGCTCGCAGCTCGCAGGTCTTTGGACAGTTTGGCGACTCATACGAGTATGGTGGTGGCGTCAAATGGCATTTTCTTCCGACCGAGCGCCTGTGGCTCCAGCCAGAGGTGTTCCGGGTTAAGCATGCACCGTACACCGGGGCGTTCACTCCGTATACGGCGGGTATGAACGGTTGGGTGCCTATGGTGCAGACGATCATTGCTTTTTGACGATCGGACAGTTTCTGCCGTTCGCCTAACTGCGTTTTCTTTGTTTTGAGATGAAGCTGGGAGTCGAGAGTTTTGTTGCACCAGCAGCGCGGGGAACTGAGAGGCTGGCTAACGCTGGCCTCTTAGTTTTTATTGAATGACCCATAACGGCAATCGCTCAGTCGGTCTTCCAATCCTATGTTAGAGAAACTGCCAGGCCGACGACGCAGAGCTATTCAGATAAGGCTGGTTTTGTTTCTTTTAGTGCTTCTCAGTGGCACTCACACTATAAAAGCTCAAGAGCCCACGACACGTGACGAGTTTTGGCCCTCGATCGAGGTCTATATCAACGTGAAGCCGAAGGTTAGGCTCTACTTACTCGGCACCGTCAGCAAGGCAATCGAGGATGGAGAGCTTTTTAACGCTCAGAGTTTCGAAGGCCAAGTCGGAGCACACGTTGATTACATCCCAAACGATCACTTTATCCTCCGCGCTGGTTATCGCTACGGGAGGTCAATAGGAAACAACGACACTGGCTTCAGAGAGCACCGGTTACTTTCCGAGCAAATACTGCGAAAACTACTGCCGGGTGAGATCCTATTAACTGATCGCAACCGTGAAGACTTTCGCTTTATTACGGGAGATTTTTCGTTCCGCTACCGCAACCGTGTAATGATTGAGCGCGAATTTCAGGTCAACTTATTAAAGTTTCTCAGGCGTCGCACGATCACTCCCTACGTATCCGGAGAGATTTCTTATGACACGCGTTTCGGCATATGGAACAGAAATCGATACGCTGTCGGCGTAGTTCAATCGTTGCGACGTGGACCGATCCTAAGACAGTTGTTGCCCAAACGTGGGATCTTCCTGGATCTCTATCTAATGCGACAAAACGATAGCCGTTCGAGCCCGTCGCATGTAAATGCCCTGGGAGCTGGATTGGTCTTCCACTTTTGAAACTTACGCGCCCCTCCAGTGTCCGAGATGCTTTAGAGCTTCTTGCAGGATTCAAAAAGACCACGAAGGCGAAAACTTTTCAGGTAAGGAAGGGGACCCTGTCTCCGCTCAGTAAGGGTCGGGACGTAGCGGGGACAGGGTTCCCTTCCCCACCTGCAAATAGCAGTGGCTTCAAACTAATTTTCTGAGAGGCTCTTTGGCTTGTCGGTACAAATCAAAAAGGCCGCTGCACTAGGAAGACCGACAAGCTGACGCATATCGAACACCTAGCGAATTAGCTCTCCTTCTTTGCCTGCTTTACCGACTCGCGCAGAAGTTTCTTCAAGGTCGGCAAGTGAATGTCGTCAAGTCGTTTTATGTAGAGACATCCCCCGCCAAGAGTATGTTTACCCAGTTTCTCCATCAAGTCGGGGTGCTTGTTAAAGCTGCCCGCTATGTAGAGAGTCAGGTTTTGTTTGCGAGGCGAGAAAGCAATTATGGGCCAGTCACCCTCTCGGCCGCCCGCATACTTAATGCGACGGATGCCAAAGCCGACGATGTTAGCTCCCCACATCCTCGGTTTCGATCCAGTTGTTTCCTCCATCAACTTCGCGATGGTGACGCAGTCTTGCCGTCGAGTTTCATCCTCTATACGTTCGAGAAACTTGACGACACTTGCTTCAGTGGGTTTTGTTTTTGTTTCGGCCATGTACTCTCCATTTAACGTCAGCGTGGCTATCGAATCGCAGAATTAGAATCCTACTTAAGCAGAGATTGTCGACTGCCTGAAAACAGAAAAAGCTTAATCGTTCCACTTGTACTTTTGATACTGAGGTTCGGCGTCGAGTTCAACCTTCTTCAGAAATTCCCACGCTGTTTGATTAAACTTCTCGGCTTGATCGTAGTACCAATGATCATGTCCGGGGATCTCCTTTAACTCGACGGTGAAACCTCCCTTAGCGAGAGCGTCACAAGTTGCACGCACGATCTTAAGCGGGAAATAGTTATCGCTGTCGCCGACTTGTATGGAGATCGGGATCTTTCGTTTTGCCATATCGATCAACTGCATGGTGTCACTGGACAACGCGCCTGCATGAATCGCGGTGGCAGCAAAGTATTGAGATTCCATCAGAGCCATTTCCAGACTAAAGATCGCGCCTGCAGAATGGCCAAAGAGGTAAACGCGTTTTGTGTTGATGGGGTACTTTTCTTTGAGCGACTCAACAAGGTCGTGCAGGAAATCGGGTCCATCCTGCGGGGAACCCCACCCTTGCAGATTTGTCGCGTCCGGTCCTGCCAGGATGAAGCCTTCTTTCTTCGCAAGGTCCTTCCATTTTTCTACGAGCGAAACCCCAGTTCGATTCGAGCCGTGCAGTGTGACAATCAACGGTGCGTGCGTTCCCGCTTTTATCGTTGAAGGAACATAGAGGTAATAGACGCGTGTCTTGCCGCCAGACGTCATCAGTTCTTTGGTGATGTCGTCTTTAGCGAAGACAGGTGATGCGGTGATCAGAAAAATTGTGATGAGCAGAATGTGAAGTTTCATGGCTCTCTCCCAAGTTGGGGTGATCGAGTTTTAGAACTTTGTGTAGCAAACGAGCAACTTCTTGTTTTCTTTGCAAGATTTTTCTTTTCGACACGGCTTCGCCGCCCGTTGTGAGGAATGGCTGTGCCTTTCCGTTGAGCTTGCCTTTCCGCTGGGCTACGCCTCTTGTCATTGCAGTCCACGTCCTGCATACGGCTACCGTGGAGGGGAAGCTACTCAATCTCTACTGCAGGGCGCAGCCCAAGAGAAAAGAGCGAGCTTAACGGAAAGGCACAGCCATTCCTCACAACAGGTAGCCAAGCCAATTCGAACAACGCAGAAAGGCCCAGACGGAATGTGAATCAAAGGCATTTCACCAGGACGGAAGCTGCAGGGTGAAATGACTGAATTCACTTCATTACCAACGGAAGTTCAATGTAACTTTCCAGACCAACCGTGTGATAGATCCGCTGCACCGCGGATTTATAGTCCTCGGGTTTGGCCCAGAAAATACTCTGCACGAATGTCTGCGGATTTCGATCGTACAGCGGAAACCAACTTGACTGAATTTGCACCATGATTCTGTGTCCTGGCAAAAACACGTGATTTGCCGTCGGCAACGTGAAGCGATATTTCAAGGGCTTGTTGGCTTCGATTGGCTTTGCAGTTTCAAAGCCTTCTCGATAACGACCGCGCAGCACGTCTGCTGAAATCATCAGTTGGTAGCCACCCATGTTGGGTTGTGCGGCCACTTCATCCGGATATAAATCGATCAGTTTCACTACCCAATCTGAATCAGTGCCACTCGTGGACGCGACAACATTCACGATAGGCTGACCACTGATCTTTACTGGCGCTGTTAAAATCTCCGACTTGTATGCAAGCACGTCGGTGCGTCCCGACTGTTCACGCTGATCATCAACCAACCATTGACGCCAGGTGCTTGCATCATATGGCCGTGCACGAAAGGGCACGGGCTTGCTCGGATCCGAAACATATTCCTCGTAAGTAGGTGCGCCGTTTTTCGGCGATGAGAAACTTGCGACCAATCCTGCGTTGAGATAAAGCGGTGTTGTTTTCACGCTGCAACCAGTCGGACAGCCAGCGGGCCACGAAGGTAAGCGATACCACTTATTAGTTCCGGTCTCGAAAGCAGTGACCGGCGCAGTATCCATCTTCGGTGCGCCGTCTTTCAGGTAGTGATCGAGAAATGGCCTGAGAATCTCCTGGCGGAAATAGAGAGCCGTATCGCTGTTGAACTTGATTGCTCCCAGCGAACTTCCTTCACGTATCTCCTGGCCATGATGCCACGGTCCGAGAACCAGATAGACCATGTTATTAGAGGTGTCTTTTGGTTTGATTGCTTTATAGACAGAGATATCGCCGTAGATGTCTTCCTGATCCCAGAGGCTGTGCACAAGCATAACGGGAACCTTCAGTGGCTCTTTTGCGAGCAGCTTGTCGACTGCTTGCTCCTGCCAGTAGGCATCGTAGCTTGGGTGTTCGAGGATACGTCTCCAAAAACCAACCTGTTCAAGTCCTCGTCGACGCCCGAGTTCGCCCGCGGAACCTGCTTCCATAAACATGTCGTAATCATCGTAATGACTTGTCCACCATCTAATGTCGTTCGCTCGAGTAGCCTGCTGATCGTAGATGTAGCTCATGCCAAGCTGGCGAAACGCGCCATTGTGAAACCAATCGTCGCCAATCCAACCGTCGACCATCGGATTCATCGGAATCGAAACTTTCAGTGCCGGGTGCGGATTGAAGAGCGCCATCAACGGCAGGAAGCCATCGTAGGAAATACCAAGAATACCGACCTTCCCATTGGTTTCGGGGATGTTCTTCACCAGCCAATCAATCGTGTCGTAGGTGTCCGTTGCGTGATCGACGTTGGTTGGATTTAGCGGTCCACGCAAAGGCCGGTTCATCACGTATTCACCTTCCGAACCGTACTTGCCGCGAATGTCCTGCACTGCGCGAATATATCCGCCTTCAACAATGACGTCGGTCGCGTTGTCGTATCCTTCGAGACTTGGTCCGAGATGTGAACTATTCGAGTGGGTTGTCAGTTCGGTCGCGTTGTAAGGCGTTCGAGTCAAGAGGATCGGCGCACTCTTCGCGTTTTTAGGGACGAGTATGACGGTATGAAGTTTCACGCCATCGCGCATCGGGATCATAACTTCCCGGCGCGTGTAGTCGAATCCGTAGTTTGTCGGCTCAAATTTTTGAGGAGTTTCATTTGGAAGAGTTTGAGCAGTGAGTTGACTCGCCAGAAAAAGGATTGCGATCAGAGCAGTATGAATCGGTGCAACACGAACACTATGGATCATAGTCGATGTTCCTTCTGAGATTGCCGCATTGTTGGAGAGTGGTTGGTGGGTTGGTGCCCCACCGAACGAAACTGAATTGGTTGAAACGCGGAAACTGTAACCCGTCCAGATTGTTTTCTCAATGGATTCCAGCTAACGTTTCACCCGCTTCATTATTTCGGTGTGTGCTTCAAGAATGCTGGTGATTGTTTGCGGATCAGGTTCGAGTGACCAAACATCGTGATCGAAAGTCCCGCCGAGTATGATCCCGTCGCGACGAGGAAACATGTAGCCGGCTCCTGCGAGATAACAGTAGTCAATCTCAGGTTGTGGCAGAAGCACTTCGAGTTGCCCGCGAACGGGTGAGAGAGTTTGATCGCCGACGAGTTTTCTTGCGCCCAGACCCGTGCAGTTGAAAATTAATGACTCCGGTAGTTGCGCAATCTCTTCGCGACTTTGCAGCTCTCTTACGACGACTTTCCCGCCGGCAAGGTAGAAATCGCGTAGCAAACAATTCAGATACGTCTGTGGTTCAATCAACATCGTCGTAAACTGACGAACGTTGTCTGTGCCGAAGTATTTCTTGCGATCTCGACGGATTTGAATTTCAGGATAGAGTGAAGAGCCACCTGGAAATTCGCTGTTCTCACGTTCGGGTCCGCTGAGAAGTTCGTAACTTTCAATCCAGCGAACACCGTATTCAGGTCCGACCAGTAACTGAAACGCCCGGTTCGCAATCTGGCAGGCTTGATTAAACTGCTCGATAAACTGTGGGGTAGCCGTTCTGCCATCGTAGATGGATGTTGGATACCAGAAACCACCAGCGATGTTTGACGTTGTTTCTGGTGGTAGATCCTTAGCGTAAATGGTGACTGATCCACCGCGGCGTTGGAACAGGCGTGCGGTAGAAAGGCCAATGACGCCACAGCCGAGGACGGCGCACTGCTTTTGTTCAGCAGCTTTAGCGAGCTCGACAGCCAGGTGAGCGCTGCCCCAGGACAACGTGATGCCGGCACCACCATGCCCGTAGTTGTGAATCAAGAGCTTCTCGCCAAGACGTTCTGCATCGACAAGAAAACCGCCGGGTCTGTAAGGGCGCAGTCCGACAACGGTGCGAATTAGTCGATCGCGAGAAACCTTTACCGGGAAGAAAGTTCGTCGCTCATCGGCCAGGAGAGGTGAAGGCAAGGAACTGTGCAGTGCAATGGCTACACTTGCGCTGACTGCCGATTGAAGGAATGTTCTACGATTAACTTCCATGGCCGCGGGAATATAACATGTAGGCTTGCTATCCACTGATTTACGAAGATGTGCAGTGCGGCGCCTCATTACCAGTTGCTGCTTCTGGTTTTTGAGGAGGATTTCATATCGGCGAAGCCGGAAACCTCGTTCGTTGTTTGCCAGGCACGCTGCGTATTCGATAGATCATGATTAGTGAAGATTCCCTACACACTCTGTCCGGCGGCGAAAGCAGAGGCCCAGGCCCACTGGAAATTAAACCCTCCGAGATGTCCGGTGACGTCTACTACTTCTCCGATGAAGTAGAGACCCGGTACTTTTCGAGTTTCCATTGTCTGAGACGAAAGTTCATCAGTGGACACACCACCTACCGTTACTTCAGCCTTCTTAAATCCCTCGGTTCCACTGGGTGTGATTTGAAAGTCGTGTAAATGCGACGCAATCGATTCAAATTCACGTTGGCTAAATTGATTCATAGGTTTCGATTTCATTTTGAGATCGCACCAGGCGTGGGCAAATCGTTTGGGCAGATAGCGAGAAAGAAGTGAGGATAATTCAATCGTTGAACTTTCGTGATTACGGAGAATCTCTCTTGCGTCAGACTGCGGAAGCAGATCGATGGAAATGCTTTCGCCCCCTTTCCAGAACGACGAGATTTGTAAGATTGCAGGTCCGCTCAAACCTCTATGCGTTACCAGTATGTTCTCCCTAAACGAAGTCTTTTTGTGACTGACAAGCGAATCAACCGACATTCCACTAAGCGGAGCTAGTTGTTTGAGCAGGCCTGGTTCAAGAGTCATTGGGACCAGGCCTGCCCGAGGAGTTTCGATCTTCAATCCAAACTGCTGAGCAATCTGGTAACCGAAGTCAGTAGCTCCGAGCGGTTTAATAGACAGACCTCCTGTTGCTATCACCAGCGCTGTAGATGAAAAAGTTCCCAGGCTTGTTTGCACTTGGAATTCGTTCTCCTTGCCGATCTGTACGACTCTGCAAGCACAGTGAATTTGCACACCGGCATCGGAGCACTCGTTTAGCAACAAGTCGATAATTTGCTGAGAGCTGCCGTTACAGAACAGTTGGCCGAGCTTTTTCTCGTGGTAGGCAATTTTGTGTTTCTGAACAAGCGTTATGAAGTCGTGCGGGGTGTATCGAGCGAGCGCCGATTTGCAGAAGTGTGGATTGGCTGAAAGAAAAGACTCTGGAGTTGTATGCAGGTTAGTGAAGTTACAACGACCACCTCCGGAGATTGCAATCTTCTTTCCAACACGATCGGAGTGTTCGATTACGAGGACCTTGCGCCGGCGTTTTCCCGCTTCGATCGCGCAGAATAGGCCGGCGGCGCCGGCGCCGATGATGATGACATCATACTGAAGGATTGAAGGCACGGGTTAACTAGAGTGCTTAGTACTTTGTACTTTGTTCTTTGTTTGCGTCGTCGAAGAATCTACTAGAAAACCGGCGCATAAAATGCAAAGCACAAAGTTCAAAGTACAAAGCTCAAATCCCTTACGTAATATTTCGTTCGATCCGCCTATCAGGAACGAGCCACATCACTGCGACCATGACATAAATGCCGTAGGCTATCCACGGATTGACGAAGGATAGTGGAATAGCGACGGCATAAATCACGACAGAAATCTTGCCCTTAAAATCAGACCCGAGCGCATTCGCTAGTAGGGATTCTGGCCCATGCAGTGTCAGCAGAGTTCGGACCAGGATGGAATACGCTATCCCTGAAAGCAACAAGATCACTCCATAAAGAGCTACTGGCCATTGGGCAAAGTGGTTCTCACCCATCCAGGCAGTTACAAACGGCACCAGCGACAGCCAAAAGAGAAGGTGAAGATTTGCCCAGAGTACTTTCCCGTTCACCTGTTGCGCTGCATGGATCAGATGGTGATGGTTCGTCCAGTAGATCCCCAGAAAGACGAAGCTGAGCGTGTAGCTAATAAGAACAGGAATCAAAGGCCGAAGGCTCTCCAGAGTTGCCTCGTGAGGCGGCCGAAGTTCGAGCACCATGATCGTTATCAGGATTGCGATTACGCCATCGCTGAAGGCTTCAAGTCGTGAAGTAGTCATGTCCTTCGGAATTTCAGATCGCAAATCTCAAATCTCAGAAGTCTATTCTACGATCCTAATCTGAGATCTGAGATCTGCAATTTGAGATCACTGCTCACCAGCCCGACTGCTGGTTTGTCCCGATAAGTACTCGAAAGATCACCGGCGAGTTCGCGAGTAGCATCATTAGCCACGTCCTTCCGCGATTAATGTCCTCGGCGAGGTAGAACATTCGTGGTGGGAAGTAAATGAGCAGTGCCAGAAAACACAAAACGAACAGGCGACCGAAAAATTCTCCAACACCGGAAACTCGTGGAAACGATATTGTCAGCAAGTTCCACGCGCATTGATAGAGCAACATGTTGAGAAAAAAACAGGCATCACCGAGGAACTCACTTTCGGGACTTAGCAGAAACGCGGAACTCGGTGGCTTTTTAGGTGGTGAAAAGTAGCGGTAGATCAAATAGGTTTGGACGATCGTTAGTCCGAGGCCCAGGAAGATCGAAGGAACAAAGATCGCGCCATTGTCCATTCCTTTCTGACCAACAAGTGCGAGGCCAACGCCGGTTACTACAGCTGCCATCACGACGAGATTCAGACAAAAGTAGAAGATGGGATTGAACAAACAACCAAACGCAACATTTTCCATCGCCAGCTTCTTATGCTGGAAACGAAGGCGCTCATGAAAATGCCATCGCTTCAAGATAGCCCCGGTCGCGGGTAGAACCCACATTCCGATAGCGCCGAGCGTAAGAATTAACTTCGCTCCGTGATCATCTGAATCGGCTTCGTTGAAGAGACCGATCACGTATGTTGACAGCAGCCTTAAAAGGAAAATGTTCGCGACAAAGACTACGATGTCGAGAAGAAGGCCGCGGTTCTCTTTCGCAAGGAGATTGAAGGAGTGTTTGGAGACCGGCGGACTTGGTTCAGTCGGCGGTGTTTCAGATCGGGGTTTTCGCATCGGGGGGAAGAAATGAGCTTACCTGGTCAGCTGTCGATACTTGATTCGATGGGGCGTTTCAGCCGCAGTTCCCAATCGCTCTTTTCGATCAGCTTCATACTCCGAATAGTTTCCTTCAAACCATACAACCTTACTGTCACCTTCAAATGCGAGAATGTGTGTGGCTATGCGATCAAGAAACCAGCGATCGTGAGAGATCACCACTGCACAACCCGCAAAGTTCTCAAGGGCTTCTTCGAGCGCGCGTAGTGTGTTGACATCAAGATCATTTGTCGGCTCGTCAAGCAGAATTACATTGGCTCCTTCCTTCAACATTTTTGCGAGATGCACACGATTTCGCTCGCCTCCAGACAGCATTCCAACCTTCTTCTGTTGATCCGAGCCGGAGAAGTTGAAGCGCGCTACATAAGCTCGCGAGTTAACTTCGCGATTGCCTAACTTCAACGTTTCTTCGCCGCCGGTAATCTCCTCCCAAATCGACTTGTTCGCATCAAGAGTGCGACTCTGATCCACGTAGGCCAGCACTACAGTTTCTCCCATCCGAATCGTTCCGTCGTCAGGTTGTTCCTGACCCGTGATCATGCGAAACAGTGTGGTCTTGCCGGCGCCGTTTGGACCGATGACGCCGACGATTCCTCCGGGCGGAAGCGCAAACGTCATGTCTTCTACGAGCAGATTCTTATCGTAACCTTTGTCGACGTTCTCGGCTTGAATTACTACATTACCGAGACGTGGTCCTGGTGGGATATGAATTTCAAGATCTTCGCGGCGCTTCTCCGTTTCCTGGCGTAAGAGTTCTTCGTAAGAGTTGATTCGTGCTTTGCCTTTAGCGTGTCGTGCCTTTGGAGACATGCGAATCCATTCGAGTTCGCGTTGAAGCGTCTTCTGTCTTTCGCTTTCTGATTTTTCTTCGCGACGTAAACGCTCCTGTTTCTGCTCGAGCCAGGACGTGTAGTTACCTTTCCACGGAATACCCGCGCCACGGTCCAACTCCAGGATCCAACCGGCAACATTGTCGAGGAAGTATCGATCGTGAGTAACCGCGATGATCGTTCCGGCATAACTCTGAAGATGATGTTCGAGCCAGGCAACAGACTCCGCGTCGAGATGATTTGTTGGCTCGTCGAGTAACAGGATATCGGGTTTCTTTAGCAGCAACCGGCACAGTGCCACGCGACGTCGTTCACCGCCCGACAAGAGTTTTACGGGTGTGTCAGGAGGCGGACATCTAAGCGCATCCATCGCCATCTCAAGTCGTGAGTCGAGATCCCAGGCATCCTGCGCGTCAAGCTTCTCTTGTACTTCACCTTGCCGCTCGAGCAGCGCAGACATTTCATCGTCACTCATTTCCTCGCCGAATTTTGTGTTGATCTCCTCAAACTCTTTCAGCAGGTCAACAGTTTCCTGCACAGCCTCTTCGACGACCTCACGAACGGTACGTGCGTCGTCAATCAATGGCTCTTGTTCGAGGTATCCGACGGTGAACCCAGGTGAGATAACAGTTTCACCATTGAAGTCTTTGTCGACACCGGCAAGGATCCGCAGAAGAGAAGACTTACCCGAGCCGTTCAATCCGATGACACCGATCTTCGCGCCGTAGAAGTAAGACAGATAAATATCTTTGAGGACCGGCTTCTTGTCGTAGAACTTGCTGACGCCGACCATTGAATAAATGACTTTGTTTGGTTCAGAGCTCATAAAGGTAGGCACAGAGTACACACCGCTGGTTTCAGCAGCAAACGAGGCGAGGTACTACCACACGCTCACGATTACACTTCTTTCATTCACACCGGGCTTCAGCCCGGTGATTCCGGGCACGCAGATCGGGGAACCGTTTCAACGGTTTCCATGTTGCGGCTGTGACATAAATACTTCGCACCCAGCGCCTCGGTAGGCTGAGAAGAGCAAACCGTTGAAACGGTTCTCAATTTCATCGTGGTTCCTTATCACCGGGCTGAAGCCCGGTGTGAATGAGAGATTGGCAGCTCAGACTTTGAGGCAAACCGGGCGAGCCGTGGTTTGTAATCCTACAGAGATTGTGAGGACGAGTTAATCACCTTCGGCTTTTTCTTGGCCGGGTTCCCACCCGGCTTCGTAAACGTAATCAAAAGGGGGAGCCGTCAGCACATGCCGGTTCTTCCAGTAGTACAAGACAGTATTAATACTCGGAATCACCACTAACGCCTGAAAAAGTAGAATTAGCAAACCCACTCGCATCTGCGAATAGCAGAGCGGCTCATTAAGCTTGAGCACCTCATTGATCTTTACAAGCGGTACCAGCTTCATGAAGTGCCACATGTAGAAATCCGTAAGCGTCCCAGCGGCAACAGGGCGCCCGGCACATTCCTGGAACGAGGCTAACCCATGCCGATGCAAAGAGAGTGTGATCGATCCGAAGACTGCTGCTGCTGTGACCAGGGTCAAACAGGGAAGCACAAGCATACCGCGTGGCCCAAACCAGTATCGAATCCTTTCGGTTTCCTTGCGACGCTTTTCATCAGTGGCCATTAAGTAAATACAAAGCGCGAGCCCAAAGACGTAGAGCGCGAGGACGAACATATGCGCCGTTTCCGGGAGGTAGTGTTCTGATAGGTCAACACCTTTGTAGAAGATAGCAATTAGAGCTGAGATAACCCACAACGCAAACAGTCCCTGTTGGACCGAAGTGGAATAACGCTTAATGGTCTTAAGGAAAGACAGGCGTTGCGGCTCAAGTGTTTTTCTGATCTCTCGATTTGCTTGTTGTTGTGGCGTTGCCTGGGCTTCATCATGCCCCTCGAGCCGCTCACGCTCAGCCTTCAACTCATCCTTCAACGCGGATCTGGATTGTGAGATGAGCCTGCTCTTGGCCTCCTCGAGGGTCTCCTTGCTCACAGGCGAACTAATTTCTACCTCCTGGTTCGCGGGTTCGTAGAGCAGATAGGCTTTTCCTTCGGGCTTTGTGTACACACGCAAGAAAATGGTAGGTGAGTCTTTTTCGGATGAGTCGGACATGGCGTACTCCTGTGTTGAGGCTTCAGGCGGAAGCAGATACTAGTGAGCGAGGAGGCGGTACCCGGGATCAAATCTGAGTCTTTAGCAACTCTTTTGCGTGGCGTCGTGCGCTGTCGGTGATCTCGGTGCCGGTCAGCATGCGCGCAAGTTCTTCGATGCGACCGTTACGATCAAGTTTTACCACACTAACGACTGTACGATTCTTTGCGGCTTCCTTTTGCACCGTCAAATGGCTGTCGGCGAAGCGGGCGATCTGGGGCTGATGCGTCACACACAGCACCTGATTCGTTTGAGACAGTCGCTTCAGTTTCGCGCCTACTGCTTCGCTTACGCGACCCCCGATGCCAGTATCGATTTCGTCGAATACTATGGTTCGCGGAAACTCGGCGGCGTTGGCCACAGTCTTCAACACGAGCATCAACCTCGAAGCTTCTCCACCGGAAGCGATCCGAGCCAGCGGTTTGAGTTCTTCACCAGGATTAGCGGAGAAATAAAATTCGATGCTGTCTGTGCCCTTATGTCCGATATGCTTCAGCTTGTCGCTCTCTGTGGTTGAATCACCTTGATGCTCCTGAGCTTTTGAAGACTCACCGACAAGCTGAAGCTTATCGGACACGATGACTTGAAATCTCGCATTGTCCATCGCGACTTCAGCGAGGCTTTTCTCAACGGACTGCTCAAACTTCTTCGCAGCTCGCCCGCGTTCCTTGTGAAGTTTTGCTGCGACTCTCAGATATAGCTCGCGCGCATTGGCCACGTCGGCTTTGAGTTGTCTCTCACGTTCATCTGATGACTCAATTTGCTGCAAACGATCTTGCGAACGCGCCATGTGTTCCAATGCGGCCTCAAGCGTGCCACCGTATTTCCGCTTCAGTCTCGACAGTTCAGCCAACCGATCATCTATTTCAGCCAACCGTGCCGGAGAAAACTCCAACTTGTCAGCAAAATCACGCAGTGAGAATGACAAGTCTTCAAGCAGTGCGCCTGCTGACTCAAGCCCTTCAAGGTACTCGCGAAACCGTGACTCATATTCAGAGAGTTCGGACAATTCGGCAGTGGCTTGTCTCACCCGCGTCAACGCAGACTCGTCGTCTTCGTAAATTCGCCCATAACTGGATTGGCAAAGAGACGTAAGTTTCTCGACGTTTGCAAGCCGTCGTCTCTCTTCTTCCAAGCGCTCGTCTTCGCCGACTGAAAGTTGCGCACGTTCGAGTTCTTGAATCTGATAGTTCAAAGTATCAACCAGCTGAAATTTCTCAGCCTCGTCCCTGTTTAGGGCTTCGAGTTGACGTTGAACTGTCTTGAAATTCTCGTATGCAGCAGCAACTTCGTCTCGCAGAGATCCATTGTTTGCAAAGGAGTCAAGCAGTTCAAGATGTGTGTCGGTACTGAAGAGTGTTTGCTGTTCGCCCTGGCCGTGGATGTCTACAAGAAACTCGCGAAGATCTCGTAGCAGAGCAACCGTTGCGAGTTGGTTATTGATGAAGATCTTGTTCCTGCCGGTGTTTGAGACTTCGCGGCGAATGATGAGTTCAAAGGTTTCAGTATCTTTTTCGTCGAGACGGTCGAGCCCTGCATCGACGAGCATTCGCTTGAGGTCGGTATTCGCGTTAACCAGAAACAAACCTTCAATAAAGCCTCGGTCAGTACCAGACTTCAATAGATCATTACTGAATCGTCCTCCAATTAATACGCCGAGTGCGTCGACGATGATCGACTTGCCCGATCCGGTTTCACCTGTGAGTAGGTTGAGACCGTTGTCGAATTCAACCTGGAGTTCTTCAATTAGAGCGATGTTGGAGATATTTAGAAGCTGAAGCATCAGGGGAGTGCGCTATACCTTTTATTGGTCTATGGAACCTGGTGATTCTATCTTAAGGTGAGACTGAGGTCGTGTGATAAGTTGTATTTCTTCCTCGCGCAATCCGTTTACCCTCTCCATTTCTTAGAAACTCGATGAACGCGTTCGGACATGGGAAAGCTGCGTGGCCCAGAGGGGCAACATGTTTATAGCCCCGAACCCTCCCCAGCTCCGGCTTCGTTCGGAGGAGCGGACATTTCGTCATATCCCAGGTCCGCGGTCTTTCCGCTCCTCCGAACGAAGCAGTGCACGATGAAGTGTTGGCGCTATAAACATGCCACTCCTCCGGAGTGAAGCAACCTATCCTTTTCGAAAGACTAATAAGTCAATAACTGATTTGACTTATTCTTGGAAAGCCTGTATTGTGCGGGTTATTCGGAATTCAAACTTGAAAGGGGAGACTGAAATGGCACAAGCAAGTGCAGCTTTTGGGAGGGATATTCCCACTAGTCAAGAAAGCACTCAGATTAAGAGTGTTAGTTACCAGGCATACCGCATCCTGCAATTAGCGTTCGTCGTCGCGCCAATTGTCGCAGGCTTGGACAAGTTCTTTCATCTGCTGGTTGATTGGGACAAGTATCTTCCAGGTGTGGTGAACAACACCCTTGGCGGGCGCGGGCACCAGCTCATGCTGGTCGTGGGTGTCATTGAAATTGTCGCCGGTATTGGCGTAGCACTTAAGCCGCAAATCTTTGCTTACGTCGTTGCGGCGTGGCTCTTATTGATCATTGCCAACCTGTTAATGATTCCTGGTTACTTCGACGTAGCTCTGCGAGACGTTGGACTTATGCTTGGAGCATTGGCTTTGGCTCGACTCAGCCAGGCATTTCAAAAGTAAGTTGATTAGCTCGCGGTTGTACTCGCAATCAGAACAAGTTCCCCCTTCTTGTTTTTGACAAACTTCAAATTGGCCCACCTGTTTTGAGGCGTAGCTCTGCCCCGCCGTACCGATGCGCTTAAGCTTCCTACGCGCGACTGCGCTGCGCGCAGCGATCTTCTCAACGCTGAAGACGGCGAGGCAGACCCACGCCTCTCAACAGGCGAGCTAGCAATGCGATCTCTGGTCCTTCAGAGGAGAAGAGACTGTGCCAAAACGAGAAACTTAACCACGAAGGCACCAAGATCCAAAGACACGAATGATCAAAAACCCAATAAGTTTTGATTTGTGTCTTTGGGTACTCGAGTCTTCGTGGTTAAAGTTTTCTGAGTATCGCTGTAGCTGAGGTGTTTTACTTTAGAGATTCGGAACTCCGGAGGTTTCCCTGCGCTCCGGGGTCACCTTGGGCGGTGCGGGAGTGAAGTCTTCACCCGGGTTTATGAAACGGTTTCTTTCAAATCGATATTGTTTATCGTAGAGCTGCTTGTAGCGCCCATCCGTGGCAAGCAATTCATCGTGAGTGCCACGTTCCACTATCTCACCTGCTTCTAACACAAGGATTTGATCGGCACTTCGAATTGTCGATAAGCGGTGGGCGATTACAAATGTTGTTCTTCCGCGACGCAGCGACTGAAGTCCATCCTGAATCAAAGATTCGCTCTCACTATCAAGACTCGAAGTGGCCTCGTCCAGGATGAGTATCTTTGGTTCAGCGAGAATTGCGCGGGCGATTGCTACTCGCTGTCGCTGGCCGCCGGAGAGTTTGACCCCACGTTCGCCAACTATGGTGTCGTAACCATCGGCAAAACCGTTGATGAACTCTTCGCAATGTGCGACGCGGCTCGCCGCCACAATCTCTTCACGAGTGGCATGTGGATGTGAGAAGCCTATGTTTGCCGCGATCGTGCCATCGAAAAGAAAGTTGTCCTGGAGTACGACTCCCAGTTCGTGACGATAGTCTTTCAAACGAACCGATTGAAGATCACGACCATCAACTGTAACTTTTCCTGCCAACGGGCGGTTGAAAGCCATCACCAGGCTAATCAATGTAGATTTACCTGAACCGCTCGATCCCACGAGCGCGGTCGTTGAACCAGCCGGGGCCTTGAATGAAACGTTCGTCAGGACAGGAGTGTCATCGTTGTATTCAAAACTAACATCATGAAATTCGATCTCGCCTTCAACAAATCCAAGAGGTTCACGGAATTGATCCTCTTCATCCTCGGTGGCCATTCGTTTGATTTCACGAATTCTATCTAAACCGGCGAAGGCTTCGGTGATTTGTGTTCCAATGGAAGCAATCTCAACCAGAGGCCCGGCGACAAGCGCAGTGAAGAAGATGTACATGAAAAAATCGCCGAGGGTCATAGTCCCGGCAAGAATGGACCGTCCACCTACGAGCGTCAGAATCACGCCAATTAAGCCAATGACGAGCGTGGAAAATGAGGTAATAGCAGAAACGCCGGTCATTGAACGCCGGACGTTGCGAAACAACCGGTGAGCGCCACGGGCGAAGACGATCTCTTCCCGTTTCTCAGCTGCATATGCTTTGACGATGCGAATGCCACCGAGTGATTCGGTTAGGCGTCCTGTAACTTCAGCGTTGATTTGACCGCGTTCACGAAACAGAGGTCGCAGCTTTCTGAATGCAGTCGCCATGGCACCGCCGAAGGCAGCAAGTGCCACCATGATGACAGAGGTGAGTTTCCAGTTCAGATAGAAGAGAACTGTAAGCGCCAGCGCGGCTGTGACCAGTCCGCCAATCAATTGAACGAGACCACTACCCACCAGATTACGAATGCCCTCAGCATCGGACATGATGCGTGAGATCAGCACGCCGGTTTGTGTCGAATCAAAATATCGAATCGGCAGACGTTCTACGTGCTCTTGCACACTTTTACGCATCTCTGTGATTGCTCGTTGTGCTGCCACGCCGAGGATCTGTGAAAGCGAAAAGGAAGTGATTGCCTGGATGAGTGTGGCGAAGCCGGCTGCGAGCGCCAACGGAATAAGCAGTTCACTTTTGTGTTTGAGGACCACGTCGTCGATCAGATATTTCGATGTTGCAGGTAAAACGAGCCCCACAAGTCGATTAATGATCATCAGCGCCATGCCGAGAGAAAGGCGATAACGATGCTGCCAGATTAGTTCGCGTGCATCCCGCCAGGCCGCGGACGGAGACACTTTTCTCTTGGTTGGTGCTGCGATAGCTGTGCTCATTGATGTTGGGACAGAGTAACAAATGATGAAGGTTGGGGGAATTTGGGATTGCGAATTTCGGAATGTGGATCTTGAACTCGAGGCGTTTTTAAAGTTAATTAGTATGCGTAAGACGAAGCATGTTGAAGACTGGGAAGCCGTTGCGAAACTGAAGAATCACTAACCACAAAGGCACCAAGACTCCAAGACACAAAATCCAAAGCCGGTAGATGCCTTCTTATTCGTGGCTTTGTGCCTTGGTGCCTTGTGTTGAATGTGATTTGTATTTGTTTCGGACTTAGTGGTTGTTTCGGGGATCACCATTGCCTGTACAAGCCACTCCCTTACGGTCGGGCTAATGCCCGAAACGATAATCCGCAATCCGAATCCCAAATCCGAGATTCCGCTACCTCTTGACACTTCCAGTGTTGCAGGTTTAGCCTTCCCCTAGATTATCTAGGGAGCGCAGATGAAGACTAACCGTACAGATCTAATGCAGGGCACGCTCGAGCTTTTAATTCTGAAGACTCTTTCGCGCAAATCCCTGCACGGCTACGGCATCGCACAACAAATTCACCAGGCCGTTGACGATCTATTAAAGGTGGAAGACGGTTCACTCTATCCCGCGCTTTATCGCATGGAAGAGCGTGGCTGGATTAGTTCTGAGTGGGGAGCGTCCGAGAACAACCGGCGCGCTAAGTTCTACAGGCTCACAAAGGCGGGTCGGAAGCAACTCGCAACTCAATCCGAGAATTGGGAGCGGGTGTCTCGAGCAATGGTCAGAGTCCTGGAAGCAACCTGAGAGGTGTGTCGTGAGAAATATCCTGAATCAAATTCGCGCGCGAGTAGACAAACCCTCCATCGAAACTGAAGTAGACCTGGAGCTTCGTTTTCATATCGACATGCAGGCACTCGATTACGAGCATCGAGGTTTGTCCCCCGGTGAATCGCGCGCCAAGGCCGAAGCTCGGTTCGGAGACGTTGAACGAATCCGAAAGGAATGCATACGAATTGGTTCGGGAAGTACAGTCCTGGTCTGGATCCTGAACAGCGTATTCATGTTCTGCCTCACAATGGGCTTGTTGCTTCGAACACTTGTTCCCGAGATGCACGTCAATCGTGTTGGCGATGTGATGATGATGATCGGCGGACTTGGAATACTCCTCGTCTACGCCAGGCAAGCGGGTTCGAGAGTATTCAATCCAAATTCCAACATTCGTTTAGGCCTCAAGAACAATGTGCCGCCTACTGCTTTTGATGAACAAGGCAGGACGCCGTTTGATAGGGTTCGCGCGGACGACTAGATCAGATCACGGCAGTAGCCCGACTGTAAAGGAGGGCTCTTAGCAAAGGCTAAGACCCACCAGGCCCTCCTTTACAGTCGGGCTACTGCACCGAGAGTCCCGCACTTCAGAACTGATAACGTAAAGCAAACTGCATTACCCGTCCTGCCTTTGTTTCATTCAACGGTGTCTGGGTTGACGTAAACTTGCCAAAGTCAGAGTTGGGGCTACCTCCCTTAAACGGATCTTCACCCAGACTAAGGTCGGCAATCGTTAGCCCTTCAAACCTTTGCGTATTTGTAACGTTGAATACTTCCCAACGAAACTGCAAAGTGTGACCTTCCCATGGCAGTTTGAAGGTTTTGTACAAACCGCTATCAAGCGAAATGTAACTCGGAGCTCGCAAGATATTGCGGTCACCAACTTCACCGGGACGTGCATTGCGAAAACTTCGGTATGCCCCTTCCGGGTCGCTGAAGATGTTTGGACTCCCACTCTTGGTTGGTGAACTAACCAGCGGTTGAACACGAACACCAAACGACTGCACGTTCCAGTTCGTTGCCCATACACAGCAATCATTAGCACTTACCACTGGGAGTCCACTGTTCCAACGGAATATCCCTGTTAACTGCCAGCCACCAAGAATCCCATCAACAATACCCTTCGAGCTACTCAGAAACTTCTTGCCACGGCCAACAGGTAACCCAACAACCCAGTTAGCATTGATGATGTGTCGAGTGTCGAAGTCTGAGTCTGCATAGTTCTCGTCCGGGAACAAAGCATTGACGATGAACGCAGTTCCATAACTGGTCGAGTTCTGCAAGCCAGAAGCGTTATCCAGGGAATGACCGTAGGTGTAGTTAAAATCGAACGTCACATCCTGACGCAATCGTTGGCGAAGGCTCAGTTGCAGCGAGTTGTAATTGGATCTAGCTACCGTTGAGAACGCTGACAGTGCGCCGAACTGTGGTTGATAGAACATGTTGTTGAATTTTGCCGGACCACCGCCAACGGGACAGGTCGTGCAGTTTGGGCTATCGTCCCAAAGCAGTTGCAGAGACGTGTAGTCCACGAAGTCAGCACCACCGACGCTGGTCGGTGCAAGGAATGCATAAGCCGCCTGAGTCGGGCTTAGCGAAGAATCACCCCAAAAGGCCGGCATGAATGGAAAGAGGTTCTCGAAGAAGGGAAGTGGCTGGACCGAGTTGATGGCCCGGTTTTGATATCTATAATCCACCAGCTTGTTGACGGCGTCGTAGAACGTCATCCCAGATTGGGGATCACGAATGTTATTCAGTTGCATGATGTCGCGCGACGCCAGAAGTTTACGAGCGAAGCGACCGACATAACTCGCTTCGAACGACAAGCCTCGACCGAGTTCACGACCGTATGACAAGTTGACGCTGTAGTTGTAGGGCGTCGTGATTCCTGCATCGAGAGATGTCTCGATCCGTTGGTCTTCGTCAGCAGGAACCGTGAGTGGAAAACTCAAGTTCGTCGGAATCGGTCCACTAGCACCCGGGAAGGGCAAACTTCGAACATCGGGGTTAAACCCGGTGAAGAGTGGGCCCAGTTGACCGGCCACTACGTCGAAGGTGTTAGCGTTGATGTTTTGAGCTGAGGTGAATCCCGCAAGGTTATTAAGATCGAAGTTGACAGCGAGTTGGCTTCCAATTCGATCGTAGGACATTCGGAAACCACCGCGTACCACGCTTTTGTTGTCCCGCCCGAAGACTTTACCAAACCAGTTATTGCCAAAGTCGGGTGACCAGGCAACTGAAACTGACGGCGCGAAGTTGTTCCAGTCCTGCTTGTAGTAACCCGGAGCGTTGTTGGCTTTGCCTCCGAGAATAAAGCTAATCGAGTCAGTAAAGGGAACACCGTTATTTGCACTAGCAACGCGCTGATTGAAGTAGTCAGTCAGGTTCACGTTCGGAACCACCTGCAACCCGTTTTTCTCGTAGACCGGAGTTGAAGTTGACCAGCGCACTCCATAGTTGAACGTTAGATTCGGTCGCATGCGCCATGAGTCCTGCACATACCCTTCGTATTCCTGAGTTGCAAACGAACGGTTACTTGGTGTCCCGACCGGCTGTAGCTGCCCACTGCTGTCATAAACGAGATTCGCGCTGTACTCCGAATAGCGACCTATGACCGAGGCGAGTGCATCGCGCAGGTCGTTCCGACTCGCGAAGTCGGAAAATGGATCCGTGACGACCGCTCCAGACGCGGCATAGAACGATGGATTGACGAACGCCTGATCGTAAGAGGGAAGTTGTGAGATTCGATTGTTTTGAATGAGACGGATATTGCCGCCAAAACCGTAACTGTGATTTCCGCGAACCCACGAAACGTCGTCAACAAAATTATGCACCGGAGTCGTGCGACTCAATGTGCGGTGGAATGAGTTGGGCGAAAATATAAAACGGAAGTTGACGCGATTGTCATTCGAGTCGCCAGCCTGGGTAAACGACGCACGGGTTAAGCCGTAGTTGAATCGATTGACGATTGCACTGGTTGCAGTCCAGATGTGACCAAACGCCAGACCTTTTGGATGGTTCCAGGTCGTGAGCGGAGGCGTGTCAGGTAAACATTGAATGTTATCGCCTGGAGTACTGCAGTCCGGACTGAAGTACACGGCACGAGTAATTGTGTCGTTTTGATAATTCCCACGCACGAACAGCGTTTGCCGGTTGGTGAGATTGAAATCCATCCGACCGATATATGTGTTCAGACTGGTCGGCGTACGAGCGTTGAAACGAAAGCCGCTCGTGTTCAGCTGATCGCCAACCGTCGTGTCGTTCGCCGGGTAACGCCTTGCGGCTTCCGCAAGGACAGCGAGTCCAGCAGGATTAATGCCGGGAGTCGATCCATTGGCGCCAATGTAGGTGGCGTTGATTTCTGCAGGGGTCAAACAGTTTACTCCGGCTGGAGTTCCTGCAGGACAACCCGGGTCGCTGTCGCCGCTCTCCGTTCGATAACGCACTATGCCCTGGCCCAATGTCGGCAATGGAACTTCGCGAACCACAGAAGTTGCCGTTGCTTCACGAAAGCCTTCATAAGTGAAAAAGAAGAACGCTCGATCTTTCTTGACTGGCCCACCGACGTTGCCACCAAAGATATTTCTGAGTAGTTGCGGGCGGGGAACACCAGCAGCGTTGTTAAAGAAATCGTTGGCGTTGGTAACAGTGTTGCGGTGTGTTTCAAACAAGCCACCGTGCCATTGATTTGATCCGGAGCGAGTTACCAAGGAGACCTGGGCACCTGATGAACGCCCCTGCTCTGCATTTGGATTGGTGGTGGTTACTCGGAACTCCTGCAACGAATCACGAGTGACACGTAGGACGCTCGCGAAGGCTTCGTCAGTAATAACGTCGAGACCATCCTGCTGCTCGTTAACGTCAACACCGTCAAGCGTAATGTTTGATTGGTCAGCACGCCCGCCGTTTACATAACCGCTGCGACTTACGCCAGGTTGAAGTGACAACAGGCCGACGACGTTGTTTGCATTTAACGGCAAGTCGACAATGCGCTTCCGCTCGAAGGAATTTCCAAGACTCGCATCACTTGTATTGACTGCCGCTTCCGCACCCGAAGTAATGTCGACTGTTTCTGACACGGCGCCGATTTCGAGTTGGACATCGCGAACGGTTGGCGTGTCCACCAATGCCACGAGCCCTGAGGCCGATGCTGTTTTAAAGCCTGCGGCTTCGAATTCGAGTTTATAAGTGCCGGGCGGAATTGCAGTGAATAGGTAGACGCCTTCCTGGTTTGTCGTCTGCGTACGGCTGAAGTGCTTCTCCAGATTCGTAAGGTTCACCGTCGCACCCGCAATTACATTGCCTTGCGGATCTTTAACGGTACCCCGAACGGTTGAACCACCTGATTGCGCATAGGCATTGATCGTGAGAAGAGTGAGCGCGACAAAGGTTACGGATAGTAGATTCTTCAGACTTGTTGTTGGACGGTATCTCATAACACCTCCGAGTGTCTTTGGTACTCGTATTAACTGCTGCCTGTTGCGAGCATCACTTATTTGTCATGACTCCAATCGAACACATCGGGCTGGGCTGCTGAGTGGAATCCTTGTTGTGATGTCGAACAATTTTTTGAATGCGCATAAACCGCATTTGAGGGGGAGACAGGGCCTGATTTTTTGAAGATGCAGATACCGTTCCAACGAAGTGATAAGACAAAAACTAGAACTGCGGGAGGTGAACGTGAGTGAAGCGGAGAGGTAAGAGGTTTGATCCGAATCGAGCAATTCAAAAACTCATTTTGCGTTGCTGATTTTGAACTGCGAAGTTTTGTAGAAGTATACGTCGCGTTAGAGTTGAGCCAATTTTTTGGAGTTGAAACACCGTAGGTGTTCACCAATTCCAGCCCAGGGTTGCGCTTTGGCAACCCTGGGGAAAGAGATTTCTAATATTGGAAGGAGCAACCCTGAAAGGGTTGCGTTGCTCGTCGCGAATCAAGAAACGTCCGCAACCCTTTCAGGGTTGCGACCAAAGGTCAGCGCGGGTTTACCCCAGGGTTGCCAAAGCGCAACCCTGGGGCTGGAATTGTCCAACACCTTCGGCGTTTCAGCATGCTTAACTGCCGGGTGATTCGCGGGGAGTGATCTCAAGCGTTAGCCTTTGAGTGCCGCGAATGATTGTGATCGGTGTCTTTCGTCCAATTCTTTCATCAGTCAATAACTTGTGCAGATCGTCGATACCTTGAATTGGATGGCCATCGAAGTCCACGATGAGATCGCCCGGCAACAGGCCAGCGTCTCTCGTAGGACTGTTGTTGGTATTGTTCTCGAAAGAAACGATCAAGACACCAGCCTCAACCGGCAATTGATAGTAACGAACGACCCGCCGCGGTATCGGCACGTTTTGACCGGCGAAGCCAATGTAGCTCCGACTTATTTTTCCGTCTCGAATCAATCGACCCGCGACGAACTTTGCAGTGTCGATCGACGTTGCAAAGCAGATCCCTTGAGCCGGAAGGATTGTCGCGGTATTAACGCCGATGACTTGCCCGCGAGTGTTTACCAGTGGTCCGCCAGAGTTGCCAGGATTCAACGCTGCATCGGTTTGAATAACTCCGTCCATGAGGCGCCCGGATTGTGCACGCAAGGAGCGACCGAGTGCGCTAACAACTCCCGCTGTGACCGAATACTGAAAACCGTAGGGGTTGCCGATTGCGATCACCAGTTGACCGACACGAATCAAATGCGAGTCACCAAGACTGGCCGGAACCAGGTTAGGCGCGTTGATGCGGATCACCGCGAGGTCGGTATCAGGATCGTCACCGATGAGTTGTGCCTGGAATCGCCTTCCATCCATGAGAGCCACATCGATCTTGCTTGCGCCATGGACGACGTGGCTATTGGTAAGAATGAATCCGTCGGGCGTAAAGATAAATCCGGACCCACTGCCTGTCGCTTCGCGTTGCGTTTGTCGGCGACCTGCGCGTGTCGCAGTAACCTGGATGTAGACGACTGAAGGACTCACCTTTTCAGCAGCTTCGATAACTGCGCGTGAGTAAGCGTCGAGTAGCCCATCATCGGATGGTTGCTGGAGTGGAGTCGACTCAATTGTTGTCGGAGTTGTATCTGAAAGAAAGTCTGGACTAGCTTCGTAGTTGCTGTGTTCCCAAATCCTTGTAAGTTCCATTTTGATCTCCTGCTTCTAAGGAAGCGCAAACGCCTCGACTTAGATCATACGATTTCCTGTCAAGTGGTCTCATGTCCGATATGCTTTAGCTGTCGATTCATTTCCAATTGTCGATGGTCAATTGGCGATTGCCGCTTTAAAAACCTTCCGGTATTCCCGGGGATTCACAAATAAATCGGCAATCGGCAATTGGCAATCGGCAATGTATCGACTCGTGTTAGGATTAACCCACACAGGAGGTAATTTCATGGGATGGGATGGCGACGATCTGGCGGGACAGGCTGAAGATGAGTCTGAGCGTCAAGAAGCTCTGGCTGAAGCACGGGTGCCAAGACCAAATCTGACGCCCGAAGGGCGAGCGCGCAACTCTGAGGTTGAGTCACTTCGTTTGTCCCGCGCACGCGTACTGGCTCAACTGGCTAACGCGACTAACCCCGCGCATCGAAGAATGCTGGAAAGCGCATTACAGTCGATCGACGAAAAGATGCGGGCCTAGTTATTTGCTTTCATAAATCAACACTCGCTTGTTACCACGCTTACCAACCAGGTACCCCGTTATAGCCCCAACTCCAGCGCCAGCTACAGCCAGTCCCGCCGTGGCCGCGTGATCGATCTTGTCGAAACCGTTGTTGCTATCGGTACCTGCGGCAATGCCGCCGAGAGCCGCTCCAGCTCCAGCGCCAACACCCATTCCGATGAGCGTTGCTGTCGTAGCAGATTTGTTTGTTACGTTATAGACGCTTGCGACATCCTCTTTCTTAATCTCGACCGGTGTGTTCTTGCTCTTAACTGTTAAAGAAGAATCTGAAACGCTTGTAAGTTTTCCTTCGACGGTTTTCCCTGTCTTTAACTTCACGACCAATTTGCTGTCTGTAGCAAGACTACGAAGCGAACCCCAATCGCCCATCGTAGATGTCCCTTGCGCAGTGACCCTAACTGAAGAGAGCAGTAGCGCCAGCATCAAACCGATGATGGCTACGGACCTGTGTTGGCTTACCATAGAACTCTCCTTATCTTAATGTGTGAGTGAGTGGCACAGACTTCAATCTGTGTCGGTTGCACTCTACGTGCTTGGAATTGAAAGGAACACAGACTGAAGTCTGTGCCACACGAAGAGGACGACTGCGGCCTTCTATTCGACGACCAATTTCGCTAACGCACCTTTTGCACCTGCAGCCCAACCAATCGTCTTCCCTTGAACAAAACTGAAAGTGTCAAAGCCCGGACCATCAACCGGTTTCCAAGTTTGACCATCATCAGTAGAAAAGTCGCTACCTGCTGGACCAATGGCAACAATTATCTTCGTACCGGGAACATAGGCGACGACGGAGCGAAACCCTGACAAACCTTTAGCGAGTGTCCAGGTTGCGCCACCGTCCCTTGTGAATGCGAGATTGTTGACTGCCTCTTTTTCCTTTGTGTAATCGCCGCCAACAATTACTCCGTGTTTCGTATCGCGAAACGCGATTGAAAAGATACCGCTAGATTGTCCTGCTGCAACTGGAGTGTCGGAAACTTGCCAGGTGTGACCATTGTCGGAAGTTCGCAACACGCGAGATTTGGCTGCCGCACCTGTACCGATCCACGCGTGGCTCTTACCGACGACAGCTATGTTGGTTCCACTTGCGGCGAACGCACCTTCGTTCGGTAGCGCGGGCGGTAAATTGGGACTCGATAGGCGCGACCATGTGTTCCCGCCGTTCTCCGTTATCAGGATGTCGAGTTGACCGTCAATTGAGTCGCCGAAGACGATGCCGTGATCGGCATCCCAAAAAGACATCGCATCGAGAAAAGCCTTTGGGTCTTCGTTTTTGAATTGCAACGTCCAGGTGGCGCCAGCATCGGAGGTTTTGTAAATTCTCGAGGCCGGTCCATTCCCAACGCTCAACACATATGCTGTCTCAGCATTGACTGCATCGATGTCGCGAAAATCAACATTGTCATTAGTGACAGTCAGCTTTTGCCATCTCGTTCCGCCGTCGTTCGTGCGCAAGACAGTACTTCCCGAACCGCTTGCCCAGGCGACGCGTTCACTGACTGCACTGACACCTCGTAGTCTGGCGGTCACGCCGCTGGATTGATTAGACCAATGTGGAGTTGCGAAGAAGAGAGACAGGATTGGGAGTAGGAGAAGCATATATTTGATTTCAGATCTCAGATTTCAGATTTCAGATTTCAGATCTCAGACCTCTGATGATTGCGGATTTCAAATTGGCGCTGGTTCTTTTGAGATCTGAGATCTGAGATCTGAGATCTGAGATCTGCGATCTGAGATCTAGGCTTTGCGTCTGTAAAACTGCGTAGCCTTCAAAGTCTGCTTGCTACCGGCTGGTCCTGTAACCGTTGCATTTGTTCCGACAACGATTACTCCTTCAGGACCAGTCATCGCCTTGAGAGCTTGATTTAGTGCGTCAGTGTTTCCGTCCTTGGATGCGAGGCCAACACCCGCGATCTTTTCATCAATCGAGGTATTTACTTTGACTTCACTATGGGTTTCGCAGGGAGCTGCAATGCAGCGAATGCCAAGGTCTTTTACTCTGTAGTAATCACCGAGAGGCTTGTCAGAGGTTAAGGCCTCCCACGTTTCAGTCACCTTCAAGGTTCCGTACTTTCCGTTTCGATCTCCGCGCGTCACCAGCGAACCTCGAACCAGCGCCTGTTTTGCGTCAACTTCAGCTGCACCATTCCAATCGATGTCTGCTACGTAACACTCGACCATGTTACGACCGTTGGCGCAGCGCGTCGTGGGCTGGTTCACTCGTTTGACGAAGTACCCTCCACACATCGGAGACGCACATTTGCGCATGTCAGAACGTATGATGAAGAAAGTGGAGTTCGCGGCAGGTGACGTGGATTCATCTGCACTGATGGTCTGCGAAGCTTTCGTCGCGACGTGAGACGGGGTCGAGCCAGAAATCGAAACTAGAGTTGTCAGAATCGAAGCAAGCAAGACGGATCGAAAAGTTACAAGTTTGAGCATCGTTGTCATCTCCCGGCAATCATCATTGTTGTGGATCCAATCCAGAACATACTCAAAGAACGAAGTCTGTCCGATTTGTTGCGCTATAATCCGGCCGCTCGATTATTAATCAAACTGAGAATAACCCAATGCCTATAAATTTTTCCCGCCGCAGCTTTCTATCTACAGGCGCAAAGACTGCAGCTGCCGTAGCGATTTACAGTTCGGTTGAAACCAAAGGCGCTACTGTCTTAGTAGACTCGGTTGTTCCGATTGAAGCAAGCACACAAGCAGCAGCCATGCAGCCGTGGCTTGCGCAACTCGACCAATACATCGCCAGGCACATGCGCGAAACAGGCGCACCAGGTCTAACGTTGGCGCTAGCGAATCGCGACGGGTTGGTGCGGGTGTCGACTTACGGTTTTGCCGATACCAAGGCCGGCCTAAGGGTTGTTCCTGAAACCATGTTTGAGATTGGCTCCATCTCAAAGTCGTTTGTTTCGCTCGCACTGATGCAATTGAAAGAAGAAGGAAAACTCGATCTCAACAAACCAATCGCAGAGTACCTGCCGTGGTTGAAGATCAATTCGAAATTCGAGCCCGTCACGACTCACCATATCCTGAGTCATACTGCCGGACTTCCGGGCGTGCCGTTACTACTCGACGCGATGTTGAGTGACTTGTGGACCGGCTACGCTCCCGGTAACAAGTTTCTCTATTCAAACACTGGCTACAACATTCTTGGCTTCTTGCTGGAGGCCATCGATAAGCGCCCATTCGATGATTCAATTCGCGCTCGGTTGCTTGAACCCATGGGCATGACTGCCACAAGTCCCATGATTACCAACAAAACGCGAGAGAAGATGGCCGTGGGTTACGAGCCGATAAATGAGACTAGTCCTTATCCATCGCACGGAACCCTGGCAGAGGCCGACTGGCTTGAAATGGACATGGCTGCGGGCAGCATTGCTTCAACACCTGGTGACATGTCGAAGTACATTCGCATGCTGGTGAATCATGGCGCGTTGCCGAAGGGCCGACTGATTTCAGAAGAAACTTTCAACCTGTTCATCAAACCAGCCGTCAAATCACCGTTCCGGGGGGAGGACGCTTCATACGGATATGGATTGTGGATCAGTGATATTGAAGGCCACACTCGTTTGCGTCACACCGGCGGCATGGTTGCGTTCAGTTCATCGATCGATGCAGATGTGACGAGCGGCGTCGGTGCGTTTGCGTCCGTCAATGCGAATCTGCGTGGGTATCGACCGGTTGCTGTGACGAAGTTTGCCGTGGAATTGATGAATGCCAGTCTGAGCGGGAAGACATTGCCGGCTGCGCCAGACCCGCCTGCGCCGCCCACTGAAGTGAAGAATGCACTTGAATACGTGGGCCTATTCACATCAACCGGGGGCAAGACGCTGCAGTTCAAAGCTGAAGGAGACAAACTCATTCTGGTTCACAAGGGCAAACAGATCATTCTGGAAAGATCTGGTCGCGATCTGTTTCTCGTCAAAGATCCGGAATTCGATATGTACTTGCTTGGATTCGCACGCGAAGGCGGCAAAGTTACTGAAGCCTTTTACGGGAGTGACTGGTATGCCGGAACAAACTACGCTGGGCCACGCACGTTTACTCCACCGAAAGAATGGCAGGGATTCGTCGGTCACTACCATAACGATAGTCCCTGGTACGGCGATTCGAGGATCGTGTTGCGAAAAGACAAGTTGTACGTGGATGGAGTTCAGCCTTTAGTCGCAAGAAGTGACGGGAAGTTTGGCATTAACGATCCCGAGGCGCCGGACTGGATCGAGTTTGAATCGATCATCAATGGAAGAGCAATGCGATTGAATTTGTCCGGGGTAGTTTTTCGGCGGACGTTCACGCCCTGATGGTCGCTTGATTTGTAGGGGCGTCACTCCGTGGGCGCCCCAGCTCTCCGATTTAAGCTTGAACATTTACGAAGGGCGCCCACGGAGTGACGCCCCTACAAAATAAATTCTTTACATCAACAACACATCTACCCGGTGGGCGTGAACCATGTCTTCGCAAGGGGACCATGCGAAGATTGTGAAGCGACCATCCTGTGAAGCGACCAGGGCAAGCGCGTCTCGCTGATCAAAAACAAACTGAGCTGCCGACAAGTGTCTTGTGCCACCATGCTCGGTGGGCTGCACTACCGTTGACTCGTTTCCCACAATCGGTTCAGTTATCACCCAGTGATCGACCGGCAAACTTCCTGGTGGTCTTCTAATCTTCGCGCCAAACGCCAGCAGTTCATATTGATCGGTAATAATCGTTGCACCATCAACGGCCGTGAGTCCTGCGATCGTGTCTACACTACGGCGCACCGCACCTTCCCATTGCCGCTCGTCCTCTTCCTCAACGTCCTGTCTCATTAATTCTGCCAGCGACGCGAAAGGCGGAGCAGTTGAATAAAGAATTGGCTGAGCAATCGAACTCTGCCACGCACCTGATCCAGTCGGCACGACAAGCAAAGCCCCACCATGTCCATGTGCACGCATCGACGCTGCCAACTGGACCAGAACATTCATTCCCGGATGCTTGCCATCAGGGTCGGATGATGTGAAAGCGAGAAGTGCCTTCAAGAGCGCGGGACAGTCTGGAAGGCTGGTGCCTTTTTCGTCTATCACTTTAATTTGTTCGCCCTTCAGCACGACTACATTCGCGTATTTGCCAAAACCCTCAATACGCCGATGTTTGATGACGAGTAGACCTGGCTCAATATCTTCCAGGACAAAACAAAAACTCGGGATCCTCTTCGTCGCACCCCACACTTGAAGTTCGTTGTCGATCGACCAAACACCGAGATGTATCTCGGGACGTTCGACGGCGGGGGCGAGCTTCGTCAACACAGCAGGTGTTAACGGAAGTGGTCGCGCAAGGAGTAGCGGTTGTCCAGCCTGCTCGGGCGATAAATAAGCGAGCGAGATTTTCGGAAACCTACCTTCTTCCGGCCGGAAGCTTGCCCAAAAAGTAGCATCAATAATTGCTTCGATTGTAGGCGCATCGGGTTGAGGGGCTAACTCGGTTTCTCCTTGCTGTCTGGCTTCGGTGATATGGCGTTTGAAGTGTTGCTCGACAGTTGGAGCGACGATGCTAGCGGGCGGATAAGTTGTACGCATGTGGGTGGCACAGACTTCAGTCTGTGTCCTCTAACATCTCAAACATCAGTCTCTCAATGCAACACAGACTGAAGTCTGTGCTACTTCTACTTCCCGGTAAACAACGTGTTCTCATCGACGAAACACAGGCCGTTTCCCCATGGATCATGCACATAGAATGAACGTTCACCCCAGGGTCTCTTCACGATCTCTCCTGCACTGGCACCATGTATATCTTCATCCGACAAGCAGTTGAGTTCCTTTGCGCTTGTGTGAAAGTTTTCAATGTTCGCCACCGAGAAATAGATGTAGTCAGGAATCGGCTCCGGCTTGGTGTCTATTGTTCCTTCGCCGGTAACATCAACTAAAGCGAGAATCACTGGACCGCAATCGATGTAATGGCGACCCCCCCGTGGAATTCGACGTCCGCGATCTCCAAGCAGTTTGCCGTAGAAATCTTCGGCGTTGTCGAGATTGTCCACCTGGAGATATATGCGGAAAAAGATAGTTCTGTCGGACATTGTGAGCCTCCTCAAATATCATTATCCACAGATTAGGCAGATTACGCAGATTCAGTTGAGAACGATCAGGTTACTACCTCATTTACAAAGATCTGCATAAGCTGCGGATGATCGTCCTCACTTCAAATCAATCGCCCTGGTTATCAAATCAATTTCAACTGTGATGTCATCGCCGATGAAGTTTGGAACCGTCTTGTGAGTGTAGTTGATTCCGTAGTCACGTCGATTCAGCACGATGCTTGCGGAGTAACCGACCGTCTTCTTTGTCTTATCGGCGTTCTCGTTGACCCCTGTCACTATGAAAGGGAGTGCAATCTCCTTTGCGACGCCGTGCATAGTCAGCGTCCCGAGTGCGATTAGCTGTTTGCCCTTCTTCTCGATTCGGGAACTCTGAAAAGTAATTTCCGGAAACTTCTCGACGTCGAAGAATTCCGCCGTGCGCAAGTGGCGATCACGGCCGTCGATGCCTGTGTTAACACTCGTCGCCTTTATTACTACGTTAACAGACGACTTCGTGATGTCTCTTTCATTGTTTGTCAGATTGATGGTGAAGTCTGTGAACTTGCCTCTCACCTTAGAAAGACCACCCATGATCGGAACTGAAAAGCCAACGGTTGAATGGTTCGCGTCGATTGGGTATTGCCTGCTTGTGCTGACCTGAGCAGCGACGGTAATGCCTAAGGTGAATAGCAGCAGGAGAGATCTTTTGAGCATGTGCGTTCTTTCTAGGGGCTGGTAATGTCAGGTTCAGGACTAATCAGATATTTGGTAAACCCAGCGGCGACAAGTTGGTCATAAGCATCGATGACATCGTCCGGTACATATTGTTCAATTTGAAAACCGCGAGCGGGGTAAACGCGAATTCTTTGTAAATCGCCGACCATGATACTAACAACGTCCGCTGAAGACAGAGCGTTGTTGCTGTAGAACTGCAAATACTCTTCGAATGAGATCTGCGGTGATGTCACAGTCACATCCTTATCGGGCCACAGTTTCTTAAAAGTGGCGTAGCTTCGTCGTTCCATGTATGGCTTTTGCACGACGATAAACTTCTGCAACTCGAGACCTCGATCGGCGAGCAACTGTTTTGTGAAGCGAATATTTTCACCCGTGTTTGAAGATCTGTTCTCGATGAGAATGTTGTCTGAGGGAACGCCTTTTTCAATGGCAATGCGCGCGAAAATTTCCGCCTCTGGTTCTGACCACAAATGTTTGGTGATCGATCCTGCGCCTCCGGAAAAAATGACTAACGGCGCCCATCCATCCTTGAAGAGGTCGGCGCTTCGCTCGGCAACCCGTTCATCATGGCTGCACAACACAAGAATGGCGTCAGCTTTTTCCAACTGGTGGTTTAGCTGGTGATAGTCCCAGATTGTTTGAGCATGTTTTAGTAAGCGTCGATCCATTATCAAGAACGATTTCTATCGCGAAAATCTGAGATCTGAGATCTTCAATCTGAAATTCTACGACTTCTGATTACGCCAAGCGCCTGACGAATTCCGCCGAGGTGATAGGCGGTGTGAGTAATTACCGAGAT
>Ga0134124_10000475_pt1 | contig 34138 bp, 27 predicted proteins | sample KB304_FD_96880 | JGI IMG/M metagenome (GOLD analysis project Ga0134124, IMG submission 96880) | Terrestrial soil microbial communities without Nitrogen fertilizer from Kellogg Biological Station, Michigan, USA - KB3-0-4 | ecosystem: Environmental > Terrestrial > Soil > Unclassified ... | reverse complement strand
TGGCAACTCCTGAGGCAACAGTCTTGAGCACGTCACGTCGAGAAAATGATGTCATAGCGGCCCGAGTTTACTGGAGAAACGCCACAAAGGAAACGTTTTCATATTCGTCGCGTCTATCCCCGCATCGGAGGATCTCCATGCGACGTGTTGTTGGCCTTTTTCTGCTGGTGTGTTCGCCCGCGCTCGCGCAGGACGCCATGTTTCGCGGCAATCCACGGCACACCGGGGAGTATCCCGGTGCGGGAATTTCTAAATTTACAAAAGTTCGCTGGCAATTCCGCACCAAAGGCCAGGTGCTGTCCTCCCCGGCGGTGGCAGGCGACACGGTTTACATCGGCAGCAGCGATCATCTGCTGTACGCACTGGATCGCGCAACCGGAAACAAGCAGTGGGAGTTCAAGACCGACAGCCGCATCACTTCTTCACCCGCAGTCTCTGGCGGCGTGGTTTTCTTTGCCAGCTACGACGGAAACTTTTACGCCGTAGAGGCTGCCACGGGCAAGGAGAAGTGGAAATTCGCTACCCCTGGCGAGCGCCGCTTTGCCGCTGCGCATCTTCACGGGGCTTCGCCCGTTGCCGAGGTCATGCCCGATCCATTCGATTTCTATCTATCGTCGTCGGTGGTCTCGAACGGCACAGTCTATTTCGGAAGCGGCGACACGAACGTGTATGCACTCGACGCCGCCACCGGGGCCCTCAAATGGAAATTCAAAACTGGCGACGTAGTTCACGGATCTCCGGCGGTTGCGGACGGTGTTGTACTCGTGGGCAGTTGGGATAGTTTTTTCTATGCGCTTGATGCCGGCACCGGAAAAGAAAAATGGCGCTTCAAGACCGGAGAAGACGCCGACATCCACAATCAGGTCGGCATTCAGTCCTCGCCCGCGGTGGCGGATGGCGTGGTGTATTTCGGCTGCCGCGATTCCAAGTTCTACGCCGTCGATCTGGCCACCGGGAAGCAGCGCTGGGCGTATCCCAACAAAGGCTCCTGGGTGATCACTTCCCCCGCAGTCAGTGACGGCAAGGTCTATTTCGCAACCTCCGACACCGGCCTGTTCCACGCGGTCGACGCCAAAACCGGAGCGGAAGTGTTCGCAGTCGACAACCATCATTGGCCGATGTTTTCTTCCCCGGCCATCGCCGGCGGCCTGGCATACATCGGCTCGCATCAGGGCAAATTGCTGGCCATCGATCTCAAGACGCAAAAGCCGGCATGGACATTTGAAACCGAGGCATCGAAGCAGAACGGAGCAACGTACACCAAGGAGGGCGGCGTACCGAAATACGAAGCGGCTTTCTTTGATTTCTTCTACGACGACATGGTGTCGGGCGTACAGAAAATGATGTCCGTGGGAGCCGTGTTGTCATCCCCAGCAATCGCCGGCGACACGATCTATTTCGGCAGCGCCGACGGCAATGTTTACGCGCTCATGTAGCCTTCTGCGGCCCTTCTCCGTTTGACGCCGGGTCGCCAAGTGAACGATGATTTCCGGTCCTGCGCCGAACGTCACGGCGGGAGCGGAGCATATCGTGAACCTGGTGGCCGGAGTCGATCTGGGCGGCACCGCGATCAACTACACGCTGGTGGATTCGCAAGCGAAGTTCCTCATCGAGGGATTGTGCGAACATCCTGCCCTCTCCAAGCAGGGCCCGGACGTTTGCCTGAAACAAATTGAGGACGGCCTGAGGATCGCGGTCGCGCAGGCCGAAGTGCAGCTTTCCGACGTGGTTGCGGTGGGGCTGGATACGCCCGGCCCGGCGAGCGCGAACGGAGTGCTGAGCGCGAAAGGCGCGACGAATTTCGTTCACGCTCACTGGTCGGGCTACGACATTCGCGGAAATCTGGAAAAGCGCCTGGGCAAGCCGGTCACCTACCTCAACGACGGGAATGCCGCTGCCTTGTGGGGGCATTTTTCGATTTTTGGCGTCGACAGTAAGGAAACGTCGATTTCCACGATCATCGGCACAGGCCTCGGCGGTGGAGTAATCATCGACGGGAATATTGTGGTGAAGGGCCGCGTCGGCTTCGGCGGCGAACTGGGTCATGTACTGCTCCCCTACCAGAGCATTACCGGAATCGACGGACTAAAGCCGGAGTGCAATTGCGGCCGGACAGGCGATCTCGAATCGCTGTGCTCCCTGACGGCGATTGGAAAAACGTTCTTGCCGTATTTCCTTCCGAAATATCCGGGACATTCGCTGGCGCAAGCACCGAGCATGGGCGAAGCAGCGAAGCTGGTACGCGGCCTGGCGGTGAAGGGCGATCCCATGTGCCGCGAGATTTTTCGCGTTCAGGCGCATGCGCTGGCATTGTTCTTCGACGAAATGATCAACACCTTCGATCCGGATACGTTGATCGTGGGCGGCGGCGCATTGGAAACAGGGCCGGAGTTTCAAAAGTGGTTCCTGCAGGAAATCCGTAGAGGCATGCCGCCGCAACGCGAGGAACAAGCGGACATTCCGATCCACGTGATGCCCAACGGCGACACCGCCGGGGCGCGCGGCGCGGCGATCGAAGCACTGAAACTGGCGGCCAAAGGCGTCGTCGCTTAGACCAAAACGTGTGAAGCCAGGATTTCCGCCTTGAGCCACGAAGGAAGAAAGCTCTAACCCCCATCTTTGTATGCGCCCCTTCGCGTAAACGGCTCAGGGCAAGCGGGTGCGGCACTCCTGGCTGGCAACGGCAATCCACTGCTCGACGCGGTTGAAGTTTGCAAATCGGGAGTTGATCGCGCATCATTACTGGTTTGTTTGCGTCCGAATGCACGGATATGGCGACGTCTGATCGACTTCGATTTGCTATAGCAATGTGACGAAGGAGCGGAATGGAAAAGCCAGGGAAGATTGCGCCAGCGAAGGGGAAATTGGGAGTGCTGCTGCCGGGTATGGGGGCGGTGAGCACCACGTTTATGGCGGGCGTGGAGCTGGTGCGCAAGGGCAAGTCGAATCCGGTGGGATCACTGACGCAGATGGGAACCATTCGGCTGGGCAAGCGGACCGACAAGCGCTCGCCGCGAATCAAGGAATTTGTGCCGCTGAGCGGGCTGGATGATCTGGTTTTTGCGGGCTGGGACATTTACAAAGACAATGCGTTTCAGTCGGCCAGCAATGCCGGCGTGCTGAGCTTGCAAGATTTGGAAAAAGTGAAGCCCTTTCTGTCGGGAATCAAGCCCATGAAAGCGGCGTTCGATCATGAGTATGTGAAGAAGCTGGACGGGCCGAACATCAAGAAAGGCAAGAACAAGTACGAACTGGCACTGCAGATCAAAGAGGACATCGCGAATTTCAAGAAGGCCAGCCAGGTTTCGCGACTGGTGACGTGCTGGTGCGGATCGACGGAGATTTTTCTGAAGCAGGAAGATGTGCATTCGACGCCGGCGAAGTTTGTGGAGGCGATGAAGGCAAATCATCCGGCGATTGCGCCGTCGATGTTGTACGCATGGGCGGCGACTACCAGCGGCGTGCCGTTCGCGAATGGCGCGCCGAACCTGACGGTGGATTTTCCGGCGATGCAGGAACTGGCGCAGGAACATAACGTGGCGATCTGCGGGAAGGATTTCAAGACCGGGCAGACCTTGATGAAGACCGTGCTGGCGCCGGCGTTCAAGGCGCGCATGCTTGGACTGGACGGATGGTTCTCCACGAACATTCTGGGAAATCGCGATGGCGAAGTGCTCGAGGATCCCGGTTCGTTCAAGACCAAAGAAGAATCGAAGCTGGGCGCGCTGGAATATATTTTGCAGCCGGATTTGTATCCACAGCTTTACGGCAAGATGCACCACAAGGTGCGCATCAACTACTACCCGCCGCGCGGAGACAACAAGGAAGGCTGGGACAATATCGACATTTTCGGGTGGCTGGGCTATCCGATGCAGATTAAAGTGGATTTCTTGTGCCGCGATTCGATTTTGGCGGCGCCGATCGTGCTGGATCTAGTTTTGTTTTTGGATCTGGCGCAGCGCGCGGGTTTTTCGGGCATTCAGGAGTGGCTCAGCTTTTACTTCAAGTCGCCGATGACCGCGCCGAAGCTGTATCCCGAGCATGATCTGTTCATTCAGCTGATGAAGCTGAAGAACACTTTGCGGTGGATGATGGGCGAGGATTTGATTACCCACCTGGGTCAGGAATACTACGACTAGACGTACCCATTTTCTGGTGCTTGAAATCGGACCTGAATCCGCACGAAGGTTGCGGCCCCCCTGGCGTGCCTGTAGTTTTGGTGTGGGTGGGTTGGTGTCAAAACCTCAGGCCTGAAGGCCTGAGCTACAGAGGGCGCCCTCGCAGCAGGCGGCGATCGCGTTGCGGCGCAGTTGGTTTTGTGATTCTACGGATAGATTTTCTGAATGATTTGCGGGTGTTTTTGGGTTTGACCGGCGCGAGAATGGCGCGGTACCCTACCCTGCTTATGGCTGGTCCTTTTCCGCACACAATTCCGCCGCCGAATTTCTCTACAACCTACTTTGAGGAGCGTCATGTCGAACGAATTGCGTAACTTCCTGGCCCTTTCGTACGAGGAACTCGAGGAATTGAACCTGAAAGCGAAGAAGCAGCGCATGGACCGCGTTGCAACGCACAAGATCCAGGAAGAGCGGATCAAGTATCTGACCGACGAAAAGCGGATCAAAGCAGTGACCGTCCTATTCAGCGACCTGGAAGGCCGGCTGCACATGCTGGACTACGACAAGAAATTCCTGATTAAGAGCTGGGACAACCTGACGTTTGATGGCTCGTCGATTCGCGGATTTACCGCGCAACGCGAAAGCGATCTGCGCTTGACGATGGATTGGGGAGCATTTTACTGGGGCCCAGCGGATTATTTCGGCAACGGCAAGGTGATGGTGTTTGGGCAGGTGATCGACAAGGATGGATCGCCCTACAGCGCAGACATTCGCGGTGCGCTGAAGGGATTTGCGGACGACCTGCACGAGAAAAAGGGCTACACGCTGAACGCAGCGAACGAGATCGAAGGATTTCTGTTTAAGGGTGCGGATGCGGAGCGGCACTATCACGAAACGCACAAATTCGACTATGTGAACACCGGCGGCTACTACCATTCCCTGCCGGGCGACTTGCTGCGGACGTTCATTGATACGACGGCGGAAGTGCAGCGCGCAATGGGCTTCCAGAACGAGAAGGACCATCCGGAAGTGGCGCCGTCGCAGTTCGAGATCAACTACGGATACGGCGAAGTGGTGGCGGCCGCGGACCAGATTCAGTTGTACAAGCTGATTTGCCGCCAGGTAGCGACCAGCATGGGGCTAACGGCGTGCTTCCTGCCGAAGCCGGTGGTGGGCGTGAACGGCAACGGCATGCACACCAACGTCTCAGTAAGCAAAGGCGGCAAGAATCAGTTCTGGGATCCGAAGGGCGAAGAGAAGCTGAGTAAAGAGGGCTGGTCGTTTGTGGATCGCATCCTGACGCACGGCAACGATATTTGCTTGTTGCTGAACGCCAGCGTGAACGCTTACCGGAGACTGGATCCGCATTTCGAGGCACCAAACCAGTTGAAGGCCTCGGCGGTGGATCGCGGCTCGATGATCCGCATCCCCATCGGAAACGAGCGCAGCATGCGCGTGGAAGTGCGCTCGGTGGCGCCGGACGCGAATCCGTATATGGTGATGTACTCGATCTTCAAGACCGGCCTGGAAGGCGACATCGCGAAGATCAAGAATCTGCGGCAGGCCCAGCGGTATCTGCCGGACAACATCTATACGGCGCTGGAGAATTTCAAAAAGTCGGAGTGGACGACAACGCTGTTGGGCGAAGACGTCAAGGCACGCTACGCCGATCTGAAGGAAGCGGCGGCAGATCGCTGCCCGCGTTCGTTGGGAACGTTTGTGAAGGCGCCCGAAGTGACGTATCACCACGAGGTGTACAACCAGTTCTTGTGGAATTTGTTCTAGGGCGAGCAGCGGCCGGAATCGCCCTCGCTCGTTTTCTTTGGGCAAGGATGTGTGCGTTGAGGTTCTTCGGGCATCCTTATCGGATGCCCTCAGAATGACATTCCGCGATACATGCGCTTGCCGAGTCGCTTGATCTGCTCGAGCTTGGTGTTCATTGCCTGATGGGTTGCGTTCCAGTTGGGGCTTGGTGACTTCCTTGGTCCTGCGCATTCGTTGTTTCTGTGAGCTGCGCTAACTGACACTAATTTCGATCTGTTACATGCTTGTGGTATGGTTTTTGGTTCGCGTGTCGCTTAGGAATTCACTGAACAGCGCGAACGAGAGTCATCACTTCACTCAGTTAGAACGACGGACCATTTCCTCGGGAGGATTGCGACTCATGAAGAGCGTGTATAACGGCCAGGCGGTTCCCGCTGAGGGTAAGGCGATTGGGTATAGCGGCGGCGAATTGCAGGTACCGGACACGCCGATCATTCCGTTCATTGAAGGCGACGGGACGGGGCGGGACATCTGGAAGGCATCGCGGCGGGTGTTTGATGCGGCGGTGGAGCACGCATACGGTGGGAAACGGAAGATCGCGTGGTTTGAGGTGTTCGCCGGCGAAAAAGCGTTCAACACGTATAAAGAGTGGCTGCCGGACGAAACGGTCGAGGCGATTCGCGATTTTCGTGTAGCGATTAAGGGACCGCTCACGACTCCGGTGGGTGGTGGCATTCGTTCGCTGAATGTGGCACTGCGGCAGATTCTGGATTTGTATTCGTGCGAGCGCCCGGTGCGTTATTTTCAAGGTGTTCCTTCGCCGGTGCGCGAGCCGGAGAAGATGAACCTGGTTATCTTCCGGGAAAATACGGAGGACGTGTACATCGGAATCGAGTGGAAGGCGGAGACGCCGGAAGCAAAGAAGCTGCTGGAATTTCTGAACAACGAGATGCTGAAGGGTACAAAAAAACAGATTCGGTGGGATTCCGGCGTAGGCATCAAGCCAATTTCGCCGACGGGAACGAAACGGCTGGTGCGGCGAGCGATCAAATACGCTTTGGCGCACGGGCGCAAGAGCGTGACCTTGGTGCACAAGGGCAACATTCAGAAATTCACCGAAGGGGGTTTCCGCGATTGGGGCTACGAACTGGCGCAGCAAGAGTTTCGCGCGCAGACCATCACCGAGCGGGAGAGTTGGATCATCGACAATCTGGATAAGAATGCCGGACTCTCTGTGGGGCAGAACGCCGCAATGATCGAGCCTGGGCTGGAGCAGGCGACCGACGAGTTCAAGAAGACGGTCTACGACGAAGTGAAGAAGACCATCGATGCGATCTATTCCACGCACGGCAAGGGTCAATGGAAGAAAAAGCTGATGATCAATGATCGCATCGCGGACTCCGTGTTCCAGCAGGTGTTGATGCGCGCGGATGAGTACAGCGTGCTGGCGACGTCGAATCTGAACGGCGATTACCTTTCGGATGCTTGCGCGGCGCAGGTCGGTGGATTGGGGATGGCGCCGGGCTCGAACATCGGTGATGGATTTGGCGTGTTTGAAGCGACCCACGGCACCGCGCCGAAGTATGCGGACAAGGACGTGATCAATCCGGGATCAGTCATGCTATCTGGCGCGATGATGTTCGAGTTTCTGGGATGGAAGGAAGCCGCGCAGTTGATTGAGGATGGCATCGCGCGAACAATTCAACAGAGCAAGGTGACTTACGATCTGGAGCGGTTGATGCCTGGGGCGACTAAGTTGGGGACCTCGGCATTTGCCGGCGCGATCATTGAGAATATGAAGGGGCAGGCGGTGGCGCGGTAAGAGAGAAAGGCCGAGAGATAACGCAGACGCGGAGCGGCGCTGAGGTTCGTGGAGACTACGAGCGGACGGTTGCTGGCGGCGAGATCGCGGATTGGGAGTTTGAGGTCAGAACACGAGAGAGAACTGAGGACAGGATGAGTCGAAAAAAGGTGACGGTGGTGGGCGGCGGGTTTGTGGGATCGACGACGGCGCAGCGGATTGTGGACCTGGAGCTGGCTGACGTGGTGCTGACAGATATTCTGGATGGGCCGCCAGCTGGTAAAGCTCTGGACATGGTGGAATCGGGGCCGATTACGCGGACCGATGCGTTCGCGACCGGGATTTCTACGCCCAGCGGGGACTACAGCGCCACGGCGGGCAGCGATGTAGTGGTGATCACCGCGGGATTCCCGCGCAAACCGGGAATGTCGCGCGACGATTTGCTGAAGGCCAACTACGATGTGGTGAAGGTAGTGGTCGAGCAGATCGTGAAGCACTCGCCGAACTGCATCATCATCGTGGTGACCAATCCGCTGGATGCCATGGCGCAGGCGGCGTTCAAGGTGAGCGGATTTCCGAAGTCGCGCGTGTTGGGAATGGCCGGAGTGCTGGATTCGGCGCGCATGAGCGCGTTTGTGGCCATGGAGTGCAAGGTCAGCGTGGAGAACGTGCACTCGTTCGTGCTGGGCGGGCACGGCGACGACATGGTGCCGCTGCCGCGCTATTCGACAGTAGCGGGAATTCCCTTGCCGGATCTGCTGCCGAAGGAGCGGATTGACGCGATTGTTGAACGCACGCGTAAGGGGGGCGCTGAAATCGTGAACCTGCTCAAGACCGGATCGGCTTACTACGCGCCGTCGGCTGCCGCTGTCGAGATGGTTGAAGCGATTCTGAAGGACAAGAAGAAGATTTTGCCCTGCGCGGCGTATCTGGACGGGGAGTATGGGATCAAGGGACTCTTCGTGGGCGTGCCGGTGAAGTTGGGGGCCAAGGGTGCGGAGGAAATTATCCAGATCAAGTTGACAGCTGAAGAGAATGCGGCGTTGCAGAAGTCGGCGGGATCGGTGAAGGAGCTGGTGACGGTTCTGGGGATCTAAGGCAACCAGAGAAGATCTACCACGGAGACCACGGAGTTCACAGAGTCAGGATCCATCGGGGCGCCGGTTGCGGCGCCCCTTTTTGTGGCCCATGGGACAGCAAAAGTGAATCGCTAAAAGCCGACGAGTTTTTCCGCGCCTACGACCACCGCCAGGGTAAAGATGGCGATGGCGACTTCGCCGATCGCGCCTACCGCGAACGGGCGGAGGCCCTGTTTGCGCATTTCGCGGAAGTTGGTGCGCAGGCCGACGCCGGCGAAGGTGAGTAAGAACGCCCAGCGCGAGAGATTGGCGATAGCGGTGATCTGTTCTTTGTTGAAGAACTGATAGGTGGCAAGAATGGAGATCAGCAAAAAGCCGAGGACGAACTTCGGGAACTTCTGCCACAGGAAGGCAGCGCGGTTGGTGATGGTCTTGGCCTTGCCTTGATTGGCCCAATAAGTCGCGTAGGCGAGCACGACGAAGCCGATCATGGCATTGCGGGTGGTCTTAGCGAGAACTGCGAGTTTGCCTGCGGCGTCGGAATAGAGGGCACCTGCGGCCGTGGCTTCGGCGGTGTTATCGACGGCAAGGCCAGCCCAGAGGCCATAAGCGCGGTCGCTGAGATGGAGCCAGTGGCCAATCACAGGGAAAGTGAAGAGCGACAGCGCACCTAACGCGAGGATGGCGGCGATGGCGAAGGAGGAGTCCTCTTCGTCCGCTTCGATGGCGCCTTGCGTCGCAATGATCGCGCTGACGCCGCAGACGGCGGAACCTACGGCCAACAGCGAGGTCAGCTTGGGACGCAGGCCGAACGCGCGTCCGAGAAAGATCATAAAGGCTGTGGCGCCCGCGATTTCGATGGCGACCAGGACCAGGCTGACGCCGCCCAATTTCAAGACATCGCCAAGAAGGAAGCGCGCGCCAAGCAGGACGATACCGGCCTTGAGCCAGAATTCGTAGGTGGCGACGCCGGCTCGGAAGATTGCCGGGACGCCGACAGTGTTGGAAATCGCCAGGCCGATCAGAATTGCCCACAGCACGTATTCGATGTTGGGGAAGGTCCAGTGATGGGCTTTGGCGTAGGCGCCAACATTCTTCTCAAGCAGCTTGCCGGCGTAGCCGACGGCTGCGAGCAGTAGCACGCCGGGGATGACGCGCAGGCATTGCAGCGCGGGCTGATGAGACCGCGCTTGAGATTGGGGTAATGCTACTGACCCTGCCATGAGTTGCTGCTGCCTCCGTCTTTTGCTGCGATCGACCCGGGTTACTTTCGACGTTGATCGGTCAGGAGATGCTTGGCCATCACCAAGGGATGTGCTTGAAGACGCCGGCGCGAATCAGCAGTGCGGCGGCGAAGGCCGCGACGACAGCCCAGCTGTCCAGCGACAACAGCCAATTTTTCCTGGTGTTTACTGCTTTAGATTCCGTGCTCATGGCGATGCTCCCTCGACCTAGCTGATCTTGGTTTCCGAAGTTGACTGCTGAGAGGCCCGCGCAGGCCAATAAGCCGCGGCGAGTTCCTGAACGTGATGGGTTGCCACTCGTCCAACGATCAGCAACGCGGGCGCTGGGAGTTTTTCCTGGCGCGCGAGGGCCGCTACCGAGGTGCGCCGGATTTGTTGTCTCGGCGTCGTAGCGTTGGAGACAATAGCGCACGGCAGGTCGTCGGCCAACCCGGCATCGCACATTTGGCGAGCAACTTCGGCGTAGTCCGCTCCGGGCATGTACAGCACCAGCGTCGAGGTGTTAGTGACCGCGCCCCAATTCATCGAGGAAGCATCGGTACCGCGTGAAAAAGTGGCGATCACCAATTGCGATGCGGCGCGACGATCGGTGAGCGAGATTCCGGCTGCGGCGGCGGCACCCAGCGCCGCAGTGATCCCCGGCACTACCTCGAAGTCCACACCAGCGTTGCGCAGGGCTTCGATTTCTTCGCCGGCACGACCAAAAATCAGCGGATCGCCGCCTTTCAAGCGGATTACGTTTTCGCCGCGGCCGGCGTACGAGACCAGCAACGCATTGATCTCATCTTGCGTAAGCAGTTTCTGCCCGGCGCGCTTGCCGACGTCTATGACTTCCACTTCGCGGGGAATCAGTGCCAGCACTTCCCTGCTGACCAACGAGTCGTGGAGCACAACCGAGGCGCTCTGGAGCAGCCGCAAGGCCTTGAGAGTGAGCAACTCCGGATCGCCAGGGCCTGCGCCGATCAGGTACACCTTGCCCATTTTAATTCTCGACCCCCGCGGGAATCGCGCCGCGCACCACGGCATCTCGCTCGACCGAAGCGACCAGGCTTCCCGCCAGAATTCCGCGGATGTCGTCGTTGGTATGCCGCGCCAGGAACTGACGCAAGTTCTCGTCAGCACCGCGACGATCGTTGAATTCACGGAGCAGGCGCTCGATGGCGTCCGGAACGTCGGTGGCCGCGCAACGGTAACCGACCGGCCGGGCGATGGATGCAAATTCGCCGACGCTGCCGCCGACGCAGAAGTAGTAGGCGTCGACCATCTTGCCATCTACTTTTGTTTTTTTGCCTTCGAGGCCGATGTCGGCAATCCAATGCTGACCGCAACTGTTCGGGCAGCCGGTGATGTGCAGGCGTATCTGTTCCTGAAAGCCGGGGATGCGGTCGTCCAGCTCCTGGGAGAGCCAGCGGGCGAAGCCTTTGGTTTCAGTCAGAGCCAATTTGCAGAACTCCGAGCCGGTGCAGGCGACGGTGCCGCGAGCAAATGCGGAAGCGCGGACAGGAAGTCCGGCGGCGGTGAGTTCGGCTGCCACTCGAGCAGCGTGCTGGTTCGCGACGTTTACGATCAGCAGGTTCTGCATCACGGTGTTGCGGATGTGACCGTCGGCATAGCGATCGCTCAGATCGGCTGCCAGGCGCAACTGCTCGGGAGTGATACGCCCTCGCAATACATTCGCTCCTACATAGGAAAAGCCAGCCTGCTTCTGCGGATGAATTCCGACGTGATCGCGCTGAATGTCCGAAGGAATCTCTTCCGGTTCGGCTGGATCGAGAGCGAAGCCGATCTTTTCCTGGAGCGCGGCGAGGAAGGTGTCGGCGGTCCAGCCGTGCTGCAAAAAGAGGAACTTGAGGCGGGCGCGTTCGCGATTTTGACGGAGCATTTCCGCCGAGCGGAAGACTTCGGCAATGCCCTTGGCCACGGCAACGACCTGATTCCACTGCAGAAAGGCGTTCAGGCGCACGGCGAGATGCGGGTCGGTGGAAAGTCCACCGCCAACCCGAACCGAGAAGCCGACCTCGGACTCGCCGTTGGCGCGTTTGCGCACCACTGGCGTGAAGCCGATGTCGTTGATCTCCGGATAGTTGCACCAGGAGCGGCATCCAGTGATGCCGATCTTGAACTTGCGGGGCAGATTGTAGAACTCGGCGTTGCCGCCCAATGCGTTGTTGATCTGCAAAGCCAACGACGAAGCATCGCAGATCTCATGGCCATCGACACCGGCGAGAGGGCAGCCGGTCACGTTGCGAGCGACGTCACCGCAGGCGCCAATGGTGGTCAGCCCAGCCGACCAGAGCGATTCCATCAGCTCAGGTAGAGATTCGATGGTGACCCAGTGAAACTGCACATTTTGGCGTACGGTAATGTCAGCCACGCCTCGAGCGTGCTTTTCCGCCAAACTCGCGATGGTTCGCCCTTGGGTGCTGGTCAGCAATCCGTTAGGAATTCGGATGCGCACCATGAAGTACGGCACGGCTTTGCCTTCGCCATTCTTGCCGCCGACCACGCCGACGCCGTCGCCCTGCGTGTAGATTCCCCACGAGCGGAAGTACGTGCCCACCCACTCGGGCGGGATGGAAGGAAAGCCGGTACGGGCGAACTCTTTGATCTTGTCAAAATGTTCCCAGGCGTTTACTTCACGTTTGAGGCGTTCGACGCGTTGCGCTTTTGTTTCTGTGACTTCCGGCATCGGTGCTATCCCTGTGAAAAAGTGGCAGTAAAAATAAAAAAGCCCACGTTGCCTGGATCTGGCACGTGGGCTTCGGAACTTGCGCTTTCTAGCTAACTAAGTCCGGAAACTCCTCTGGCCAGATAGGGGTGTCTTGCGACACGCAGCGTTACACGCGCAGGGACAACACACGATCTGGCAAAGAGGGTTCATCGAAGGATCAGAATAAGGTCAGCGCCTCGGGTTGTCAATCAACGTTTCCGTCAAAGACCCGCTAGGGCCCATCGAGAATATAGATGATGAGACGGCCGAGCCGGTTATAGTTACTGCGGCTTTTTGGTCGGCGCCGGCTTGGTGGCACCCGCGCCTGTGGCCGGCTTGGCTGCCGGTTTTGCCCCCGGGGTCGCGGAAGGTGGCGGATCGATGATCACCGCCGTCTTGATGGTGTCGAGCTTCGGGAAGCTCTTGTCGAGATAGGCTTTACCCTGCTTTTCGATCTGGCCTTGGTCGATGCCAGTGTTGTCGCCGTACTGGTCATAGAACATGTCCACGACCTTCATGCCTTCCGCGTCGATCGTCGCGAACGGCGCGAAGCCACGGGAGTCGAGGGCGGAATTGTCCTTTAAATTGATGAAGACTTGGGTGGTGCGGGTATTCGGGCCAGCAGTGGCGAAGGTGACATAACCCTTTTTGTTGCTTTGTGTTACGGGGTCATCTCTGATTTCGGTCTTTTGCCACGCCGCGGTCACGGAGGGGTAAGAACTGATGCCGAACTGGGCGACGAAGGCGGGAACTACGCGAAACACGCTGACGTTGTCATAGAAATGATGCTTCACGAGGTTGTAGAAGCGATCAGCGCCAAGAGGAGCCCATGCGCGGGTGACCACCATGGTGAACTCGCCGCGAGTGGTGGTGAACTTTACTTTGTAGGCGTCTGGAGCTTTCTCTTTTAGCAGCGCCGGACGCAGCAATGTGCGGTCATATGCTGGTCGAGCGGCGGACGTGGTTTTCTTTGTCGCGGTTCCCTGGCTGGCGCCAGTCTTGGTGGGGGCAGCCTGGTCCGGCGGAGGCGTCGTCGGCTGGACTGGGGCCACGGGTTTCACTGGCTGCGCCTGCGTGCGCGCATGGACGGAAATCCAGGTGGACGCGGCGAGCACCGCCACCAGCGACAACCCGGCAAACTTTCGAATGCGACTTCGCATGCGGTTCCCTGCTTCCCTGCTTTCCTTCATCGTCGATCCTCTCCGTCTTGAGGTCCCGCTCGCGCTGGCGCAGAACGGGGCACGACCAACAGCACCATCTACCTGGCCGGCTTCGAAGCCTTGCTGACTCGTTCGACGTCAGACATGAGTCGCAGAGTATTTTCGCCGAGAATCTTCTTCACGTCACCGTCTGAGTAGCCTTTTTGTAACAGGGCCTCGGTGATCCTTGGAAGCGTGGTGGCGTCCTCCATGCCAAACGGCATGTTCGCGCCATCGAAATCCGAGCCAAGCCCCACGTGATCGATGCCAGCGACTTTCACGGCATGATCGATGTGCTCGATAATCTTGGTCCATTCAACGCGCGGCAGCTTGCCTTGCAATACATACTCGCGCGTGATTTTGTCGCCTTCGATCAGCTGACAGCCCTCGCGGTCGCCGCAACGCTTCTGCACTTCGGCGGCAATCGCATTGTTGATATCGGGATCGGCTTTCTCTGCGTTGCGAAATTCCTGGCTGAGAAATCCCTCGTGAAAGTTGATCTGGACGATTCCACCCTTGGCCGCAAGGGCGCGCATCATGTCGTCGGACATGTTGCGCGGATGATCGCAAATCGCGCGGCAGGAGGAATGCGAAGCGAAAACGGGAGCCTTGCTGACCTCCAGCACATCGCGGAAGGTTTTATCGCTGACGTGGGAAATATCCGCGATCATGCCAAGGCGATTCATTTCGCGAATCACCTGTTTGCCGAAATCGCTAAGACCATTGTGCGCAGGCTTATCGGTAGCCGAATCCGCCCATTCACAATTTCCGCTGTGCGTCAGGGTCAGGTAGCGGACGCCCAGATCGGCATATCTTCGAAGGACGCTGAGGTCGCTGTTGATCATGTGCCCGCCCTCGACGCCCATCAGCACAGCGATCTTGCCTTGCTGGCGTGCAGTGCGGATCTGTGTCGCGGTAGTGGCTAGAGCGAGATCGTTCGAATGTTTGCGGCCCTGATCTCGCACCGCTTCGATCTGTGCCGTGGCGCGCTGGACCGCTTCCAGGCCTTTTACCTTGCTCGGCATCCAGATTGAGAAAAATATGGCGTCCAGTCCGCCTTCTTTCATTCTGGGGATGTCGATGCTGCCGTCGGCGTTTCGTGGGCCGAGATCGAAGCCACCATCCATCAGGCGCTGCGTGGTGTCGTCGTGGGTATCCACAACGATCGACGAAAAATGCAGCCTGCGGGCGCGCGTGGAGAGATCGTCAGCGCTCACACCCGGCTCCAAGCCGACGGTGATGACCAGACATAAAAGACCCGAGATAAGTCGCAGCATTTCACTCCGCAAACATTCTCCTTGAATTGACTCCTTGGATTTGGACAAGGCGCGGCGCGTCGGAAGGCGGACACGCGTTTCCGCTGAATGTCAGTGAGCCTGCAGTTCCCTGCTGACGCGTTCGGCTTGTTCCATGATTCGCAGTGTATTCCCCCCCAGGATTTTGCGCACGTCAGCGTCCGAATAGCCTTTGCGCAACAAGGCCTCGGTGATTTTCGGCAATTTCGAGGCATCTTCCATTCCTTCGGGCATGTCCGCTCCGTCGAAATCCGAGCCCAAGCCCACATGATCGGCACCGGCCAATTTCACGGCGTGATCGATATGATCGATGATCCGTTCCCAACTCACATGGGGCAACTTACCTTCGGCTGTCAACTTCGCCTGTATTTTGGCCATCTCGCGGGAAATGCAGGCTTCATCGTTATTGCAATTCTTGGTCAGTTCACTCAGGTGTTGCACGACGCCGCCGGTCTGCTTGTCGTATGCATCCTTGTAGGCCTGATCGATAAAACTTTTCTCGTAGTTGATCTGGATCACGCCGCCATTGGCGGCCAGAGCCTTGATCATGTCATCGCTCATGTCGCGCACGTGATTACATAACGCGCGGCAGGAGGAGTGCGAAGCGATCAACGGCGCCTTGCTGACTTCCAGCGCATCGTAAAACGTCTTGTCGCTGACGTGTGAAATGTCAACCAGCATGCCCTGGCGATTCATTTCGCGGACGATGTCTTTGCCAAAATCCGTTAGGCCATTGTGCGCCGGCTTGTCGGTGGACGAATCCGCCCACTCATCGTTGTAGAAATGCGACAGGGTCATGTAGCGCACGCCAAGATCGGCGAAGATCCGCACCATGCGGATGTCGTTGCCGATCATGTGGCCGCCTTCGACGCCCATCAATGCGGCAATCTTGCCGTCCTTGTGCGCGCGGCGAACGTCTTCCGCGGTTCGCGCCAGCACCATGTCTTTCGAATTTTTCCGGGCGTTCTCGCGCACCGCGTCGATCTGGTCCAGCGCTTTCTGCACTGCTTGAGGTCCCATGATGCGCCCATCGATCCAGATCGAGAAGAAAATCGCGTTCATCCCGCCTTCGCGCATGCGCGGGATATCGACGTGCCCGTCAGGATTGCGCTTGGCGATGTCGTAGGTATTGGTGAAGAAGCGCTGCGTGGTGTCGTCGTGGGTATCCAGGACGATCGAGGAGAAATGCAATTTGTGAGTGCGTTCGGAAATATCGTCAGCGACGATAGAAGGAATCAGACGCGTAAAGGCAGCCGCGGCAATCAAACAACCGAAAACACACAATCCCACAGTGCGAGTGTGGCGCATCGAGTCTCCTCAGATCGTTAAAACGAATGGTGAGAGTTTACCCTATCAACCAGCCGAGCAACGCTTGTTTCCACGCCTGGCGGTTGATTTCGGCGAGCGATTCGGTCAATGGGATTTCCTTGGGGCAGGCTTTTACGCAATTCTGCGCGTTGGCGCAATCTTCGATGCCGCCGTTCCCCATCGCAGCCTGCAACCGCTCTTTAGCGTGCATCGCGCCAGTCGGGTGCATATTGAACAGGCGCACCTGGCTGAAAATCGCGGCGCCCATGAAGTCGCTGTGTTCGTTCACCTGCGGGCAGACTTCCAGGCAGTTCCCGCAGGTGATGCAGCGCGACAGCGGATATGCTTTTTCCTGAACTTCCGGAGCCATGCGCGGCCCTTCGCCGAGGTAGTAGCTTCCGTCGATGGGGATCCACGCCTTCACGCGCTTCAGACTGTCGAACATGAACTGGCGGTCGACGGCCAGATCTCGCACCACGGGAAATTTCGACATTGGCTCGATTCGAATGGGCTGCTCCAATTGATCGACGAGTGCCGAACATGCCATTCGAGCCTTGCCATTGATCAGCATGGCACAGGAACCACACACTTCCTCGAGACAATTCGAATCGTAGGAGATCGGCGTGGTCTTTTTGCCATCGCGCGTCACCGGATTTTCCGCGATATCGCGCAGGCAAATAATCACATTCATCGATGGCCGCCAGGGCAGCGCAAACTCTTCCCAGCGCGCCTTTTGCTTCGGCCCCGCCTGCCGCTTCACCCGAACGATGACTCGCTTAGTGTCAGCCATTCCTTCTCCGCGCCGTCATTTCGCCGCGTCGTAGCGGCGAGCCCTCGGCGGAATCTGCGAAATGTCCACCGGCTCGTAAGTCAACTGCGCTTCTTCGTTTATCCACTTCGCGCGGGTGGTCTTCAGCCAGTTCGCATCGTCGCGATCGGGAAACTCCGGTTTGTAGTGCGCCCCGCGCGATTCGTTGCGGCAAAGCGCGCCCGCGGTGATCACCTGCGCCAGAATCAGCATATTCTCGAGTTCACGGGCGAAATTGAGGGTCTGATTGGACCACAGAGTACGATCGCTGAGGTTGATCTTCCGATAGCGCGCGCACAAATCAGCGATCTTCGTTGCCGCGATCTGCAGATTCTTGTTGAGGCGTGTCACGGTAACGTGCTCGGTCATGATTTCGCCGAGTTCTTTCCAGATGGTGATGGGGTTCTCGGTTCCATCCTGCGCGATCAATGCCCTGTTTTTCGCTTCCTGCCGTTTCTTCTCGCGTTCGAACACGCTGGCTTCGACGCCCTCGGCGGCACGGTCCGCATTTCGCGCCAGCTTCACAGCCGCGGGGCCCGCAATGCCTCCGCCGAAGATGCACGACACCAGCGAATTCGCGCCCAACCGATTCGCGCCGTGATACTGGTATTCGCACTCGCCCGCAGCGAAGATTCCCGGCACGTTGGTCGCCTGATCGTCGTTGTTTACCCAGATTCCGCCCATGGTGTAGTGCATGGCCGGAAAAACCTTCATGGGCTCGTCGCGCGGGTCGACGCCCAGGAACTTTTCGTAAATCTCAAGAATGCCTTCGAGTTTGCGGTCCAGTGTTTCCCGCGGAATGTGCGTGACATCGAGATACACGGCGGCCTGTCCGTTGATACCGAGCTTTTCCTGATAGACGATGCGGTGAATCGCGCGGGTCGCAATGTCGCGCGGCACCAGGTTTCCGTACTTTGGATACCATTCCTCGAGGAAATAGAACCGCTCCGCATCGGGAATCGATTTGGGCGCTCGTTTGTCGGCGGGATTTCGCGGCACCCACACGCGCCCGCCTTCTCCGCGTGCCGATTCGCTCATCAAGCGCAATTTGTCTTCGCCAGGAATCGCCGTCGGATGAACTTGGATGAATTCGCCATTAGCGTAATCCACGCCCTGTTGCAAAAGTGCGGATTGCGCTGAGCCGGTGCAGACTACCGAATTCGTGGAGCGCCCGAAAATCGCGCCGATTCCACCGGTAGCGAAGATCACCGCGTCCGCCGGAAAAGTATTTACTTCCATGGATCGCAAATCCATGGCGCAAATGCCGCGGCAGATTCCGCGATCGTCGATTACCGCTGACAGGAAAGTCCGGCCTTCGCGCTTGGTTACCCGGCCTTCGGATTCGTGGCGCCGCACCTGCTCATCCAGCGCGTACAGCAATTGTTGGCCGGTCGTGGCTCCCGCAAACGCCGTGCGGTGATACAACGTACCGCCGAATCGCCGATAGTCCAGCAATCCCTCGGGAGTGCGATTGAAAGTGACGCCCATGCGATCGAGCAAGTCGATAATGCCCGGCGCGGCTTCGCACATCCGCTTGACCAGCGGCTGATTGGCAAGAAAGTCGCCGCCATAAATCGTGTCGTCAAAGTGCTTCTGCGTCGTGTCGCCTTCACCCTTCTGATTTTTCGCGGCGTTGATGCCGCCCTGCGCGCATACGGAGTGCGACCTCTTCACTGGCACGATCGAAAACAACTCGACCGGGACGCCAGCCTCTGCGACGCGGATGGTGGCCATCAGGCCGGCAAGTCCCCCGCCTACTACGATGATATTCGGTTGCTTCATTTCGAAATGACGTACCAGGCGAACGGATGCCAATCCAGCCGAAAGCTGAGAATGATGAGCACGCCGACCAATCCAAAAGTGCACCCAACGAGGACGCCCAACTGCCCGGCGACTCGTTGTGCGCGGGCGGTCGCGGCGAGCCCCCACTTGCACAGAAAATTCCAGATGCCGACGCCAAGATGAAAAGACGACGCCAGCACACCGACAACGAAAAATCCCAGATACCACGGATTCGCCATATCAGCCGCCACTGTTGCGTACGTGGAGCGGCCGTGCGTGATCCATCGCTCGGTGTACAGATGCCATCCGATATAGGCGAACGCGATCAGGCCTGTATACCGCTGCAGCGTGAACAACCAGTTCTTTACCCACGGATATTGCGAGACGTTGGACCGTCCGCGCAGCCAGATATACACACCATATCCGCCATGATACAAAATGGGCAAAAAAATAAACGCCCACTCCACAAAAATGCGGAACGGAATCGTCTGCAGCGTCTGCGACGTCTCGTCGTACTGCCGGGCCCCAACCAATGCCGTGCTGTTGGACCAGAAATGCTCGGCCAAAAACGCTCCCACGGGAATGACACCGGATAAAGAATGCAGTTTGCGGAGGAAGTAACTGGAATCAGGCCGGTTTGCCGTAGCGGACATGCCCTCTCCGCCGCCTGTTGCCGTGAAACCCGGCTTCGTTGCGGCTATTTCAGTATAGGGAGTCGCGCACCACGATGCAAGTTAGCGGCTTTTTCATCACTTCCAAACGGGACGAAATATGTGATTCGAATCAGTTACTTTCGCGGGGCTGTTTTGACAATTGCCTGGCGCAAAGATGTTATCCTGCCTGCAACGAACTCGTCCGCCGGGGCCCTTCCCTGGTCGCGAAACTCAACGACGCAGATTCGAAGAAATAATGAGCCTGGTCACCGAACTCGAGCGCCTCGCTGATGGTCTGGGCGAAAACCCGGACGCCGGAAGTCCAATTTCCTGGCCTGTGGTCGCCGAACGCATCGCAAGAAATCTCGGGGTGAAACCGGACGAAGTCGGAATTCTCGGTTTGTCTGCACGCTGGCGACATTTGTATTTTCTCGTTCCGGAAGCACTGAAAAATGTCGGCTTTATTCCGCTAACCAGTAGTTCTGCTCTCGCCGCGCGCACCGTACGCGAGAGCCGCCCCGAAATCAACAATGTTTTCAGCAACTCCAAGCACGCTACCGTCTTCGAAGGTGTAAAAACCGGGGGCGAAACGGCCGAGGCCATTCAGAAAATCATCAGCGCGCCCATTCTGGCCGGCGACAAAGTCATCGGCGTGATTCAAATCAGCCGCAAGGGCGCGAACGTAAAAACCGTTGGGCCAGATTTCAGTCCCGCCGATCTCGGAAAAGTACTCGCACTTTGCAAACCACTCGGGAAATTGCTGCAACACTTCGCGCGCGACTGATTTTCCGCCATTCGATCCTCATTTTCGCGGCGCATCGCACCGTCATTCACGATTCGTTCATCAAGTTCCGCAAGCGTGCACAAAGAAAGGGCGGAAATGCGTTGACACTATTAGACCTTCTTGTTACTTTTCCACAGCGGAAAAAATTTCGCACTCAGCTCACTCACGGAGGCACCGCACACCGGCACCATGGCGTTCGTCGCGAAGAAAATATTTCTTACCAAAGGCGTCGGGAAACATCGTGAGAGGCTTTCCAGTTTCGAGCTGGCGCTCAGAAACGCCGGCATCGCCGCATGCAACATCGTGCGCGTGTCATCCATCTTCCCGCCAAACTGCAAATTAATTTCCCGCAGTGAAGGATTGAAATACATCAAGCCAGGCCAAGTGGCGTTCACGGTAATCAGCGAGAATTCGACCAAGGAAGCGCATCGGTTGATCGCTGCCAGCATCGGCCTCGCGCTTCCCGGCGATAAGTCAATGTACGGTTATTTGTCCGAGCATCACTCGTTTGGTGAGACCGAAGAAGTTGCCGGGGAATACGCCGAGGAACTCGCCGCGGAGATGCTTGCAACTACGCTTAACGTCGAATTCGATCCGGATCTTTCCTGGGATGAAAAAAAAGAGGTCTACCGCATCTCCAACAAAATCGTGCGCACCATGAACGTCACGCAATCGGCGGTGGGCGACAAGCGCGGCTTGTGGACGACCGTTCTAGGCGCAGCTATCTTGATTGGCGAAGACGACTAGTCTCCCTAGCCAAAACTCAGCGCCGTTCTCATCGCTTGAAGTATCCAATGCGCTGAAGCACTGCTCCCACCACCAGTGGTAATGCAACGGTTGCATCTTCAAACACCTCGGCGAACTGACCGCCTTCTTCTGGCGGCACGAATTTTCCCCAGGACACCGCTTCGGTGTAAGTGCTCCCGCTCAATCCACCCCAATGCACCGGCTCCGGGCAAATCCGCAGCCCATAGTTGTAACGCTTCAACGGCAAATTCTTGTATCCGCGGCGCGCCAACAATTCCGCGTAGACGCCAAATTGTTGCGACCAATTCCTTGGCACACCGCCGCCGACGGTAAAGATTCCCATGCGCTTGGTCGCCAGCATGGTGTCGGCGAAATATTCAAAATCTTCAAACGGGTCGAATCGCAGCAGCGGCCGCTTCTGTTTCTGCCGCGCTATCTTGTGCAACGCAAAATCGATGCCCAACTCCGAATCCGAAAACGCAGGAACGAAGACCGGCACGTTGTGTTCGTACGCCGACTTCAGAATTCCCCGTCCGGCTCCTTGCTTCTTCAAAAGCTCGCCGATGCGTCGGTGTAATTTCCAGCTGCACACCACTTCGCTGGCGTCCCACTTGTCCAGAATTCCATCTACGACCTTTTCGACATGATCCAGATTTGTCTCCGGTTCAAGCGAATCGTAAACGCGGTTGTAGCCCGCCTGAAAAAGTTCATTGTCATCCATCTTCGACGGATCGTAGCGGAAGTGTGAGCGCCCGGTAGCTTCCACCAAACCGTGCGCCATAAGCGCCCCGGTCGAAACAATCGCTTTAACGATGCCGCTTTCGATCAAATCGCAAAAAACGAGTCCCATTTTGCCGACAGTAAGCGCGCCGGCCAGAGTCATCACCACAAAACAATCTTTGTCGCGCGCCATGGTCTCGAGCACGTCCGCGGCGTCACCCACCTGGCGCGCCGTGTAGGCGGTATCGCCCATCGCCCGTACCAGATCATCGATGGTAGGGCACTTCGACAAATCAAGCGGATAGATTGGCCGAAGCTTGTCTTTCACGGGATCGTGCAGCACACGGCCGGTAACCGTCTTTTTCTGCTTTGCCATCATCTCTCCTGAAAAATAAAAACAACAACCGCTGCAACTACACAAGACTTCTATGCGACTACTGCGTATTCAAATTCTGGAAGATTGATAGTACAAACGCTCGCCGAAGGAAAGACAAAACCGTGTGAACGAAAGTTCATTTACTGCCATGCTAGACTAGCTTTGTATGCCAAACAAATTTACCATCGGCCTGGTGCAGATGCGCTGCACCACAAACGCCGACGAAAATCTCTCTCGCGCGGTGGACAAAATACGTGAAGCGGCGGCTCGCGGCGCGCAAATCATCTCGCTCCACGAACTTTTCCGGAGCGAATATTTTTGCCGCAAGGAGGATCCCGCGCTGTTCGATCTTGCCGAGCCGGTTCCAGGCCCCGCCACCGACAAACTTGCACAAATCGCCAAGGAGCGCAAAATCGCTTTGGTCGTTTCCCTTTTTGAGCGCCGCGCCGCCGGCGTTTATCACAACACTTGCGCGGTGATCGACGCCGACGGCAGGTTCCTCGGCAAATACCGCAAAATGCACATTCCCGACGATCCGCTGTACTACGAAAAGTATTATTTCACTCCGGGCGATCTCGGTTTCCCGAATTTTCAGACGAAGTACGGAAAAATCGGCGTGCAAATCTGCTGGGATCAGTGGTACCCGGAAGGCTCACGACTAACAGCGCTCAGCGGTGCGCAGGTCATCTTTTATCCCACCAGCATCGGCTGGCATCCCCACGAAAAAGCCGAATTCGGGGCGGCGCAACTGGATGCCTGGCGCACCATCCAGCGGGCACACGCCATCGCCAACGGCGTCTACGTCGCGGTCGTCAATCGTGTCGGATTTGAAGGCAACCCTGGCGCAGGCGACGCAGGACTCGAATTCTGGGGCAACTCTTTTGTGGCCGACCCCTTTGGACAAATCGCCGCGCAGGCATCCAACGATAAGGAAGATATTCTCGTCGTGGAATGCGATCCGGCGCGAAGCGAAGATACGCGCCGCAACTGGCCGTTCCTCCGCGATCGACGCATCGACGCGTATCAACCCATTTTGAATCGCTGGTTGGGCGAATAGCGCGCATGTCCGCATCCCGGCGCCGCTCCATCAAACGCAGGTCTGCTCACGCGATCGCAACATTCGCTCCGGAACCAACCCCCTTCGATCAAGGCTTCTGGATGCCCGCCGAATGGGAACTCCACGAGGCCACCTGGCTCGGCTGGCCGCACGAAAAAACCGACTGGCCGGGAAAATTTCCCGCGATTCCCTGGGCTTATGCGGAAATCGTCCGCCATCTCGCGCGCGTCGAACGCGTCTTTCTCCTGGTTCAAAGTCGAACGGAGCAAACAGCCGTCCGCTCCATCCTCAAACAGTCCGGCGTGAACCTCGATGCCGTCGAGTTCTTCGTCGTTCCCACCGATCGCGGGTGGATGCGTGATTCGGGGCCGATTTGCGTAACCAATTCTTCGCACGAAGTGGCATACACGCACTGGCAGTTCAACGGCTGGGCTAAGTATTCCAATCACAAGAAAGATGCACTCGCCGTCACGCGCGCGAACAAGAAGCTCAAGCGCCGCACGTGGCAGCCACGACACAAAGGGCGTCCCGTCACGCTCGAGGGTGGCAGCATCGATGTAAATGGCCGGGGCTCCCTGCTCACCACCGAGGAGTGCCTGCTCAGCACCACGCAAGAGCGGAATCCGACATTCACGCGCGATGACTATGCCCAGATTTTTCGGAGTTACCTCGGCGCCACGCACGTATTGTGGCTGCGCAACGGAATCGCCGGCGATGATACTCACGGCCACGTCGACGATCTCGCGCGCTTCGTGAACCCAACCACCATCGTGACGGTCGTCGAAGAAAATCCTTCCGACGCGAATTACAACGCCTTGCGCGAAAATCTTGCCATCCTGAAGGCTGCCAAAGATACCAATGGGCGTGCTTTTCGCGTTGAGACGCTGCCGATGCCGGCGCCGATTTATTTCGATGGACAGCGCCTTCCCGCCAGCTACGCGAACTTCTACATCGCCAATCGATTGGTCATTGTTCCGACGTTCAACGACGCCAACGATCGCATCGCTCTGAACGCGTTAGCGGGTCTGTTCCCTGGGCGCGAAGTCGTGGGTGTCGCATGCCGCGACCTGGTCCTCGGCCTCGGCACGTTGCATTGTTTGACCCAGCAACAGCCGAGCAACCGATAAGGTTGCGAGTCCCGAAGGAGCAACGCGACGAGGGACCACAGCTCACCTTATTTTCTTGCGACGCTATTCCCGGTCGATGCCCTTCCCACCGAACCCGCGAAGTTAAACGCAGCCATACTCGCGCCACGACGTTCACGGCGTGCATTCGACAAAGCACCACTTGGTTTTTCCCCGCTTCCGACGCTACAATGCCACCTCCGCACCAACACCTGCCCGACTTAGGAGGGCCGTAAAATGCTCGCGTTGGCCAGTCTGGCGTTTTTGCAACAGGACCGCGTTGTGGTCGTTGAGTGGCGCCATGGCTTGCTGTGGTGGATCGTTATCGGCCTCATCGCCGGATGGCTCGCCGGGAAAATCGCCCGCGGAGAAGGATACGGTTGCATCACCGACATCATTCTCGGCCTGATCGGTTCCGTGCTCGGCGGCTGGATCTTCACCAAGCTCGGCATTCTCGGAGGCGGGACGCTCTATAGCCTTGCTGCTGCCACGGTCGGCGCGGTGATCCTGGTATCGATAGTCCACCTGTTCGTCGGTGGTTCACGGCGCCCGTAGCACCGGCTGCTGTGGTGTCGCCTATCGCAGAGCGTCGGCTCTATTCGCTGGGCTGATTGCGTTAATCCTTGTTCAGCGTCCCTCGCTAAAGCGGCAGATTTAGGGATTCCTCCTTGGGAATCGCCTTCAACATCTGCTCGCCTACGTTCAAGTGCTGGTCGACTAATAGCGCCGGCGTATGCGCTAACCACTCCGCCAGCGAAATATCCTGATAGTGCGGTGTCCTGAACATCTCCAGAAACACCAGATCGGTATTGCCCGTATTTTCGATGTAGTGAGGGTTCGACTGCAGAACGTAGCCCACGTCGCCCTCTTCCATATCCATCGTCCGCGCATGCCCACCGGCCACAAACACGGTCATGCGTCCCTTCCCACCAATGAAGTATTGCCATTCATCCGCGTTGGGATGCCAGTGTAGCTCCCGCAATCCTCCCGGCTTCAGGGTAACGATCGCAGACGCGATCGTCGTGATCGGAAAATTCTTCGCGTCGATGATCTTTACTTCCCCACCGCGCGTCGCCTTTGTTGGTTTCATCGTGCTCGTCTTGAAATCCATTCGCGCCGGTGCCCCGGACGTACCCTCCGCCACCTGGGCTTGCTCCTGCTTCAGTTCACCGGGTAGGCCGGTCTGAAAAATAAACAACTCCTTTTTCGGCACTCTTTCGAACGTGGCCCCAGGAACGGCAAAATTCTTCGCCAACACTTCTCGCGGCGTGTGCGTCAGCCAGTCGGTCAGCAAAAACGTCTCGAACTCATTGAAATTTCCGTCGTCAAATACCAGCAAGAACCTCGCACCGTCTGGTCCCAAACCCTGAATAGAGTGCGGCACACCCGGCGGGAACAACCACAAATCGCCCTCGCCTACATCGGATACAAAGCCCTTGCCTTGCGCATCCACGGCGGTAATTCGCGCTTTTCCGTACAGCATGATGGCCCATTCCGACGACACGTGCCAATGCAACTCCCGGACGCCGCCGGCGGTCAATCGCATCTCCACTCCGGCGATGGACTTCGAAATTGGCAGCTCCCTTACGGTCACCTGGCGAGTCCATCCGCCGCTCTCAAGTCTCTTGCGTGCCATCGCAAATGGATACTTGAACGGCGGCACTTGTCCCGCATCAGTGTCGACGCCCCACACCGCACTGGGATTTTCCGCCTCGATTGCGGCATTCTTTGGTCCAGGATCGGTTTCGTTCGGCAAATGATGGTCGGGGGAACGCGGTACCTTCTTCTCTTCTTGCTGCGCGGCCGCGACCCCTGCCGTCGCCACCGCCAGCATCGCGGCCGACCCAGCACCCAGAAATTTTCTCCGTGTAAACTCTGCCGACTCGTCGCTCATCGTCTCTCCCTCGCTCAATCTGTGCACCAATCACCCGTGCCGTAGCGTTGGATGTGCACTTCGCTGGACGGGTTTCTCTCTTCTTTGCGGTCCGTGCACCGCTGCATGGCAAGCATGTACTCGTACCGTGTGATACGATTTACGGTCACATCACGGAGCTAATTTTTCTTTGAGCAAGCCTTCGCAGTCCCTCACCGCGATCCCCTTAGGCGGCCTCGGCGAATTTGGAATGAACATGATGGCGCTGCGCCTGGGCGACGACATCATCGTCATCGATGCCGGCATGATGTTCCCGGAGACCGAACTCCTCGGCGTCGACCTGGTCATTCCCGACACAACCTATCTGAAACAGAACCGCGAGCACGTCCGCGCCATTGTGCTAACCCACGGCCACGAAGATCATATTGGCGCGCTTCCGTACATCCTTCGAGATCTCAATGTGCCGGTGTATGGTACCCGGTTCACGCTGGCACTGGTCAAGAAGCGGCTCGAAGAAGCCGGGCTGCTGGATTCTACTACCCTGCGCGAAGCTTTGCCCGGCCGCCTGGTAGAGATCGGTCCGTTTGAGATCGAATTTATCCCAGTCACCCACAGCACCATCGACTGCGTAGCTCTTGCAGTACGCACGCCGCTGGGCGTCATCATTCACACCGGCGATTTCAAGATTGACCAAACCCCGGTGGGTGGCGCTCCGTTCGATCTGCACACCTTCGCGCGCTACGGCAACGAGGGCGTCCTTGCGCTATTCAGCGATTCGACCAACGTGGAACGCCCTGGATTCACGCCCTCCGAGCGAGCGATCGTCCCGCGCATCGAGGAGTTGTGCCGCTCGGCCCCGCGTCGCGTCGTTCTTTCCTGCTTTGCCTCCTCCATTCACCGCATCCAGCAGGTGATTGACATCGCCGCGCGCGTGGGTCGCAAAGTGGCCTTCGTGGGACGCAGCATGGTCGACAACGTCGAAATCGCCCACGACTTGAGCTATCTGCGCATTCCGGACGGCATGGTAGTGCGCCCCCAAGACATTCGCGGCTTCGATCCCAAACGCCTGATCATCCTGGCCAGCGGCAGTCAGGCCGAGCCGATGTCTTCTCTCTCGCGCATTGCCGTGGACAATCACCGTTTCGTGTCGGTCGACGAGAATGACACCGTCATTCTTTCCGCGCGAATCATCCCGGGGAATGAGAAGGCTATTTTCCGCATGCTGGATCACATGTTCCGGCGGCGGGCGCTGGTGTACTACGAAAATTCGGCAGGCACCATTCACGTTTCGGGTCACGCCAGCCAGGAAGAACAGAAGCTGGTGCTGCAGTTGGTGAAGCCGCGTTACTTCATCCCCGTCCACGGCGAATATCGGCATTTATTCCGGCATGCGGCTCTGGCCCATCAACTCGGTGTGGTTTCCGGCGAGATTCTCCTTCTCGAGGATGGTCAGACCATCGAATTCACCGAAGACGGCGCTTACCGTCGGGAACCGGTCACTGCCGGCCGTGTGCTGGTCGATTCCGGTTCGCTGGAAGAGATTGAAGAAGTGGTCGTCCGCGACCGCAAGCACCTTTCGGAAGATGGCGTGCTGGTTCCCATCATCGCCATCGATAAGCACACCGGCCGCGTGGACATAAGTCCTGAAATTGTAACCCGCGGAATGTTCAGCGATAACGGACAGGAACTCATGGCCGGCGCGCGAGAAGTGGTCCTAAGAACCGTGGAGCAGTCCAACCCGGAAGAGAAGACGGACTGGAGCGTAATGAAGGAAAAAATCCGCGTAGACCTGAAGCGCTACATCAGTAAGCACACTTCCAAACGACCCCTAATTCTACCGGTCATCCTCGAAGTCTAGTTCCTGGATTCATCGCGTACGAGGCGGTTGCCATCCGCCAAAACGGCAGATATCGTATGCAGGACACTAGTCAAAAGTTTTCTGGCTCGAGTTGACGCCCGCGATTGCAACGGTACTGGCGCGAAACGCTGAAGACGAAAGACAACAAATCTTAAACACTTGGAGAAACGCACTTGAACGACTACGTGCTGTCCGTGTTGCTGGGAATCGTTGAGGGGTTAACGGAATTCTTGCCGGTGAGCTCGACGGCGCATTTGCGGATCGCCGAGGCCTTGCTGCGGATCGATCTGAGCAGCGGCTACTGGAAGATGTATACGATCGTCATCCAGTTGGGGGCGATTCTGGTTTTGCCCGTTTATTTTCGGGCTCGGATCATGAGGTTTCTCTCCACCTTTCCGCACGGCGAGCGCGGCGATCGCACCGCTTTGACGCATCCCCTGGGATTGACAGCGATCGCGTTTGTCATCACCGCCCTGCCTTCCTATTTGCTCACGAAAGTCATTGGCAAAAATCTGGAGAGCCTGGCGGTGATGGGGGCGGCATTGCTGATTGGCGGCATTTTGATGTGGGTGATCGATGCTGCCAAGTCGAAGTGGGAGAAGGCGGGTGCCGCGGCGCCTAGCTCGCCCATTCGAACCTGGAAGATGGAAGACATGACGTTGGGGCAGGCCATCTGGGTTGGCCTATGCCAAATCCTGTCGGCGGCATTTCCCGGGACTTCGCGATCGATGGCCACGATTGCGGCCGGACAGTTAGCGGGGATGTCGCGCTCGGCATCCTTGGATTTCTCGTTCTTTGTTTCCATCCCCACGATGTTTGTAGCCACGGCGTATGCCCTGCTGAAATCCCTAAAGGGCAACGGCGAAAATGCCATCGGAGTCACTCACATCGACCCCCACGGATGGCTGGTCCTGACCATCGGCTTCGTCGTTTCGTTCATCGTGGCCTATGGCGCGGTGGCCTGGTTCCTGGCATGGGTCAGAAAGCGTGGTTTCGTGCCATTTGCGATCTATCGCATCTTGCTCGGAGTGCTGGTGCTGGCCTGGATGGCGCATCTTATCGGTTAAGCACGCTTGCCAACAAACCGTGCCAGACCATTGGTTTGCGTCACCACCTCTGGTATATTCGAGGTGCTTTGGCGTACCTCTAAGCGGGCCCGCGAAATAGCGCCAACGGGTTCGTTGCCACACTCAGCCTTCCCCAAATGCTGAGGAGAACTCTGTGCGCTTGCTGACACCTACCGACAATAAGCGGCTTAATGAGCTGATCGGGTTTTTGTGCATGACTTTGGCCGTCCTGATGGCCTTGTCGCTGCTTTCCTATAATCCCCACGATTCGGCGTTCAACGTGGCCGCGGCTTCACCCGATGGAAAGCCGGCACAGAACTGGATTGGCCCCGCCGGGGCATATGGCGCCGATGCCTTGTTTCAGGTCTTTGGGTTTGCAGCGTTTCTGCTGCCGGCGGCCCTAACGGTATTGGGCTGGCGCTGGTTCCGCAGCCGAGCGATCGATTCGCAATGGGCCACCATCATCGGGTATGTCCTGCTGCTTTTGTCTCTGCCCTCGATGATGTCCTTGTTGCACTTTCCCGATGTGCGCGGGGCGGTACCCGCAGGTGGGTTGCTGGGTTCGGTAATTTCGTCTTCCCTGCTAAGCGGATTGAACCGCGGCGCGTATCTGGTGGATTTTGCGCTCCTCGTAATTGCGATTTTCATGACCACCAGCTTCTCTTTTTCCGGCGCGCATGCGTGGGCTGCCAAAGGGCCACTGGGCGCGGTGGAAAGGTTCGGGCTGATCCAGCGGGTGGCCGCTCGATGGCATGCATGGAAGGACGCGCGCGAAGACGACCGCATGCGGCGGAAACTGCGGCAGACCCGCACGTCGGGCCGCAAGCCGGTGAATCAGATAACCGGCAAGGTCGTGGAAGAGCAGGGTGTGCCTCCCGAACCGGAGAGCACGATCCATCTGCCGGACGAAACCGATATCTTCAGCACGACGCGCTCGAAGAAGGACAAGAGGCAAGAAGAAGAAGAGACCCGCGGGCGCGAAGTGCACAAAGCTCCCATCTTTGTTCTGGATCAGAAGCCCGAGAAAGCGGCGGTGGCCAGCAAGGCTGCCGACCCGAAAATCGCCAAAGGCGCCACTAACTACCGGCTGCCTTCGGTTTCGCTGCTGCGCGAGGGCGAGCGCAGCCAGAAGCTGGATGAAGACGAGCTGAAGATGCGCGCCCGCGCCATCGAAGAGAAATGTCTCGAGTTCGACGTACAGGGGCGCGTGACGCAAATCAATCCCGGGCCGGTGGTAACTACGTTCGAGTTCAAGCCCGAAGCCGGCATCAAGTACAGCCGCATTATCGGTTTGACCGAGGATTTGTGCCTTGCATTGCAAGCCGAATCGATCCTCATCGAGCGTATTCCGGGCAAATCTACGATCGGCATTGAAGTGCCCAATATCAATCGCCAGACGATCGCTTTGCGGGAGATCGTCGAAGCCCAGGAATTCCTCAATTCGCCCAGCAAGCTGACCCTCGCCATGGGCCGTGACCTCCACGGGCGCATCCGCATCACCGATCTGGCCGCCATGCCGCATTTGTTGATTGCCGGCTCGACGGGCACGGGCAAGAGCGTCTTCATCAACTCCTTGATGATGTCCATCCTTTACAAGGCCAGCCCCGACGACGTGAAGATGGTCTTAGTCGATCCCAAGCGGCTGGAATTGAACTTGTACGAGAATATTCCGCACCTGATCGCGCCGGTGGTCACCGATCCCAAGATTGCCTCCAACGTCTTGCGTAATGCCACTCGCGAGATGGAGAACCGGCTGAAATTGCTGGCACAGCGCGGCGTCCGCAACATCGATCAGTACAACCGCACCTTCCAGAAGAACCAATCCATGTCGCTGTTTGACAATGTGGAAGAGAGCGAGCACAAACCGCTCCCCTATCTGGTAATTATCATCGACGAGCTGGCCGATCTGATGATGGTGGATACCAACAACGTCGAAGAGTCCATCACCCGATTGGCGCAGATGGCCCGCGCTGTCGGCATTCACTTGATTTTGGCCACTCAGCGGCCCTCGGTGGACGTCATCACCGGCTTGATCAAAGCCAACTTCCCTGCCCGCATTTCCTTCCGTGTGGCCAGCAAGGTGGACTCGCGCACTATTCTGGATTCGAACGGTTCTGAATCGCTGCTAGGCAAGGGCGACATGCTCTACCTGCCCGCGGGATCGGCTCGCTTGCATCGCATTCATGGCCCGCTGGTCAGCGAAGACGAGATCGTGTCCGTCTGCGATTTCTGGCGCGAGCAGGCCCAGGCCAAATATCAGGAAGAACTGCTGGAAGCGCCCAAGGATGAGAATGGAAAGCCGCTCGCCGGCGGTTCCAGCGACGGTGACATCGACGCGGAAGGCAGCGAAGCAGACGACGATCTGTATCAGGATGCCGTGCGGGTGGTATGCGAGATGGGGCGGGCCTCAACTTCGACGTTGCAGCGCCGCTTGCGCATCGGCTACGGTCGCGCAGCACATCTGATCGACCTGATGGAGAAAGATGGCATCGTCGGCCCGCCAGACGGCACCCGCCCCCGCGAACTCCTGAAAGGCCGCAACTGGATGAAGGAATTCGACGAATCGCAGCAGGCCTAGGATTACTCTCCAGTCTTAGCGAACAACTCCAACGTTTCTTCCGCTGGATACGTAATCTCTTCCCCGCGAACCTTCGCAAACCGTGTCATCACATGCTCACGCCTATTCGTCGCGCTCATGATGTCGTCAACCAAAATCCCGCGCACCAACAGCGCATCTCCAATCAACGACCGATGACAACGCCACGGAACAGCTTCCGCGCACATGATGGCGGTACGCTTCTCCCCTGCAAGTTCGATGAGCCGATCGATTACCTTCCGAAATTCGGCTGAACCCATGTAATCGGCATACCCTCGAAAGGACGCGTTACGCCATCCGATGTTGATGGAATCTTTCGCCGCGCGGCGAAGACCGCCAAGCTCCTTCATGTGCACGTAGTCGATTCCTCGCGCCAACAGTTCCGTTGCAAGCGCCCCGCTGTTGTACTGCGGCACATGGCGCGATTTCGGCACCGTGCGCACATCCACAAGCCGTTCCACTTCGTGCGCCTTCAGAATGCCTACAAACTCTTCCAGCGGGTGCGTGGAATGGCCAATGGTGAGCACTGTCAGCTTGGGCCTTTTCGTTCGCGTTCGGGGATTTCCGGCAGGAGTCAAAGGATCTCGTTCATCACCGAAAAAATCACGCTGGGCGTTTCATTTGACACAACTTGCGTGCAACCCTAAAATTAGCAGACTCCAGTGTGCCGGGGTAGCTCACTGGTAGAGCGCCGCCCTGAAAAGGCGGGCGTAGCCAGTTCGATTCTGGCCCCCGGCACCACCCGTTCGCGCCATCGCTTCATCCCCAAAGAAATCAATTTCACCGTGAGCGTTGTAGTTCTGTCCCTTATCCCCCTCTACGGGCTCCAAAGTGAATCTGCCGAAGTGATCCGCGATCGCAGCACGCGCTTGATCAACGCCCTCCGGGTGCGACAACAGCTTCCGGAGATTGATAAGGCGGCTAATCGCGAACGTCTTGAGGCTTTCCAGCTTCGACCCAAGCGAGTCAGGTCCAGGGTCAAGCAACCGATTCGTGATGGTCTCCAATTCTCTTTCTCGCTCTGCAATCGCCGCCATCAGGCTCTTCGACGCTTGCCCATCGGCGATCGCCTGCACCAACCGCGCAAGTTCTTCCTCGATTCTGCGTTTCTGAGCACGCGCATGCCCGAGTTCGGCTCTCAGCTCCTCGAATCCCTTCTGCATTTCCTCTTTGAGTCCCGCGATCGCGTAGTCGATAACTTCCTCGCGCAGGACGGTGTCAGAAAGCCGTGTCAGTAGCCGTTCCTCAAGATCATCCCTTCGAACGAGTAGTGCATTCGCACAGACCGCATCGCCGCGTTGATGATGCATGGCGCATCCGTACCGATCTGCTCCGTGACGCCCGCGGCCGCACACAAGGACGATGCTTCCGCCGCAAATACCGCACTTCAGCAAGCCCGAGAACAGATATCGCTTTTGACCTGTCGCCAGGCCGCCGCCTTCTCTTCCGAAGACGCGCTTCGTTGTTTCGAATCGCCGTTGCACTGCAGCGAACATCTCATCTGAGACGATACGTAGCTCTGGAGCGTCGACGTTGACCCATTCTGATTCTGGGCGTGCCCTAAAGACCCGCTTTCCAGTGCCGGGCACCCTAACTTTTCGCCGAGTATTCCACACGATCTTTCCAACGAATCGCCGGTTGCGAAGGATGTGCCGAACCGACGACACGCACCACGTTCTACTCAACCGGCCTTTCTGTGGCTGGGGGGAGGGAACGCTTTCGCTGTTCAGTTGCCAAGCGATCCGCTTCAAGCTCAGGCCGGCGGCGTACATCTCAAAGAGCCGTCGAACGATTCCGGCCTCCGGCTCTGTGATTGCGAGTCGAACAGCCCCGTCGTCTTCCCGCACACTCTGGTAGCCAAAGCAGCGTCCCCCGGTGGCAAATCCGCCGAGCGCGCGCCCTTGCATCCCGCGGTGTGTCTTTTGCGCGAGCTCTTTCCAGTACACGGCATCGATCATGCCGTGCACGCTCATCAATAGCTCGGCCTGAGGGTTCTCTGAATCGACTCCCTGAGACACGGCTACGATTCGGACGCCCGCGAACGTGAGCCTCTCGAAGAGATTTAGTGCATCCGCCAGTCGGCGTGTGAGCCGAGAAGAGTCGTCGATCAGGATGCAATCGAATGGGATTGTTGGGCCGATAACCGCCGCGAGCAACCTTTGGAGGCCGGCCCGA
>Ga0134124_10000474_pt1 | contig 34163 bp, 59 predicted proteins | sample KB304_FD_96880 | JGI IMG/M metagenome (GOLD analysis project Ga0134124, IMG submission 96880) | Terrestrial soil microbial communities without Nitrogen fertilizer from Kellogg Biological Station, Michigan, USA - KB3-0-4 | ecosystem: Environmental > Terrestrial > Soil > Unclassified ... | reverse complement strand
CATGGTTGAACGAGAAGGGGCAGTTTGAAGCCTATGAGGATTGGTGCGCCGCCGGCATGGCGCTGCGAATCGAATACGGTGACTCGGGTCTTGAATTGTGGGAATTGACCCACGACAACAGCGTGGCACCCGATGAGGCGCAAAGGAAGTGGGAGTCGTTCGCTACCGAGCCTACATCCGACTCGGTCACGCTGAACAGTTTTATGGACCGAGCCCACCGCGCGGGGTGGAAGGGGACTATTCGGCGCTCCACCGCCGCGATGTTCTCGGAAGTCGCGCAACTCGCCGCCGCGGCGGGCGCGTCCTTGTCCGGTGGGATGCCGACTCCCGGCGCGGCAGGCGACGGAATGCCCATGATGGCCGGTCAGGAGGAGCTTGCTCGCCTCGCCGCGCCGATCCTCGCCGACTTCCTCGCCGCCACCGCCGATACGCCCGCTCCCACCTCGCCCGAGTGGCCGACCCTACCCGCCGCAATGTCCGGGCACGGTCTGTACGAGCCCATGTGCGCCTCGATCGCGCGAATTGTGGCGCTCACCGAAGCGCCAAATAAATGGCGTCCCAGCCGCGTCACCGATCCGCTTGCGGTGCTCAACCTGCTGCACGCCGACGTGTTCGACGCTGTCGCGCGCCGCGTGCGCGCCGCCGGCCACACGCTCCAGGACAAACGTATTCGGCTGGCGGCGGCGAACCTGTCCGAAAAGGTCGAACGCATCACCGTCACCCAAGACAAATGGGAATACGACAAGAACGGCGAGCCGCAAAATGACAACAGCGACAACGTCGTGGTGCTGCTCGGGGTGCTCTCTCTCGAACTGCGCTGGAATGCGTGGCTGGAGCGAATGGAGATCCAGGGCGGCGGCACCGACAGCGACCTATCGTGGAAAGCGTGGTCCTATGTCGACGATACGGTGGTGGCCAAACCGCGCACCCGCGCCAACCGCACCAAGACCCGTTTCCGACCGGCAAAGGACTTCCTGTGGGAATCGCTTCTCACGCTCGCCCACGCAAACCCGATCGATCCCGTTTTGGAGACGCTTTCCCAATTGGCCAAAGGCTGGGATGGTGTCGCCCGCCTTTCTGACTGGCTTTCCCGGTTCTGCAGTACCCCGGATGACGCCTACCACCAGGCCGTCGGAAAACTGATCGTCGGCGGTATGGTCAAGCGGGCGCGGCATCCCGGCTGCAAATTCGACTTCATGCCGATTTTCTTCGGGTCGCAGGGGACCGGAAAAAGCACCCTGGCCGCGATCTTGTCCGATGGTGGTGTGACGCCGCTCGCCGAGATCCTGCGCGGCAATGGTCAGAACTTCACCGACAACGTCATGCTTGGCGACGCCTCGAAAGAGTTGGTCTTGTCGCTTGCCGGCAAGCTGGTGGCGGAGATCGGCGAAATGGGTACGCGCGGCAACGCCAACGTGACCCACGTCAAGGCGATGTTATCGCGACAGGTCGACGCCGGCCGGACCGCCTACGCCCGTGCTGTCTCGGAAAGGCCGCGGCGCAATATTTTTATCGGCACGACAAATGACGAGAACCCGCTGACCGACACATCGGGAAACCGTCGGTTCCTGCCGATCCACATCACCCAGGAAATCGACCTGGTCGGCTTTCATGGCACCGTGGGGCAAATCGTCGGCGAGGCCGCGGCGCTGGAAGCATTGGGCGAGGGGTTCGATCTCCCACGGGAAATATGGTCCGAAGCGGCAGCCCACCAGGAGGCCGCCCGTTCGGTGTCGGACGTGGAGGCGCGGTTGTGCGCCTGGTTCGCCGAGACACCCCACACGGCCGCCGCGTTCGTGGCAACTGACGATCTGGTGGAGTTGGCGGATCTATGCGGATGGAGGGGCGCGGAGCGCAAGGAGCGCGCGGGGGTGTTGAAGCGGCTCGGGTTCCGCGAGGTGCAACCGCGCCTATTGGGTACGCGAACGCGGGGATGGATACGCGGGACGGAGCGGCCGGAAACAGCGACAAGGTATCTGGTGGGGAAGACGGCGGAAGGGCGCCCGCGCGTCACGATCGGACCGGGAGCGCGGCGAGTGTGTCCGCCGCTACCGTATTGAGCTTTGGTGTGATGATAACGATGCCTATTTGTCGACGCGGCTCATATGGTCTCCTCCGGGGACAGGACCACTGCGTACATATACCAATCCTTTACCCACTTCACCGCTGCATCCATATGGTCTTCCGGCTTGAATGTCTTCGTGTGGTTCGGCACGTCATCTTCTGTTGGGGGAGACTCCCGCTTCCAAAAGACTCGAACCATAGGGTGTCCAAGCTCATGCCGGGAAATAACGGCATAGTCCTTGCGGTCGAGAACTCCCATTCATCCCTCCTGCTTTAACTGCTGATCCCACTGTGCTGCTAACGCGGCTTCCCGCATGCGCATTTGTCCAAATTCTCACCGCATTCGATGCAGCGCCAAGGGGCTTTAGGGTCTGGCTGTTTGTGAGGTGCGGCGTTCATAGTGTTTTCCCTGTCTGCTGATTAAGGTTCTATCTGTCCGCGGCCGAGATATCGCTTCCCGTCAGCGACAACAGACCCGCTTGGGTCCACATACACCTCGCCGACCTCGCAAAGCTCTCCGTTGACCCTCACGGTGCGGGCACCGCTGATGTGCACGTCATGAGCAACCAACCACGCGATGATTGCCGTTGCAACCTCGCTGCCCGTCATCTCAATGGCTACGCCCGGGCCGTAGTGAGTGGGGCCGTCTCCGAACCTTATTTCCATCGCTAACTACCTATGACCGAAACTGATGTTGATAGGCTTCCGAGGGCACGCGAACCCCTGGCAGGTAGCCTCTGCACCAGCCGGACAGACGCACCCCATCGGACGAGATTGCAAGACAGGTGGCAACTCACGAGTCAAGTATTGACGCGCGGCACCCATCTGGCATGGACAAAGCGGTTCGCCATTTTGCGGACCAAGACAACAGCAACCCATGTCGGTTTTCCCTACCTGTCTAAAGAACGCGGTTTTCGCGGGATGAACGGCAGCGGCCGATCGCGAAGCGTTGGATTGTCGCGAGTCCAAATGTCCTCTAGATCCCCAGCATCAGGCCAGATGACCGCTTGCGCCCTGCCGGTGAATACCCACCACGCAGCCCGGATCGCCTCGATCCAATTGCACGAATAGGGCTCGGCAACAGCCGCCACCCATCGACCGTCCGGCAGTCCGGACTGTACATCAGGATGGTACATGCTGCCGATTGTGCTGACACCCCACGGGATAACCATAATCTTCTCCATCTAGTTTCCCCTGACGACGCGTTAATGCGCAATGCCTATAGCAATCTTGGCGGCGCGTCGGCGGCTCCATTCATCCTGCGATATCTCTCGGACTCTCACCCACTCGCGCTCAGCTTCAGCATCGCTGGACATACCTATGTTCTCGGCGAACGTTTCCAGGCACGCCTGAGCTTGCCCGATCTCCTTGCCGACATTGCCTGGCGGTCGAGCATAGACGCGGTCGGCCACCCTATTAAAGATCTCGCGCTCCATGCCCTCGGCATGGGCGAGTTCGATCGCCTCCTCGACAAACCGCAACAGGCGCTCGCTTCGAAGCAGCGCGACAGGGCCGAACATTGCCCGCGCCCATGCCAAAAATTCTGCTGGTCGACCCATCTTCAAACCTTTCTTTGACTTGCCGTTAACGCAATCCCACACGTCGAACAGACGGCAGCCCGTCAACCAAGCTGCTCCGGACGCCCCACGACGTTTCATTGATCTGCACGCGCCACGTTCGGACCGCGTAGCCCCTTGCCGCCCACCATTTCCGGACGTGGACTGCAAGCAGTGTGGCACCGTGCGCGGAGAGGGCGTCGAAGTCTGGCGGGAAAGTCTCATTCATCGGGGCTCTCCTGGCAGTTTTCCGTTTCGGTGCGGCATCTTATTGGCCTCAAGTTCAAGGTCGTGTTTCCATGCCCGCATGTCCTTCACTGCAAGCGCCCCGTCGGGCAATCGCTCAAACTCCACTTCACAGGACATGTCGCCGTTTTTGCGGCCCCAATCGACGCCAAAGAACGCGACTTTAGGAAGCATTGGCTTGGTCCTTCGCTTTCTGAATCTGACCGTATACGTAGGCCTTGGACACTTCCAGGATCTCAGCGATGCGCTCCACCGCGACCCCCTCCGCGTGCAGCGCAAGCATTTGCTCCGGCTTGGTGCTGGTGCGCGACCGTGCGGCACGGGGGCGGTCAGGACGATGCTTGCGGAGGATTGCGTATACCCGAGCCGACTTGACACCGGTCGCCTTGGCGATCTGCACGGGCGTTTCACCCGCATCAAAGCGGGAAAGGATGGTGGGATCGGGAGCGGTCATTTGCGGACGGGCCGCCCACGCACCGAAATGGCACCGATAATCATGAGCGATACGCCGATGACCAGCCATCCGTAAACCGCTTGGGAAAGCTCTCCGACTGAAAGCCCCGCGATAACAGCGCCGACGATGAACAGGCATCCGGAACCGTCATTGTCATCTTTCGAGTTGCTCATTTGGTACCCCATGTCTCCCGTGAAACCTTACCGGTTTATTGCGAACTGTCAACATCTAACTTGCTTTGTTGCTGTTGCACCATGGGCATCGGCACCACGAGCATACCGCCGCCCGGTCCATACATCCTCACCGACGTTCGGTTCGCACCATTCGGTACCAGGAGCGCGCCATCCGATCGTACCCAACGCGCGTCGGCGGCAAGCATAGAGAGCGCGGCGGGGATCTCCAGCGCCTCGCCCGCTTCGGTCAAAGCGCTCATGACACCTTCTTTGCTCCACACCTTGCGAATGGGCATCCACCCGCCCTCGCGCGCCGGTCCGGGGCGATAGGACGAGATCAGCGCGGCGCCGCTCGGCGTGTCCAGGAGCTTGGTCGGCTTCCCCTCCTCGCGCGGTCCCGCTCGCATGTCGTGCGCGCATGTCGTACCGTCTTCCAATACGATGGTGCAGATCAACGTTCCCTTGGGGATACCAATATTCTCCGGACCACCTAGACATTTTGGACAGAGCTTGGTCATCACCGCGTCGCAACTCCAGCACCGCATGGCGGCGGGTTGGTTGCGCTTGCCGCACTCCTCGCAGGAGACCAGGCTTATCGAGGTTTCCTTGGGGCGAATGAAGTCAAGCGGGCCGTGCGCGTCGATATTGCCGGCGAAGTCGAGCACAAGAAGGTCAGCTTTACCTGCCGCAATGCTGCGCAGAATGTGTCCGCCGATCGTTCGCAGCCCGCGCCCAATCATCTGGATATAGAGGCGCAAGGATTTCGTTCGGCGCCGCATCACAACCATATCCGTCTCTTGGACGTCGAACCCGACGGTCAGCGCATTGACGTTGACCAATGCGCGCAGCCGGCCCGCTCGGTACGCCGCAATGGACGCCGCGCGCTCGGCGGCAGGCGTGGTCCCGAGCACAAGACCGGTGGGAATGCCCCACTGGTTCATTCTTTCCGCCATCGCCTTGGCGGCCTTGGTCGACGCCTCGAACACCAACCAGGCTTTTCGAGATCGCCCATGGTGCAGCATTTGCGCGATGTGATTATCCATCGCCGCAATCATCTGAATGTCTTGCGACTCGCCCGTATAGTCGCCCTCGCGCGTTCGAAGCTTCGACGCGTCCATTTTATCGTCGGCCGGCGCGGAGAACGCCGGCACAAGCAATTCGTCGCGGATGCCGTCAATGATGGAATAGCGGTAAACCACCTTGTCGAACGGCGCTTCCTCACCTTCGACCAGCGAACCACCGTTGAGACGAAAAACGGTTCCGGACCAGCCGGCTTGCCGCGGCATCCCGAGCCCGCGGCGCAGGCTGCGGTACATCCCCATTTCCGAGTGGGGAATCAAATCACACTCGTCAACTTGCAACAGGGCGATGACGCCAAACGACGCGGCGTTCTTATAGATCGATTGGATGCTGGCGGAGATCACGGGTGCCCGCCAGCAGCGTTCTTTCAACGCTTCAGCATTGATCCCCACTTCCAGGCCGAGCAGCCGGCACGCTTCCGCGTTCTGCTCGACCAACTCGCGGGTATGTGCGGCAATGATACTGCGTTCGCCGCGTTCCCACGCGCGCCGCGATACCTCCGCCATACCGATTGATTTCCCCGACCCGACGCAGGAGTCCACCAGTGGCCGGTTGATGCCGGCGCGGAATGCGTCTTCGACCGCATCGGCCGCGGCGATCTGGTTCGGGCGGAGGACTATCACGGAAGGGAATATGGAAGCGGCGGGGGCGCGGGTTTAGCGACCAAGGCAAGGAACGCCGCCAGCTTTTCCAGGTCGAAAATGAAATGCGGCTTTTCGCCGAGTTGGGTGGCACCGACTGCGAGCGCTGCTTCCTGAAGGGTCACGCGGCACCGAGCGCGTGTCGTAGCGTCCTCTCCGCCGACCAGTCCGAAGGATGGAGAAATTCGATAGTCTCCCCATCTGCATGAACCCGACCGATAACGTAGCGCATTTCGGTGTACATTGGTCCAGTTACTGGATTTGGTACCGTTTGCAACGCGGACATGCCGACGTGTTCACGAACAGTCAAATGCCTATAGCCGGGTTCGAGCATCGCCGACCGTCCGTCCCACGGACCACCAATGCACTTGAGATGTTTTCCGGTCACGCCGCCACCCCTTCCAAACGGCCCGGATTGCGCATTGCCATTGCGGTAGGCATCCGCTGGCGCTCCAGCCTGGAGATTGCCTCGGTGCGCACCTTCTCGGAGTCCATTGCGCGCTTGATATGCGTTCGGAACGGCCACATGCGGTTGTGCAGGTCGCTCGGCTTCGGTCCCGTCCAGGACGTGACGGGAAGCCACCGAAACGCCTTCCGGGAAAGCGGGCGCCAATAATGCACCGTGGTCAACCGGCCCTCTTTCTTGCGGACCAACAAGTGCCACTCGAACTCGCCGATGACGACATTTGGAGACCGGTACATGGTTGTCATGAGCACAACCAAATGGCAGCGAAAAGACACTGACCAGCCACCAGCAAGAGCGCGAGATCCCCGCGGACGCTGGAGCGCCGGTCAACGTGCGCGGTGTTGGCGAACATCACCCTGGCAAATGTCGCAGCAAGCCCGGTCACGCTCGCAATTCCGAACCACGCTCCGAGCAGCCAAAACGGCAGTGAGAACAGGATCATGATGCCATCTCCGGGAAGGTGCTCGCGATCTTGTCGGCCTCACGCCACGAGAGACCGGCATTGATCAGAAGGCGCATTGCGCGATCGTAGGTCACGCTGCGTCTCCCGCGGGAGCGACATATTGCACCGCGACGTCACAGCCGCCGGCCTCGCAGCCGAGCGGTTCGACGCACTGACCGCATGGCGCGAACTTGGTCACCGGGATCATTTCGGGGGCGATGGCGGGGGCGGCGGTGGGCGGGGCGTTCCAGGAAGGATTGGGACTGCGGTCGATACCTCCAAGGGAGATCGGTTCTGCCTCGCGGGCTTCCTCTTCCCACGCCGCCTGCTGCTCACTGACTAGTTCGTCAATGACCGAAATGGCGCCGCCGACTCGGTTGATCTGACCGATAAGCTGTTCCTGCGATGCGACCAACGCGGCGCGCTTGGCCTGCAGTGTTTCGATTGTGGGCATTATGTCGATCTCCTCGGTGATGTGCGAACGTACCGTATAGTTGCGAATTGTCAACGGATATCCGGTGCGAGCGCCGAAACAAACTGCACTTTTTCGGGGCGCTTGGGCTGTGTCGGCGGGCTCGGTATCCACGGCGCGCACGGCGGCGCGGTATCGTCCGCATCCCACGCCGAGCGGCACAGGACGCAACGCATTCCGCCTTCCCTGGTCTTCCGCGCGCTGCATTCCCGCATCAGCAAAACTCTTTCAGATCCCAGCCGTGGAATTTGCACACCTTGGCCGCATTCCGGCGAAAGGCCGCGTTGTGGACGTTCGGCCCTCCGCTCTTGGCTTCCATGCCGGTCATTTCCAGGTGGAGGTGCACCATCTCGTGGCCCATGGTGCGCAGTAGCGTCGTCGTGTGCCCGATCGCCTTCGATGACAGGGAAATCGTGTGCTTGCCAACCCACTGGTAACGACCAAACTCGCCCGAGCGGCGCGACACCTTGAAGTCAACTTCCTCCGAGTCAGGCAGATTCCAATCATAAAAAGGAGGCGTCGCGGCGAGATAGTCATAGGCCGCCGCAAGCGTCTCCTTTGTGAGGGGAAGGGTCATAAACCAAACTCTGTGCGCCGGTCGATACCTTCGTAAGGACAATAAATCTCCCGAGACAAAATATGCCGTTCGAGCAGATCCACCAGAAGGTTCGGCGGTCCTTCGCATTCTGCATCCGATAGTACCAACATGATCTCATCAACGACGTTCGGTACAAAAATGCATTCCTTGGGGTGATGATCAATCACGATCGTGATGATTTCCCGGACGTCTTGGCGGTTCACCGCGTTCCGCCTTTCGTCCCCACCACCGCAACGCCGCGTTCCGCCAACCACTGAATCATATGGTCGGCATCGCTCAGAGTGCCGCCGTCGGCGAGGTATTCGCCGCAGTCCGTCGCGCCGTGGCCCCGGCTGGGATAGACGCGCTCCAGGTATTCGGCGAGGAGCGCCTTGGGGCTAGGACGCGCGGGACGGAAGGGGATGGGTTCTCCGGTCATGTGAACGCCAGCGTGATATTGTCGAGCAGTGCCGCGCGCAGGACCGGGCTCGCGACGTTGAGTTGCGCCGCGCACTCCGCGTTGCCAATCGCAATCTCGGCGATCTGCCGGCGCTCGATAGGGCCGCCGTTCCCTCCGGGCGCGTGCGCCTTCGCCAGAATGGCCAACGCCGCATTCGAGGCGCGCACCTCCCCCAACGCATCATTCAACGCGACATGCTTGGGCAAGACTTTGAAGGGGCGTTCATCCACACCAGCGAGTTTCTGCATTGTGCGTGACGATTCGGTCTGCCAGTGCTCCCAAGGGCACTTCACCCCCGCGCGGCGGTACACCTCCTGCAGCATCGGCGTGTCCATGAAGCCGCGGCACCAGATAGTCCGATCCCCTGCGGCAACGGCCCATTCGATCCAGGTAGCGAAGTATTCCAAGGCCGTTCGCAACGGGGTCGGGTTGGCGGTCGCTGCGGCCCACGCCTCGGGCGGCTGGGTGCCCCACCAAGCGTGCGTCTCGGGGTCGATCGTCAGTCCCAACGCTTCCTGGTCGGGGATGGACAAGTTCAAGGTGCACGACGCTTCGTCGCTGAAGCGCACAAATGCGGCGGACAGCACAACATGACCGGGGCGCGTACCCAAGGTCTCAAGGTCGACAAGGATGTGGGTCACGTCGTCGACTCCTTTGTCCAGTTGTCGAACAAATTGCGCACCTGAGTCGACCAGCCGCCGGCTACGCGCTCGGGATATCCTGAAACCCATGGCTTGGAACAAATCGGTTCGATTTTGCAGACTTTGAACCGCTTACCAGCATGGCGTCGACCGGTGCCGATCACAATGTCATCGATCGCGATTCCGACTGCGTCACACTGCGCCTTGTGGAGTCGCTCTTTCGCGACGCGCAACGCGTCCTCAAATGATTGAACCAACTTGGCAAGCGCAGCTATATCGGTCATATCAAAGCCTCCCCCGTGCACTCGCAATAGAGACGCCGAGCCCGCGCCCACGCGCCGACCATTTGCTTGACGGTGTGGGTCTGCGGCTGCGCGGAAACGAACCCGTGCGTCGCAGTGTCGAACGCGCCGGCCCGCATACGTAGCTCGGTGGCGCGACCGTGCCCGCTATCCGCGAGCGCGTACATCAACTTGGAAAGGTCGGTGCGGGTTACGGTCATGGCGTCACTTTCCACGATAGGTCCGAATTGTCAACGTTTAATTTTAGCCGCCTTGCGCTTCGCGGCTGCCCGTTTCTTCCGGCGCGCTTCCGCACCCAACTCAATACACGCGTCCAGGGCGCGCGGTAGCCGATAGCACTGTGCCAGCCGCCGAAGGGTCTGCAATTCGTCGCGGATATCCATCAGGACGGCGAGTTGCGCGTCTACGTTAGAGACGATACCCGGTCGCGTCTGATCAATGCTCCAGGCAACATCCGCGCACTTGTGACGAGCCATTTACTTGCCTCCGTATTCAGCGAATGCGCACAGAAATGCTTTCTCCGCTCGCTGCGGAGACCAGAATTGCAGTCGCACGCCAAGCGCCGGCTCGGTCGAAATGCGAAACGCGACAGCCGGTTGCGCTAAAGCCTGGTCGATTTCATCATTGGTGATTCGCGCATCGAGCCGCTTCACCTCCGGATGCCACGGCCACGACAATCCGAACCGCACCGCGACCGCGCGTTCCAACTCCGCCTCTATGCGCTCGTAATTGGTCAGATGCCGCTTGATCGGACGAATCACGTCCTGCAAATACGCTTCGCTCGCGTCGTGCAGGAGCGCCGGGAGTTTCAAGGGCTGCGGCGCCGCACGGGCGACGTGAACGCAGTGTTCGGCCACCGAATAGAAGCGCAGCACATGCCCGCCGTAGCGGCACAGTTGACTGAGGGCGTGCGCGATATCCTCAATGTGGATTTCATCCGGTCGCGGATCGAGGGGCCAAAATTGCCGACCGGATACGGTCTGCATCCAGTCACCTTTGCGGACGTCTGGCGGCGCAAGGGGCGGGGACGACGTGGTCCGTAGAGCGCGCGTCCAATCTGCGAAATCGGTCATACCGCGCACCCTTCCCCGTTAATCGTCACGCCCTTGAGGCGGTTGGGAACACGCGGCGGCGGTGCTGGCGGGGGAGGACAGTCCCAGCACGGACCACGCATACAAAGTCCGCAATTGAGCGCAGCCGGAAATCCTGCGGTACGCCGCTTTCGTTCGCAGCGAGGCGCTGGCATTTGCGCATCGTCCGCACGTTGTCGAATCATGTTGGTTCCTTTACATGCTCGCGTCCCGCGTCGGTGACGCGCACTATTTGTCCCGGTCCGCGTTCGACAAGACCCTTTCGGACCAGGTCGTCCAGTTCGGCCCTACTCACCGATGCACACCGAGCCCGCGACGCGAAGGCGCGCAGCATTCCGTCGGCGAAAACCCACTGCCAGCGCTCCACGACGAATCGGATATGGAGCGCGAGGAAGTTGGCTTGGGCGTCGTTCAGGGGCATCAAGCGGCCCGCGCTTCGTCGCGCTCATTGGTGAGGATTGCGACCTGGAGAGTGAGGGCGTCGCGTTCGGTGCGGAGCCGGTCCCGCTCCTGCTGCGTTTCGAGCAGCCGCGCGTGCAGGTTCCCCACCAAGTCTTGAAAGCCGGCTACTGTCATTTCGTCCACCCCGCGAACCTGTCGGCCTTCACCACTCGCACCACTTCCGGAGCAGCCCACCGCTCCCAGCCGGCGCGCTCACGCGCCCGCCCTGTACTGAAGCCGATACATGTGGCAGTGAGCGCCACAGCGAGCAACACGACCCATCCTCGCGCGCCGGGGGTCATCGGTCCGCCCCGAGCGCCATTTCGCCACGCACCCATGATCGACGTTGCATCTCCCAATGCACGGTTTGCTGCTCGGGTGAGAGCTTGGCGAACGCGGCATTCGCACGACGCACCATCAGATCCAGGCTCGGCACGCACACCGCCTTGACGCGCACCACGGGCTTGAAGCGGTCGGCGAGCCATCCACCATCGGTTTCCCGCAGTTTCACCCACTCACCGTGACACCAGACTTCATCAATCGTGTAGTCGGTTCCCGCGTACAACTGGAAACCGCCTCGAACACACCTCACACGTTGCCCCGGCTGAAGCTGGTTCATGGCGTCACCAGATCCCGGCCGGCGGTGGAAAATGGTTCGGCACCGCCCACCAGATCGCGGGAACGGCGAAATAGAGTGCGACCGATGCGACCAGCGCGGCGGCAATTAAAAGGGTGGTGCGAACCTTCATACGCGAGTCCTCCAGATATGCGAACGTACCCATTATAAACGAATTGTCAACACCATTTCGCAGGTCGAACGATTTCAACCATATAGGCCGGAATACCGCCGACCGTGACCAAATCTCCGTCCGCCGTCCCTACTTCCGACTCCGCGCAACCGAAGACGCGCACCGCATTCTCGACGACCCATTCCCACGCCGCGCCGGGGTCGCCCGGCAGAAAGCTGGCGGAGGCGAGCACGCGCCCGTCCAGGGTATGGAGGGTGACATGCGAGAGGAGACGCGCCGATCGGGCGGGTGGGAAGGCCAACACGTTGCTGTCGGGCGCGCTCACGATTTCACCAATTTGGTGCTACCGATTGATACGACGGCGATACTTTCAAACAGGGGATTGTCGGAACGGCGGCATCCGCCCGCCGCCTTCAATTCCTCGACGACGTATTGTATGGTTTCGGCGATGGTCGCACGGTCCGGAACTTCAATTGTTGCAATCACATAACGTTTAGTCATATCGCTTCCCCTTCCTCTCCAGATTGGCGCGCTGCATTGCGCTCAGCGCCCTCAACAGACTTGATCGCGCGAGCCACATAGCGAGCCGCGTTGTCGGCGCCGGCCTCGCGCAACCAGGCGCGGGCCGTGCGGGCGCACAACAGAGCATAGCGGATCTGTTCGAGGCGTGTCGTGGGGACTGGAACGGCGGGCTCGCGCGGGGACGCGGCGGGGGTGCTCACGACAGCACGTCCTTGAGCGCACGAAAGGCGTTTGCGACCAAGTCGGAATCGTGGTCGCCGTTACAGGCATATCCCCAAGCAACCGTTTCAATTGCGCCGATCACTTCGCGTCGCGTCAAGGGTTCATCCAAGCGCGCTTGCTCACTTTCCGCCTTTCGTCGGGCAGACTCTTCGGCTTCCTTCATCATGCGACTGTCCGCGTCAAGCTGGCGCTGCAGTTTCCTGAACATCTGTTCCGAAGTCCTCATATCTGGTGCTCCCGAGCCCGACTGCGCGCTGCAATGTCGCGGAGTTGCTGGCGCTCCGTCTGAGCGGTGCACTCGATCGGCATCGGCTCGCGGTGTTTCCAACCGCCGCCATGCCGTAAATCCAAGCGCCATGACAACCGGCAACCCTCACAACGATCTTTCGCACGGTCGATGAGCGCCGCGGCTTCTTTGTTGTCGGTGATCGGCGGACCTTTGCTGCGCGGTATTTTCATTTCAATTTCTCCACCAGATCAATCACTGCTCGAGCGACTTTGCGCAGGTTCACCGACTCAACCTCGACGAAGACGTTTTCCAGGTCGTCGTTACGGGCGTACACGATCGCCCCAATCGGGCGGGACAACGCAACCATGATCGCGTCGGCGACCATCGCCACGAGTAGGTCATGAGCGCTCATTTCCGAACCCTCCGCCAGTTGGCGAGTCGTTTCTCGAACCGCGCTCGCAACGCCGTGCGCTCGTGCTGGTCTACCACTCCGTCATCGTCGCGGTCGTGGTGCAACACGTCAAGCGCGTCAGTGACCAATCCATCAATCAGATCATCGCGGGCGCTTGGTTCCTTTTCCCGTTCAAACCGCGTCGCTGCGCACCAGCCGAGCACACCCGACACCATGATATAGCCGACGAAGGGTTCATCGCGGCCGACGGCGTCGACCCGCCTTGTCACGCGGCCGCCGATCTCGCGCACCATGTCGCCGACTTCGAAGGGTGGAGGAGGTTTGCGGGTCATGTGTATTCCCCTTCCGGGTCGCACTTCGGACAGATACAACCGAGTGTGTGGGCTCGGTGCCGTTTCATGTTCGCTTTATGGACGTCGTTGCGATGCGCCTTGAGTCCGCGAACCAACTTGTCGCAGTCCGGGCATTTACGTTGCGTGGGGCGCCCGTCTCCATCCCCGCCGCCCCATTCGGTCACAATTGCACCGGTTCGGTCGGAGGCGAGATCGGCGCGGGTGGCTCGGTCCGCTTCTCCTCTACGGGCTCAACATAGTGATCGATGAGGAATGCGCGGGCGGAGGCTCGGCAGGCGGGGCGAATGCGACGGGTCATGTGGGCTGCTCCTGTTGGGTTTAGCGAACGAAACTTCCCGTATATCCCGCCGCAACCGCTCGGCGGCCGGCGAGGCAGTCCTTGAACGCGGCGCGGTAGGGTATACCGAAACGGCGGACGTTTTCGCGGGCGTCGGCATGAGCGAGTTTGAAAAGGAGGTGGTTGGCGATTGCGAGTTGGCTCATGACGTTGTCCCTCTGCTCTGTAGGGAGATTGGCACGCTAAAAACGGAGTGTCAACAGTTAAGTTTCACATTCCTGTGCGTTGGGGCTGCGTCAGTAGGGAAGCGCCGGACACGTCCACGTTCGCGGCACGACCCCTAACCGCTCATTCAGCTTACCCGGCACATTCCCCACGGCGCGCGGCAGCGAGCATGTCCCCGATGCGTCCCAGCACGCTCTTGGATCTTGGGTCTCCGCTTCGGCTGCTGCGGGCTTAACCCATGCCAGCGCCTCGGTGTGGGTGGCGAATGGACCAGCGAGCAGCGCGTAGCGGGCGCCGCGTCGCAGGGAGACGTAATAGTCTCGGCTGTCTGCGTGATGGGGCATCTCTAAGAGGCCAGCAACTTCGCCACGGTGCAACCGATTTGCTGCGCACACCACTCGATTGCCGCCAGTTCGTCAGGAAATCGCGCGACGATCGCGGAGCGCTTGCCCTCACGCACTTGCTCGTCCGTCACGGTTGCGGCATCGCGAATCACGTACTGCCGGTCGTGCGTGCGCGTTAGCCGATCATACGTGCGGGTCTCGCAAAGCTGAAATCGCGACAGGGTGCCGGGCACAATCGCGTTGTTGAGTTCGGTTCCGTTGACCAAGAACCGCGGGTCGTTCGATGGGGTGACGTTGCGCCACTGGTACATCACGCAACCCTCTGCGTGATACTGATGACGCGCGCTTGCGCCTCCGTCATGGTCAACTGCACTTCGATGATGCCGAAGTCATCGGCAATCGCAATGAAGGTATCACCGAAGCGCGAGGGGCGCTCCGTAAGGGTTAGCGTGCCAGCCTTAGAGGCAACTGCAATCGCGAGGTCAGTTGAGGAGGCGAAGCGCATGGGAAACTCCCTTTAGGGAAGCAGCGTGATTGCTGCTCAATTCCTATTCAGACCATACACTCTAAAACCGGAGTGTCAACAGATAAGTTGCGTTCTCTTGCGAAATTCAACGTTTAACTTTAATACGAAACTTGAACATTGTTCAAATCTGCGCTGCACCCAACGTGTGCCGCGCCGCCCATCTCAAGCGAGCCGCTACAAATCCCGCCATCACTGCTTCAGCGCGCTCCATGGTGGCGCAGCGTGCCGAGCATATCTCGCCGCGATTGCTGGCAAAGAGCACCGCGAATGGACGGGCTGCGTCGTGTACGTAGCGGACGCCGCGCGGACCGACATGGGGTTCGGTGGTGTTGATGATGCGGAACATCAGCGCAACTCAATGACGCGATACGCTGGGTTGTTGGTCAGTCCGAGCACGCGAAGTACGTCGTTAGCGGCCTTGCGGGTCGGGTAAAGCGAACCAGGAGTTACGTACCAAGCACCGTTAAAATTCATCCACTCAATTGCGAAAGTCTTGGTCATGACGTGCGCTCCGTTTCAATGACCCAACCATACACCCTAAAAACGGAGTGTCAACAAATAAGTTGGCCTCACCGCGCACAATCCGTGAAAAATAGCTGCTCGACCGATCCCGGTTGGCACACGATCTCGCTTGGCGACTTCGGCATGAAGAATAACGCGCCGACCAGGCACACTAAAAGGCCGAATAGGAGCAAGTTCCGATGCATTGGAGTCACCGGTCTGTTGCGTTATTGCCACGGTGCAACCTACCATGGTACGGTGGGTTGTCAACGGACCAGTTTTTGGCACACTGGCACAAGAAACGTGGGCCACACTTGTTCCATTTAAAATCAACGATTTAGCTAACGTTGGACCAATGCACCAAGAAAAGGGGGCCGTTTTCATATAGCGCCCCACAACACACTCACCAGGGCCGCCCCGGTACGGTCTCGGCGATTTATTTTCTCTGATCAAACTCTTTATCCCTCTCTATATTTGATCCCTTTTTCCGAAGAGGGATAAGTAATTGAAGATAAAGGGAAAAAGAGTGGACCAAGAATCTGTGCCGAAACTGGTCCGTTGACAATTCGCGCTAAACGTGGCTTGTGACCCCTGGAAAATTCCACATCGTGCGCGGAGATAGGATCATGTTGCCTTATGTGAGATTGCAGCGCGCTCGGGATCGGCTCGACCGGCGCTTGGCCGCGCGCAAGGAAGCGTTGCGGGATGCGCCGCCTCCGCGCCCCAAGACGCCCACGGCACCGCGAGAAGAGAAGCCGCGTCTGACCCACGCCGAGCGACAGGCGCAACGACTCGCGGCGTTGGCTGCGCGAGCGAAAGGGAACAAGCGCCGATCGCTGCAGCATGCCGCGGAAAAGTGGGCGGCCCTGGCAAACGAGACGGACCAGGAGCGCGCCGCGCGCATTGAAGCGGAGATGGGTCGCACCGCTGCGGTTGCGGCCGCGCGCGCGGCCAAGCGTCATACCCAAGAGATCCTGGACGCAGCGCGCCGGGCGAAACGCCTGTTGCGGGAGGCCATGGAGACGTCCGACCAGCGCGCGGAGCGCTTGGAACGAGAAGACCGGGTATCGCGACGCCGATGGGCGCACAACGCCGCCCGCTCCGCTCTGAAGCGTCGGAAGCGCACACTTCACATTTAAACGGATTGTTCACCCCGCTCCGGATATTCTGCGGGTCGCCCCGTCCGTCGCGGGATCGACCGCACCCCAAATCAGCCATTCAGCGTGCGAGGCTCGATCGCGGCGGGCGGGTGAATTTGGAGCGCTCCCATGCTCGTTGCCGTCTGTCTCATTGTCGGTGCCCTGGTCGGCTTGATTGCCGGCGCGGTCGGCATGTTGTGGCTGCTCGCCAATCAACCCCCGAGGTTTCCGTGGTAATTCGTATCCCCTCGTCCCTGGTCGGCGATCCCGACGCTTTCAAGCGCGAGGTGGAAGCGCACCGCGCCGACCTGGTCGCGCACCGTGCGGGCAAGCCGGGTATTGCGGCGCCTGTACATTACGATCTCATCGAGGCGCTCATTCTCAAGGTGCCGCGCGGCGACCCGCTGCCCGACGACTTCCGGGTGATGCCCTACGAGATATTCGACGACGGTCCGACGCTCGATGAGCGCAAGGCGCAATTGTCTCAAGCCCTTTCGGCCGCACTTGCCGCCACGATCAACACCATTCTGTCGCCGGCCCGCGCCGCGCTGCTCAACCTGGACATGACCGAAGCTCTCGGTGTTCCGGAAGAAATGCGGACGCCGGGGCAGTTGGGCGCCATCGCGGCCTATGTCGCGTTTCAAAGTCGGGTGGCAGAGATCAACAGGAACGCAGCGGTTGCCGCGCTGGAGATTGAGGAACTGACCGCCGAGAAGGTGGAAACGTGGAAGGTGCCGGCCCTGTGACGCCTCCGCCTCTCCCCTACGCCCCCGGTCCCGCACCTGAACCCCCGAAAAAGGGTCTGCCTTCGGGTGCGTCAGGCCGTCCTCCAGGTGCCGCGAACAAGGTCACCAGGGCGCTCAAGGAGGCGATTTTACTCGCGGGGGAGAAGGCGGGGGACGCCATCGCGGAAGCTGCAGCGGGGCGGGGCGAGACGCGAGATGGCGGCTTGGCTGGTTACCTATACGAGGTAGCCCTAAACGATTCCAAGACGTTCTGCGGGCTGCTCGGGCGCGTGTTGCCGCTCCAGGTGACGGGTGAAGGCGGGGGACCGCTCACCGTGACGTTCAAGACCGTGTATGAGGATGCGCCGCTGAAAGTCGTGAACCATGGGGCATAACCCTTGGCTGGTTGAGGATTTTTTGCGCGATCTGCCCGCGGACCGTCGCGAGATGTTCGAGAGTAAGTGGCCAATTCCAACATTCCACGCCGTCACAAGAGGTGGATTTGTCGTTACGTGCGACGGCATGCCGCCGCAATACCTCAATGGTGACGAGAAAGCGCGCGACTTGACCCGTACCGGGCATGACGAATGGGCGTGGTCTGGCAACTTGGCGCCCCGGCGCGGTTATGTCTGAACTGGTCGTCGAACGACGCATCAGACCGTATCAGCAGCCGTTCCACAAATACTTGGTGTCCGGTGGCAAGCGTGCCATTGAGATCGCGCACCGCCGATGGGGCAAGGACGAGATCGTTCTAGCCGCGACGTGCGAGCTTGCGCACCAGCGCCCTGCCAACTACTGGCATTGCCTCCCCGAATACGAGCAGGGGCGAAAGGCGCTTTGGAACGCAATCAACGCCCACACCGGCAAACGCCGCATCGATGAGGCGTTCCCGCCCGAACTGCGCGAGAGCAAGAATGAGCAAGAAATGCTCATCAAGCTCAAATGCGGGTCGACCTGGCAAATCATCGGTTCCGATCGCTATAATTCGACCGTCGGCGCGGGCGTGGCGGGCATCGCCTATTCCGAGTTTGCCTTGGCGAACCCGAGCGCGTGGGCCTACCACCGCCCCATGCTGGAGGAGAACAACGGTTGGGCCGCGTTCATCACCACGCCGCGGGGCCGCAACCACGCCAAGACCATGTACGACATGGCTGCCAAGAACCCGAAGTGGTTCGCGGAAATCTCCAATGTCCACCATACCGGCGCGCTGTCGCCCGAGGCGCTGGCGGAGACCTTAGAGGAATACATAGCGCTGTACGGGAAGGATCTCGGACAAGCGCAGTACGACCAGGAATATGGTTGCTCGTTCAATGCCGCCATTCTCGGCGCCTTCTATGCGCGCGAGATGGTCACGGTCCGGTCCGAGCGGCGCGTGATCCCGCTGATTGCCATCCCCGGCCGTCCCGTGCATCGCGCGTGGGACATCGGCGTTCGTGACGATACGAGCATCTGGTGGTTTCAGATCGTCGGCGGGCGCATCTATATCCTGGATTGCTATACCAATTCCGGCGCGGGCGTGGAGCATTACGCGGAGGAAGTCGCCAAGCGTCGACTCGAGCATAGTTGGGTCGACGGCAACGATTACGTGCCGCACGACGCCAAGGTGAAGGAATGGGGTACCGGCCGGACGCGCATCGAGAGCATGGAATTGCTCGGGCTGAAGCCGATCTTGGTGCCGCTCGCCGGCAAGCTGGACGGCATCAACGCGGTACGCAAGACCCTGCCCGCGTGCCTGTTCCATCCGCGGTGCGAGGAAGTCGGCATTGCCGCGCTAGAGCAATACCGGCGCGAATGGGATGATGAGAAAAAGTGCTTCAAGGCCAACGAGGTGCACGACTGGACATCGCATCTCGCCGACGCTTTTCGGTATCTGGCTATGTCATGGCGCACTATTCCGGTGCATATCGACGTCTCGATACCGCAACCGCAAGCGGGACAAACGATGCTGCCGCCGCCACCGGATGATTTCGGGGGCGAGAGCCGCAGCCGCATCAGGATCTAGCCGAGCGGTCCCAAGTGCCATATTTGATACGCGAAAAAGCCGACGGCGCCAAAGGCTGCGGCGTTTGCAAGGGTGATCAGTGTAATTCGCAACATGCGCGGTATTCTGCACAACTTCTGCGCGTTGGCAACCCCGTGGGAACAATTCGCAACTATCGGGTTTAGTGAAAATTAAACGCATTCGCTCCTATGGTGAGCGGATGACCACGCACCGCGTCTGGAATATTGGTTTCGACGACCACGTTCGCATTGTGTGGATGCGCGACGGCCTTCCGGTCGATTACCACGAAGACAAGGGACAGCCGATCACCCATTATTGCGACTTGGTGCGCGATCGGGACATTGACCGGGACAGTATCGATCATGTGCCGCCATGTGCGGCGCAACGATCTTGGCGCAACGGTTGCTCCATTGTCGACGTGATGCGCGCTACGGGGCTCAACCCGCAGGTGATGCCGCGCCTGCCCCGGTTCGATACGGTCAACGCGCCCATCAGCGAATTGCCGCAGCGAGGGGCACTCCATGCGAGAGCGTGACTCCAAACGTCGTTGGAAAGCCCGGTTCCGCGCCGGTCGCTGGATTTCGCGTGAAGCCGTGGAGAATCACAGCCTCGCTGCGTTCGTCGCCGGCTGCGAGTGGCATCCATACGCGCAGATGCTTCGGCGGGTCGTCTGATGGCCTACGATGGCGACGACACCGACCCGCGCGCCCTGACTGAGGACGAAGCATCAAAGGCGCCCAAGAAAGCCGGCCCGTCCAATTCCAAGGGTTGGCTGAAGATGATTGCCGACGCCGAAAAGGCGTATCGGCCGTATCAGGAAAAAGCCGACAGAATCGACAAGATGTATGCGAATCTCGAACGGTTGGGGATGACGACCCGCGACCGCGAGATGCAGTTGTTTTGGGCGAACATCTCCGTCATGGCGCCGTCGGTCTATTCGCGCCCGCCCGTGCCCGTGGTCATTCCCCGGTTCAAATCCGACGACGAATTGAAGCGCGCGGCGTCCGAGGTGCTGGAACGCTGCACCGTCGTCATGTTCGAAAAGGAAGACGTTGACGGTGAGATGCGTCTCATCCGCGACGACTTGGTTATTCTGGCGCGCGGCGCCGCGTGGTTGCGCTATGAGAAGGTGGATGACGTCGAGCGCGTCTGTATTGACCAGGCCGACCGCAAGGACTTCCTGTGCGAGCCGGCGCGCAAGTGGAAAGATTGCGATTGGGTCGCCAAGCGGTCGTGGCTCACCGAGCCGGCGGCCAAGAAGCGCTTCAAGCCGCATTCCGGAGACGCATACAAGAACCTCACCTATTCGGTGCGCAAGGACGCGGAAGCCGATTCGGATGACGGTGCGTCGAAGGCCGGCATCTGGGAATTGTGGTGCAAGTCGCAGAATAAGGTCGTGTGGGTGTCCGAGGGCGCCGACGTTTGCTTGGACGAAGGGTCGCCGCATTTGAAGCTGGAAGGCTTTTTTCCGTGTCCCAAGCCGGCATTCGCGACCGTGGAGCGCCGCTCGCTGGTGCCCGTCCCCGATATGCTGTTCTACAAGGACCAGCTTGAAGAGATCAACGAGATCACGGCGCGCATCTCGTCGCTGACCGAATCAATCCAGGTCCGCGGCTTCTATCCGAGTGGCGCGGGCGAGATCGGCAACGCGATTGAAGCGGCCGTCAAGGCCACGTCCAAGAACACCCTCCTGATACCCATCGCCAATTGGGCGGGGATCGGCGCGGGCGGCGTTAAGGACATGGTCGTATGGTGGCCAATTGACCAGGTCGTGGCGACCATCAAGGAACTGATCGCGCTCCGCAAGGAGTTGATCCAGGACGTCTATGAAGTCACCGGCCTGTCGGACATCATGCGCGGGCAGACCGAAGCCAGCGAAACGCTCGGCGCGCAGCAACTCAAGAGTCAATACGGCTCGGTGCGTATCAAGGACCGGCAGGACGAATTGACGCGCGTTGCGCGCGATCTCACGCGGCTGACCGCCGAGATCATGGCGGAGAACTTCTCGGCGCAGACGCTCCTGACAATGTCACAGGTGAATTTGCCGTCGGACGCGGATATCGCCGCGAAGGCGAAGCCGCTCCAGGAGCAGTTGGCGCAAATCACGAAGGCGCTCCCTGCCCTACAGGCCGAGATGCAGGCGCTACAGACCGAAATTCAGAGCGCCGCGCAAGATCCGGAAATCCAGCAGTTGGCGCAGGCCAACCCCGATCAGGCGAAGGCCGTCTTGGGGCAGGCGCAACAGAAGATGCAGGCCGATCAGGCCAAAGCACAGCAGATGCAACAGGCTGGCCAGCAGGCGCAGGTGCAGTTGCAGGAGCTTGAACAGACCATCACGATTGACAAGGTCATGAAGCTTCTGCGCGAGCAGAAATTGCGGCCGTTCATCCTGGATATTGAGACCGATTCGACGATCGCGCCGGACGAGAACGCCGCCAAGCAGCGAGCCACCGAGTTTGTGACCGCTGTCGGTGGGTATATGAAGAACTCAATCCCGCTCGTGGAAGGCATGCCGCAGGCTGCTGCCATGGTCGCGGAGACGCTCAAATTCATCGTCAGCCAATACCGCGCCGGCCGCGAGCTTCAGGGCGTTATCGACAAGTTCGCCGACCAGATGAAGCAGAAAGCCGAGCAGCCGCCCCCGCCGAACCCCGCGCAGGTGGAGGCGGAAGCCAACGCCAAGGCCGCGCAAGCCAAGCAACAACAGGATACCGAAGCGCATCAGGCGAAGATGCAGCAGGACCAGGCCACGACGCAGGCCGATGTGGCGGCCAAGGGCGCCGCCGCTCAGAAGGACGCGGCCGACGCACAGGCCACCGAGGCGGACGCACAGGCGCGCATCTTGGAGGCGCAGACCAAGGCGCGCGATGCCGATGTGGCGCGCAAGATCAAGGTTCAGCAGGAATTGGACGCCTCCGACGCGCGCCGGGCCGAACTGGAGCAAAAAGCGGCGCTTGCCGAACTGCAGCGCATCACGCTCCACGAAAAGCACCTCCAAGACCTGGAAAAGGGCGCGCTCGAAATCGAACTCGTCAAGGGCAAGATCGCGCACGCGCAGGTGACGACTGCGGGCACGCTCGCCAAGGATGAAGCGGCGATCGAAGCGCATGAAGCAAACGCCGCCGCTGCGGCTCAGAAGCCCAAGAAGGAACCCGCATAATGACACCCGAGACCGTCGACACCATCGCCAAGACCTGCCACGAGGCCAACCGGGCGCTTTGCGCTGCGTTCGGCGACCATTCGCAGGTGGCATGGGAAGACGCGCCGCAGTGGCAGCGCGACAGCGCCATTAAGGGTGTGATTTTCTGCACGGCGAACCCCGACGCGCCGCCGAGCGCCAATCATGACTCGTGGCTCGCCGAAAAAGCGCGCACCGGCTGGCGATATGGCCCGGTCAAGGACGCGAACGCCAAGACGCATCCGTGTTTCGTGCCCTATGACGAACTCCCGGCCGATCAGAAGGCCAAGGATCACGTTTTCAAGGCAATCGTTGGAGCATTACGCTAATGGCCAGCCCCTTTACACCCGTCGACCAAGACGGCGTTCCGTTTCAGAACAACGACGTTTCGCTGATTGCCGCGGTCGCTGCAACCACGACTCAGACCGGCGCCGACCAGACCAACCGGGGCGGGCGCGGCGTGAAAGTCGTGCTCGACATGACGACCGTGGGCACCGGCTCGGTGACGCTGACCATTCAGGGCAAAGACGTGGCGTCCGGCAAATACTATACGCTGCTTGCGGGCGCTGCCGTGACCACCAACAGCACCAATGTTTATGAGGTGTATCCGGGCGCCCCGGCCACCGCCAACGTCTCGGCGAACGCGACGCTGCCGCGGACGTGGCGCGTCCTGGTGACAGCGAACAACGCGAATCCTTGTACTTATAGCGTCGGCGCGTCCGTCATCAAATAGGTTATGGACCGTCTCACCGCGTTCGTTGCGGTAGCACATTTGAAACTACGTCTTGAGATACTGACAAGACATCCGGAGTTGTTAGACATGGTCGCGATTACCCCGCCGAAATTGCCCGCCCCGATCCAGCTTGCCGGACTCAAGTCGCGGCTGACGCGCGGGACGCGCTTGGAAGCGCGGGCGGCGGCGGTCGGCGCGCGCGTGGACAATGCGCATGACGTGATTGAAAGCGGGATTGCCGCGCTGGAGGGCTACGCGCCGGGCCTGGAGCAATACGGCAACGACCTGTTGAACCAGATCACTCGACTGAGCGAGCCGAGCAACGGGGCACCGCCGGACGAAGCGGAGACGGCGCAACTCCCTTTGGAGCAGCCCGCGCCGCCGTCTGCGCCCACGCTAGGTCCGAACGGTGGCCCCCGTATCCTCTGATTCAACTCGTGTAACCTGGAGTCCACGACCATGACCGTATCCGCCGCCACCATTTGCCAATCCGGCATTGCCTACCCGACCGCGATCGAGATCGCGCGCCAGATGAATGCCGGCGCGGGTAACGCCAATGCGAACCAGCTTGTCGCCGTCGGCGTCACGCCGCAGGCCGCCACCGAGCTTGCGCGCCAGATCAACGCGAACTCGTTCGACCCGCACAAGCTGGCAATGGCCGGTTGGCACCCCGAGGCGGCCGTGGTCGTCAAGAAGACGTCGGGGGCGTAACCCGTGGGGAGCTTCCTTGGACCAGAGTCAGGGTCACTGTCCGTCCGACCGAATGGTCACAGTCAGACGCGGGGGTTATGTCCCGCAGGAAGCATCGCCCCGCGCCGACATGAAACAAAGAGGACAGTAATGGGAAGCTTCCGCGCATTTCAGGCGAACTTTGCGAGCATAGACTTTTCGAAAGAGATCGTCTTGCCTGAGCCGAAGCCGGACCGGCTCGCCCCGCCGCGCTCGGATCTTCCGTGCCCGCAAGTGCTGTCCGATTGCATGGGCGCCGTGCAGTCACAGGTGACCGGTAAGTGGTATGAGTCCAAATCGGCGCTGCGCGCGGAATACAAGGCCACCGGTCACATTGAGAAGGGCAACGACAAGCGCCCGCCCTGGAAAATGCCGCGTACCCCGCGCGCCGTCATTCGCGATACGGTTCGAAAGGCCGTGGCGCGCGTCGAGCGCGGCGAACGGAACATCCACAAGGGGAAGTGACCATGGCTGTTCAAAGGTGTATGTGGTTCGCCTTTGCAGCCGCCGTACTGGTCGACGGTTTGGCGCTCGGCGTTCTCAACGGGGCGTGGTAGCCACAGCGTCATCGGTGCGCAAGAAGTCTTCCCAATTCGCAGCCGTCATGGGATAGGCTTGGTCTTCGTCCCATGCGCACTCGGTGCATTTCCATTCGTCGCTGATGATTCCGACCCCCACGTCGATTTCATTTCGCCAGCATACGGCGCCACATTCGGGACACTTCACGTCAAATCCCCCACGCTAAGCCCCAGCCGCACCCACGCCCTAATGAATCGCGCCACGGGCTCGGGCGGCCCTTTGGTCGCATAGTTCTGCCCGGTGCGCGCCGACACGCCAAGCCACTTTGCGGCGCGGTGCTGGGACAGCCTGAGCGCGCGGAGGATGGCGCGATATTCGGTGGCGGGCATGCTGCTCATGCGGTCCACTCTCCGTCCGAGTAGAGCAATTTGCCGTCGGGTGCGGTGATCCGGACCGAATAGCCGCCGTCTCCGCACTCTCCGTCGTCCCATTCGGGCGTTTTGCCGTCCGCCCGTTCAAAGAACAGATATCGGTTGCAATCGCACGAATAGTTACCGTCCTGCCAGATGAAAACGCCTTGCCACGGGTATTCGTCGACATAGGAACGCGTGACGTCATCTGAGTTGCGGCGGATTTCGATCTTGGGGAACGTGCTCAAAACGAATCGTCCAGGTGAGATTGACCGGTCAGAACGAGCCAAGCGTCACGAACGCGGTCCCGCCGCACCTTGAGCCATTCGCGCAGGGTAGGCTTGCAGGCGACGTGACAGCGCTCATCGCCGTACAAAATTTGGTTCAATTCGGTAGCGTTCGCTTCGAAAGGGTCATTTAGACCTTCGCCGGCCGAACTGTGGTAAATGTCGTGGTCGAATGACTCGCGGGCGGCATCAACACCATCATCAAAACCGCGAGTGTATTCGGACTTCCGATTCGACATCAAGCGATTCGCAGCCGTGGCGAAGTTCCGTGACAAGCGCAAACGCATGCTTGGCGATGTGTCGTTCATTTTACTCCTTTGCGATGAGGTGGCCGGGCTTTCATCACCCGGCCGATCTCATGGCGCGTCTCCTCGTTCGTGTGAAGATGCGAACCGCCCATGGCCGTCCGCGCGCATAACGCACACTCGCAGTGGCCTCTAATACGCACACTCCGCGTATATTGCAACACTCCGCTTATTCACGAATTGTTACCTCTTATTGTGTCACTATTCGGAGACCTTCTCAGACAAGGACGCATTGGCATATGAGCGACGGCATTTCAAACGAACCGGTGATTGCGCCCCTTCCGACTCCCGTATCCGTGGAGCCGCGCGCCGCGTCGCCTGGTGAAGTCGCCGAAGTTGCTCGTCAGTCTGAGGAAGCCAAGATCGCCGCCAACGCGCGGAAGGCGCCCGACCCGAAGGCCGCCGAGCCCGCGAAGGACGAGCCGAAGCCGAAGCTGTCGACCCGCGAGGCGATTCGCGCCGCAGCCGCCAAGGTTCACGCCGAGCCGACCGCCGAGAAAGCATCGCCGCTGAAGGTCGAACCGAAGGCCGCCGCCGAACCGGTCGCCGCCAAGAACGCGCCTGCACCCGCGAAGGATACCAAGGCCGCCGAGCCCGTCAAGGACGCGCCGGCCGCTCCGGTGCGCGGTGAGGACGGCAAGTTCGTTTCGGTCAAGGCCGCCGAACCCGCGCCGGCTGCAGATGCCGCCAAGGTCGACACCCCCGCGAAGCCCGCCGCCCTCCCGAGCCACACCGCCGAGCCGCCGCCCGCGCGCTTCTCGCCGGCTGCCAAGGAGAAATGGGCCGAAGCGCCGGACGAAGTCCGCGCCGAAGTGACGCGCGCCGTCACCGAACTGACCAAGGGGTTCGAGAAGCACCGCGCCGCCGCGGAGCGGGACGCCTCGCTCGCCGAGTTTCACGAGATGGCCGGCAAGTCCAACAAGGCGCTCAAGGACGTTGTCGCGCAATACGTCGGTATGGAGAACTTGCTTCGGCAAGATCCCGTCAAGGGTCTCGAACTGATCGCGAAGAACGCCGGCCTGAACTTGCGCGACGTCGCCGCGAAGATTGCGGGCGAAACGCCCGACCAGGCCGCGAGCGCCGCCGATGCCAAGATTGCCGCTCTTGAAGCGAAAATCGATCGCCTGGAAAAGGGCGTCGGTACGATTGAGCAGGAGCGCGTTAAGGCCGCCACCGACTCGACGACCGAAGCGGTTGCCAAATTCGCGGCCGAACATCCTCGTTTCGAGGAGTTGGCGGAAGATATTGCGGATTTTCTCCGCGACGTGCGGGACAAGGATGGCAACGTTCTGAAGCCCGCGCGCACCAAGGATCTTGTTGAGGCCTACAAGTTGGCGGAACGGCTCAACCCCGCGCCCGCTGCACCGGAAGCCAAAGCAGAAGTAGCCGAGCCCGTACCGGTGGCCGCCTCATCCGCGCCCATCAGTACCAAACCTACCCTTGTCCAACCGTCCTCATCCGACGCCGGGGCAAGGTCCATCGCAGGCACGCCCACCGCTGGCTCAGACCCGGTCAGGAAGCAGCCATCCAACTCAATTCGAGAGGCGATCAAGCGCGCCGCTGCTGCCGCCCGCTGATTGCTTCGCAGTTTAGGGAGGACATTCCGTGTCCTTGACCTCCGTCGAAAAGAACCAGGAAATCCTTTCGCTGGCCCTGGAAGATCGTTCAGCCGGCTACCAGGATCTTGTCAGCAACAGCAATGCGCTGCTGCACATCATCCAGAAGAAGAAGAATTGGCAGACCTATTCCGGTCCGCGAATTCGTGAGCGGCTGCTCTACAACAAGACCGGTTCGGGCGTCTTCTACAACGGGTTCGACCTTCTGAACTCGATCCCGGCCGAACTGTTCAACGATGCCGAGTACCTGCCGAAAATGGTCGCCGTCGCCGTGACGCTGACGAACGAGGAAATCCTCAACAACTCCGGTCCGAACCAGATCGAAGATGTGATGGAAGCCCACATTACGGCGGCCGAAAACGAGCTTCAGGACATCGTGGATGCGTCCCTGCAGTCGAACGGCACCAACTTCGGCGGCAAGGAATTCTCAGGCCTCCAGCTTGCGATTCCGACGATCGCGACCACCGGCACCTATGCCGGCATCGATCGCGCGGCCAACCCGATCTGGCGAACGACCACGTTCGACGCGCAGACCATGAACACCGCGATCGGCACGCAGGTCTCTTCGACCACGATTCGGCCGTTCCTGAACACCATCATGACCCAGCGGTCGCGCAACAAGAAGGGCGCCGATCTGCTGCTCATGAGCAGCAACCACTACGCCGCCTATGATGCCGCCACCGTCGCGATTCAGAAGATCGAGAACGAGAGCGGACTCGGCAAGCTCGGTTTCCAGACCCTCAAATACTTCGGTGCGGGACGGTCGGCGGAAATCGTGCAGGACGGCGGAATCGGCTCGAACATGCCGCAGGACACCACCTATGGCATTGATACCGACGCGCTCAAGATGCGTTACCACCCGGAACGGAACTTCGACAAGATCGGCCGCGCAATGATGCCGATCAACCAGGACGCCGTGGTTCAGTACATCGGATTCATGGGTGAACTCACCCTGAACAATCCGCTGTTCACCTGGAAGTTCTACGACTCGAACACCGGTTCGTAACGACTAGGGCGCGCGGCTCAACCCCGCGCGCCTCCCGTTCATCTCGACCTCGAAATCCGCGGCAGCCACGGCGCCGTAACAGGAAAGATACAAACATGCCCGCTCCCGCAGGTGCCGCCGTCCAGTCGTGGGTTTTCCGCGAGCCCTCCCTTGGACAAAACCCGATCGCGCAGACCACCGCGAACAACACCGTCTCCGCCAACATGGGGACCGTCGCCGCTGGCACGCTCTCCAGCAGCCCGCAGCCCGCCGGCCGATCTGCTCCCGGCCGTCTCGGCACCATCGCCAAGGCGTTTCATCCGACCTTCGGCGAAGGTGAGTTCATCTATCTGCTCGGCGTTGCAAATACGCTCGCCGGGTTGCTGGTGACCTACAATGCGACCACGTTCCAGACCGCGCTTTCGCCGAACACCGCGAACGAAGACAACCCGGTCGCGGTCGCCATGTCGGCGAATGTCGCCGCACAGTACGGTTGGTATCAGATCGCCGGCCTTGCCACCATCCTCAAGACGGCCGTCAAGGTCACTCCGCAGGGCAAAATCTATCAGTCCGCCACCGCTGGCCGCGTCATGCAGACGTCGGTTGCCGGCAAGCAGATCCTCGGCGCTCGCGGTGCGAACCTGACCACGGTCACTTCGACCACCTCGACGGTCGTGGTGCTGATCAATCGGCCTTCCCAGCAGGGCGCGATCACCTAACGGACATTCCGTCTTTAAACGGATTGTTCACTACGTTAATGCTACCGCGGGGCATCAGAAACCCCGCGGTTCAGCACGAGGCAGCATGATTAATTTCGTCACGGTCAATTGGGGCAATTACCAGGGACGCGGCGTCGAGTACGTCAACAACCTATTCGACATGGTCCGGCGCAACCTTGAGGAAGGCACGACGGGCCGGTTCGTCGTGTTCACGGATTTTCTGCTTCAGGATGGTATCTATACTGATGGCATTGAGCAGCGCGAGCTACCCAACAACCTCACCGGTTGGTGGAACAAGCTCTATCTGTTCAAGCGCGACCTGTTCCCGACCGGTGACCGCATCGTTTATCTTGACCTGGACACGCTCATCACCGGCCCAATTGACCGACTCGCGGCTTATGACGGCGCGTTCGCCATTCTGCGCGATTTTCACCGCGGTGCCGACGGCATGCAGTCGTCGGTCATGTCGTGGCGCGCGGGCGAGCAAACCGGCATCTGGTCGTCGTTTGTGGCGGCCGGATACCCGCAGACCGATCGCGGCGGCGATCAAGCGTGGATCGAGCAGCGCCATTTGCCGGCTTGGACCGTGCGCCTCCAAGACGTTCTTCCCGATATGTTCGTTTCCTACAAGGTCAGCGGCGGCGCGCTGCCCGACAAGGCGTCCGTGGTCGTGTTCCACGGTAAGCCCCGTCCCCATGAAGTACTCACCGGATGGGTGCCGCGCGTCTGGTGCCAAGGCGGCATCTCGCGCGCCGAACTGACCGCCGTCTGCAACACCGCGACGGAAAAGCTCCTGGAAAACGTCCGGAAGGCGTGCGCGTTGGACTTGCCGTGGTTCGCCCCGGCCGATGAGCATGACCGGCATGTGTCCATTCTCGGCGGCGGCCCGTCCCTGGTCGACAAGATCGAGGAGATCCAGTGGCGCCAAAGCATCGGGCAAGAGGTATGGGTACTGAATAACGCCCATAAGGCACTTGAGGGCACCGGGATACGCTATGATGCGCAAGTATTGCTTGATGCGCGGCCCGAGACGGCGGGGTTTCTAACCGAAGCGGCGGGGTATCTGGTCGCGTCGCAATGCAATCAAGCTGTGTTTGGTGCGGTGGAAAGCCGGCCAACAACCCTATTCCACGTCAATTCGCCCGGCATGGCCGACCTTCTGGCAAATGAGCCGCACCGCGCCGCGTATCTGGTCGGCGGCGGAACAACCGTTGGCATGAACGCGCTCGCGCTCGCCTTCCTCGCCGGATATCGCTTCATTCACCTGTACGGCTTCGATAGCTGTTACCGCGGTCCCGCGCATCACGCCTATCCGCAGCCGCTCAATGACGGCGAGCGTGTCTCCGAAGCGCTCTACACCTCCAGCCAAGGTACCAAGACCTATTATTGCGCGCCTTGGATGATTGGACAGGCGCAGGAATTTGCCGAATTGGCGCCCAACTATATGGCCGACGGCGCAGTCATCACCGTGCACGGTTCGGGCTTGCTGCCGGATATCGGCCTTGATCTGCTCGGCACGCTATCCCCGGCGCAACAGCGCGCGGCGGAAGTCCTCGCGCGGGTGCCGGCGGGATCTTGGGGCGTCGAAGTAGGCGTGTTTCAGGGTCAAATGTCCGCTGCGCTGTTGCGCGCCGATCCCGACTTGTATCTGACCATGGTCGATAGCTGGGAAGGTCATGGCGACGCCTACGCGGGCGACTCGGGAGACTGGCACGCGACCCTCAACGACGCCAGCCAAGAAGAATTCATGCGCCTGGCCAAGGTGCGGGTTGGCTTCGCCGGGGTGCGCGCGAAGGTGCTTCGCATGCGATCGGACGACGCGGCGCGAACCTTTCCGGATGGTCATTTGGGGTTCGTCTTCATCGATGCCGATCATTCCTATGATGGGTGCGCGGCCGACATTGCGGCGTGGGCGCCCAAGATCAAGCCGGGCGGCTACATCTCCGGCCACGACTATGAAAATACCGCCTTTCCCAAATTCGGCGTCACGCGCGCCGTTGACGAGTTTATCGCCGCTCGCGGCCTCACGCTCGAACTCGGCGAAAACTTCTGTTGGTTCGCCAAGATGCCGTCTGCCTAGCGTCCGACCGTTGACAATTCGTTTATAACGTCTCTGTTACACTGCCCACCGCCAACCCTTCTCAGACAAGGAACCCCTATGTCATCCAATCGACAGACCGCCGCGAACGAGGCCATGACCATTCCGCGGTTTTTCATCCTCCCCGTGGAGGACGCCGCCGCGACCAAGAAGGCAGGTCGGCCGATCTTCCAGGACATGGAGATGTGCGAAGTCCGCTTCGCCGGCAACCGCGAGAAGATCATTCACGCCCCGGCTCACGAGGTGTTCCGTACCGAACGCGATCTCAACGGCGGCAACATCAACCAAATCACCTATGCCATCCAGTACGCCGACCAATACCGGGCGTTCAAGATGGGCGACCATCAGACGCTCACCGGCACGCCGACGTCGGAACTTCCGTTCCTGACCGCGTCCAAGCGGCTCGAACTCAAGGCGCTCAATATCCACACCGCGGAAGCGCTCGCGGCGGTCGACGGCGCAAACCTGAAAATGCTCGGCATGCAGGGACGCGAACTGAAGGTCCAGGCGCAGACCTACCTGGACAACGCCACGGACAACGCAGGCGCGGTCCAAATCGCAGCGCTCAACGCCGCGCTTGAAGCGCGGGTGAAGCAGCTTGAGGCGCGTTTGTCGGGCGCGGCCGTTGCCGACGAAGCCGCAGACGAGCCGATTGCCGCGCCGGAAGACCCGAACGCCTCACCGTTCTTCGCTATGGGCGCCGACGATATCAAGAACTGGATTCAGGAAGCCACCGGATCGCGGCCGAAGGGCAACCCGAGCCATGCAACGCTGGTCGCGCAGGCCGATACCATCAATGCCGAGATCAAGGCCAAGCGGGACGCTGCCGCCGCCTGATCTCTCCCGGCGGCTGAAGGGAAGACATCATGACGATTCTCTCAGTTGCCCGAGACGCAGCGGTTTTGCTCAATCGCGTTCAGCCGTCGTCACTGTTCACGACGACCGACCCGTTCGCGGCCGAGTTGCTTTTGGCCGCGAAGACCACCGCCGAATCGCTCGTCAAAGAGGAGCATGAGTGGCGAGCGTTGACGTTGATGGCGACGCTTGCGGGCGACGCCAGTACGACCATTTTCCCGCTCGCGACCAATACGACCGGGTTTGAACGCCTGATCAAGGGCGCCAAACTGCATTCCCTGCGGTTCAAGGACGCGACGTTCCGCGCCGCAAAGGATCTCGACGAATGGCTGTTCCTGAAGGATAGCCTCTTGGTAGGCTCGCCCGGAAATTGGGTCATCCTGAATAAGGCGGTGCAGATTTTCCCGCCGATGCCGGCCGACGATACGGCGCGATTCTTCTACATCTCGAACTATTACGCGATTGCCGGCGCTGACGGCGTCACCCCGCAAGCCAGTTTCCTCGCCGACACCGACACGTTCGCACTGGACGAGCGCCTATTACGGCTTGGTATTGTGTGGCGCTGGCGCGCGAACAAGCGCATGGAATACGCAGAGGATCTGAGGGACTACGAAATCGCCAAAATGGCGGCGATGGGCACCGACAAGGGCAACCAGATTATCACGGTCGGTCGCCAGCGCGTGTCGCGAAGCAACGAGGTTGCCTACCCCGCGATGTTGGGGACGTAGGATGCGCCACTATTTGGACGTTGAGTTTGATGGTTTCGGCGGTCGGTTGGTAAGCCTTGCCCTGGTCAGCGAAGACGGCCGCGAATTATATCTGGCCACCGATTGCCCCGACCCATGCGCGTGGGTAGCGCAGAACGTCATGCCGATTGTCAATTGCCGCGGTGCCGAACCGATTTGGGTTGACTTGTCGGACTTCGGTCACGCCATCGCGACTTTTCTTGACGACGATGCGCGCCCGGTCATAATTGCCGATTGGCCGGATGATATCCGCTACTTTTGCCAATGCTTGATCGTCGGCCCCGGTGAAATGGTCGACATTCCCGGTCCGCTTCAATTCCAGGTGCACCGTGTCGCCTCGTATCCGACCGCGCTCCCCGGCGCCGTGCGGCATAACGCGCTGTGGGATGCGCGAGCGCTTCGCAAGGTGCTGCTATGAGACGCCCCGCCGCCAAATCGCAACCAAAGCCGCGCGTCGCGCAACTCAAGACCTTCCCGGCACCCATTTCAGGATGGATTGCGAACCAGAATCTGTTGACGCCGAACGCCCGCAAGTCGGATGGCAGCGTGGTTATGGGCGCGTCGCTGCTCGAAAACTGGTTTCCGACCGCGACTGGAACTCGCATGCGAGGCGGCTCCGATCTGTTCGCCACGATCGGGGATGAGATCCACGGTGTCGTTTCGATTTTCTCCTACCTCAATGGCAATATCGCCAAGCTGTTCGCCACCACGGACACGCAGATATATGACATCACGTCGCCATTCAGTCCGTCGAACCTTATGCTCGTGGACCAGTTGGGCAACTTCCTGGTGGACGATGCAGGCAATTTCATCTCCGGAGGCTGGTCAATCACGGCCGGACCTTCGGTGGATCTCCTGGCCAGCGGTGAGTGGTCGGTGGAGCAATTCGCCACGTCGGGCGGAACGTTCCTGCGCCTGGTCAACGGGGTTGATACTCCGCTGGTGTTCGACGGAACGAGTTGGTCAACGGCGCCCGCAATCACCGCAGTTGACCCCACAACTCTTTCTTTCGTGTTTGCAGCGAAATCGCGCCTTTGGTTCATCCAAAAGGACACGCTCAATATCTGGTATTTGCCTGTCAATTCGATCGGCGGCGCGGCGGTGCTCCTGCCATTGGGCGGCGTGTTTTCTCTCGGCGGGTCGCTGGTATTCGGAGGGACATGGTCCCTCGATGCCGGCGACGGAGTGAACGAATTGATCGTGTTCGCGACGTCGGAGGGAGAAGTTGCAGCCTATCGCGGTTCCGATCCGAGTGACGCCTCGACATGGGCCAAAGTCGGCGTTTATCGCATCGGAAAGCCGCTCGGACCGAAAGCCTTCATCCGGGCCGGCGGTGACCTGGTCATTTCCACCAGCATCGGTCTGATTGCATTGTCAACTGCGTTTCAACGCGACGTCGCGGCGTTGTCTCCGGTGGCGGTCTCTTATCCGATCGAGATTGAGTGGAACAAGGCGGTTGCGGCGGGATCGGGCCTGAACTGGCATGTGACGCTTTGGCCGACTAAGCAAATGATGCTTATCGCGCCCCCGAACGCGGACGGGGCGATTCCGCGGGTACTCGTGACCAATGCCCGAACAGGTGCATGGGCGCCTTTCACCGGTTGGAACGTCACATGCATGCAGGTGTTCAACAATCGGCTGTTCTTCGGGT
>Ga0134124_10000473_pt1 | contig 34166 bp, 31 predicted proteins | sample KB304_FD_96880 | JGI IMG/M metagenome (GOLD analysis project Ga0134124, IMG submission 96880) | Terrestrial soil microbial communities without Nitrogen fertilizer from Kellogg Biological Station, Michigan, USA - KB3-0-4 | ecosystem: Environmental > Terrestrial > Soil > Unclassified ... | reverse complement strand
TCGAGACGCCGCGGATCGCTTGCGAGCAGGAGACCGCACCGCGAGATTCCCGAGAGGAAGCTTTCCTCCTGCCCTGCCCTTCGTCAGCGCCTTGGCTCCTCTCGGAGCCCCTGGATAGGGACCGTCGCGCCCACCCCGAAGTGCATCTGTAGCAGTCTCACCACCCACCTTCCAGAGGTCGCGGAGCCTCGCTTGCCTCCGCCGAAAAGAGCTCCAGAACGCGATTGCTCTTTCCTCAATGAATTGAGACATGAGCTGGTAGTTTCCACCAGACCCTTCTTTGCTTCTGGTTCGTAGCCGAATGCGCGAGCCCGGTCCGAAGTGTTCAGCCCTCACTTCAAGCTTCTTGTTGAATCGGCTGGAACCTCGCTGGGGCGCTCGCTGGGGCGCTCGCTGGGGCGCTCGCTGGGGCGCTCGCTGGGGCGCTCGCCGGGGATGACTAGCCGCCCCGCCGCAAAGCACCCCAGTAGCCAAGAAGCGATCCTTGGACGCATATACGATATAGCGTATGACATTGACGATCATTCTGAGGAGAGGTACAGTTGATCCTTCTTCAAACGTCTAGGATTCGATCCGGAATCCGGTCAACATGGCAGTGCCGACGCTTGAAGTGCTAGCTATCCAGTCAACAAAGCCTTCACGGGACAGTCAACGCGCTTCATACGACACCAGCACGGTGAGTATCTTTCGCGTTGGGCGTCGTGAGAAAGGGCCGAGTGATGGCGCAAGAAGAGCGAGAGGCTGCTGGTCATGAAGTAAAAACGGCAGAGGATTAGCCAACCCTGGAGCCTCAGCTCTCCGTAGGGACCCCGGCAGGGGGCCGCAAGCCTGGATCTTTGGGGTCAGCCGGACCCTCACCTGCTCTTGCAGACGGAGATCGCAGGGATATCCTTGGGAGGCGGGAGCATGCTAACAGGAGGAAACAAACAATGGAAAGCCTTGTTGTGAAGTCGGCTGTTGATCTGGTTACGCACTATGTGAAGAAACGCCTAGACGCTAATTCAGCGATTCCGCTTGAGCCGAACATCGGACTGGAAAGACATCTTCGTGAAGCGTTTAATTGGAGCAAACGCATTCAGTTTCTTGGAATGGCCCGCGCTGAGGAGACGGAAACGACGACAATCGCGCTACGCCTTGCTACGGAGCCACGGCGGTTTCGGGGCCGCCACGCGTTAGTGAATCGGACGGAGGCTGACCTTCTCGCCGACGACAAGAGCTACATATTACTTGGTGATCCAGGCGCCGGCAAGACAACCACTCTCAAGCGCGTTGTATATAAATTACTTTTCGAAGAACCTGTCGAGAGAGATGACTGGTATCAGTTTCCAGTAGTTATCCGTCTCCGCGAGCTTGAGAGCGGCGATACTCTGATTCAGACCATCGCGAGGGCACTCGGAATTCCGTTCCATCGTAGAAAAGATGCTGAAGGGCATTGGTACCCTGGCTTTTGGCTCGGCCAAATGCCTCTCGAATATGCGGTTATCGATTTTTTGAATGTTGGCCATGCAGTTTTACTCCTCGATGGACTCGATGAATTGCATGCAGCTAGTGAACCAAAAATACGCAGTGAACTAACACGATTGTCACTTAATACTAATGGCACGAAAATCATAGTCTCATGCCGAACAGGGGATTACAATTCTGTAATAGAAGGCTTCGATTTGATGGAAATATGCCCGCTTGAACCGCACGAAATTGCAGCCATCGCCGCCTCATGGCTACCTGACCCGACACTCTTTATTTCTGAGCTAGGGCAGGTTCCATACAAAGATATTGCGGACCGCCCACTGCTCCTTACCCAGTTACTGTTCCTCTATAAGCGCTATGGATACCTACCAGAGCAACCAAGCCAAGTCTATCGAAAAGTTGTTTCTCTTTTGTTGCAGGAGTGGGATGCAGAGCGAGGAATCTCGCGTCAGTCACGCTATGCGCGCTTCGATCCGGATCGCAAAGCTGCATTTCTGGCTGCGATTGCCTATCAGTTGACGTTCAAGGTGCAGCGAAAAGTATTTTATGAGACTGATCTTCTGAATGCTTATCGTACAGTTCATGAACGATTCCAACTTCCGGCGGGGGACGCCAAGCAAGTTATATCGGAAATAGAAACACACACAGGAATTATCTCCATTGCAGGGCACGACACATATGAGTTTTCTCACCTCTCTTTGCAAGAGTATCTATGTGCTGACTACTTGATACGCGAACCGCATTCTGAGCATCTAAATGAATATATGGCTGATTATCCGGCCCCGGTCGCCATTGCCGTCGCCCTGTCGTCAAATCCAAGCGCTACGTTCGCCACCTTATTTATCCGCTCTAAGCTCACTGCGCAAGATGGCATTAACAGTCTATTGTCGCGCATAGTTCTGGAACGTCCCTTCTTGGACAACTCGCCGGCCCTGGGCGTCGCGATCATGAAACTATATCATGATCTGGCTAACGGCGATTTGTCGAATTTGGAAAAAATTGTAACATTCCCGGGAGTGCAGGAATCGGTGGCTGTAGCTCTGGATTATTTTACGCCTTCTTCGCTTGTAACTCAAAATGAGATTGAATTTATCTGCTTACAGCGCGCCCGCAATCTTCAGGAAGCCAGGGGCTTCCGCATGCCCGAACGCGTCTATCTTCCTGCATCTATGCTCGAGGATCTTTATGTTCGTGGTAATCCGCATGCGGCGTTGCTAAGGAGCAAACTACTGAAACTTGGGAAGGGCGCCTAACACTTATGATGCTCCCGACCCGGCGTGGAATAGGAGGAAGTCGACGGCGGGCTCGGTGGCTGTAGGTCTCAGAAAACAGTGCCCCTCTAAGAGAGCAAGGCTCGCTAAAGGACGGTCGATAGGGGCCGGTTTCCAAGGGTTCGAGGCTCGTATCTGCGCTGACAGCACTGGAGGAGCCATCAGTTTCGATCCCCGAGTCCGGGCGACGGCCAACGGTTCGAGAAGAGGAGAGAAGCCAACGATCTCCGAACCCTCTTTGCTGCTACCGGTCGCGCTCCTTCCTCCAGTTGCTCGCGATCCAGGATTTTTGGAGGAGAGGCCCGATGCCCGACCACCTCTGACTCGCCGCCGCCACCCGCTTACCCTGCGATTCTCGGCTAGGCTCAAGGAGCATCCGCTTCATCCCGGAGGGAGGCCCCCTCGTCGAGGTCACGGACCGCACGGTCCAGGCCCGGCTGCTGCTCGTCCCGAGCCAGGAGGTCAACGAGATCGTGATCGGCGTCCTCGGCCGGGCACAACGCCTGTACAAGGTTCGGATCTGCGGCTTCGTCGCACTGTCCAATCACATCCACGCACTCCTCTGGGTCGACGACGCGCTCCAACTCGCTCCCTGCATGGCCATTTTGCGGCTTGGTGCTCCAGGGCCGGATTCCTTCTCCACCGTGGTATCCGGAGCACCCCGAGACCATGGGCGACCACTTGCGCAAGGCCCGCATGGATCGCGGCCTCTGGCAGGAGCACCTCGCAGCGGAGCTTGGCGTCTCGGTCTCGACGATCTGCAACTGGGAGGGCAACCACACGAGCGTTGCGACCCGGTACCTCCCGAAGGTGCTTGCCTTCCTCGGGTATGACCCGCGGGAGGAGACCGGGCAGCTTGGTGACCGGATTCGGAGGCATCGGGAACGGCAGGGCCTCTCGCAGGATGCCTTGGCCGAGAAGCTCGGACTCAACGCCTCGACGGTCACGGCCTGGGAGCGTGGCCGCGTGCGCAGGCTCTTCCCGGAGGTGTGGCGGCGGTTTGAGGCGTTCCTCGCAGAAGGGTGAGCGAGGAGAGACCTCTCTGTTCCTTTGACACAACGAGCCACCCCGGGAGGGCGGCTCTTTTTTCTAGTCCAGTCTGGCTACGGCGCTCCCCTGTGCTGTCGCGGGCAAGCATCGCTACTTCGCTTTCTTCGGCACGAGATCGGAGAGTTCGACCCCATAGAGTTCGGCGAACCGTCTCAGCTCTATGGGATCGATCCGAATCTCCCCGCGCTCAATCTTGGAGACGAGGCTCTGGCCCCAGCCTAAGGCTTCGGCCACTTCCACCTGGGTAAGCCCTTTCTTCTTGCGCGCTTCCTTAAGAAGACGGAGCATTTCGCGGTAGTCGTCACTCCAAGATAGGCCGGCCACCCACTCCATGTATAGTCTGAGATAGAATAGTCCAACCCGGACTAGTTTACTTCCCTGAGGAGCTTCCCGGGTTGGAGGTGAAGAGATGAAGCTGTCCGTCTCCCTACTCTGCCTTGCCCTCCTCCTGCCGCTTCTCGCTGCGGCATCCCCGGCCTTCCAGGCCGTGGGACTCTTCGGCGATCTGGTCGTGCTCGTCACCGTGACCGACGCCAGCAACCCCAAGGGGGACTCTCTTCAAGCCCTTCGCCGACACGACAGCCTTCACCTGTCCCTGACACGGACACCAAGCCACCCTAAGAACTCATGCGCGGTTACCCTTCAGGAGGCACATCTTCTGTTGGGGGATACCAACCGAAACGGGCCGCCCCGGCCCGGTTCGACCCGCCCCCAAGAAAGGGAACCGCGCCATGTCTCGATTCCGCAGGACTCTCGCCCTCTCTCTCCTCCTCACCACTCTGGCACTGCCCGCCTCCGCGGTTGCGTCAACACGTACCAACGGAAATGGAAGTTGGAGCCTCCTATCGTCCCTGTGGCATTCAGTCGCCTCATTCTTCCTGGGAAATACCACGGACGGCCGCTGCACGATCGATCCTGGAGGCAATTGCCTGCCCGGGGGAAGCTAGCCTCCGGCCCCTTCCGCTACTTCGCCACGAGGTGCCCCTTTACGGGCACCTCTTTTCTTTAGACAATGTCCCCAATGGCGCTTTAACGACTACGGGAGGTCTCGATGGATGACCTGCACCTGACGGACGATGACTTGGACTCTTTCTTCACGAAGAGGCGCAGAGCGAAGCGGGTAGTCCGCCACCTTCTCTCGGGCTGCGAGCGCTGCCAGGCTCGTGCAGCCAAGGCCCTTAAGGCGCTCGGGCTTGACGTCGGCCTCCTTGAGGAAGCGACTGAAGCGGGATTGCTCTCAGGTCCTTCTCCCGAGGCTCTCCGCATCTCGGCTCTCATTGGTGAGGAGAAGAAGCGCGCCAAGGTGAGCTTCGCCCGGCTTGCTCCACTCTCCCCCCAGGCGCGTCTCGCCACCCTGCGGAAGCAGAGCCGGTACAAGAAGTACGGACTCGCCCTCTATGTCCTCGATGAGGTTGAGTCTCTCATCCTCAAGCACGATCCCGTGAAGGCAAAAGAACTGGTCGCCTTCTCCATGGCGATCACGGAGCTTCTCCGGTCGGGCGTCTACGGCGGCAAGGCAATGGGCGATCTCCGGCTCCGGCAGCAGACCACCCTTGCAAACGTCAGGCGCCTTGAAGAGGATTTTGCCGGCGCACTCGCGACCCTGATGGAGGCGGATGGTCTCCGACACCTCGGCACCGATCCACGAGAGGAGGCGCGCTTCTTCCGAGTCCAGGCCGACATCCTCTATGACCTGGGAGAGTTTGAAGCGGCAACAGAGGCAACAGCGGAGCGGATAGCTCTCTGCGAATATCTGGACGATGCCCAGGCAACAGCCAAGGCCATGCTTCAGCGGGCCGCGATCCTGTCTCAGTACGATCCGGAGAACGGGCTGATCACGGCCGACCAGGGGCTCTCGCTCCTTGATCCGTCCGACCTGTACACCCTCGTCTGCGGAATCCATAACCGTGCCGTCTGCCTCATCGAGCTCCGCCGGGGCGATGAAGCGGCCGAGTACCTCAACGCCCACCGGGAAACGATCGGCCAAGTCCTCGATTCGACCCTGAAGATCTTCTTCCTCTGGACTGATGCCAAGATCATGCGCCTGCGCAGGTGCTACCGGGATGCAGAAGAGCTGTTCTCCTACGTCGCCCTGCGGTTCTCCCAAAAAGGGATGGTTCAGGAGATGCTCCTCGTGCAGATCGACCGGATCGAGCTGCGGATCGAGACCGGCCGGTGGAAGTCGGCCTTGAACTTCGCCCGGCATCTCACGCCCGAGCTGAGCAAGTTGGGACTGCGCAACGACCTCCTCTCCATGTGGGCGACGCTTCAGGACGGCCTCCTCTCTCGGCAGCTTACGATCCCGGAGATCCGAGACTTCTACCGCCGGCGTTGGAACACCAAAGCGAAGCTCGCCTGACTCTCTCGTGCCCGGAAGAGGCATCTTGCTCCCGTCCTCCGACTCCTTCGGAATCGAGTAGCACGACAAGCAACCCGCCAAGCAGGTCGCAACCGTCGAAAGGCGCTACCAAGGGTGGCGCCTTTGTGGTATTTGCACCTTCGGAAATGATCCGTATCGTCTCTCGCAATGAAGAGAGAGACCGACACCTCCGGCATGTTCGCCAACCTCGGGAAGGCTCTCGCGCGAGTTCGGGATCGGCGCGGAGCGTCCCAAACGAAAGTCGCCCGCCTGGCGGGCATCGGCAAAAGCCAGCTCTCCAAGTACGAGAGCGGTAAGGAGCTGCCCAAGCTCGACTCCCTGGAGAAGGTCCTCCTCGTCCTCAACGTCGGCTACTTCGAGTTCTTCAGGGTGCTCGCTGTCCTTGACCGGGGCGAAGAGCTACGGGCTCCCTCGGCCGAAGATGTGGACGACCTCTTTGCGCGGATCAACCGCAGCCTGTTCACCCTCCACCGCGAGGTGCTCAAGGAGCGCCCCCATGCATGAGCTATCCGTCGACGATGTCGAGGAGTGCTTCCGAGAGTTATCCGAAGCCGAGCGGGACTTCCGCGTTGCCGAGACCGAGCTTCTCGGCCACCTGCTTGAGCGGGACTCGATTGCGACGACAACCGCGGTCGTGTTCGGCAAGCTCCTCGCGTATCTCACGGCAGGAAGGGCCTATGACCACGCCGATGCGCTCTTCATAGAGCAGGTCTTTCTCGGTGAGGAGAGGGAGGGCGCGGCGGGAATGGTCGTGGAGAACCTCCACCGGATGATCGACCGCGCCGCAGTAGCTGAGGAGGAGTTCCGCCTCGAAAAGATCACCTTCCGCGTCCTCCTCATGGTCGAGAGGGCGGGCGCAGAGACTACAGCTTGAGCGAGGAAAAGTCATGACTATATCCGGCAAGGAAGCACGGAAGCGGGCGGGAAGGCATCTGGCAGACCTGGAGCGGGTGTCGGATGAGCTCACCGCCATTCTCGAAGAGCTGCCGATCCCGACGCCCGAAGAGTTTGAAGGGATGCGGCAGGGGACACGAGTGTGGAGCGATGAAGCCTACTTAGCAGCGGTGCTCCGCAACGCGGACTTCCACGTCGACGAGGCCCGGGTTTTGATCCAAGACCACACCGGGAAGGCCCCCCTCCGCCTCAAGCCACTCGGGCAAAAGGGAGGAGCCGTTCTCACTCCCGCTCTGGAGCGCTCCCTGCGCTATCTCGTGCAAGCCCGGTCGGGCAAGCAGATCCCTCCTTCGGAGGCGGAGGTCTGCTACTACGATCCGTCCGCCCGGGGACGGGAGGCGCTTCGGCTCTTCCTCGATGTCGCTATGAAGTTCTGCGGACTCGTTCTGAGCTTCCTTGGCCCGGAGGAATGGCAGGAGAGGTGCGATGGGGAGCAGGGCAAGAAGGGCTAAGTGGCTACGCCACAAATGGGGTGCTCGTTTCGACAGTATTCCAGGGTAAGCCCCTGGGAGATGTACATTCAGACCGTGTGGCTCTGCCCATTTGAGCTTCCGGTCCGGCTCATTACGAGACTCTCTTTAGGGATTCACGCGATCGCCCCCTCGGACGCGGAGACGAACTACTTCGACTCTTCCGCCCAAACTGGACTGTTGTCCGGATGCTTATGGAGCTTCTCCTCAGGAGGGGGGCGGACTTCCTGCAACGGCTGGGTGGTCAGTAAGGGAGAGAGTGCCACAACTCTCTGGAGCTGAGTGTGACCTTCGAGCCGTCGGGCATGAGCGGATACGGCCTATCTCCTGGCGGTGCTGCGGAATGCCAACTTCTAATGAGGGAGGAGTGGGAGAAGGGGGGGGCGATGAGGAGAGTAAGGCTCCTGACGGAGCGTGTAGTTTTTGAGTGTCTGGAGGTGAAACCGTGTCCGGGCATCCATCCTCATATTGCTATTTGTCTTAACGCTCGCCGGGCTAGTAGAGTCTGGTTGTATACGCCGATAGCTTGAGGTGGCTACCTATGCAAGAAATAATAAGTCAATTCCTGGAGGCTGCCAGGACCAATAATTCAGAGAACCTGAAGAACTCTCTTCGAGAGATCTTCTCTAGTGCACAATCCGAATACGCCACGACAAAGATGGCCTCTCGTGAAAGAAAGCTGTCGCTGAAAAAGCCGCTGGCGTTTATGACTTTTGACATCGCAAACTACTCACTTGAGGCGGCAGAGTTTTGGAGTCGCTTAACGCGCGAGTCTCAGGGCCGTCTCAATGAAATTTTTCTCTCTCTGTCGTTTCTGGACCCATGTCTCGCGGTAGCTAACATTTATAAAATGTTTTCAGGTCTGCTCTCTCTTCCTCAAAGGATTGCCAGTTTGGAGGAGATGAGCCGTAAAATTCTCGCGAACCAGGAGCGTATGCTCGAAGAGCTTGCGACGATATCAGCGAACGTAGAGAGAGTTGGCGTCGCTATCGATGAGCAGGTCCGTGCGCGAGCCCGGAAGGGATTAATTCACTTGACTGTGGCGGCGAATTCAGAGAGCCCCATAGTTCGACAGCAGAACTTGCAGACTGCGAGTAGTGATTTTGTAGCGATGATAGCGTTGGATTCAAAATTCGATGGCGCGTCTGGTCACCTGGACAGCGAGACCTTGGCGCTGCTGGGGCATTGGGGATACCATCTTTGTCTTGGAATGCAGGAGGACCGGAAAAGCGCCATCGCGCAGATCTATGAGTCTGTAAAACGTTTTCCTGAACGCTCTTTGGAAGTCTTTGGGGTCGAATATTTTTCTTACCCATATCGAGATGCTCTAAGAAGTATGGCCGCAGAAGAAAAAGATGCGAAGGAGAAGCTCAAGGTGTTGAATGCGCAAAACAGCTCCACCGAAAACTGGGCCATCGCAAAAAACGTTGGTCGCCATGTGGGTGGAGTTATTGTCGGTGCAGGTGCCGGTGCTGTTGCTGGCTTGCTTGGTTCCTTGGCCGGAGCGCCATATTTATCTCTTCCTGCATGGTACGGGACCTATCATGCTATTGCTAGAAGTGGGTCGCCGCCAAAATATCTTGACCCGAGCGAGCTAAACGGTACGTTAACATCCCTTGAGGAGGAAAGGAAACTGTCTCTAAACGATTTGAGGGAGGAGTGCTCCGCCTGCCTGAAGGTTATTCAGCCACTAAGCCTTGTAGATCTTAACGGTATCAGATTCACCTAGGCGTACCGCCTCCTTGGGCGGGGTCAGCCTACGCATCGGAAGCCAGCGGATGCGAAGAGGAACCCCCGGAGCACACAACGGGTGTCCGGCGCACATGAGATGGCCGTGGCAGCAGGAGTAAAGGTAAGTAGTTGGCTCAGAAAGGAGTCGTGATGAAGATCAGGCAAGCGGCTTATCGACCATTAGCAGTGGTTGTCGGTCTGACGGCGTTGCTCCTTTTCCAGGGGTGTTACATAAAATGGGGAGACGAGACTGTCGTTGGTCAAAAGGACACAGCATTGCCTGGCGCCTCCGTCGAGAGGGGCTGTGTTGTGAAGATTGAGCACGGAGAACATTCGTTTCCTCCCGACTTCGTGGTCCTGCTTCATCAACCGGGTGATAACCGCACTACATTCACCCGCCATGCGAGCGCGTCTTCGACTCTTGAGGTCGGAAAATGCTATGAGTGGAAGCTGGGAATTAGAGACCCGAGTATCAATGACATAGCGAAGGAAGGTCTCAAGGCGGCCTCTAGGGAGATTGCATCCGATACTGTGCGTACGATCATTCCTTGAAAAGCGTCGGTTGAACTATGCTTCGTGGTGGATCCCCGAGGAGGCGATTCTTTCCGCCTTAGTACGTGTGTCTCTCCTTGGTGCTTGGCGGACCAAAGCTTCTCGTTAAAAGAAGGTCATCGGCTGCTCCTCCCGATGACCGCGCTTGAGACACTGAAGGTACGCGAAAGGCCCCACAGAAGTGGGGCCTTTCCTTGTGCTCCAAGCATCATGCCTCTGAAGGCTCGGGATGCTTTCTGAGCCACTCATAGATCTGCTGTACAGTGTGTCTCAAGGCGCGAGCGGAACGTGATCTTGTCTTAGGCTCCAGGCTTCGGCCGCTTCGAGATCTGCTGCGAACACGTGCACCTGATTCATTCTCGGGGTAGTTTGCGAGCAGAGAAAGCGGGAAAGACAGCTCAACGACAACGCTTTTTCGATTCACGGCTAGGTTCGAGGTGACGATTTGAAGCTGTTCTCGTTTTTCTTCGGCTGTTCCCATTTTATGGCTCACCAAGGCCGTCGAGGCGAGTTCGAGAATTTCGCGCATCCTCCCTTCGAGTTCATCGCAGGAAGACTTCTTGGCGATCTTCTCTTCAAGGCCAGTCATCTCTAGGAGGAGGGTTCTCTTCCTTCCTTCAAACGTCTCCTTGTCGAGCGATCCTTCAAGGTAGGCATCGACGAGTCGATCGTGACGAGCTTTGGCTGCGCCGAGTTGGAATCGCCACTGCTCGCGCATCTCCTCGTCGCGTGAACCTTGCTCTTGGAGAAGCTCCCGGGCCACAGCATCGCGCTTTGTTCGCTCCTCCTCAGAACAGGCAAGCGATTCAAGCGAGTCGCAGATTGCCTTCTCAAACGCTTCCTCGCGAACGCAGGTCGTAGGACAGGTCTTCGTGTGGCAGCGATAGTAGACGTGCCCTTTCTGGAGGTCGCCGACTAACGAATGTCCACAGGTAGCACACTGAAAGACGCGTCGGTAGGTGAAGGCATGCTTCTTGATCCTCTGCTGTGTCCGTCCGCGAAGTCGGCGTTGCACCTGATCGAAGAGAGCTTTCGTGATGAGATGCTCGTGCGCTCCCTTGTAGACCTCCTTCTTCTTCGGATGGTTGATGAGTCCGATGTAGAAGGGATTGTTGAGGAGGGTGCCAAGGCCGCTGACGGTCAGTCGGCCGCCGCGCTGATTGCGCAGCCCCAGACGAGCGGCTTCATCGGCGAGCGTGTGCAGGGTGTGACGACCGCTTGCATAGAGTTCGAAGAGGTGACGTACGAGAGGCCCGTCCACTGGACAGATGGTCTTCATCTTGCCGCCGCGCCCGTTGTTCTTGTACCCGAGCGGTGCTGCCCAGGGGAGGATGCCCTCACGAAGCCGCCCGCTGATGCCTTTCTGGATCTCCTCGCGGAGGTTGCGGATGTAGTCGGTGGCGAAGACTGCCTGGATATCCGCCATGAGGCGCCTGCCGCGTGAGGCCAGCTCCAGATTCTCGTTCGCGTAGTGAACCGATATGCCGCGGTCGGCAAGATCGCTGATCTCTGCCCAGTCGTAATAGTTTCGGGTGGAACGGTCGATCTTGTGCATGATGAGGCCCTGCGCCTTGCCCGCGCGAAGAAGCTTCACCATCCTAGCGAAGACAGGCCGGCCGCGTTTTGCCGCAGTCTCGACCTCCTGAAACCATTGGACGATCTCAAGCTCCTGTTTCTCCGCATACCTATGGATTGCGTTTTGCTGCTCTCCGAGCGAGGCGCCTTGCTCTTCCTGCTTCGCACTTGAGACACGTATGTACGCGAAGCACTGCTTCATGTACTCGTGTCGTTATGATTGCTTGTAAAGGATCGACCGGTCTCCATCCTACGGAGCCGGTACTCCTCTGTCAAAGCGCGTAGTCGCTCCAGTTCCAGAGGGTCAGACGCGATGCGGTCATACAATCGGGCGACAAAGGCAAAATAGCGCCGCAGGTTCTCCTCGGCTTCTTCTAGCTCTTCGGGTGAGAGCCCGGGAAAGAGATCCTTGATTGTGGTCAGAGGTTTTGGCATGGAGGAGACGATACGCAGCGCCGCTCCACCGCAAAAGACGCCCTGTCTCTCCTGGCGCAGCGCACAAGTCTCGTCTCCTTGTTGCAGTCCGATCAGCGCATACCCTGTGGCGCATGACACGATCAAAATACAACGAGGCGGTAGCCCTGCATCGCCGACTCTCGGAATCGCAATGGCTTCTGCTGCGGGAAGCGGGCATCCCTGCCGCAGTTGCATACGAGCGCCTGCTTGGATGGGACGGGAAGCACATCACGATCCCGGTCTTCTCATTCGATCGGAAGGTGCTCTTCTTTGAGCGCGCGACGTGGGGAGAGAGCGATCTGCTTGAGATGGTTCCGCAGAAGGGCAGGAAAACGGCGCTCTATGGCCTTCACCTCCTGCGCTCGGCGCCGGCCCGGATCATCTTCACCGAAGGAATCGTAGAGAGCCTCGTGCTTGCCGGAGAGTCCTTTGCGGCCCTCTCATCCACGGGTTCCGGCCGCTCCTTCAAGGAGGAATGGGTGCCGCTCCTGCGCGGCGTGCGGGAGGTCTTCGTGTGCTTCAGGCGAAGCGAGGAGAGCCTCAAGCGGGCCGAAGAGATCGCCTCGATCATCCCGCAGGCGATCGTCGTCCATCTCCCGGAAGAGGTCGGCGAAAGCGGCGGGGTCGGAGACTTTTTTGTTCGCCTCGGTCGGTCGCGGCTTGAGTTCCTCCGGCTCCTTTCTCTTGGTGGATATGCCTGATGAGAAACGGAAAAGGTATTGCGCAGGTGCGGTGCTGCCGGACGGGCGCGTTGTCGAGCTGGTGTACCGCGAGATCGACGGCGCGACTGGCTTCGTCGTGGGGAAGGGCGAGGAGTGGGAGGAGATGGAGTCGGTCGAGGCTGCCGGCGAGATCCTTGTCCCATTCAGCCCCCAGAACAATCTTCTGGTGCATCGCGTGGTACTGCTTCCCTCGAAACCGTTAGAGTACGGCTCCGAGGAAGAACTGCGCGCTGAAATCGCAGCGTTCATCCACCGCTATGTCGATCTGCCGCCCGAGTTCGAGGCGGTCGCCTGCGAGTACGTGGTCTTCACCTGGCTCTTTGACCTCTTCAACGAGGTGCCGTATCTGCGCGTCCGCGGCGACTTCGGCTCCGGCAAGTCGCGCTTCCTTTTGACCCTCGGGTCTCTCTGCTATCTCCCCATTTTCGCCTCCGGCGCGTCAACGATGTCTCCCTTGTTCCGGATCATGGATGTGTTCCGGGGAACGCTGATCCTCGACGAAGGCGATTTCCGCGCATCCGACGAGAAGGCCGAGATCGTCAAGATGCTCAACAACGGGCATGCCCGCGGCTTCCCGATCTTGAGAACCGAGCAGACCGCAGCCAAGGAGCTTAACCCCCGCGCCTTTCACGTCTTCGGGCCGAAAGTCCTGGCTACCCGTGGGTTCTTCGACGATCGGGCGCTAGAGAGCCGGTGCATCTCCGAGGTGTTGGGGAATCGATCGCTGCGGACGGCGATACCGCTCAACCTCGGCGACGACTTCAAGCACGAGGCGCTCATCCTGCGCAACAAGCTCTTGCTGTACCGGATTCGGACCCGAGGAGTTCCCCGTGTGGTCGACGCCGAGATCTCCGATGTCGAGCCGCGCCTCGCGCAGATCTTCCGGCCGCTTCTCGCAACCGTCGCCGACCCTGCCTCGCGGGAGCAGCTCCTCGAGACCGCCAGGCGGATGGGCGGGGAGCTCCGGGGGGAGCGCCTTGGCAGTATCGAGGGGGAAGTCCTCGAAGTCGTGCGCGACCTCTGGCAGGCATCGGTTGTCGCGGTGGGCGTGAAGGACATCGCCGAAGAGTTCGGCAAGCGGCACGGCGAGGAGTACGAGTGGAAGGTGACGGCCCGATGGATCGGGAACATGCTGCGGCGCAAGCTCTTCCTTGCAACGCAGAAGAGCAACGGGAACTTCGTTGTTCCGCGCTCAGAGGGCCGCAAACTCCGACACCTGCTTTCGTTGTATGGCTTGGAGGATCAGTCCCTGGACATCGGGGACGTTGGGGACTTCGCAGCGGGAGAGGAGGCCGCCGAGTCCTCCTGACAAGGAGCCCTCTGCGGTGCTCGCGGCTTCGCCACCTGATTGGTAGCGGAGCCGTTTTCATTTGGCCCTCTACGCTCCGACATCCCCAACATCCCCGAAGTCAGGGAAGTCAGAAGAATTTTATAGAAATTTTATCCTTGTGCGCTACCGTGCATTGCCCTTGCCGTCCCCGGCAAGATTCGCCTTCTTTTACGGCGCCTTCCCGTGGATACGCTATGACCCATGCCAGGAAAAACGCTCTCCAATTACCTGCGAACGTTCCGACTGCGCGCTGGCCTCTCGCAAGACGAGGTGGCAGCGCTTTTAGGCGTTGCAGGCGGAGCCGAGGTATCGCGGCATGAGACGTTCCGGCGCATGCCGAGCCTCGCCACAGCGCTGCGGTACGAGGCGATCTTCGGCATCCCCGTGCGAGAGCTATTTGCTGGCGAATATCAAAAGGTCGAATTAGCAATCCAAGCCCGAGCCGAGGAGCTGGCTGACCGATGGACTCAGCCTGGTTCGCAGAGAACGCAGAAGCGGCAGCTCCTCGCTCGAATCCTTAACTGGTCATGATCCCGACTATCACGCTCGCGTTCGACACGACCTCGGGAGGCTTCGCCTTCGCGGTCCTCCAGGGAAGCGAAACGCTCCTCGATTGGGCATGCAGCGAGGTGAGCAAGGCAAAGCCGCAGGCGTGGCGCGGGCGCGTGGAGAAACTGCTCGCGCGCTACGAGCCCGACCTCGTGGTGCTTGCGGATGCCGAGGAGCCGCGCAGAGGGCGATGGGCCAAGCGGTTCACGCAAGGCATTGCTTCGCTTGCAGACGAGAACGGCATCCCCGTGCGGCGCGTGTCGCGGCGCGAGGTTAAAGAGAGATTCGCCGCCTCCGGGACGACGAAGCATGAGATCGCGGTCGTAGTCTCCCGCCTGTTCCCGGAGCTTGAATCCCGGCTGCCGCGGCAGCGTAAGCCATGGATGAGCGAGGACAAGCGCATGAGCATCTTCGACGCCGTGTCGTTTGCTCTCGTGGCGCTGCGAAACGATAAATCTTCAGCGAAGTAACGACTCAAACAGTGCTCATCGGAGGGTACCCGTACGGTGCTCTCAGGAAGAGGTGTATCCAGGATGTTCTTTGAACAGCAACGTGAAAAGGAGGAAGGAAGATGGGCGAACGGAGAAGTTTGGATCGCAGTGCACGGAAGGCCAAGCTCGAAGAGCTTGCGGACGCTTGCAGCATGAGTGTCGATGAGCTGCTCGAAAGCGCTGCGATCGACAGCGTCGTGCCGGGCATCTGCACTAACGACGGATGCGACTACACCACCGAATACGAACCCGACCAGGACGCAGGATGGTGCGAAGAGTGCGGCACGGGAACGGTCGCCAGCGCCCTCATTCTCGCGGGCGTGCTCTAGGAGAAGTGCCATGGCGGCGAACGAGAAAATCCAAGCCATCGCACAGGACCTCCTCACGGCCTTTCAATCCGACACTCTGCCGGCCGCGCTTGCCCAAGTGTTCATCCGGCGAGACATCAACGTTCCCTCAAAGCATTGGACGTGGACGAACCGCACTGTTGGAATACTCCGCGGGCATGTGTACGCGGCAGGGTTCCGCCAGTGGGAGCAGCTCGGGCGGCACGTGAAGAAGGGCGAGCGCTCTTTCCACATCCTTGCCCCAAAGCTCAGGAAGGAAGAGGACGACTCCGGGGACGGCGAGAGCGCTGACCGGCTGGCCTTGGTCGGCTACCAGCCGATCGCTGTCTTCGGATACCTCCAGACGGACGGCGAGCCGTTGCCCGGTGCCGAAGACGAGCCGGCCTTCATCGAGACACTCCCCTTGATCGCCGTAGCGCGGGCCTGGAATCTCTCGGTGGGGACGTACTCCATCGCTGACAATCCGGAGGCCCTGGGGTACTTCGCGCCCCGCCTGGGGATCGGCCTCGCAACCAAGAACCTCGTCGTCTGGGCGCACGAACTCGTTCATGCGGTCGATCATCGGCTCGGGACATATACCGGGCGAGGGATGGCAAGCGAGGTGGTGGCCCAGCTCGGCGCATCGATCCTCTTGGAGTGCCTCGGGCACCCCGACAAGAGCGATCCGGGCGGCACCTACCGGTACATCGAAGGCTACTGCAAAGAAAACGACCGCAAGGTCTTGCCGGTCTGTACCGAACTTCTGGAGCGGACATGCCGGTGCGTCTCCCATCTTCTTGAGGAGGCGGAGCGCCTCGCTGCTCACCTGTCTCCTGCTCAAGCGGTCGCCTGACCCGACAGCACAACCCAAGCAACGACAAAAGGAGGATCTCGATGATCCTGACGTCCATACTGTTTAAACTCGGACAAGTGGTCGCAACGCCCAGCGCCATATCGGCCCTGGAGGAGAGCGGGGAAGTGCCGCACCTCTACCTCAGGCGCCACGTCACCGGCGACTGGGGCGAACTGGATGACGAGGACAAGGCTGCCAACACGCTCGCCTTGGTCACGGGGGAGCGGCTGCTCTCTTCATACAGCACGTCGCGGGGCGCAAAGCTCTGGATCATCACCGAAGCCGATCGCTCCTCCACGTGCCTCCTGCTCCCCGACGACTATTGAAGGAAGGCATCGATAGTGCCCACCCTCTACGAATGCTCTTTGAAGGAATGATGTCTGTTCTTTCATCAGCTCCCACGGTTCACCCAGGGAGCTTTTTGCATGTGAGCGGACCGGCATTGATACCTGCTCGGCACATTTCGGATTCTTGGATTGAGTGGCGGAGTCGGACACGATCAGACGATGCGTTCTGATCGCGACATCACATACTTCGCCCGCACCAATCACCGCAACACGGGAACGCTCTTTGGTATCCGGCGCGCCGACCGCCGCAACCACATGTACATGGTCGGGAAGACCGGCACGGGCAAATCGACGCTCTTGAAGACCTTGATGCTCCAAGACATCAGAGCTGGGGAGGGCTTGGCGCTCTTCGATCCGCACGGCGACCTGGCCGAAGAGATCGTGTCGCTGGTTCCACCGGGGCGGCGCGCCGACCTCATCTACCTCGACGTGCCGGATCGTTCGCGTATCTGGCACTTCAACCCCTTCGCCGGCCTCCCGAAGGAGAAGCATGCGCTGGCCGCAGCGGGCATGGTCGAGGTGTTCAAGAAGCTCTGGCCGGACGAGTGGGGGCCTCGCCTGGAGCATCTCTTCCGCAATGTGGTCTTCACACTCCTGGAGGCGGGCGATGCGACCTTCGCAGACATCCCGCGCCTGCTCTCGGATCGGGAATTCAGAGGATCGCTGACGCGCAGGGTCTCCAATGGGATGGTGCGGGAGTTCTGGGAGAAGGAGTTCGCTGGGTACTCGCCAGCATTCCGCGCCGTGGTGACGGCGCCCTTGCTCAACAAGGTGGGCGCCTTCCTCACCGATCCGCTCCTGCACTCCATCCTCAGCGGAGCGCAGAACTCATTCGACCTCGGCCAGATCATGGATGAAGGGAAGATTCTGGTGGTGAACCTCGCAAAGGGGAAGATCGGGGAAGGCCCCGCCGCGCTCCTCGGGTCGCTCTTGGTGTCGCACCTATCGCTCTCAGCGATGGAGCGTGCCGATCGCCCACAGGTGGAGCGCCCCGACTTCTACCTCTACCTCGACGAGTTCCATACGTTCGCCACGCTGACCCTGGCGACCATGCTCTCGGAGCTGCGGAAGTACCGGCTCAACCTTATCCTGGCGCACCAATACCTCTCCCAGCTTGAGACCGAAGTGCGGGATGCGGTCTTCGGGAATGCCGGGAGCTTCATCGCCTTCAGGGTGGGAGCCCTGGACGCGCCGACCGTGGCACAGGAGCTGTCGCCGACGTTCGAGGCGGACGACCTGCTGTCCTTGCCCAACTTCTCGATCTATCTGCGGCTGATGATCGAGGGGGAGGTGAGTCGGGCGTTTAGTGCGACTACGTAGGAGTGCCTCTAATTTTCAGTGAGATGGCGGTGGTGCGAGTAGCTTGCGGAATATAGCAGCGTTACTTGGTTTTCCCCAAGCCTCATAAAGCTGAATTAAACGACGAGCAGCCGCTTGTGTTTGCCGGCTGTTGGGGCCTGTTTTATTCTTCAGGCCCTCATAGGAAGATCTCAACTTAACCTCTGCCTGGTCATATAAGTGACGCTTAAGAAGGTAATTGCCTTCAACGCCGTCCGTAACATCTCGTTGCGGCAGCTCGGGCTCAGCCTCCTCATGTAGTATTCTTTGCGCTTGGGCGATGTATTTGTGGGCTTCTTCAAGCTGGCCGGTTTCTATTAGCGCGTTGCCTAGATTAGTTAAGAATAGAGCTGCTTGTAATTTGTCTCCAGCGTTGTTTGCGTCGAGTATTGCAAGTGCTTCCCGATAGGCACGTATTGCTGAAATGTAGTCACCCTCGTCTCCGAAGAAGAACCCGAGATTATTTAGGCCAACCGCCACATACGGATGGCGTTCTCCAAGGGAAGACTTCATAGAGAGGACGGCCTCTTGCGTTGCCTGACGTGCCTGTGCTCTTCTCCCTTGTTCGTCATAGACGAGAGCTAGGTTGCCCTTCGTTACCGCTACCGAGACACTGTCAGGGCCAAACATCTTTTCTCGAAGGTGCAAAGCCCGTTCGAGAAGCACGGTCGCTTCGGTAACGTTTCCCCGTTGCAAGAGGAGTAGACCAAGATTGTTGAGAAGAAGGCTTAAGGATGTGGGGTCTCCATTCAAGCGCTCGTGGTCAGCCAGTGCCTTTCGCAACATACTCTCTGCCCGAGGCAAATCTCCTTTGCCCTGGAGTACCTCTCCGAGATGTTGGAATGCCCGGAGTGTTGATGGATGCGTGGAACCAAAGATCGAAGTGCGTGTTGCATAGACTTGTTTGAAAAGTTCCTCGGCATACTTATAGTCTTGTTGCTCGATGGCGAGCGACCCTCGCTCCTCCATGACTTCAGTAACCGCAGGATGACCGCGTCCCAGGCTGGTTGTCAGCACTCTCTCAGCTTCCGCGAGATCGGCAGCTGCCTCGACGAAGCGCCCTGTAGTTCGCAAAAGTTTGGCGCGGTCCAAGAGTAACTTGGCCATCATCGGGTGCGTTCCATGGAATTGTGAACGATCAATATTTAAAGCGGTCTCAATATTCTGAAGACCTTTATCGAATTGTCCGAGATTACCGAGGGCCTGACTAAGTTCTTGGTGAATCGTTGTGCGAATCTGATCTTGTTCCTTGGTTTTCGGAAGTGCGGAGAGAGCGTCAGAGTAGAGTTTGCTGGCGGAAAGAAAAGAGCCAGAAAGTGCTCGTTCGCGGCCAGAGACAAGTAGACGGTATGCCACATCCGCTTGTGGAGCTGACATGCTTTCTTGGTGAAGGACGGCAGCCTGGGCAAGCGCTCGCCGAGCGTCCTCGAACTTGCCCAGATCTAAGTAAGTCGCGGCGAGACTGACTGAGAGGCGCGCCGAATCGATCGAGTTCTGGCGAGAGACATGAAGTGCATCACTAAATAAACGGAGCGCCGTTGAATAGTTACCTTGTGCTGCGTAGACCTTTCCGAGAGTTTCGAGAAGTACAGCTCGATCCTCAGGAGCAGCAATCCTTCCAGATTGAAGCTGGAGGACTGACTGCGAGAGAAGCTGAGAAAGCGAAGGAGATACTGTTAGATCACGAAACGGATCGCCTAGTGAGAGAACTGAAACTAGAAAGGTCGAAAGCTGCGCGCTTCGTCGAGCCGATAGCGTCGCCGCGTCTCGTTGCTGTCTACTCTCACGGATCTGAAGTGCAAGTCCGATAATGAGGCCGATGAGGAGGAGCAGAGTGACGGCAGTTAGGATAACCATCGGCCGATGCCGTCTAATAAACTTCCCCGCACGATACCGGCGCGACCCCCTTCGTGCAGAGACGGGCTCGCTCTTCAAGTAGTGTCCGACATCAGCGGCGAGCTCAGCGACGGTGGAGTAGCGGCGGTCGGGCTCTTTGCGGAGCGTCTTGAGGACGATCGCGTCGAGGTCGCCCCGAAGCGTCCTCGCGAGTTTCCGAGATTCTGGCTCGCTGATCGGCCGGATGTCCTCGTCTGCGAGCCTGGGCAGCAACTCTTTCACGAGCTGACTCGGTCTCTTGGGTTCGGACACCCTGATCGCCATCGCCAGCTCGTGAGTGTTCTTAACGGAATAGGGCAGACGACCGGTGAGCAAGAGGCACAGCAGAACACCAAGCGAATAGATGTCCGTCGCCGTCGAAGTCGTCTCGCCTGAGAGCTGCTCGGGGCTCGCAAATGCCACGGTCAATGCTCGATCCTCCGGCGCCGTCGCGGTCATCTCCGCGAAAGAGGGAGAGAGAGACTTGGCGATGCCGAAGTCCAGGAGCTTGAGCACGCCGTCCTTTGTAACGAGGATGTTCGCGGGCTTCAGATCGCGGTGGACGACAAGGTGGCGGTGAGCGTACGCGACTGCGTCGCAGACGGTGAGGAACAAGCGTAGTCGCTCCTCGATCGAGAGCTGCTCGCAATATGTCGTGATCGCCTCGCCGTCGATGTACTCCATGACGAAGTACGCCGGGCCGTCCTCAATCTGGCCGCTGTCGAGGAGCGTCACGATGTGGGGGTGGTGGAATCGTGCGACGGTCCGTTCCTCGTGGAGCCGACGCCGGGATGTCGTGAGAACCTTGAGTGCCACCTGCCTTTCGTGGCGCGGGTCGTCGGCGAGGTACACGGTGGACATACCGCCTGCTCCAAGAGGACGAACGATCCGATACATCCCGATCTCATCGCCTTCTTTGAAGTCCACGGCATGGACGCCGGGAGGCATGACCACGAAGTTGTCGTAGGCGTCGGCCTGCGTGGCGGAGATGGCGAGGAGAATGCCAGCCTGGCGCCGTAGCTCTTGGTCGCCTTGGCAGGCTTCATCGAGGTAGCCTTCCTGCTCCTCCTCGGGAAGGTCGAGGGCGCCTTGAACGAGCGGCTTGATCTCGTCCCACCGTTCGAAGTCGATCATGCCCTTACGCCTCCCAAGAATTCGGCGAGCAGGCGCTTTGCGACGCGCCATTCCCGCTGCACTTTGCTTAGTGATACGCCGAGCGCTTCGGCCATCTCGTCCTCAGTGAACCCGGCGAAGACTTTGTGCTCGATGAGTTTCACCAAGAACGGGTCATGCTTTTCTAGCCGAACGAGCGCGTCTTCGAGCGCGAGAACCTCGATTGACTTCTGCTCCACCATGAGGCCGGCAGCGTCAAGATCGACTCGATCCCGTCCGCGACCACGACGGTCGGAGCGCATGGCCCGGGCGTAGTCGACGATCACGCGCCGCATAAGGGTGGCCGCGAATGAGAAGAAGGGCTTGCGATTCTCCCAGGTGAAGCCCTGGAGGGGGGCAAGCCGGAGGTACACCTCGTTGACGATAACCGTCGGGCTCAAGGTGGGGAATTGATGTGCTCCTCGAAGCGCGCGGCGGGACATCTTCATGAGGTCGGTATGGACGAGGGCGACCAAATCGCCGAGCGCCTGAGAGCTGCCTTCGCTCCAAGCGTGCAGGAAGGCGGTAACGGGGGAGTCTTCGAGCATAGGCACTCCGGGTGAAGAGGACATATGGGTACAAGCGAAAAGCAGGGGAGAACCGCTTCATCGACCGTTGCCGGCATCTTAGAGGATATCGCCGTCTCAAGCTCATGGAGCGAAGGAAGAGGTGGGCAAGGGATGGCTCGCCCACCTCTCCATCCTGGAAGCCTTTCTAGATCCTCACGGTGAAGGTCACGCTCTCACCTGCGCGCAGCCGAAGCTGCTGCTGCGGCGCGGTGACGGACGTCCGGCTGCCGGTCGCCGGGTCAATGAGAATGCCGCTGAAGAAGACGGTGTACTCGATGACGGCGTGATCCTGGCGAACAACGGTATACCGCACGGTGTGACTGCCGGGCGAGATCCCCTGCACGTCCGCGGAGGTTTCGCAGATCAGGGCACAGGACCCTCCCGCTCTCGTCCAATCGGTACGGCCGACCTCCCGGCCGTCGAAGGAGACAGCAGCCTCCAGAACGGCACCGGAAAAGTTTGGGAGCGCAGCGGTCACGGTGAACTGGAGCCGTTTGCCAGTTGGCTGAGGCGGTTCAGTGGGGCCTCCGCCACCTCCGTGCCCTCCGCCACAGGCGAAGCACAGAAGGGACAGGACGAAGACAGCGGCTGCGGAACGAGATCTGCGTTTCATACAGGGTTCCTCCGTTTCGGTGGTTGCCGACCCAAGACCTTGGAAGAGGTGTCCTTGGGGGAGGGATCCTGCTAAGACCATTTAAGTCTAGACCAATTTGGTCTAGCCCGGCAAGGGGGGATAGACCCGTGCTGTATGTCGACACGGCACCCGGAGCGCTATCGCAAGCTTCTCCAGCGTCTCAGAGAGGCTCGCTTGGCAGCGGGCCTAAGCCAGGAGAAGGCGGCTGCGGCGTTGGGTGTGTACCAGAAGTACATCTCCAAGGTCGAGATAGGCGAGCGCCGCATCGATCCCATTGAGCTTCAAGAGTTTGCCGACCTCTACGGCAAGCCCCTCCAGTTCTTCTACGAGTAGCCCTCGAACTTTCTCCAGAACCTGTGAAGCTTTTTTCTGCGGCCTGCGCTTGTAGGTAGTAGGAAGAGGTGTTCGAGGGGGGCTTTGGGGAGGTGTCCCTGCACGCTCGGTCCCGGCCAAGGCTGGTGACAAGAAAGTTACTTAATGGTATTTTTTAAGAATGCCTAATATGAAAGCGACAGTAGCAGGGGTGCTCGGGCTCTTGGCGGTGGCGATCTGCACTTTACCTTCGATCCAAGCGATGCAAAGGCGAAATCCCACGCCTCCTGGCCAGTCGGTGTTGGAACAGGTTCAAGGTACCGCAGAGCGGGTTCGGCTGGGGGAACTGAGCATGTCCACTGAATACCCTGGCTGGATAACCTATCGTTATAAAAACTCTGTGAAAGGCTTTGAAATCTCCTTCCCGCCAGACTGGTCAATCGGTGAGCGTCCGGTTTCTGAGAGTAGCGATGAGGTGGCTACAGTTGATATCTTCCGTCGCCCTGTCGGCTTTAACCGGATTATTTTAAACTTGGCGGATACGGATGCACCATTCAGTTTCGGTCCTCGGTACTACCTTGAAAAAGTAGCCAACGCTACTTCGACGAGTTTTTCCATTCAGGGTGAGGCTGGACTCTTGTTCGACAACACTGCAATTTCATATGTTGATGGCGGCATTCCTGTGATGGGGAGACTCATATTCATTCCAGGTCGCTCGGTAGTTATCCGTGTCGCCGAGAAGTCAAGCTACGAGCCAGATAATCAAAATCGCGAGCTAATAGACGATGAGATAACTCAGAAGGTATTCGATACTTTCCGCTTTGAAAGGAGTGTATTTTGAGAAAAAATGGCTGTGGACTTCTACTTGCAGTAGTCACATTCCTCGTGCCACAAGCGCTTCGTCCGGAGACAGCGCAATGGCCAGTCAGGGTGCCTCGCATTGTGCAAGACTATGCTTGCCTCAACTGTACAAATACTCCGCACGGCCTTCACACGGCAATCGATATTACCCACGCTCTTATAGATTGCTCCACTAACTCTGTACCCGTTTATCCAGCATTGAGTGGTAAAGTTGTGCGCACAGTACGAGGCTGTGGCATTGGCGATGCCGACTGCGGGCGAAAGTTTGGCAATCATGTAATTATTGAGCACCGCCCGCCGGGCGATCCCGCTGGTCCCTTATATTCACTTTACGCGCATCTCGCCTCAGTAGCGGTCGAAGTCGGCGATACCCCAAGCCTTGATACACCTATCGGTGTGATGGGCGCCACAGGTGACGTTGAGGGCTGCCATGTTCACTTCGGCTTGACAGATTTTCAGCCGCCAAACTTGGGCGCATTCTCTGAACCCGACCATAGGCTGACCGCTATGGGATTCTTTGGCTACTTAGACGCTGAGTATCCTGCAAAGGACTGCGACAAAACCAAGCAAGGGAAAGGCTGTCCAGACCCTAAGAAGCTGTTTTCTAGCTTCTTTCCAGTAAAGATCTCTGGGCTGCGAGATGCGCTGGAAGGGCCGGGATTGACGGAAAAGTGCGTGAGTACAGTGGAAGCAGGGCAAGTATACATGAGACTGGCTTCCTATGTACTACAGGGCCAAGAATGGCAATACGTAATGCTGCCATCCGATGTAGGCCCGAGTTCTGATCCTTCCGGCAATGCGACATGCTCAACGGATGCTACTTACGGCTGGATAGCGGAGGATACGCATTTCGTACCTTCGGGCTTCGCTGTAATTGTAAAGGGGGAGGATCTTCTGGGTGCAGGTCTTCTTGTACGGCAACAGTCGTCTGTTGGCAGTGGCGAGTTGTCGCGGGTATGGGGCGGTCAAATGTTTTGGGCGGAAGCCATGTCAACCGGCAATGGCTGTACAAACAACTGGTATAAAATTTCAATTCCGCCGTCTCGAGCTAATGGCATTACAAACGGATGGGTCTGTGGTGATTTTGTTGCGTCGCCCTGGCAATGTATTCCATTCAACGGTGAATCCTCTTTGGCCGCCGACTTACTGTGCGGGCCCCCTGAGACTCAGATTCCAAGCGTGTCGACGGGCACGGCCACAAGTGTTACTCAGGGGAGCGCCTCTTTAAATCTCTCCGTTAACCCTAACGGCGCGAGTACTACTGCATGGTTCGAATGGGGCACTTCAACAAGTCTTGGCCAAGAAACAAGTCCACGTCGCACCGTTGGAGCAGGGACAACTCCAATTCCGGTCAGCATTACTCTTGGCGGTCTCGCATGCGGAAGGACATACTATTTTCGACCACGGGCACAGAATGCTATCGGCAACGCCATTCCCGGGCAGATTCTTTCCTTCGAGACCGATCCCTGCGGTATGGGAGGTACTGAAACTAGGGATCTAATACGTAATGGTGCCTTCGCGGACGACAGTGATTTCTGGACGCGAACGGGCGACTTCTACGCGGATCGGCGGTTCAATGGATACCACGACGGGCCAGGTTACGCATATCTCTCTAAATTAAATGGAGATCCTGGCGATAACCTGAATGGCACTATCTATCAACAGGTCGCTATTCCAGGAAATGCCACTTCAGCGACGCTCTCTTTTTGGACAAAGATCAGCACGAGTGAGCCATCGGGTGGTCCGGCTCAGGACTTCCTGAATGCAACTCTACAGGATGATGACGGCGATTTCCGTGCCTCTCTTCGGTTGTATTCCAATCAAGACGTTTCGAGCGGCTATGTAAAGCGAGTATTCGACTTGGCGAATTTCATAGGAGAGACTATCCGTATACATTTTCTCGGTACAACCAACGGTGATGCGCAGCCGACGGTGTTCCGCATTGATGACGTGAGCTTGGAGGTTGATGTTCCGTCAGGCGGCCCGCCTGAGGCAACCACGAATGCCGCCGACCAAGTTTACTCGTCAAGCGCGCGGCTGAACATGGCCGTGAACCCCAACGGCGCCGATACCGAGATCTGGTTTGATCTTGAGCCGGACGATTCCACGCCGAACGACGAGACCGAGCACATCAATATAGGCGCCGGTTCAGGCAACAGGAATGCGAGCATCAGCGTGTTCGGGTTGGAGTGCGGCACGAATTACTACTTCCGCGCGCATGCCAAAAACAGCTACGACAGGGCCGATGCCAGCGTCAAAAATTTCACCACCTCGGCTTGCAGCGGCGGCGCTCCGCATGCTGACACCGATCCCGCAGAGAACATCACGCAGACCTCGGCGACTCTGACGGCAGACGTTGACGCAAACGGCCTGCCGACGGAAGCGTGGTTCGTGTGGGGAAATAGCCCGAGTTTCGGGCAGGAGACGCCGCATCTCTCCGTTGGCTCCGGAGCGGGCGATGTCGATTTCTCCCAGACGATCACCGGGCTTCAATGCGGCACCTCCTACTATTTCGAGAACCACGCTGGGAACTCCGCGGGAGAGGATGAAGGGGTAACGCTTGAGTTTACGACGACAGCATGCAATCAGGGGAGCCTATCGGTCATCACCGTGATTGCAACAGACGCCACGGCGACCGAGAACCCCATGACGAGCGGCACCTTCTCTATTCAGCGGACGGGGAGCACTTCTTTGGACCTGTCGGTTGCGTACGAGATATCAGGTACCGCGCAGATGGGAGTTGATCATACCCTGGGTCAGGGCAGCGTCACTATTCCCGCCGGTGCATCCTCCCGTACTCTTACCGTGCTTCCTCTCGATGATCTCTCCGTTGAAAACGACGAGACAGTCGTGCTTACGCTTCAGCCTAGCTCAGCCTACTCGGTGGGCTCTCCGGCCTCTGCGGTCGTGACGATTATAAGCGACGACGGCACGAGCCCCATGATCTTCGAGGATGACATGGAGAGTGGATCGGGCAGATGGAATTATCAGGGTACTTGGGCTCGGACGCAGTCCAGCGCCCATAGCCCGACTTATTCCTGGACTGACAGCCCAGCAGGCAACTATGCCAACAACAGCAGCTCTTACATTGCGGTCGGCGGACTGGATCTCAGGAACCGACAAGCGGTACAGCTTTCGTTCTGGCACCACTACCAGTTTGCGGATAGCGGCGACATCGGAAGAATTTGGGTGCGTGCAGATGACGGTGGCTTTCCCTGGCAGGTGGTGCGTACCTTCTCTGGAACGAGTTCTGGTTGGACGCTGGCAACCGTCGATCTAAGTGCTCTCGCCGGCATGACGCAGGTAGTGATCGCATTCGAGGTCGTAACCAATGCCTCCGGAACAGGTGACGGATGGTACATTGACGATGTTGCGGTCTACGAGCCCACCAAAGCACCGCTTGATTTCTATACCGTGACACCTTGCAGGTTGGTGGACACGCGCCAGAACCAATCGCCCCTCTCTACGGGCACCATTAGGACGTTCGCTGTAGTGGGTGCATGCGGAATACCTCCGGAAGCTCGTGCAGCTTCGTTTAACGTGACTGCGGTTGGCGCAACGGCTGGAGGATACATGACCCTCTTCCCGGCCGATCAACTGCAACCGCAGACGGGTACCGTTAGCTTCGTGGCGGGCCAGGTTCGCTCTAACAACGCGGTGATCGGCTTGTCGGAGGATGGGCGCATTGGGGCAGTCGCGGCACTCGGGGCGGGCCAAGCGGATCTGGTGCTCGACGTGAACGGCTACTTCGCTTCCACTCCTCATCCAACCTTCACCCGCATCTCCGACATGATGGCACCCCGCTCCTTCCCGTGCGCCGCAAAGCTGGGCGACGGCAAGGTTCTCATTGCGGGCGGCACGGGCACAGGACACGACAATCCGCTTTCATCCGCCGAACTCTACGACCCTGCGACGCGCACATTCGTTCTCACGGGAAACATGACTGTGCCCCGCGACCGTCCAGCTTGTGTGACGCTGCCGGACGGCCGGGTGCTCGTGGGTGGAGGTGCGACTGCTCTCTTCAGTTACACCAACTCCGCCGAGGTGTATAACCCGGCAAGCGGCACTTTCACCGCAGTGGGGAACATGACAACTCCACGAGGAGAGGGCTGGCATGCGTTCGCCGTACCGGGCGGCGCGCTCCTTTTCGGCGGAACTTACGAGGGAAGCTATGGCACTGCGACACCGGCAGTGGATCGCTTTGATGTAGCGAGTAGCTTGTTCTCACGCGTCGGCACGCTTGCCGCTGCCCGTAGAGACTACACCGCGCAGATGCTGTCGGATGGTACGGCACTCTTGGTCGGCGGCGTGCTGCGCTATGACCTTCCGGTATCTCTCGCGGCTGAGCTCTACAACGTCTCAACCAGTCAGCCGATTTCGATCGGCCAGCCGACCTACGCTCCCCGTGTCAGAAGTTGGAGCAGCACAGTCCTGCCCGGTGGCGATGTCTTGGTGACTTCGGGCGCGGGTTTCCCCTCCGAGATATACAGGAGAGCCACCCGCGTGTTCCAGGCAGTGAACGGCGCACCATCCTTGTACGCCACTGACTACGCTGACGCGGTTTCGCTTTCGGATGGCAAGGTGCTTCTCTTGGGGTATGGTCGCGCATCCGGTCAGGGCGGCCGGATCGCGGAAGTCTTTGATCCTGCGGGCGGCATCTTCACCACCGTTGAGCCTATGAAGTTTTCCAGCGAGTGCCCAGGGTACGCCGCGACCGTGCTTAACGACGGCACGGTGCTCATTACGGGCGGCGGAACCCCGGGCAATTGTGGCAAGGGGATACCGGTTGCCGAGATCTTCAAACCCTAACGGTCTGTAGAGCTTTCAGGAAGCGGCATTGCGATTCTAAAAAGGAGGAAATCTCTATGCCCCAAACCCCTGACGGAGTACTGTCCAACTGGCACACCTTCTTCGAGGACTTCTCGACCTCGACCCAGGAGTTCTATGCCGCCGTCGAAGAAGCTGTCGCTCGGCGCAACCTCCCCGAGATAAAGATCTCCCGCGTTCTTTTCAGCGAGCGCGGCATCGGATCGCCTGCTCGCGAGTACCTGCGGGTCAGCTGGCACCGAGTGGCCTTCGACATCTGCTCGGCGCCATACGGCGTCGGACACTTCTTCTCCTGGTGGCTTACCAAGATCCCGGCGAAGTACGGTCTGTTCAAGATGACGACGTTGCTTCTTGCGTACGCTTTCACGTTGGCCACCTTGATCTCTCCGGCTGGTCACTCTTTTTTCGCCGCCGTGCTGTATTTCACCGCTCTCTTCCTCGGCGTCCCATTGATCCTCCTCATCTGTGTCGCCAAGGGATACTTCGGCGATGAGGAGTGGGTCCTTTCGGTTCCGGTGCTTGGCACCCTCTACACCTTCCTCTTCAACCCCGTCACATACTACCGGCTCGATTCCGCGATGATGTTCCGGGATTCCATACGCGCGGCGGTGAACGAAGTCATCAACGACGTGCGGCAGGAGAAGGGCTTGCGGCTCCTAGGAGACGAGGACCTGCTGCCGGACGTTCGGGAAGAGAAAAAGGCAGGGTAGGGGGAGCGAGGCATGGGGAGGCTCGTGGAGGAGCGTACCCGCCACTTCTACGCGTGGGAGCGACGCGGGCGCGGATGGCACAGCTATCCGTTCCCCGTCGCTCTTGAGCCTCCCTTCGCTCCCTTCCGCTCCTTCACGAGCGTGGCTCCTCCGGTTGACGACGGCAGGCATCACACGCTGCTGTCCGGACTCCTGTCGTGGCTCGTCAGAGGTCAGCAGCAGCCGGCCGCTCCCGAATCGGACATCGAAGCGTTGGAGCCGGAGCCCTTCGACGAGGACGAAGAACCCGTCGAGCTGCGGGTCATCCTGCCGAAAGGACTTCCCGTCACGCCGGCACTTTCCGAAAGCTGGCTTCGGCATCTCACCGCCCTCCGTTTTCCCGCCTCCTTCGAGCTGATCGGCACGGGCGGGCGGGTGTCCGTCGTCCTCACCGCTCGCCGCAGCGAGGCGGCGCTTCTCACGTCACCCTTGCGCGCATTCTTTCCGGGCGTCATTCTGGAGGAAAGCGCGAACCTCCTTGAGAACGCATGGGATGGAGCTGACGGCGTGGCCTCCGCCGTCGAGCTGGGTCTCAAGCGCGAGTTCATGGTGCCGCTTGACCGGCCGAAAGGCTTCGCGCCTGATCCCCTGACCGCGATCGTCGGCGCGCTTGCAGAGGCGCACGCGGGGGAGCTGGCGATCGTCCAGGTGCTCTTCCAGGGAGTGAAAGCCCCGTGGGCTGAAAGCGTGGCGCGGTCGGTGGTCACCCGGTCGGGCGATCCGTTCTTTGCCGATGCCCCCGAGGTCACAGCGCTTGCCCGCGAGAAAGCGTCCGCACCGCTCTTCGCCGTCGCTCTCCGCGCTGTCGCCCGGACGGCGGGCGAGGAGCGCCTGTGGACGCTTCTGCGCGGCGTCCTTGTTGCGCTCTCGGCAACCTCGCGCGCCGCGAACGAACTTGTCCCGCTCGGGGCCGACGACATGGCCGATGTGCTCGTTGACGTGCTCCTGCGCAGCACGCATCGAAGCGGCATGATCCTGTCCTTGCCGGAGCTTCTGCCGCTGGCGCATCTGCCGTCTCCGTCGATCGAGGGCATAGATCGGGAGACCGACCGCACCAAGGAGCTGCCCGCCGAGGCGAAGCAGGGTGAGATCCTCCTCGGGCACAATCTCCACGCCGGAGTGAAGCGCGAAGTGCGGCTTGGGACGGACGTCCGCATGCGTCATCTGCATGTCGTCGGCGCATCCGGCTCCGGCAAGTCGACGCTTCTCGTCTCGATGATCCGGGAGGACATCGCTGCGGGCCATGGGCTCGGCGTCATCGATCCGCACGGCGACCTCATCGAGGAGGTGCTCGGCCGCCTGCCGGAGAGCCGGGCGGACGACGTCATCCTGTTTGACCCGGCCGACCCTGAATACGCGGTCGGGTGGAACATGCTCTCCGCTCACTCCGAAGCGGAGAAAGACATGCTCGCCTCCGATCTGGTGGCCGTGTTCCGGCGGCTCGCGACCTCCTGGGGCGATCAGATGACGGCGGTTCTCGCCAACGCGATCCTTGCCTTTTTGGAGTCGAAGCGCGGCGGGACGCTCCTTGATCTCCGCCGCTTCCTGGTCGATGCCGGCTTCCGGCGGGACTTCCTCGCGACTGTGGAGGATCAGTATGCGCGGGACTTTTGGACGACGGAGTTTCCCATGCTCTCGGGGAAGCCCCAGGCGTCGATCCTCACGCGGCTCGATACGCTCCTGCGCGGCCGGCTCTTGCGCGGGGTCGTGACCGCGACGGAGAAGCCCCTCGACTTCCGGCGCGTGGTAGACGACCGGCGGATCTTCCTCGCCAAGCTCTCCCAAGGCGCGATCGGCGAAGAGAACGCGGCGCTCTTGGGGGCGCTCCTCACCTCCAAGCTCCATCAGGTCTGCCTCCTGCGGCAGGACCAGGCGGAAGCCGCCCGCCGCCCCTTCTACCTCTACCTCGACGAGTTCCACAACCTGGCGACGCCGTCCATGGCGGCGCTCTTCTCCGGCGCGCGGAAGTACCGGCTGGGCCTCACCGTCGCGCACCAAGACCTCTATCAGCTCCGGAGCACCGTGCCCGAAGTCGAGCGGGCGGTCTTGGGGAACGCGTATACCCGGATCGCGTTTCGCCTGGGCGATGAGGACGCACGGACGCTCGCGCAGGGTTTCTCCTTCTTTGACGCGGACGACCTCGGGAACCTCGGCATCGGCGAGGCGATCTGCCGCGTCGGCAGGAAGGAGCATGACTTCAACCTGCGCACGGTGCAGATGAAGCGCGAAGACCCTGACGCGCTGGAAGCAAGGCGCAGAGACATCAGGGCACGCTCACTTTCCAGGTGGGGCGTGCGACGGATGGAAGGTGCCGAAGCGCGGAGTGCTCCCGAGCCGGGTGAACCCCGGAAGCCGGAGCCGCCGCCGAAGGGGGAAGAGCAGAGGGAACCAGAGGCACCTCCACCACCCGAACCTGCGGGGCCGAAACCTCGCCAGGAGGAGCCGACCTCCGCACCTTCGGAGACGAAGCCTCCCGCCGAACCACAGCGCCCGGGCAAGGGCGGACCGGAGCACACGTATCTTCAGGAACTCATCAAGCGGTGGGCGGAAGAAAAAGGATTCCGGGCGGTGGTCGAGGAGCAGATTGCGGGCAGCAGGGAGAGCGTGGACATTGCCCTTTATCGCGGCGATCTCAAGATCGCCTGTGAGGTTTCGGTCACGACACCTTTGGAGTATGAGGTTGGAAACGTCGAGAAGTGCCTTGCGGCCGGATTCGGGACGGTCGCGGTCGTCTCCCTCAAAAAAGCCCGTCTTGCGAAGCTCGACAAACTGCTCCGCGAGTCTCTGTCACCCGACAGGTACGAGAAGGTGCAGCTCTTCACGCCAGAGGAGCTTCTCTCGTGGCTCGCAGGGCAGCCTGTCCAGGAGCAGGAGGGAGTAGTTCGCGGGTACAAGGTGAAAGTCCGGTACCGCAACCCGGGAGACGACCGGCACAAGCGGGTTGCTGAGATCCTGGCGAGGAGCACGAGCGGCTTGCAGAAGGGTGAGTGAGGGTGCCGCACCGGCACATTCCGCTGTCTTGGAGAGCACACATCCTGCGGGTACGGTGACGGAAGATTGTTCATCACACCTTCAACCCACCGCGAGAGCGGATCTCTCCAGAAGGACAAAGACGATGAGTAACCGAAGTAAGCCCTCCGGCAACGAAGAAGGAAAACGAGTAGGGATCTGGGTTCGGGTTTCAACGGAAGACCAAGCCAAGGGAGAAAGTCCCGAGCATCACGAGGCCAGGGGCCGGATGTATGCTGAGGCCAAAGGCTGGACTCCTGTCACGGTCTACGACCTCGCGGGAGTTTCGGGAAAGTCCGTAATGGATCATCCGGAAGCCAAGCGGATGCTTGAGGACCTGAAAGCCGGTTCAATCTCTGGCCTCATCTTCTCCAAGCTCGCGCGTCTCGCTCGGAGCACCAAGGAGCTTCTGGAGTTCTCCGAGTTTTTCCGGGAGCACGGTGCCGACCTCATCTCTGTTCAGGAGTCGATCGATACCTCGACGCCGGCCGGTCGTCTCTTCTACACCATCATTGCCGCCATGGCACAGTGGGAGCGCGAAGAGATCGCGGATCGGGTCGCGGCATCTGTCCCGATCCGTGCCAAGCTCGGCAAGCGCATCGCTGGCGCAGCGCCCTACGGGTACACCTGGAGAGACGGCAAGCTCGTGCCAGATGAGATAGAAGCGCCGGTTCGCCGCCTCATGTACGAACTCTTCCACGAGACCAAGCGCATCCGTACCGTGGCACGCCTCCTCAACGAGAGGGGCTATCGTACCCGCAGGGGCGGTCTCTTCACCGGCACCACGGTTTACCAGCTTCTCTTTGACCCCACGGCCAAGGGTGTCTTCCGCATGAACTACACCACCATGCGAAGCGGCAAGAAGACCCTCAAGCCAGAGCACGAGTGGGTGCACCACCCTGTTCCGGCCATCATCTCCGAGGAGCTGTGGCACGAGTGCACCGCGTATCTCACGGAGCGCAAACAGGGGATGAAGCCGGGAAGGCGTGCCGTCCATCTCTTCTCCGGCCTCACGTACTGCGCCTGCGGCAAGAAGATGTACGTCGTCTCCGACAGCCCGAAGTACGTCTGCCAGAAATGCCGGACGCGGATCTCAACCGAGGATCTTGAGGCCGTGTTCGTGGAGGAACTCAAGGGAATGATCTTCTCGCCGGACTCGATCGCAGGGCAGATTGCCGGGGCCGATGTGGAGATCGTCAAGCGAACCGGACTTCTGGAGACTCTCAAGAACGAACACGAGAAGCTCGTCGCCGAAGCGGACAAGCTCTACCGCCTCTACCTCGACGGGAACATCCCTGGCAAGGAATTCGGGGAGCGCAACCATCCGCTCGCCACGCGGCGGGAGCAGCTCGATCGGGAGATCCCCCGGCTCGCGGGTGAAATCGACTTCCTCACCATCCGGCGGCTCTCAAGCAGTGAAGTCTTGTCCGAAGCGCAGAGTCTGTACAGCCGGTGGGAGGATCTCGACTTCGGGCAGAAGCGGGAGATCGTCGAGACCATTGTCGAACGGGCAGTCGTGGGCAAAGAAGATGTGGAGTTCCACCTCGCCTATCTGCCTCCCCCACCACCCTCGCCCGCAACCCCACCCTCCACCCCTCCTCTTGAAAGCGCCGCAAAAAGGGAAAGAACTCCGCCACGTTCATGGGCTACTTCGCGTCCAACCTCGCCCGGGAGATCGCTCGTTTGACCGGCTGGACCGACAAGATCTGGGCATGCCGGTACCAGGCCATTGTGATCAGCGACGAAGAGGCAGCGCAGACCTCCCGGCTCGAATATCTCCTCGCGAACGGGGTCAAAGAAGGTTTGGTCGAACGTGTCCGGGACTGGCCGGGCGTCCATTGCGTCCGCAACCTCCTGGACGGCGAACCGCTCGAGGGCCTCTGGTTCGATCGCACCAAGGAATACTCTGCACGGAACCGCGGCAAGACGATCAGCCCAGGCCAATTCGCGACGACGGAGACCGTGACTCTCTCGTCGCTGCCCTGTTGGGAGCACCTGTCGCCGGAGCAGCTCCGCTCGCGGGTCGAAGCCATCGTTCAGAGGATCGAGGAGACGGCCGCCAGGGGGCGCGAGGAGAGCGGACCCGCGGTCCTCGGTGCCGCCGCTGTACGTGCGCAGAAACCGTTCGACCAGCCGGCCAGGCCGAAGAAATCTCCCGCGCCTCTCTTCCATGCCTTCACTCGCCGCGTCCGTCGCGAGCTCTACGAGGCGTACCATCTGTTCCTGGCAGCTTTTCGAGACGCCGCGGATCGCTTGCGAGCAGGAGACCGCACCGCGAGATTCCCGAGAGGAAGCTTTCCTCCTGCCCTGCCCTTC